>Ga0160429_1000331_pt1 | contig 51516 bp, 56 predicted proteins | sample SolpanmetagenomR_FD_108199 | JGI IMG/M metagenome (GOLD analysis project Ga0160429, IMG submission 108199) | Solar panel surface microbial communities from Lawrence Berkeley National Laboratory, California, USA - R | ecosystem: Engineered > Built environment > Solar panel > Unclassified ... | reverse complement strand
TATATGTACATTGCTCGTGCAAATCACATCGTAAGCCAAGGGGCCCTTCGAGCCAAGTTAGCCAACCAAGCCATAAAACGGGAACGTGCAGCTTGTTGGCGACAAGAAACAAAGGCCAAGGAGCTTGAGGTGAGAGAGCAAGTGTTGCCCTCTGCACGCCGAGGCCCAGACCCGTGGAAGGCGTCAAAGGCAAGTATGAGGGCTGAGTTCCGCCGCCGCCAGAGAAGGCGAGAAAGTAAAGACGAAGGGAGTTTCAGCTAGCGTTGTGATAGAAATAACGGTGTACTGTGCACGAGGGCAAGCTGTCGCAAAGCACTGGACGACTCGAGATGAAGTCGTTCCTGCCAAGCGAAACGTGTAGACATGCTCGGGTGTGATTGGCTGATTTTGATCATCACCAAAGACCTGATGTGGACGTTGCTTTTTGACAACCTCGCTCCCAAAAGTCCGCCCATGCACGTCTTACCCGTTGCCCTTGTTTAGCCTCATCGGATGTGCGCAAGTGAATCGGAAGAAAGAGGAGGAGAAAAAATAATTTCATCTCGACTGGCCTGTTTTTGGTTGTTGTTCTTCATGAGAAAGACCACGTGCCTCTTTGCCTCCATCAAGATGACCCGTTCACTCTAGAAGCACAGTATCCAACAGTCCTCTCAGGTGCTGTTCCCTCTAACACCTAGGTCCAGCCGGTAATATCTGCTGGCCGCAAACGACAAAGGTGATCAAGCGTATCCTACGACATCGCCCAGCAAAGCCATGTGCATTCATTCGACTTGGCCGCCGACCAAGCATTAATCCAAGAGAATCGAAGCACGAAGCGGTTACTTGGCTCTCTTGTTTCTCCCTTGTCATCAAATTGCTTGGGCTCGCGTGTCTTCGTACTCAACATGGTTGACAGCAGGCTCGTCCTCGGAAATCCCAGGCTCACCCTTCGAGAGACAAATCCTAAGATCTGCCGGCGCATTCTACGTGTGGAGATAGTAGCCAGACTACTGCACTATAGCCGAAAAGAAGGCAACAAAACGTGCGAGAGAACGAATGAAAGTGCCTTTTTTCAGGCATGCATTCGCAACGACTCAGATCCGGAAATGTCATTACCAGGACTTACAGCCAACAACGGCACTAAGCAACCGGTAGTCGAATATTTTCAAATTGAAGATTACCAGCCACCAGATGAGATTGGGGTAAAACAAAGATGAGAATATCTCAACATTGAAAAGAAATCAGAGAAATCGGACAAGAACAGTCGAGATGTCACAGCGAGCTGGATCTAAAACAGCAAGTGTGCTCCTTCCTGGTCTTTCAAGTATCCGCCAAGCCCCGCTAAATATGCTTATGGATACATCTGATTATGAGTAGATCCTGTACTCCATCACATCACATAGAGAGAGGTTCACCACGAACTTGCCACTTTAGTCCACTTGCCATCTGGCTTGCGCAAATCCCGACCATCTGTTCATGCCCTGAACCCCTTGCAGCGGTAGCATATAGCATCCACGATCGAACTTATCCTTGCAAGAGGAACTGCCGGAGCAACAGGGCGAGAAAGGCGTCATGTGATGCCTAATCTGCTCATCAACAGCACGGAAAGAGACTATCCTGCTGGTTTGATCACCATCACGATTTGCGACTCTGATAAAGCATGCTACAGCTCAACTCACGTTTAAGCGTCTTGGAATGCTTAATGTCTTGTCCTACGTCGTCGCAAACGCATCTTGGCCTGCAAGAACAAGCGTGCACGATGGCTTGGTTGCCTAGAGGTCGTCTCAGAGCTCGGCAACTGCCATGCTTGTTATTCGCCCAGCCGCTGCACCTCGTCTGTGCTCTATCGTCATATTGTAGGCAGCAGGACGGCCAGACGTCTCGATAAACACCTCCAACCTTATCGACTTTTGTCTATCAACTACCACTCCTGTCCATCATGTTGTCATTATGGGAAATCAGCCCTTCACCGAGGCATCCGCTATCAATTTCCGAACCATCATTCTGCTGGCAGAATCGACGATTATGTTTGCTGGCCTCGGCTATAGGACTCTCTGAGTGTGACGCAACGGAACTAGTTTTGGCGTAATCTTGCCACAGCAAACGCAGTCGCAGTGATTTCCCAGCAAGTTCAGCTGAGGATGACAAAAACCTAGAACTGCACTTCGCATCAAGACTCGGAAATTCCTCATCATTCAATCCTAAATCCTCAAGATTACGGACTTCCAAAACACGGTTCCACCAACATTCTCATTGCTCACATTGATATATTCAAATCTCTTGATCCTTTCCATTTCGACGTGACCGACCTTAAGAGCACTCGCACACTAGCAATAACACCGAAAGAACTACTACTCAACAACGAGCCAAAGCACCCTCGGATGTGCTTTACTAGATGTAGAATGGCATCGTTCGCCTGAAACAGAAGACTTAAAGAACACGATAACAAGAAGCCCGTGATCTTTTCGTTTCCCAAGCGGCTCTGTGCTCAAGGGCTGTAGCTGCATGGTACAGCGCTAATCCCGTTTGATTGCAGTGCAGTCCACCGAATCACAAGTCCCTGAAATCGAGACACCCTGCTATTCTCAATACGAGGCCAACAGCCCTTCGTGTTTTATAGCAACTCTCACGTTGTTTCATGCTTAGCATCCCCGATTACATCTTCGACTACAACTGCTACAAATCTTTCAGGTTCTGTGTACGTCTCTGTGGCTCCAAATGAATCCAGCATCGTTCACACCTGCTCCAAGTCGAAAGGAATCATAATCACCACTCCCTTCCTTATAGGCCCTACCGTGAGATATGACGCCTGTAGATATGAGTTCATACTCTAAATCGTGCCACTCATCCTCACAAAAATTCCAACTTCGTTTCAACACTATGACTGAGCCTTTGGAGACACCGCGCTTAAGATTGATATGCGACTTCAACGACGAGGTCTCGAAGCAGTCTCCTCGCCCTTGTTAGCTTTATTAGGCTCATTGCCAAGGTAGGCGCGTCCAAACCTTGCCGTCTTCGGGAGGATCGTTGTGGTAGCGAGCAAAAAGCATATAAAGTGAGCATACCACTAAGATTATGGCTAATGTGACTACATAGTCTGTTCGACGACTCCAAGCGCGACTATTCAAATCTTTCTCCTCTCCCCACCTCTACAACCTCGACAACCAATCCTTAAGCACGGGTGCGCCAGTCTTGCCAGATTTTGACGCTAAACGGATGCAAATTGGGGAAACAATACAGGATGTTACTCAGTAGCTCAGACAAGTAATCTCTTCCCAGTTGCCTCCCGACACGATGTCAATCGAGATGATATTCGTTCCGGCCACAGACGGACCATAACCTAGGTCACATTGAGAAGCTAATCGAGCTACCGCTGTCTTTTAACCTTAGACTTGCATCTCCTCTCCTGAGTTATCTGTAAGTCCATGGTACTCAGTATCGCCTCCGTCAACATATGCTTCAATGGCGCCCTCTTCACCACCCTGGCTCTTACGCTTGTTCACAATATACTTGCCTAACAGAGCGTGTCTGTCTGACGTCACAGGAACACTATCAACCTGTCCTTCCCAGCGACCACCCCAACCACGATATTGCTGCGCCATGCGAGCTTGTTGCAACATGCCATCGAGTGCCCAAGCGCGCCAGGTGTATCTTTTATGCCACCATTTCTTCTCTATGTATGGTACGAGGTTAGGCACTAGGACCCCAGCTAGGATAAGCAGTCCTCCCGTGCATAGGATGATGACAACACCACTGAATTGGAAGCTTGAGTAGCCACGTGGTAGTGGTACCTTCTGGCTGTTGCAGAGCGCTTTCGATTGGACAGTCGGTGGAGGACTAACGTAAGAGTCGTAATACTCTACTAGTGGTGGTGCAGCATACAGGACGAAGTATTGCTGCAGCATTGCCATTTGAGTATCGAACCAGCCGCGTACCTCTACGGTCCATTGATTGTCTGGCAGATTCTTTTGTTGCCAAACACCTCCAGTTAGTGAAACGGTTGTCGAAGCTTGTAGTGCTGCAGCTCCACGACTGTACACGCTGAAGGCTAGCATTGCAGTACTCAGGTATCCTGAGATGCGATCCATAACGCCTTTTTGAACTTCGGAAATATTGTAAGTAGCGTGCAGCGTTCCGTTGAGTCGTAATGCTGGTGACGGGTCCGTACAATTAACTGCTCCTGCATCGAGGCAGATCTCATGCTGGTCGACACAAGCAAGCGCGTTGACATAATTGCTCGCAAAGAAGACTTTGTAGGCCGGGTTTGCATCATATGATGTAGCGTTAAACCAGGGGTCAATGCACGCTTCTGGGTATTCGATTGGGCCCGTAGTTAGGAAGAACACTGACGTATCAGCATTTGTATAACGTAGAGCATCAATTGGTTGCCAGGTATTGTTGGTTCCGGGAGAGTACGAAAGACTCCTACAGATTAAATCAGCAAGAGTTAATGAAGCTTCGGCAGGCGATAGCAAAAGATTGTATGGAGCTGCATTTGTTGTGTACTTACGACAACCCGTACGCAACATTTGCGAAGTTCGCAGTTGTGTCATACGTGAAAGACCAATTCGCCAGCGGCATTCCCGTGTTTGTACCAGTCAATGATCCAAGAAGGATGTTGACATAAGAGTTGGAGAGAGTCAATGACAAGTTCCTATCCTCCAAGTCGAAGTTGTTGGAGAGGTCAAGAACAGAGCAAGTGGTCTTTCTTCGATACCATAGAGTATCTGCGTCTTCAGTGACTAACCCAAGATCATCACGAGAGCTGATGAGAGCTGATTGCATGCTCAAACTACTGGTCAGGCAAAGGTCGCCGAAAGGACAGGAGGAAATCGTCGTGGCGTTGCGGCCCAATTTTGACTGAATATAGAGGTTGGGGCAGGCCATGCTCGACAAGGACGTGCCATAGCAGCTGCCTGCGTAAGCTGCAGCCCTGGAAGTCTGTGTCAAGAGAGCTTGGAGCTCGTTCTCGTAAGCAGCATCGCTGTCGCCAGCAATTTGGAACAACTTCACTCCACATTGAGAAGAATTCATGAGACCCATTGCATGGTCGGAGCTGACGAGGGTCCTGGAGGATAGAATCCCAGCGACCCAGCTTACCAGAAAGAAAAGCGAGCATAAGAACGCCCACCCAAGGGCTTCGGCGCTTCCCCAAGCCCATGCAACTTGTGCGAAAGTTCGGGTTCCAGAAAACGGCGAGGTAATGTTTCTGATGGCAACCATCGTGGCATGCCTACCGCCGGATGTTCGTTCAGTGACTCTGCGCGCCTTGATCTGATGTACAGTAAACAGTATGAGGCTGAACAGCAATGTAGTCGCGAGATGAGTATAAAGAGCGAGGAAATCTACACCGCGAGTTAGCAACAGGACAATTCATCATTCCCATAGAACTGACTGGATAGAATTCCAGCTTCTCTAGTACCCCAAGTCAATGTCCAACCCATGAAGCGACCTTTCTCCCAGTCTGTCCATAGTCCGGTGTTCATAGTGTTGGCGGACATTGTGCGAAGATGCTATGAGATATCTCGAAAGACGCGTTTCAAGCTGAAGATCTTTATAGAAAAGATGCAAGAGTCTGGCCAGACGTGGCTTTAAGCAAAGGATTTAGTCTTTCCACCACTAGTGGCGGCTGATGCGGCAGGATAAGTGATTACAACTACAGCTGTAAATAACTGAAGGATTAGAGGATTTAACACTGACCGGACGCGCCTGGACCTGTAATCATCAAACTAGAAACTTTAATCATGCGCCAATCAGACATCCTTCGAGGGCATCCCTATTGAGAAGTCCCATGAGCTGAAATGCAAAGATGCATAAGCTGATATTTCTGCACGCTAATGCGACCTCTTCCCTGAATGTACCTCTTGGCGCGCTTTTCGAAGGATTCGGATCTAGGAAATCAGCTAGTACATGTAGCTACAACGGCTACGCTAAGTGTGCATACGGGTAACAAGGTGGAAACACTCTTTTCCCAAGTGAATGATCAGCAAATATGCTGCCGGGAGAGTGGCTTGAACAAAAAGGCTCGACCCAATATATATAGCTCCTCAGTGCTCATGATCTTGTCACGAGAAACCCTATCAACCCTATCTACCATATATCGCTCGCTCTTCTATCATTCTATTGAACTCAAATACCAAAGCCACAGGAAGACAGCAGTGAGCTCTGCAGCTGTCACAATGCAGTACGGATTGGCCATCTTTCTCATTCTCGCAAACCACCTCGTTGCAGCACAATGGGGTGCCAGTCAATGCATCAACTTTATTGGGTCATGCGATGTGGCGAGAACATCGTCCTGCGCGCAAACCTTTTGCAACTCATGCACTGGCCTTGGACTTCCCGCAATCAATACTTGCTGTGCTGCAAACACAGGCGTGAATGCATGCTTATCTTCTGTTCTGATCGGTACAGCAACAGCCCCCAGCAACAGCCTCATAACCTCCAGCGCTGTCATGGGTGACGATAGCGGCAATCTACCTCTTGCTTGCACGACCGTCGATCGACTTGTTTCCAGTTGCGATGCCGCGACTCCAGGTTTCGACAATCTGCCTTTCTCACAGCGAGCCTCTTGTCTCTGCTACTCCTCCTCGATTTGGACTCCACAGTTTTATGATAATGCTTTTAGCAGCTGTTGGAATTCCGTCTCGCTGGAGTATCCTGACGCCTATGCCTCGATTGTAGCCACGCAACCCATTGTTTTGAACAGGTGTCGATCCGCTGGAAATGTGATGGCTGGGGTCCTTACTGTATCGACAACCTCGTCGTCAACAGCACGATCGGCATCGGCAGCTGCACCAGTGAGTGTGACAAGTACGACTTCATCGACGAGTGCGACAAGTACGACAAGTACGACGTCCGTCACTACGTCACAAACTACTTCCCCAACTGGAGGCCATTCATTGACACAAACAGTATGGCCTGTCTCGACCTCTGCCACAAAAGGAGATGCGAAGCAGCTCCATGTAAGTCTCCTCATTCGCGTGCTACCAATCCCCATCCTTACATAAACACAGGCTTTCGCCGCTGCGACAGTCTTGGCAGGATTTCTGGGATTACTGGTGGTTATGCTGTGATTGGGCATGACTTAACGAAGCTGCTTCTCTCGTCTCGAGCTAAGGAGCAAGCCATTTCGCTTGAGGAAGCTGGAGTTATTGAGTTGTGATGGGCTTACGACACCGAGAGGACTGAGGACTGTTGGAGAAGTTGGTTTGTTATCCCGCACCTCTTGAGTCTATTTGGGTAATACCTAGAGCTCCAACGACAAGTGGAACCTCAATTGATACAAAATATCCTTCTCGAACTCAAATTGGTCATGGATGCGGCCAATAGGCCTAAAGTAAACGTGTAACAAAGAGAACGTCTTTAGTTGATATATGGAGAAGAGCTTGATAGCGGCAAATTGTGGCTGTAACAACGATAAAGTATATGTAGAGAGGGTGAAGCGTGCTGACATATCCTAGCATATGTCTCTTGTGCAAAATTCGACGCGCAGAATCAATGTTTAGGCCGCTTCTACTGGGCGCCTTGGTCGAGCCTAGCCTTGTATAGGAATAGGAATGGGTACAGCTTGTTGTTGTGGACTGAACTGACGAACCTATCAAGGCCTTTACTACCTCGGAAACAGCAGTAATCGTCAAATCGCGGCACATCTGCTTAGCCTGCTTAGTCCTTAGTCCTTAGTGCTAGTGCTTAGTGTGCTAGTATCGCCAAGAGCTTAGCTGATTACATTACCAGTCCTAGTTGGAAGTTTACAACAAAGTTCTAGCCTCTGTCTTATAGAATCATAGAAAGTTGAATGTGAATTCGTCTTCTTACTAATCATGTAGTGCTCCGGCCAGCAAATCTAGAGCATAATTGGTGACTATGGCATATATCGGTGGGTCAACGTATAATAGAATAATAGATAGAAAGAACATCTATCGCATATTCGTCCAAATAACACAAGCGAGAACGCTCTGATTAGGCGCTCAGAAATAATACTCGGAAAGTACTTTTAAGAAAGGCAACATTATTTGACGCCCAGACGGGTCACATGCGACGTGGCTCTGGTTTATAGCAACTGATGAACCGAAAGGCGACGATAAACCTCTGGGATTTGCGCTGCATGCTGAAGCATGAATACCCTTTCCACTACAGCGGACTACTTATCCTTCGGACGTTTGTCCTGTGATCTGAACGAGTTCTCGCATAGAGACAAGGACTTGGGAGTGGTACAATGCTATTCTGATCCCGATTGTGGCTGTAACTAGCGTGCTAAGAAGTAAAGCTTGATGTGAGAGCTTCAATGTGCTTTAGTTGAGCTCACGACTGAGAAAGGAGTAATCATCAAAGCGCGGCACATCGCGGTATGCGGTATGCGGTATGTAGAGCTGACATCGCCAAGGGCTTAGCTGATTACATTACATGTACGTTCCTCGTGTTTGACAAAGTTCTGGCTTACATGTATCCTTGTTGACGCTCCAGGCAGATCAGAAAGAGAAGTTTGCTCAATGGCGTAAGTGAAGCGGAGCATGGCTACAGAGTGCTGTATAGGCAGGGCGGATCGTGAAGCCACCCCATGAGCAATGACTCGATCGAAAGGATTGGGGATGCGAAACCAGCTGCAAATGTCATAACAAGGGCGTGATTTGCGCGTGTGTTGACAAGGACACAGTACAGTAGTCGTTGTACTGTGGTTGGTTTGCAGGGTCTTGAAGTTGGTAGCAAGTGGCAGAGATGTGTTTGAAGTGGATGGTGAGAGAGAGTGAGAACTGTTTAGTCTGTTCAATTTTGATCCGTGGCAAGCTGTCATGGTCTGCGCTAGTGTCGATCTACAGTATCAGGCCACACCGTATTGTGTTCGAGCCAAGTTAAATGTATGTTCGAGCTCACCCAAAGTCTACATACTCCAACAGCCATGGATTCGATCGTGTGTCCGTCTCTTGTCCTTCTTAATCGAATGGTACATATCAGAGACGCCACCGCACTTTTCACATGGGATTGAGACTCCATAACGACATTTGTTGCAGCCCTTTGTTGCACAGTGCCACGCCCGCCGGGGTACACACTTACCACATGGCAAACAGTGATTTATGTTGACATCGTCTGCCCAAGCGTCTGCACAAAACGAGTAGTAAAAAGTCGTTGATTCTAGGCCCTCTTGATTGTCCGGCTCAAAAAGACCATATAGAAGAACTCTGTCAGTCATGTGTTAGCGCCGAGTCGTGTTTGCACTGGGCTCACTATTCGGCGGGCTCTCGTCGTCGCTGTTCGAGGGGCTCTCGTCATCGTTGTCCGAGGGAATCTCGCCGATTGCAAAAGACACGACGTCGTCAAAGCCACGGTTGCGCAATTTGGCCTCTAGTGTGGCAATATCCAGGTCTTTTTTCCGAATCCGGCGAGCGTAACTCAGCATGCAGGGTCGGGGAATGAGACGTTCATTACCGAGATGGGTGATGAGCTTACGCAGGTTATCTGGGTAGTTCCGCGGACTGCATTGAGGAGGCCCAGGATGTTTGCGCTGTGTCCTGTTGTCAGTGGAATCGCGACTGAAATAGACTATGGGAAAAATCCTCACCTCGGTAACTTTTCTTGCATCTTCGTTGGCAATCTTTTCCAAGCGGCACGGCTCGCAGCCTTGCGGACAGTCGTCTCGACTGAAGTCACGGTGCACAGGGTGGGCTTCTAGACAGGGAGCGCAATCACACCGAGTCCATTTTCGCCAGTCTGGTGGTGGCGGCCACTTAAGACAATTGCCGCAGCCACATTCGCCATTGAAGTCGAATCGGGAAGAGTCGAGTTCCTCCTCAGTGAGCAGGTGGTCAGGCGCATAGGTCTGCGGCGTTGAGTTGCTTATACGCTGACGTTTGCCACCTGGCGATAGCGCGTTGTCTAATGAGCCAGGATCGTCGTCATGAACTGCGTTGCGTTTGTTACTCGACACGGCAGGGGCCAAAGCTAGGGCTGGGGTTTCCAAGTTGCATAGTTGACTCGCAAATGTGTAAGCCCAAGACTCACAATCCGGTCTGCGTTCTATTCTCTGACGAGTTGGTAAAACCAGTCAATTCGATAAGCTTGAGATGTCAGATGAGCTAGAAGATGGCAACTTTCCGAAACAGCTGTATGGGGAGTGCTGGGGGAAAATAGAGAAGCTATTGTAGATCGATGTTTCAAAACATCCCAATCTATTGCGTTTCGAGGGCATACGGGAGGACGCGACGCGACACGAAAGCAAAGCGCGAGGGGGGCTTGCCTTGTCTTCTGCACCTGATCACAAGAAAGGAGTTGAGGCACCTTTATAGAGACTTAATATTTGTCACTCTTGACGGGTGATCTCTGTGGAGTTATATTTGAAAGATGTCTGGCGAGATGTTTGATGCAAGTCTTAGATACTGAGGTATGGATGATACCCACGCGTGTTGCGCTAAGTCTAAAGGGGTAGCAGACGACGTGCTCCCAATGCTTACGTAACAAGGACATTTGACCCAATCCATTTCAACTTCATGCCGAGGGCTATCTATCTATCCTACCTGGCACTACTGAACCACTCTTCTCCAATAAGCAAGATGGTTGAGAACAACAGAACCGAGCGCGCACCATTGCTCCAGGGTGATGATATCGAGCAGAACAGAGAAATCGACTCTTTGTGGGCACGTGTAAAGAGCTTCCTGAGACGGAACGGTGTCTATCTCATCATCATGCTTCTTCTTGTTGTGATTTTTATACCATTGCTGGTACAAGCTATTCGTAAGCAAGAGCACCACGACTCACCTGATGAGACGCCATCGGATCCGTCTTCAAACAAAACCGCGCTTTGCACATCTCCCGCTTGTGTCCTCGCATCTGCCAACATTCTACGCAGCCTTGCGCCGGAGTAAGACACAACTTGAGCTACAATATCTTCATTACCGTCACTAAAAACTCATCAGCTACGAAAAGTTAGATCCTTGTGACGACTTCCGTAATTATGTCTGCGCTGGTTTCGATGCCACTCATGATATACGAGAGGACCAAGCTTCCGTTGGTAATCTACAACTTATGAATGAGAACAACCAACTTATCCTGAAGCACATCTTGGAGTCGCCTGCATCTCTTTCTGCCAATCCTGACCACGAGATATTCACTAAATTGCAGGATGGCTACCACGCATGCATGAATGAGACACTACTCGCTTCCATTGGATCAAAGCCTTTGCTGGATGTTCTTATGCAACTTGATGGAATCTATCCCACTGAATTGACTTCAAAGTCCAGCAAGCAAGATGACTCCCTCACAAAAGCCATTGAGTTTTTGATGGGCGTCGGCGTCGCAGGCCCTGTCTCAATCGGTGTTGGTCCTGACGATAGGAATCCTGACACCAACATCGTCTTTGTCGGCGCCCCTGACTCCTTTGGTCTCCCGAGTAAAGAGTATTACGAGCGTGCTGAAATGGTTATTTCATACAAAGAGACTATTTCAACCGTCCTAGAAGCACTTTTGAAGGAAGCCGAGCCTGGTTTGCTCTCTTACATGTTTGCCAACGACAAGGAAACCACAATACTGAGCAAAGAACTTGTGGATAGTCTGGTCGCTTTTGAGAAGTCCATGGCTGATGCAGCACCAGATCCGGAGGACGCCGCTGACGTTACCAAAAGCTACAATCCTCGTACATTGGAAGAAACTGAAGCGTATAATCCCGCAATCTCTGTCAAGCAAGTTCTGCACACATTCGCAAGTGGATACGTTCCAGCTAAGATTATCGTTGGTTCTCCGGAATATCTTAAGGCACTGTCAAAAATTCTCAAGTCCTCCTCTCGAGAAACAATCAAGACTTTTCTTGTCTGGAAAGTAGTTCAATCATGGGCTAGTGCTGTTGAGGATCCGGCGGTACAACCATCGTTGCGTTTCAAGAATAAGCTGCAGGGTAAAGCGCCAGACGTCAAGCAAGAACGTTGGAGGACATGTGTTGGTACTGTTGGCAATGATCTCGGTATGTCGACTTACTCTCCAATCAGTGCTCGGGACTAATGAGAGAAAACAGCATGGATCATGAGTCGCTTCTTCGTCGAGCGTGCGTTCTCTGAGGAGGCGAAAGGACTGGGTGATCAGATCATTCTCGACATCAAGCATGCATTTTCCATCAGGCTTAACGAATCGGAGTGGATGACGGAAAGTGTTCGCGAACTTGCGATCGAAAAGGTCCGCATCATCAGGCAAAAGGTACGTCGGACGCTAAGCTTTCTAAACGTTGCGTTCCCAAGCTAAACAAACTGTCTAGATCGGATACCCTACCCATTCTCCAGACATCATGGACGCCGGCGAACTTCAAAAATACTACAGAAACGTCAGCATCTCCGCAGCAACATTCTTCGAGAACAGGCTATCAGTCGCAAGACAAGACGTTCGCAAATCCTGGTCTCAAGCTGGGAAACCAGTCAACAAGGAGGAATGGGAGATGAGTGCACAAACAGTCAATGCATACTATGCGCCTCCATTGAACGAAATATGCTTTCCAGCTGGGATCATGCAAGCTCCCGTCTTCTACGACCCATCAGTGCCAAAGTATATGAGCTATGGAGCGTTTGGCGCCGTCGCCGGACACGAGTTATCCCATGCCTTCGATTCAACCGGGCGAAACTACAACGAGTATGGTAACTTCACGGACTGGTGGGATGAATCTACCATCAAGGCCTTCATGAAAAAGACTGAATGTTTCGTCGAACAATACCACAATTACACTATCCCTACTAAGAACGGTCCTATTGCGATCAATGGTAAACTCACTCTAGGCGAAAACATTGCGGATGCTGGTGGTCTTACTGCGGCATATCAGTCATGGAAGCGCCGCGATGACGAGAAAGCAGATTTGATGCTACCTGGACTAGACAAGTTTACAAAAGACCAGGTGTTCTTCCTTGCATATGGTCAGACGTGGTGTGGCAAGATGAGGTATGTTTAAAATAGGGGAGTGATAGCTGCAGGTTTGAAGTAAATGATGCTAACCAATACATAGGGAGGAGCAGCTGGTGCAAAGAATTTATACTGATCCTCACAGCCCTGACATTTTCAGAATCAAGGTGAATATCAATACTACTCGATGACAAAGATGTGGCTACTGACATATGTGCAGGGGACTACCGCCAATTCCCGTGAGTTTAGAGAAGCGTTTAATTGTCCCGTCAAGGCTCCTACTTGCGAGTTATGGTAGGCATATATATTTGTCGAAGGATGAATCTAGTAGTTGCGTATTCGAGAACGGAGTGGACATATCAGGTGCGAAATATACATAAAGCTTTGTGCTACCAGAAGCTACTCTTAATACATGCGGTTTTACGCTTCCTTGCTGCATATAATCGCAACTTTCGTGGTGTCAGAAGAAGCAATCATCAAATTGGTCCTGACTATGATGAATGAGGCGAGAAGGGTAATCAAGACGTTCGCCACCATGGTAGGGAAAGATATTAAAACATGCATAATCAACGACGCCGAAGCATTGACCTGCTTTTATACTTGCCACTAATAACGACTTCCTCGTTCCCCTTAGTTCGACAACGCAGAACGCTACCTACAAGCTATAAACAAACGTATACTTCCGATCCGCATATCTCACATCATTCACCCGCTCATCTTCAATCTCCTCCAGTGTCATGCGTGCCACCTTCCCCGCCTTCCACCGATTCACCAATCTGAGCTCGAAATGGTACGCAGCATAGCCGAGCCAAGCCACGCCGATGAGTCCCGCAGTGACCTTGAGCGGAAAACGGTAGTCGGGGCCATATCTCGGATTATACAGCTCGCTGCCAATGATCCCACCTAGGTTACCCCAGCCATTGAGACCCAAAATGAACGTCCTCTTCCCTGGCTCTGGTGTGTTGCCTGCAAGCCAAGCAACGGTGATTGGAGCTGCGACGAATGTTCCTGCGAGAAGGACGACAAGCCCACCGTATCGAGCGTGCACGTTGCTTAAGGGCAAGACAATGTCTAGGATCAATCCGATGACGACGACGCTTATGCCAGAAAGAATATGAATGGTGCGCTCGTGGAAGTGATCCGACGACTTCGCTACACAGAGCAGCACGATCGTTCCGACTAGATAGGGCGGCACAGTCATCAAGTTTGCCGTCGCCCCCGAATACCCCAGCCCTTTAACCACGAGCGGGAAGAAAATCGTGAAGCCTTGTGGTGCAATCGACGCTAGGATGTTGCACCACAACACCCCCCAAAGCTTCCAGTCCAACACGCCCTCGACCAGATCTCGTTTCGTGAGCTTGTACGTCGAGTCGCGGTTCGCGGCCGAGTCGAGCACCATTCTATGCTCTGCGTATTCGCGGTCGTGCTCGTTAAGAAACCACGCGTCCTTGGGTCCGGCACTTAACCAGAAAGGCGTGATGCAGGCGACGATCAGAGTCAGGCTGCCCTCGATGATGAAGAGGTATTGCCAGGAGTAGAGCGCACCTTTGATGTGAAAGGTGCCGTATGCGATAAGTCCACCAAAGGCGCCAGCGACGGCATATGAGCCATAAAATAGCGCGATGCGGTATGCGAGGTCGAAGCGCGGGTAGAATGTTGAAAGGTACGAGACGCCTAGAAATGTTTGTCAGCTAGCAGCCCATGCAGGCTCTTGCACCGAAACGCACATGTTGGATAAAACCCGGCTTCAAAGATACCAATGAGCAGCCTGACGGCGATGACTTGCCCCTTTGTCTTGACAAATGCATGCGCCAGTGTCAGGATACCCCAGCCCGTGCTGATAATTGCCAACCACCTCGCCTGCCCAAGGCGCTTGCCAACAGCGACCGAGATCGGTTGGAAAGGCACAAACTATAGTCATCAGCTTCAAGTGTCAGAAAACATGTACACTACAGCCCACATACAGTACAGAAGAACAACGAAGACGCGGTATTGATCGTATCAGCCGGGATACCCAGATCCTTCGTAAAGCCAGCTGTTTGCGCATTACCCAAGTTTGACCGATCAAGGCCATTGAGAAGATATATGAGCACACAGATTGGCAGGACGAACAGGTCGAGCTTACGGTTGAGCGCACGCGACTGCCGCTTCTCGTCTGCTGTCAGAGGCACATAGCCGCCAGCTTTAGAGCGCGAGAGGTCTTCCTGAATGGTTGTTGCGTCGGCAAACTCTACAGCTGTGGAAGTTTCGAGCGACTTTTCGGGTTTGAGCATGGGTGACGATGATTTATGGACTGTTTTCATCGTGCCGGTGAAGATGGTAGTGGTCTGGTAAGGGGCTGAACGCTAGATCAAAGTAAGGATAGAATGAATGGACAGGCATGATGAAGGATGAAGCTATAGGTAAATGCAGTGTTGTGCGATGATAAGTGTGCGACGTAAGAGCTTGGCTATGTTCCTTGTGATCCTGTAATCCTGCAGGCGTGTAGCCCGTGTGTGGTACATGTACTTAAATGATACTTGGATACAAAACCCCGCTCCTTCATGCATTCCAAGTGAAACAATCGACGCTAGGTTAGCCAATCGCATCTTGGAAACACCACGAGCATTCCCTTGGTTAACGTCAACCACGTCATCGAGATTTTACAAGCGTTCTGATAAGAAAAGAAATCATGCTTACATTACTAGTATTTGTTAAATATGCAAAACGTGAATGTCATAATCATGCCAGTGGTTGATGACTAACAATGAGCAACCTTTTTGATCATTCCTTCAATTCAGAGGTATAATGAAACGGTCCTCTAAATAATCAAAGCACCAGCCATCATAGCCACAGCACCAACAATACCACCAACTACATTCTTTCCAGCACTGTTACCAGTACCAGCATAAGGAGCAACAGATGTCGAAGAAGAGCCGGGAGCGCTAGGAGTTCTAGTCATAACACCACCGATAGCAGTGCCGTTCATGGTTTGGCTGAGAGTTGTAACAAGTGTAGCGACACCTGGGATAGTTGCTGTGGCAGTAGTGGGCATGGCGGAGACGGATGTAATTGAGGTGCTGTTGGCAAGCTGGACGAAGTTTGCGCAGGTCAAGCGAGTGGCATTACGAGCGTGAATGACAATAGCCTTGTTGCCGAAGTAGTAAGGTGAAGCAGGATTTGTTGAAAGGAAGAGGTCAGTGTAGCTTGTCTGGAAGGTGGCGGCAGTGATGTTGCCGTGCTTGCCACTCAAATCACCAGCTTGACAAGTCTGAGGAGAAGTAGGGGCACAAGGGTAGTACTCGCCACGGTCTGTATCATGGTTAGTGGATGATCACCACTCACATTATCATTTGAGAGACTTGCCGGTAGGGTCGAGATGTCCAAGAGTGGCAGTGCAGTTGCCGTCAGCTGGAACAGGAAGAGTATGGATATGGTAAACAAAAGGACCATAGGTGGCCTCATCTGGGATGCCAGTGAAGTTTGCAGTGACGATGACACCAGTGCCATTTGAAGGCACGGTAATGGTAATGCTGCCGGAGATGTGGGTGAGAGGGTCGAAGTTGAGTGTGGGAAGCGTAGCACGGAAAGAGAGTCCAGGTGTGTTTTGCTGAACAGCAGCGTTTCCAAGCAGACCAGTGTAGCTGCTGTTGGTATTGGCAGGACCGTCATAGATGATGGCGCCCTCATTGGTCTCAACACCAGTGAAGGCAGCTCCAGGTGTGGCTGTGGAGATTGTCAAATGCTGAGACTTGTAAAAGAAGCTGGCGGAGCGACACTAACCTGTGGGAATGACTGGCAAAACACCAGACTGAGTTGTGGTTAGGAGGACAGGAGCAGGGGCAGTGATTTGCTGAACCTGGGTAGACTGAGCGGCAGCAAGAGCTGCAACACCAGTAAGAGCAAGGAAGGACTTCATGTTGAGTATAGAGTAGTGGTAAAGCTTGGTAAAGTGCTCGGAACACGTAAGAAAAGTGCTCAAAGTTGAAGAAAGTGAGTGAGTTTGTGATGATCAGAGCAAGAAAATGATGCAGCAGAGAGGAGTAGAGGACTTATAAAGCTGCAAGGTGTTTACCCTCAACATGAGGAAGTAACGAATGACCATCTTCAATTCATGCGAAATCGCGAGTGATCGACAGCAACCACGGCGATGGAAATATGCATAGAAAAACGTGCCTTTTTACAATTTGGTAATCACAAAATGTAATATGCATAAAGTCCCGTGCACAGATGTTGTCACGCTTTGTGCTGTTTTGCTCCCACTTGCGAGACTTACTCTGGCAACTCAAACCAGCGAAACACAATTCACATCAATCAAAAGCTCCATATGAAACAAAACCTCAATATCAGCTCGTTGGCCTCAGATCGCATCTCAATCTCATCTCATCTCGCACCAAGGAATTCTCCTCGTTCATCTCGTCATATCCTCCACATAAGATGCATAGGAGCGCATTCCATAACCTCCAATTGGTCATGAGGACTTGTCTTCTCCATATTCCCCGCTCATTTTCATTAGCCAAGTGATCACCAGGCAATACGAAGGTGTCTTTCGGTATTGTTTAATAGCGAGACCGCGACCGACCACGGAGTGGAAGGAGTCTTGGTTGGCTTCCAATGCTTGTTTTTCCTGAGGACGCGCGTGTGGATAAAATATGGAGATGGCAAGAAAATTAAAGCTAGTTGCTTTGGGCAGGTGTAAGCGACAAGGTTCTCCGAAGTTCCTATCCATCCTAGTCATATTCGTCCACAGCATCTCCTCCTTTCCCTATCGGTCTCGCCTCATGAACAGTCTTCTTTAAGTCTACGATACATATCTAGGTTGTGACCACGAATGCTCAACCATGCTGATATTGGTATCCGTACCTTTATTATAGCTCATGACCTCCGATCCTACTGTGCCATCAAGGTATGCAGTCAATCCTACATCACGCTGAGCTTCCGCAAGCAGCATAGCATCGTCTTCTCCGGTATGGCTGTCAAACACTCTGTCCATTTCCTCAAGTGTCTTGCCTTTAGTCTCCGGAATGTACACCCAAACCCAGATCAAGCCAACAAGTAAGAAGCCTGCAAAGAAGATGTAGGGAAGCCAGATAACTTTCTTAAACATGGTGGGCACGAAAAACGCAATGGCGAAGTTGTTGATCCAGTTTGAGAAGGCGCCGACGGAGGCGCCTTTGGCGCGGATGGAGAGGGGGAAGATCTCGCTGATGAGCGTCCATGATACTGGACCCCATGTTGCGCCGAAGCCGGCGACGTAGGTCCAGATGAGCGCTAGTGGATTTTTAGTTGGTGTGTTTTGCTTGGCTTGAAGTGTGAAGTGTTTGGGAAATCATACCAACGCAGATCCATCCGGCAGCTCTGTGTGATGGCCAGTCTGTATGGAACAGTGCGACCAATATCCCAACAATTACCATGCTTTGAACGTCAGTTTCGACCATGCATTAGAAGCAACAGTAAGACATACCTGATAAACATCACAGTTGAACCGAAAATGAGCAATGGTTTCCTTCCGACAGAGTCGATGATGGCCTGTGAGGATATTGAATTAATCTAACCACCTCGAAAGTTCTGACGATAGATACTTACCATAGCTGGCAAAGTGCTGACAAAGAAGACGACACCGGTCACGCCAGTCGCAAGAAGCGCCGTAGTACCGCCCGTGAGTCCCAGATCCTGGAAAACATCGCCGATATAGTACAAAATTGCGTCAATGCCACTCCATCTGCGTGTATTCGTCAGTACGTCGTTACGCTCACCCACAAGGAGCCAACCATCAGGTTGAATTGAAACTCACTGTTGAAAGAACATGATTCCCCAAGCAATCAGAATGCGCTTGAAATTGTCCATTGTGCGAAAACAATTGGCATACTGCGCAATCTGTTCAAGCCAGATATTATGGTTCTCTTTGCTCGCGAGCTTGGGGTACGCCCTTGCGAAAGCCCGCTCTTCTGCCAGGGCTTCCGCTCGAATCTCTAGGTACTCGATTTGAACGAGTTCGTGGTCGGTGGGGAGGTTGCGTAGATATGACAGGGTTGCCAAGGCTTCGCCATTACGACCTTGCTTGACAAGCCAGCGTGGTGAGAATGGCAACGCAAAGATGGCGAAGGCTAAGATAACCGCCGGTATACCCTTTGTCTGCGTTAGTCAATGTTCATGTATAGGTAGGTGATGTCTTCGCCATACCTGAATGATAGATGGAAGACGCCAAGCGATATTGGACTGTGTTTCTCCCGTTCCTCCAGCGTAGTTTGAAGCGTATCCGATCCAGAAACTGAACATGATACCTAGAATAGTCGCAAACTGGTAGAAAGAGACCAATAATCCACGCATCTCAGGCGCGGCAAGTTCAGCATTATACAGCGGCCTTATCAGTGTCATCAGCAACAAAAACACTCCATCAATCAAGACAGCAAGAAAGACACAAAACTCACCCAACACCCGAGAAAGTACCAACACCCAACCCCGTGAAAAACCTGCCCACATACAACAGTTTCGAGTGGCCAGCAGTCGCTCCAATATACAGAAAACTGCCCAAAATCACCCACAGACAGCCACTGAACATGGTATACTTGCGACTAAACACTTCACCAAACACGCCCGCTGACAAAGAGCCGATTATGCCTCCGATTTGCAAAATCGACGTCAACCAGCCAGTTGCACTTGGAGAAGACGTGACGTCGGGGAAGTTATGGCTGAAGCGGTACATGATGAGCGCTTCGCCGAGGACGCCTTGTTGGTAGCCGTACTCGAAGCCGCCGAAGCTGGAGGGGGTGAGCGGTTAGTGAAGGTTTTAAGGATGGGAGTTGGGATGGGGAGCAGCGTACGAGGCGGCGGCGGCGATGAAGACGACTTTCTTGTTTGCCCAGATGCTTGCGAAGCGGCTTTTGCCGGTGCTGCGTTGCATGTCACGGCGTCGCGTTGCGGTGGTCTTGTCGCCTTCGACGGGGAGTTGAAGGGATGCCATTGTTGCTTCGATATGAAGAGAGCAAGCTTTCGCCTCTCCTCTCAAACGCTTTTGGGAATAGCAAAGTCTTTATACTTTGTGGTCAATTATCGATTACCTGGTCGACGGTGAAGTTCCGCTCGGTGAGCCCCCACACTAACATCCTTGTCTTGTGTGACTTAGCAATTGTATTATATTACTGTGCAGTAACCAGGCTCCATTCAGTGAAGTCGTGTGACTCTAAGTGCGGAGAAGTAAAGGCTTTCCGAAGTGAAATGCTGCCTATTTAGGTTTGGCTTAGTTTAGAAGAGGGCCTGATACAAATTTAGTTGAACTTGTGGGGCGTCTGGGTAATCCGTGTCTATCCCGCGTTTATACTCGGTTTTGGGGTACAAAGAAACAGTCACACGGAAAGGTTGCAGAATGGCATCATGGTGCTTTATGCGCAAAAGCAATTTGCCAGAAAAGATAATCATTGTTAGTCTTACGTCTCACTTCGAGCGGGGTAAGTGCGAAGACGGAAAAGGTCTCGGCCGAGCTGCTCCGAAGCGAGTTTTGGTGCGCAGAGACATACAAGCTGACTGGAAGTGATTGATTGCTAGGTAGTGTAGCAAGGGCCATCGGATGGTTACCTAGAACGAGACCGAGGACCACAGTACGAGGAACAATCATTCGCTGCTTTGCCTGACTTCCATTTCTTGACCATACGCCATCTAGGTATGTCGACCTCAGACATTGACCTCACCACCAACGCCACTCATGCTTGAAGCATAGGGTTTGAGTGCCGGCTCTATTTCCTCCCTGACAAAGCGATCGACCTGCTCAGGACATCTACCAATGAATGTCTTTGCATCCAACAGCTTATCCAGATCAGCGACAATGGGCTCGAAGAATTTCGTCCTCTTGATCCTGTCAATCAAATCATTGACACCCCCTTCCACCTTGACATTCCTCGCCGCCTCGTGACTCAGCACTCTAATCTCCTCGTGTGCGTCTTGTCTCGAAACTCCCTTGGCCACCAATGCCATGATGATGTTCTCGGTCGCCATGAATGGCAATTCCTCGTCAATCTTGCGCTGGATCACCTTGGGGTATACGACTAATCCGTCCACGATGTTTTCCAGTAGGATCAAACAAGCGTCTGCGCACAGATAGCTCTCGGGAATGCACAAACGTCTGTTCGCCGAGTCGTCCAACGTACGCTCGAAAATTTGCGCGCTGTACACATCTCCTGCATTTTTCGGCTGGTTCTGCAAGTAGCGGCCAAGCGAACACAGCCTTTCGGAGCGCATCGGGTTGCGCTTGTAGCTCATTGCCGAGCTTCCGATTTGCGAGCTTTCAAAGGGCTCCTCGACTTCCTTCAAGTGCGCCCAATGACGAATATCCAGCCCAATACGTTCGGAAGTAGCACCAAGTGAGCCGAGAGCGTTGAGGACATCAAGGTCTATTTTGCGCGAGTACGTCTGCGATGTGATGATGTAGGCAGACGGGAAAGAAGCCTTTTTGGTGACGATTTCGTCGAGATCTTCGACTTTGGAGTGCGCGTCGGGGAAGTGCGAGAATACTTGCAGGAAGGAGGCTTGTGTGCCGGTGGTGCCTTTGACGCCGCGGAAGCGGAGGGACTTCAGGGCGTGTTCGAGGTTTTGAAGATCCATTAGGAGGTCTTGGATCCAGAGGCAGGCCTGGACAATTATGTCAATCTTCAGATGATTATGGGATGGTTTTTCAGTGTCTGCGTACTCGCTTGCCAACAGTTACCAGTTGTGCGGCTTGCAGATGAGTCCAGCCTAAACAGGGCAAAGCCTTGTACTCGACAGCAAAGTCCTTGAGTTTTGCAATCACACGAGCAAGCTTTGGTAGCACAATCTGCAGTCCGTCACGCAAGAACATCAGGTCGGCGTTGTCAGTCACGTAGCAACTTGTGGCACCCCAGTGGATGATGCCTGCTGCTGCAGGAGCTTTCAGACCGAAACCGTGCACGTGAGCCATTACATCGTGCCGTCTTTTCTTCTCTTCCTCGGCTACTATGGCAAATTCATCGTCCTGGATTACCTGAGCGGCTTTCATTTGAGTGATGGCATCGTCACTGATGTCGAGGCCGAGCTCTTTTTCGCTCTCAGCTAACCAGATCCTGTGGTGTGATTTAGTATTATTTTTGTGAATATCACTCTACTGTTGCTTCCACATAACACGAGAAAAAGAGAGTTGGTGGTTCTCTGGAACATATTCTGGAAATGCAATAAGAAGGCCCTAAAACTCACCAAAGCTGACGCCATGTTGAGAATCTTCTTCTAGGCGAGAAGAGCTCCTTCATTTCCTTACTCGCATAGCGAGAATTGCTGGTAAAACAAGTTAGCCAGCAAGACAAGTATAGGGTAAGAGCAGGAAGTCATACAGTGGCGTTTGATATGTATCATTCGACGACATCTTGTGGTTGTTGTCTAAGAGGTGAAACAACATAAGATGTTTCAGAAAAAAGAACAAGGTCGTCGGAAACCTCCGGAGGAAACCATTGAGATAAAGGGGCTAACATGTGACGGGCGGGCGGATTTCTCTATATGAAGTCAGATGATCAAAAGTCTTTCGGCGCAATATAAGTATGATTCAGTGTGGTGTTTATTCGAATTCTAAGAAGCTTACGGGACCTATCGTTTTCTCCTACTAGGACTAGTGCTGCCTGCGGCGGTACCAAAACCAGGAGTGTCGATTTCACCCTCATCATGATCCCAGCTTCACATCTTTTCACGCTTGTCCTAAGACTTCCCGAACTCTCCTTCGATGCTCCTTCACGTCTAGCAGCAGCACTGTCGCTGTCGTATGCCATTAGGAAGACTAGCCTCGTACTCTCGGATCGCCGCTTACGACAAGCGATTACTGGCTGCTACATAGCTAGCATGGTTACGCTCTCTTCGCTTCTTAGCCATTTTCGGCAATTATCAGAGACAGACTTATCTAAGTATACATCACAGATAACAATGACCAAACGGGATGCGTCTCGAAAAGTCTTGGTGGCTAATTGGCTCGTCTGTTATGGCAAGCAGAAAGCCAATGGCATGGTAGGTAATGTGATTCAGCACCCAATCCTCCAGTGGACGTGACGAGCACAGTGCTGCCATTAATGGAAAAGGTTAAGGGAGTAATATGAGCAATCTGTGCAATTCTGCGAGCTATATGTCATTTTCGCAAGTTGTTCATGCTTTTTGAGCCTTTCGAGCTTCTGAAATGTGATTTTTGACATGTGACGGCGGCCATCAATGTACTCAAGTGACGAACAAAAGTACTAACTCGAGCCAATGAGACGCGAAGATCACCCATGCCTACCACACACTCCTCTTCCCCCTCACTTATCTCACAACCTGTCTCTCTTCTCCGTTGTTATGACTTCCTCCCCTACACTTTACACAGACAACATTGCAAGCACAACACCGCAATCATGCTCATATCTTCTACTCATCCTTCTACAAAGCTTCCTGCGGACCTCACATACGCATACGCTGCATACAAAAAAGGCACGGCCAAGATTGTCAAATGGCTTAGATTGGCAGCCACACCAGCATTCCTACCATGCTCTCCACAACCTCCTCCATCTCCCATCGCAGTCAGGACATCGCTTATTGCTGGGTGTGGACATCAACCGCTGACCTTGGACGACATTCGAGCTTTAGCAGACTATGTTGTTGCTCATTCAATCACAGTGCCCGAGGAAGTTCTTTACTCTTTTCACAATACTTTGGAAGCTCGTGATTGCATGACGTGCTGGTATCAACAGGTGGCTAACGACGCAGATGGGGAGACTACCAACGGACATCTGGTTTTCAATGCTGTATTACGTGGAATCTACAAAGATCTGAGAAACGTTGGAAGAAGAGTATCCAAGACACCAATGACGTGCTGCGAGTCTGGAACTTGCGAGCGACACGAGCCAGCATTTCAGCAATTCACCAATGTCTTCTCCTGTCTGAATATCCATGACACAAATGAGGTTACTGTCTTGGGTCAGGAGATGAAATGGACTGACAGGAGCTGGGGCACAGATGCTGCGCACGAGGAAGGCATTGAAGATCGAGACCAACTCTCAATCAAGGATGATAGTTTGGAGCGGATGATGTGCTTGCATGTATACCTCCAGGAACTCTCACAACTCTCCAACTTGGTAAAAGACTCACATACCAAAGCTGGCGAAGGAGTTATATCTCTGCCAGTGACTGCAACTACAACCAGACTTGCTTACCACGTTGCACGCAAAATTAGCGGGAATCTGTCACAATATGATATTCACACTCCTCATGACTTGAAAGAACGACTACAGGATCACGAACAGCAGCCCGATTGCCCGCCTCATACCGAAATTAATACTGCACCAAATGAGTTGCTCATTAGTCTTGACACTAATTTCCAAACCCTAGCCGCGTTCAAGAACGACTTTCGTAATCGAGGCGTCCAATGCTGCAGTTGTCCGGACAATGGCAAGTACGCGTTCCAGGACGCTAACCAATGGTTCGGACTTGACGGCGACGAGCTCGCTAAACCCCTTGCTGGCGCTGCTTGCTTAAACACGATGCTCCGTACCATGATCTTACGTCTACAGCAGATGAAGGACTGTCAAAAACCAGGCCGTTACATCTGTCTCCAAATTCTTTCCGACCTGGACACATTCTTGCGTGGGGATGAGAAAGATTCTGGCATCGCGTGTCATCTAACCTTTGGCCTTCACCTTCTCATTGAATCATACAAAGCATACCTTGACGGGGTCAAGACAAGGTCAACAGGCTGGAAGTCTGCTGTATCTAATCCACGTCTTGCCTCGCTCAAGGTTGCAAGTACGCTCAAAAACGAAATCAAACTCATGATGAATCGGGATGACGCTCCTTGTTGCTGCCTGAAGATCAGTTCGGTCTCAGTTGTGCAGCAGCTTAATGCCCTGTATCGTAAGCTGGAAGTATTCCTCGCTACTCCAAGGTTTGAGTTGCTAATACAATCACCTTGGATCTCTGGGGAGCACATCATTGAGAACATCGTCCTAGCATCACGTTACGGGTTCAAGGCTTGGCACCATGGGTACTACGTCGGCCTCATCTTTCACACCTACAATGCCTTGGTGCAGACAGGCTTTCTTACAGCCGAAGAGCTGCCTGTGCTTGAAGATCTTTGCAACTCGTTCGAGAGTGAGGTCTTCATGGGATGTAGGAAGGCAGCCAAGCCTTATACTGCATACAAGCGCTGGACTGGTGGTCATCTTAAGTTTGTAGGCCACAACCGTCACTCGGCCGCTGGTAATCGTAATTGGGATATGTGTATTACAGCTGATCCGAGTAAAGGCGGAGACAAACCAGCCAGAGCCTTTGCACCGGGTAAGATCTCATTGTTTGCTTCATTGACGAACAATAAAGACTTCCTTGATCTCGATGTTATAGAGAGAGTTGTCGTAGAGAGAGAGGGTGTTGGTGCTACGCCGGTGAGTTCTCAACGCATCATGAACGTCTTCAAGCATTCTAGCGAGCGACCCACTGACATGTTCTCTAAGAGCACCGTCAAGCGCAACGCGATCCGCCTTCGATCAGAACTGTCAGCCTCAAATAGCTACTCAGCATACATCACAACTATCCAACAAATACTTCAAGCTGAGTTCAGCACATCACCTACCAACGAGCCAGGCACCACCTCGTCTACCTACAGCACCCCAACACAAGGTACAGCCCTCCTCAATCCTTTCCTCATCTACCGTCTCTGCATCTCTACTCTCGGGACCATCAGCGATCAGACACACTCTGAAAAGGAGAAAGGCATACTCTGCCGCTGTGTATGTGAGCGCACATTGTCTGCTGCAGAACATTGGATGACTACGAATAAGACGACGTCGTCGACGGGGAAGAGGACGCTGTTCGCTGATAAGGAAGCTGCGCGTATTTGCAAGAAGGAATTGGTCCGGGTTTTTGGAGGATTGAAGAGAGAGGATGTGGTTTGGCAGATTTAGGCAACGAGATGTGGAAGAGAGTGACAGGCTGGCACGATAGCTCCCTCGTCAGGGCTTGGGGTGGAGGTGCTTGGAAGTTGGGAATACTGCTTGGAGGGTATGGAAGGGCATGGTTGATGTATTGTCTCATCTTTCATTGATCATGTAGCCAGATTCTGATTCTGTATTTTGTCTGCGCAGGTACAGTACCTGAAGTATTGAAGTGCGTGTGAATGACTGATATTGCCGACGGTGTCTCGAGCCATTCGGCATCGGGATTGTCACGCTTCTCTCTATCTTCACCACATGTTCAGCCAATAATTGTTAGCTTTATCACTAGATATCGTCATCTTAAGCTGCTGTCCCGAACGGTCGTCTCCATCATCACCAATACCAGGCTAACTGGTGAGTTTACGAGATTACACTTAAGCATCACCCGCCCGGTCGATCTCCCTCCGGACGATCTATACGATCTAGGCAAAGTGCTAAACTTAAACCCCAGGGTTCTCCACATACTTCAGATCGTATTTATCCACAGTCAGTCCCACTTCTCCATCTCTGCCAGCGAGGCTGCTGTCGAGGTTGTGTCTGTATTGCGCCTTACTGTACTGTGCCTCACACGCCCATCTACATCTACCACCTCAATCCTCCCACCGGCCATATACCCACCATCTACCGCAATTATGACAACAGCAATCCAATCAAACTGGGCAGCTATCCCCGAGCACGCGCAAGCACACTACTCCCCTCCCTCCTCCCCATCCCGACGGGACTCGCTCTCCTCAACACTCGCCCCAACAATCTCGACCTTCCGCTACAACAACGGCTTTGGCGAAGGCTCTCTCGCTCCCACACGGACAAATGGCTCCATTGCTCCCACAGCTGCGTCCCGTGCAAAAACCTCCCTCCGCTCCATCCTCAAAGAACGCTTCACCCGCCGTCGCCACGAAGAAGTCGGCGATCGCGGCTTGACACTTTTGCACCGCGCCGCACAACGCGGTGACGCTGAATCCGTCAATGAGCTTCTTGCACAAGGCCGCAACGTCGATATCCACGCTAAACGCGGTCGAAGTCGATACACCGCCGGGTATGAAGAGACGGTTCTCTATATGGCCGTGGTGCAAGGCGACATTAGCATCGTTCTAGCCCTACTGAATGCCGGCGCACACATCGACGAATTAAGCACAGACGAATACAATAAATACACGCCCTTGCACGCCGCCGCACTACGGAATAACCTCGAAATGGCAGAGACGTTGCTCGAGCACGGCGCCAAAGTAGATGCGACGGATTACCACCAGAAAACCGCGCTGTGGTGGGCCGCGAACAAAGGACATAAAACTATGGTTGAGTTACTGTTGGATGCGGGTGCGAATATAGAGAAGACGGCGGCGTTTGATATGAGGCCGCTGGATGCAGCGATAGAAGGCGGTTCACTCGAAGTAGCAGCAATGCTACTCGCTTCAGGAGCAGACATCCACCATTTGAGCAGACATCATCAGGATAACACGCTGCTACAACAAGCTTTGAACGCGCCAGCAAATACAATCGGACTGGTTGATTTACTACTCAAGAAAGGCGCGAGCGTTGATGGTAGGGATAAGCAAGGATGGACTCCACTGCAAAGTGCCTGCAGCAAAGGGGACGTTGAAGCTGCACAGTTGCTACTGCTGGCAGGCGCGGATCCGCGGTTGAAGACGGATCCGCCGAGGTTGTTTGAGAGCACGGATGTTAGACAGCATCAGAATGCGTTCGAGTTGGGGAGGAGGAGTAAGACGAGGAGTGCGGAGATGAGCGAGATGTTGAAGAGGGTGGCGAGGAGGAATGAAGGCAGTGGTGAGGCGAGTGCGGAGGAATCGAGGAGAGGAACCATTACGAGTTTGACGCCAACGGAGACGTAGATGGTGGTTGGGGATGTTTGAGGTGGCTGGGCGGTGGGCGGTGGGTCGGTGTGTAGGTAGGTAGGCATGGGTTTCATGTTTTTCATGGTTATTGGTGTTGGCATTCATAGGATGTGGAGTTTGGTTGTATAGAATCGTGTAGTCATCGTACATATTTGCCGAATGCAACAGAGTTCGTCTTAAGGATGACCGTGGTTCCTCTTAGTATAGTATCGTTGAGACGAAGGAGCTCAAATCGCTACTATCAGTTTGACACATGTTCACGCTGCCATTACCACTACAGTCCACTTAGACAGTAGACGACCAACGCGTACTTGCTCAACCGTAAGCAATACCGTTATCCATGCCTGTGGACAATTCATAACCGTAGTTTCCGCCTCTTTCGTTCATTGTTTTCGTCTCTTTACGGTACGACTACAGTACACTAGGTACGGACTGAGAGAGGATTGTTGTGGATGAAGGCCTAGTAGCGTATGATTTTGACTTAGCGCTGATCCAGGATGACAGTATACTAGGTATGAGTATATACAGTCGAGGCGCCGGACCTTTCTTTCTCTGTTTGAGTCAACAGTGTTTATAGTTCAGAATTCTTGCAGTCGTACTCCATCCATCATGTGTTTTCTCCAGTTGATATTGGCGGCAGGAACACGACATGCCCATATCTCACCGCATAGCTTCTTACAGGACTTTCCGTCTCTGTCTCAATCAACAACTGGAATCCTCGGTCGTACTACATCATATCTTTCTACCACTTAGTTCTGGCAGCGCTGTAGCTGGCGGCCACGACATGCCCCTGCTTCCAACACCAGTATCCAAGCATCTTTTCTTTCATCTCAATCAAAACCCACCAACACTACTCCCATTATCACCCTTATACATAGGCCAAGCTTTCATCATCCTCCTCTCCTCCTCCAGCGTCCGCCACGACCTCGACTTCCATCGCCGCATTTCGAGCTCTTTCACTCTTCGTCGCTTCTGGCGTCGTTGGAAGCAGAGGAATATGCATGCGATTAGACTGATAAGCAGCATGATTCCCGCAGAGGAGACGGCGGCGATTATCGCGGTCGTGAGTTGGTATGCGGTGGAGTGTGGGGATGGAGAGTGGTTGGGGTAGATGCAGGTGATGTTGGATGGTGATGAGCTTGTGTTGGTGTCGGTTGGGAAGGTAGAAAAGGCAAGATTGTCGCATGTTGTGGAGATGTTTTGTGTGCTTTGTAGTAGTATTGGCAACGTGAATGAGGAGAGTTGGGGTAGAGATAGGTTGCTGAATGTGCCGTTTATTGATATTGAGCCTGATATTGTGGTTAGGTTTGGTAGGCTTATGTCGCCTGTTAGGAGTGTGTTGTTGGCTATTGTCAGGACGGCGGATTGTGATTGCGTTTGATTAGAAGAAGATTGCGACCGTTGATTGGAGCCTGAGATTTCGCGTAAGAGTGGGAGATTTATCGTCGTTAATGCTGAATTTTGGACGATTGACAGGTTTGACGTTGAGCTGAGAAGAGGAAGATCTATTGTTTCCAGCGTGCTTGTACTGATAGTCAGGCCTCCATTACTGACATTCTTGAGGCTGTTTAGATCGAGAGCAGATAATTGATTGAGGTAGATTCCACTTGTGGACGATTTGAGCTTTGTCAAGTTGATAGCTGGATTCGCACTGTTTTGTGCAATGGTGATGTTGGTAGCGGAAGACAATGACGACAAATCAATAGTCTCCAGTTCCCTATTTTGAAATATCGTGAGGCTATCCAGTATCGTCGGAGCAAACGAAGAAGCATTCAGCATCTCAATCCAGGTCTGCGAAATCGTCACGTTTCCAGGTCCATCATACGCGGATAAGTCAACTCCAGAAAGCACTGGTCCTACATTTTCCAGCCTCAACACTGGCACGCTTTTCAAAGCTGGTAAGCTGATATTCGCAATCGCTGTCAATGAATTCGCGATGAATGCTGTGCCGATTGTTTCGAGGTCTTTTGATATGAGGGATGTCAGTGTCGGTGCGTTGGACGCTATGAGTGATTCTGTGATTGTTTTGACGCCGAAGATGCCGAGTTGACCTGGGAAAGAGGTTGCGACTGCTATGGAGCCGGTGTATGTTGAGCATGGTGAGAGAAGAATGGCTTGGCCTGGTGAGGATATTGTCGTTGTTGTACCGGGACTGCCGCAGCGTAGGATAGACATGTTGAACTAGAGTTATCACAATTGTTTAACGGACACACAGTATGTTGAAAAGAACAGTCACACGAGAGACGAGAGTAGGTACCGGTAGATGATCTTTCTCTGCTATGGATATCAACTCAAGGGCTGGAGGTTCGAGAAGGAAAGCCCTCGCTGGCTGCACAGGGAAACACGTTCAGCACGAGCTTGGAAAGCCTACGATGAGGTTTCAGACCAATACACGAAGGCAAGATGGGGCTATTTGGAGGTAAGGCCTTCCGAGGGCTGGGCTAGATGCTCTAGAATATGATATGAGGTAGAGCTGATAAGAAAGGAGAAGAATAGCTTGTTGGTCAAGTTGAGACTCGAGATGATGTTACTGGCAGTCGAACCAACTTTCGGTCACATAACGAGCTTTAAGTCACGTGACATCTGCCCCTATTTGCTACACTTCTTGGTGAGCGCATACATACACCATGCCTGATCACCGTCAAATACCTACAGCCTGCTTCCGATATGAGCTATAACCACTCTGCGAGCAGTAAGGACAGGAAGGGCCAAAATACAATGTGCCGGAAAATGCAGTTCGGTTGACGCCGTTGTGAAAGGCTGAGGAGAGCAACCTCACCTCAGCTCACTCTGGATCACCTGCCGAATGTGCTCTAGGCGTATTCTTAGTGCTGAATCGCTACCATAATCTGACGTCTGCTCTGCGAAGTGTATAAAGAGGTTCCCACCCGCATTGCAAAGACTACATATTCCTCGAAACGTTTGGCCCTTGATATCTCGATCCTCTTCCCCCTTACCCGCAATACCTCTCACAGCAATGGCTCTAGTCGAGCTGGCGACTGAATTTGGTTGTGCTCCAGCACCTGCTATTGCACATTCAGAAGATCATTCTGTCCTTACGCATATGCCGGCTGGCAGAATCTGCTAGATTTCGGTGCGCGAAATGGAAAGCTCAAGGACAAATTCAAGAACATGTATCCTCGGTTCATGCCAGCGGCAAAACTCGTCGAGGTTGGTTAACAAAATATTCAGCCTTGCTCGCCTAATAAGCGTCTCCCACAGCTAAGCAATGCAATTATGGCTAAGTCAGGCTTGGCTGATTATCTTTGCCTACTATTTTCTAGCCGTCAGGCAGCGGAAGCTTGCAAAGCATTTGCTACATCAAGCTGGGTCAAAGAGCATGCATACGCTCCAGAGGAAGTTCTTGTGAAGTGCTATCAATTGAAGGAAAGGATCTATGCTGTTTTGGTGGCTGCTGGACCGAGTTTCAGAGGCGCGATGATGCCTTTCTGGTTGGATTGCGGTCCGATCATGTCAGCTAGACAGGCCTTGGCCAACCTGGCGTACGTTGACACGATGGAGGAGGTGGCACTTAGTAGTCCAGTCACGGAATCAGAACAAGAAAACCCAGTATTTGATCAAATTCGAGAACGGGTAGTCTCCTTACTAGAACGGCAGATTGTGGGTGCACCTCGCACACCCGTAGCGAAAGACGACGTCTATCTCTGCCAGAGGGGCATGGCTACAATCTGGGCCATGTCACAGTGGTTGCCAAAGTGGAGGACGGGTACTGCAGTCTTGCTAGGCTATTCTTTTCACTCCACGAGTCACGTCCTGGCAGAGTACTATGAGAAGCCATACAAATTCTTCGAGCTAGGAGATGAGTATGATGAGGTTGAAGAGTTTGTTCGAACCGAGACTCAACAAGGACGACCAGTCCAAGCGTTATTCTGCGAATTTCCCAGCAATCCACTGCTTCTTACACCCGATCTTGTGCGACTTCGGGAAATCGCCAGCCGGTACGACACTCTCCTCGTAGTCGACGACACGATAAGCAGCTTTTCCAATGTTGATGTTCTCGGTGAAGATAGGGCAGACATCTTGTGGTCTTCACTCACAAAGTCCTTTAGTGGATATTCTGATTGTATGGGAGGCAGTGTAGTACTCAATCCTTGCTCAAAGCACTACCAGGCTTTCAAAGCTCTCTATACAACGGAATATTTCAACGACTTGTATGTGGATGATGCTCTTGTCTTAGAAGCAAATAGCCGCGACTACTTTGCTCGCACTACTGTCCTCAATAGGAATGGTTACGCTTTGGCCTCATATCTCCAGAGCTGTGCCGAATCTTCGAGTAGTACAGTCTCGAAAGTGTGGTATCCACCTTTCTTGCCTAGGCACAAACACTACGCTGCTCGAATGCGTCCTGCAAATGATGAGCTTACGCCCGGTTATGGCTGCTTGATGACGTTCGAGTTTGATACTATGGAAGCACATATCGCATTTCACGAAGAGATTGGCAAATGTGTCACTATTGGTCCTCACTTAGCCGGTCACATCACATTGGTAAGCTTTGCAGGCTTGTTCAATATATCGAAAAGCTAACAGGATGATAACTCATGCCGTACACTATGGCTCTTTATGCGCGGGATCTAGCAAAAGTGGCTTATGGCGGTCTCAACGAAAGACAGCTGAAGTCAGTGTAGGTCTGGAGGACGCACACCTGATAATTGCAGCCTTCAAGCATGCTCTGACATTTGCCGATGCCACTAGAAGTAGTAGTGCTTCGGTCAACGGGCACTCGGCAGTGCGCAGCACCGTGTGAGATTTGAACAAGGAGATCCCATGTCACCGGAGACCAATCATGCACTATGTGTATCGATTCTGCATACCATGGCGCTATCGTGAAAAGTTACAGATATTGATCGATATGTTGTGCATATATCGTCCCACTCGATAGTGTAGGAAGTGGGGTTTGTGCTAGGGCTAAGTTGCCATTGGCCAATGAGGAGACGTGAAGGAGGAACGCCTCCGGCAAACCTCACACCCGCATAATCAAGGTAAATCCCGCTGACATCTAGAGTTTCTGAAACATCACGTCTCTTGAAGTGTTACACAGTCACGTTATTCCGTTTCCAATGGCGTTTGTTCATGTAAATTGCAAGCTGATGAACGTCGTCTTGGCCGCTAGCCCTTGTGCATCATCTCCAACCAATGGCTTATGACCGTGTCAAGGCAATGTGCCCCAGCTGCAATGATCTTCCAAGCTGAAAGTATCTCGGCTTTCATCTTGAAACAAGAGGCGGTGGCGCTCTTGCGCCATCCTGAAACGTCTTGTCTTGTCTACCTTCATGCATGCACAAACGGCAAGCGGGGTTGACCAGTTGAAACAAGCAAGAGCGTGCTGAGAAGTTCTTTCTTCCTACACACTCAACCGAGTGTGACTGTTCTTATAAAGCCTTCATCGATGCCTCTCTTCTTCAACCTTTGAGACACCATTTCCAAACCACACTCTCTTTACTACCAAACACTCTTTCATACAATATTCGAGATGTTCACACTCCTTCTCGCTCTCTTACCTCTTGTCTCTGGCCAGAATGCCACCTACCAGAATGCCACTGTGATGCCCGCCACTCGCTACGTTCTCGAAGATCGCTATTCAGGACTTGATTTCTTCAATGGATGGGACTTCTTCACTGGGCCTGATCCTACCAATGGTTTCGTCAACTATGTCAATCAATCTGTGGCCCAAAGCAATGGTCTCATCAGTTCTGTTGGCGGAGCTGCCTACATTGGTGTTGACTACACCAGCACTCTCAATGCTACCACTTCGCCTGGACGTCAAAGCGTCAGGATCTCTACAGAGAAATATTACAATGAAAGCTTGATCATTGGTGACTTCCTTCACATGCCTGGTAGCATCTGTGGAACATGGTATGTCGTATAATATGTGTGTAGCCAATAAATATGCTAACAGAAGCACAGGCCTGCATTCTGGACACTGTCTCAGACAGAAGACTGGCCTGCTGGTGGTGAAATCGACATCATCGAAGGTGTCAATACCGATACCCAGAACCAAGCCACTCTTCACACCGCTCCCAACTGCATGATCGATGGTGCAGGTGAGACTGGTACTCTCCTCACCAATGACTGTGCTGTGGTCGATGGCAGTATGTACTACTCCTAAGCTAACTTCCCCATCTCGAAAGCTAATCATTCCATAGATGGTTGCAGTGTCTTGGACAACCGCACCAACAGCTATGGTGATGGTTTTAACGCTGGAATGGGAGGTGTCTACGCCACACAATGGACTTCTGAATTCATTCGCATCTGGTTCTTCCCTCGCTCTGCAATTCCAGCAGATATCACTGCCGGAACGCCCGACCCTTCAACATGGGGCGCCCCAATGTCCAACTTCCAAGGCAGCTGCGACATTGACACTCACTTCGTCAACCACGAAATTGTTTTCGACACCACTTTCTGCGGTGACTGGGCTGGAAACGTCTGGAATCAGTTCCCAACATGTTCTGCCTTGGCACCTACTTGCACCGACTACGTTGCGTCGAACCCTGCTGCTTTCGCAGATGCTTACTGGCTGGGTGAGTAATAATCAAGCTAGCTTCTCAACATTCAAGTCATACTAACCAACCTCATAGTCAACTACGTTGCCGTATACACACAACAAGTAATTCCTGACGTAACAACCACTTCAACACCCGCATCCACAAGATGGTGGTCACACCCAACACCAAGCGGCTACCCAAACCCAGGTAGAATCCCTGTTGCTGCTGGTCAGCGAGGACCTTGGGGCCACTGGCACGCTCAGCCTCCTCCAGTTGCAACGACCACAGCTCTTATTACACAAGTGCCCGTCATTGCTAATGCTACTGCCACCGCCGCCATCGCCACATCCACATCCACCCGATACTGGTGGAATAACGACAACTAGATCTGGAGAGTTCTCTTCAAGTATTCAAATGGTGGTAATGAGGTATTATGTACATGCTTTGACGAAGTCACGTTGCTTTCTTGCTTAAAATTTATGGCGTCCGGGCAGGAACCGGCTGACAATATATCATTTACTTTCTTTCTTCTTTCGTGTCGACTTGTCAAGCGAGCTGCTGTGCTCTGATACTTATTCTTGATGCCATACATGTTCTTTGAGAAAGGCGATGCTACACTGGTACTTTGATCAGTCAGTCAAAATAATCGTGAAAAATACCTGGTATACATCCCCCAGAACAATGATCATCTCTTCTGGCAAGTTGCAGACGCACCAAGCACCATGACTCCATTTCATATAAGCAGCGAGCATCCGTGTGACCCTTATATGTCACACTCTTATCAATACAATGAATATAACATTGACAGTCTTTTTCATTCTCTTTTGTACAGAATGTGCTTTCATGCTTCTACTCTCGAAGGCCATCCATACATACATGTTCCTTTAAGAAAAGCGATGCTGAGATCAGATCAATGAAGTATATACACAAATGAGACCAAAATCGTGAAAAAAATAAAAAAATCCCAACATCCATCCATCCATCCATCCATCATTCCTAGCAGAAGCTTAGCTTAGCTCAAGCGACCGAGCACTATGATGCCCAGAGCTCAGAGTTTTGAGAACCTGTGAACTTGTACACTCTCTGTCTCCGTGAATGAAACCTCTCCTCTTCGTCCTCTTCTCCAACATGCAACCACGACAACACCACTAGTCCACCATTGGAAAAGGGCTATGCTCGGTTGCACATCAGCCGACAAGAATGTAATGTGTCAACCATTCGTATCCCAAATATCCTTCATAACGAATCCAAACTGGAGCCCAAGAAAGCATGCTCAAAGTACGCAAGTTGACACATCGCCTCTAGCCCTCCCTCTTCTAGCACGACACAAAATAAGCCTCCTCGTAATATCACAATATAACGATCGAGAGGCATATTAGATGCATCAGAAGAGAAAAGCATGCATTTCATACTATTCACAAGAAAAAAAAGAATTCCTTCCCTTCCCTTCCCTTCCCTATCCTGTCCTTTCCGCCAAAAAATCCCAAACTACACCGCCCCATAATCATACATCTTCTTCTTAACATTCGGACCAGCCTCGAACAACTGATTCCACAACTTGCCCAGCCCGCCTTGGAGCTTCTCCTTCTTCGTCTTAGTCCGCCAATCACTAACATCGCCCCTTTCATTCGTGTTCGTTGGCTGCCTATCTATTGGTGGTAGCGTGCGCATCGGTTCTCCATCATCATCATCCGGTGCCTTCTCCAGATCCGACGTCCTAGGCTTCGCAGACCCATTCGTGCTAACCCTCGTAGCTCCATTGTTTTGAAAGCTCGGAGCCAAACTAGCTCGTCTCGCAAGCCGTTTACTCGCTTCCTCTTCCTCTTTCTTCTGCAATCCCTCACTGGGTAGCAAGATGGCTTTGTCCAGACTATACGGCAGCCCTCTATGCCGTCCTCTAATCATCATAGCAACCACAATCAACTTACTCAGCACATGAAACTCCGCGCTCAAACTGGCATCATTGGTCGGATACCCCAAACTCAAGCCCACAGTTCCATACGCCGACACGATTTCAAACAGAATCGAAAACAGCGTAAACGCGCTATCGCCACTCTGCAGGCGGCTTCCTTCGACGATCGCGACGATAAACAGACCGAGGAAGACATACCAGAGATCGAAACTGAGTTGGCGACGTAAGTGGGCAGCGACGTAGCTTTGGTCGGCGGGGTCGTCCTCGTCTTCTTGTTCGCCGGCGTAGACTCCGAGGGATTTCTCTTCGTAAACGTTGGTGCGGCGCACGGATATGGCGATGGGGAGGACGGAAATGTACATCATGACGAGGTAGGAGACTTGGATTGCGGGGTGAAGGAGGGCGAGGTTTACGACTGCGAAGCCGGCGGTGCGGGTGGAGGCGGCTTGGAAGAGGCCGTCGAGGACGCGGATGCCGCCGGGGAGGGAGGTGATTATGGTGTCGTGAAGCTGTGGGAAGAAGAATATCAGTAAGAGTCGGGATATCCATGACATGAATGAAACTAGAAAAGAGCTGTTTTCGGATCAGAAGGGAGGATCAAACTTACATCAAGTATGATGAAGAAGATCAAGTCGATACCATTAAGGGTCACAAGAACCCAGAAGAGCCACCAGGTAGCTTTCGCCGGAAACAGTAGTGTGAAGCATCTCCGAGGATGATCAAGCAAGAAGCGCAGTTCTTCATATACAGCACTGCCCTTGGGAACACATATCGATACCATCCAGATAACGAACCGGAGCATACAAGGAAAGCCAGTATTGCCAATGATGATGAGGAAAGTCATGAGTAACATAGGTAAGACAGCATACTGGAATGACAACATGCTATCGGGAGTGAGAGTAAAGCCCAGATCGTTGAACGCTGAAGCGGATGTGAAAATTCCCCTACAGAAGGATTAGTCACAGAGAGCTACAGTTCAAAAGAACGACAAAAGACATACCACCAGGATCTATTAAATCCATCCACCTCTGCTATTGGACCCCAAGTTCTACTGTACACATACCAAGGCGTGAGTACGACGAGACCGAGCAGATGAAAGCCAATGAAGTAAGCTGCAAAACAAAATCAGACGTCAATTCCAACGAGAGATATCCACTTAAAAAGAACTTACTGCACAAGATGACCGCCAAAGTCTTGAGAGATCGATACTCGATGCCGCCAAGCTCTTCTCTTTGCTCTTCTGTCAAGTTGACGAATGTGGAATTTCGTCCAATTGTCGGTTGGTAACTCAAATATGGCAGTGGACCATTCACTTCGTCCCTGGTGGCGACAAAGCTTGCAAAGGAATTCCGTCGACCTCTTCTCCTTAGTCCTTGTGTTTTCATGGGATCTTCCTCATCCTCCGCCCCATCTGTCTTTGCGTCTGTTCTGTTTCCTTGCAGTCTGCCAAGAGTCTGCTTCGCAGATGAAATTGCGGTATCGAACGTCAGTGATCTGCCAAACCGTGTAGGCTCGGACGCATCTGAGGCAGCAGCGTCACTTCCACGACGATGTCCGAGAAAGCGGGCTCGTCCCGTCGTCCGTGGTGTGATGGGGCTGTTGTTTGCCTCGTCAGCCAGTTGTTGTGGTGTGAGGCCTCTGTCGAAATCTCTTGGTCCGGGAATGTACAGAACGCCCTTGTCTTTGGGATTACGCTGGTTCTCCAAGAATGCGATATTCCTCTCCTTACTAATCTGTGGCTGTACAGGATCTTCACTTGAGAAAGTTCGCGCATGTCGTGGATGGTGTACTTCATCCGCAAATGTAATGTCCCGACGAAAAGGGAGCTCTGGAGCTTCATCCACAGCTTCCGATGATGACCTTGCCGTGTTGCCAGAAGATCCTTCATTTTCTTCGTACTCTTCACCTCTGCCCGAGTCCTGTCCCTTGATTGGGTTTCCACTCAAGTCAACCTTCCCCTCTCCTGGCGTTTTGTGTAGTGCATCGTCGATGACTGCTCTCCCTGGGCTGATCACTTGTATCTTCCTACGCCCGAGTCCCGCTTCCTGAACACTCAAGTCTCCATCGTCTTTGCCTGGTCGCATATTATGAATACTCCCTTTCGTTCTTGTTCTTCGAATCCGCTGAGACTCCATGACAACGCTCTGGAAGCGCTTCTCAAACCAGTATAGCCGGACAAAGACGACGAAAGTGTTTATGAAGATGGGATTCGCTATCATGCAGATGAGGTAGAGGGCGATTTGCTGATATAAGAAAAGATCATTGACGTTGATACTAGCAACAGCGTTAGTGTCGACAGGAAATATGATGAAAGGTAGTTGGCTTTACGTGTTGAGGCCACTCTGGGTCGCAGAGCCGGCCGAGAAAAACAGAGCGTCGATATAAGCCATGTTCTTGCTGGGGTATAGGATGATTGAGCCGAGGAGGGTGAGAGAAATTAGATAGGCATCTATTGGGACAATCAGTAGCTGCTCCAACGTGCTCTCCATGTCTTATCGTGAGCATACAATGTAAAGTGATGTAATTTGGGTTCGGCCAGCGAAACTTGAAAGTAGGCTTCAGAGTCTTGAGCCATATGTAGACCTCTATCCACGGCCCAAACATGTTGGCGGATGAGGAAGCGGCGTGTTTCGGAAGTGGTTGTCGTCGTGAGAGGAGGCTGCGGCGGGAGTTTCAGGTTGACCAGTCCGTGGTTCGCTTGGAGGTGGCGACCTCTCAGTTGGTGTTATATGTTTGTCATAGTCGTCAAGGCCGCTTTCTTTCCAGTCGTAGCAAGGCAAGATATCACGATAGGAAAAGGTGTCAGTTGTTGTTCGATGTCGTACTTTAGATCTGATGCGTCGATGTGGGTCCCGCAGAGAACTCTGCCAAGGCAAATAAGGTTTCAGGCAGAAAAGAAGGGTCTGGACTATCGCATTTAAAACAATTGCATTGCTTGACTTCGGGCGAAGTGACACTCGTCAGGCGACTATCTATACAGCACTAGGCGCCCCTCTTCCCCTCCCTCTCGGTGCTCCTCTAGCTACCCCTCCTCTCCCTCTGTAGCCACCTCTTGAATCGTTGTTCAGATTGGCTGGAGGTGGCACACTAGAGTAGTTCTGCGGCCTGAAGTTGGGGTTGTTCGGATTCACGCCAGCCATAGGATCGCTGTTGTCAACGACGTTGAAACCCTTCCTGTTAAGTCCGCCGTTCATACCTCCATTCGACTGTCCCCTGCCGCGGAAAGGTTGTCCACCACGAACACCGTTCATAGGTGATGATGTATGTACCAACCCGCCACGCGGTGAGATACCATTTGCATGACCTGTGCCAGACATGCCATTAGGTGGTCCACCTCGAATAGCCAGGTTCTGTTGATGTCCGTTCTGCACACCGTTGTAACCCAGACCCTGGCCACCACGACCACCACGAGATCCTCCTCTCGAAGCAGCAGCATATGATCCAGCTGACAGCGAGGAAGGAGGTTTCGCCTCGAATAGCTGTCCTTGATTGCCAGGACCTGTAGGCACACCATATCCTCCTGCTCCGGCATTGTTCGCGCCATTGACATAGTATTGTTGAGCTGTTGGAGCGGTTCGTCGTGCAGCAGAACCATGTGTATCGGCAATGACTTGACGATCAGTGAGGTTAAGCACCGAAGACATATCGACAGTGGCACCACGGAAAGCAGAGCAACGGTCGCCCAGGCTGGATCCACTGATAAAGGTCGCGTCCATGACAATATCAAGGAGCAGGCTTCTCGCAGTCCTCGTCATGCCAATAACCGTACCTGTAAGGCCAAGGGGTACTTTACCAGTATCCTGAACATACACAACGCGATCACCAATGATGAACTTCTGTGCGCGAAGACGATGCTGAGCGTCTGCAGGCTTCAACACTGCATGTCGTGGTACCGCCTTCATCTTCTGATTCTTAACAAGTCCAATAGCAGCCTGAATCTGATCGGCAGTTTCTTCAATCATCTTCACAGTATCAGAGTCCATCTGGTCGGCATCAAGGGGCACACGCTCGAAGCCCTTGGTTTCCACAGATTTGAGCCACTGCCCAATCTCTTTCATCTTCTGCTTCGCAACCTCCTCCGGGTAGAAATCGGTGTCCTCGAACTGATCGCCCTGAGGATTTCGCTGAATTGCTGCAATGAATTCTGGGAAATTCGTCATATATTGCACAATCAGGTTGATAGCCTTCTGGCTGAACTCCCACCCTGTGGCCGCCTTTCTCGAATAACCAAGCACCTTGAGCTTCTTAGCCTCGAACTTGAGGTTCAGACCAAGGTTGAGGCGTAATCCAGATGACTGAACAGAGAAGGCGGAGGTGATCTTGCTTAGAGCCAGGGGGTTCATATTAAGCATCCTGGCAACAGCGAATGATGGTGTATACGGCGTGGAACGCTCAGCTTGCGCTTTGATTTGGCGTCCCCAATTCTCATCACGAGCCTTTGCATTGTTGATCCAAACGTCGAGCTTGCCTTCTGTGTAACCATCAACCATAAGAGGACGAGCATATGCACCTTCACCAAGGAAGAAACATCTTGCGCCGATCGGAAATTCCTCCTCTAGCGGCAGTGCAGCCTTCTCAAGAAAACGTTGGTCTTCACTGATGACACTCTCAACGATAGCTTGTGCCGCATAATCCGTTTCTATGCCTGGGATGTTGCCGTACTCCTTGATAGTAGCACCTTGATCAGTCTTCGTCAGGCCAGTGAGCATTTGAACGTGCACCAAGGACTCAACAGATCCGATGACCATTCCCAGTCTCTTGCTGTAGACGTTTTCGATGCGATTCGACTTCTTCTGCCATTCGTTGATCTCCATCTGATTGTGCTGGCGTTGTTCAATCTGACCATCTGCTTGAAGAGTGTACTCAAACAACTCATCAGAGACCTTCATAATCTTCGCTTCCTGCAGGAAAGGATATCCAACATGTACAACCTGTCCAAGCCTGGTCTTGGACTTTTCAACTCTCGTCTCTTCTTCCGAGCCAAGAAGTGTGACAACCATACTCTGATTGCGACTGTCTTGCTGGAAAACAGAAACACCATGGTATGCAAGTGCACCAGCAAAAGGTAAGACTTTCAGACTGGGGAAACCTGCCAGAGATGCTTTGCCAACCTTAACACCATCAATGAGACCAACGTAGACGTCAAGACCTTCCATGGTCGGCAAATCGAAAATATTCTGTACACACTTGCAGTTCGGGATGTCTTGGAATACACCAGGATACGACGATGGATACGTAAAGTTGAGGTCGGCGTCGTAGGTGAACTTGATACTAACACCAAATTCGTTCCTCTTTCGCTCGTCTTCACTGAGAAGGTGATCTTTTGTAGCCATTGCAGGCAATAGTCGTGACTCGTCAATGAATGGAATCTTGACGACTGCTTCCCACTCTTGCTTCTTTCCATTCATGTCTAGGACAAAGTCTCGAGGATAGAAATCGATGATCGGAGAATCGGGATTGGTCATGAGATCATGATATGCCACAGGTACTATCGACTTGCTGCGATCCGGCAATACACCCATAAGTTGTTGATACGGGTGGAATGGCTGGCCGAGCTGGAAATTCATGTTCGCACCCAAACCCTTCTTGACATCAGAGATCATGGGCGAGTAGTGATATTGGAAGAACCAAGGCCAAGATGCCACTCCCCTGTAGTAATAGAACAGGACCCACTGGAGTCCTTGGACGTAATTCTCAGTGAGCTTGCGCATTTCTTCCTCGTTATCAAGACCCCAATCCAATTTCGAACGATAAGTCTTGTCTTTCCAGTCATAGAATTTCTGCTGGTACTTTGCTTCCATCGATTCACGCGCTTGATCGGGCGAAACGTCCACTACCTTGGCAGTATCGTAGCGCTTCATGACACGGAATAGCGCATTAGTCGCCTCCTCGTCATCCTCCTCGTCATCTTCATCGCTGTCTAACTGAGGATGAAATGCAAGTTGCATATGTCGCTGACCTTGATCATCTTCAACTGTTTTCCATTGCAGGTGAAGACTTTCTGCCAAAGTCTTGACAAACTCTCGATCTCGTGCGGGTAATGTTGAAGGCAAGTTGTATGGTGGTTTGACTGCCGAAAGACCAGGAGCATTGACCCATTTTTTGATCCCCTTGAACAGCTGCTGTTGTTGAGAAGACATCGTAAGTTTTCCTTTCTTGTTGTCGTGTACAATCTGGCCCTCATCTTGGGCCTGCTTGCTTCTCAACCAGCTAGCATCCGAGTTCTCTGCTTCAAAGAAGCGGTACTCGACATTCGATAGCTCATCCAACAATACTCCAAGTCTCGGTAGATTGATGTAGCCCTGTTCGTTGATATAGCCCTCCATTTTTGGCAAACAGGTCTTGTACGTGTCAAACATGAGTGAAAGCGCACCCTCGTTGATATGTAGATGCGGTAGATTAGGTAGGAAATCGTTGCCAACAAAGAAAGCCATTAGAATGAAATCGTCAATCACTCGTTCCATATCATATGGGAAAGACAAAGCGCCAGGCTCTGCCAGCTGCTGAAATTCCAGCTCCAAGTATTCTCGTACAATGCAGAGATGCATGAGATAGAAGTTCTGGTGTTCCAGCTCCTTGCTCTTCTTCTGATTTTGTCGTCCAAATGTGACCTCTTCTCTGAGTAAACAAAAGTGTGGATCGTGACTTAACAGGCCCAACATGATTAGGTCAGCATCCAACCCATACAAACAATGTCGAATATTAGGATCATAGCCTGGCTGTGATTTCGCTTTTCGAATATACTCCATAATCTTGTGTTCTCCTTCTCCGGGTACTTCGTGTCCAGATAGAACCACTTCCACACCCTGCCAATCAGCATCTTCTGTCACCTTCTTACTGATGAAGTATTTCAGCTGCTGCGTTAATCGTGCCATGAATTCTGTGCCTGGTGTGATACAATTGCTGTCAAATGCTTGTTCTTTTGGCATTTCCAGTCCTTCTTTCAGCGCCTTCTCCCGAGCCAGCTCGGCGTCCAGCGCTGTCCTGAAACGTCGCGCTCTTTGCTGGTTCATCTTCGCTCGTGGGGCGACACCATCAATTGCCATATAGAATAGCTTCTGTGGCTTAATCTTGCCGAAGAGATGCTCGATATAGTTGAAAATCGCAATGAACATTTGATCTTCTGTCATCCTGAACGTCGGAGAGTCATTGTCCTTGTGTGTGCAGTTGTGAATGATACCGTTCATGTCAAGCTGGTCTTGGTCAGCAAGTCTATTGTCCGTCTTCTCTTTTTTGAACTAACGTAGAGCGCATCAAATTCTGGAATGCGGGATTCTGCTATCAGCTGACTGATTGCAGGATAGCGCTCGCTCATCCATCTGAAGAACTTGGGAACACCTAGCGTTTGTTAGCATGCGATGGGTCCTCGAGCTTGCTAGGCGCATACCCATGATGTGCTATCGTCGTGATAGACGTGCCTGTCAAGTTTAAAAAGAAGAAATAAGGATATCCGAAGTACAAGCAATGCGGCTAGGCAGTCAGCTTCACAATAGTCTAATTGTGATGTTGTTGTTGATTGTGGTGTACAGTGGCGGTCTTCGTTCGTAAACGAGTGACGCTATCGTGCGGGGGTGGTGCCTGAGTTCGTCGAGTCATGGACATGTCAGGGGTTCGAAGTCAAACCGGATGAGGATGAAGACCACTACCGAAGACAACCATCTACCATACACTGTACTATACGGATTGGAGCTTGAAGCTGCGAGTGAGAGTACAATTCATCCAGTTGGAGATGGTTGTCTTACAGTCATCTTCACACCTTGTACCAGACTCTAGAAGTACAGCTTGTGTGTCCGAATGCAGTATCTTTGGGGTTAAACGGGAAGCCTTTTGAGCACTCTCGTCAACCAACTCAATGGGCACTCCTCACCCAAGGAATATCGTAAAAATCGCCTTATTGTGCCTGGTGTGTCACAAGAAAGCTGGTGTGCTCGAGATAACAGAGCGGCTGAGCTTATAGACACTCTTGCCCAGCACCACAACAACGCATATCCTATCCACCATGAAACTCTTTGTCTGCTACATATAAAATAACCACATCTACTTCTCATTCTTCCTACTACTCTTCCATTTCGTTTACAAGTGTTATTTGCATTGCCTTCCTTGCCATGGAGAAACAAACAAAGCTAGAAATCCTCGAGCAGCGAGGCTCGTCCAGTACGGACATGGACGATGCTGCTGCATGGGTCTCTCAGCAAGGTCAAGACATCGATCCCGTCGTAGAACGCCGAGTGCGCAGGAAGATTGATATGTTCTTTATGCCGACCTTTATTATAGGATATGGCTTAGTCTATTACGATAAAGCTATTTTGGGGAGTGCGTCTCTTTTTGGAATGACTGCAGATTTGCATCTATCTGTTGTTGTCAATGCAACCACGAAACCACCCACAACCAGCACGCAGCGACTGTCATGGGCTACTGCTTTGTTCTATTTTGGTATGCTTGCAGGTCTGTATCCTATGACACTTCTGGTACAACGTTTCAGGATTGGAAGAGTACTTCCATTTCTCGTAATTTCATGGGTAGGCTCCGCACACCCTCAGAAGTCCTGTATATACAGGGTGGCTTACAATATCTCAGGGCGCTATAGCCATGTGCACTGCTGCTGTTACCACACACCAAGGTCTCTACGCCCAGCGCTTCTGCCTCGGCTTTGTGGAGAGTGTCATCCCTACTACCTTCATGACTATTATCAGTAGTTACTATACTCAACAAGAACAAGCATTTCGTCAATCGTGGTGGTTCAGCTCGACAGGCGTTTTTACTATTGTTGGTGGAGCATTGAGCTATGGCTTTGCTCAAATCAAGAGTGGAGACCTGAAGAAATGGCAATATATCTATATTGTAATTGACCATGTATCGATATAAATTGGTGCCTATACTGACAAACCAAATCTAGTTTGCCGGAGCTCTGACTGTTCTTTACGGTCTATTCTGCTTCACCATCCCTGATTCTCCGATGGATGCTTGGTTTCTGACCAAGGAAGAGAAAATCGTGGCAGTGGAACGTTTGAGAAGTTCGCAAACAGGTGTCAGGAATCATAAGATCAAGCTGCAACATGTCAAGAACGCTTTTCTTGACCCAAAGTTTCCGCTCATATTTATCATGATGGCCACAGCGTGAGTTTCATGCGTCGTATGAACGGCACCTGCTTTCTCAAGAAGTATCGCTGACACATTCCCCCACAGTTACACAGTCAATGGTGCTGGTATGTCTAGCCAATACGATACTCTCATCCCTCCATAGCTAATATCTATAGTTTCTGGCTTCGGACCATTGATCGTGTCAACCTTTGGGTGGAGCGTTCTCGATAGCATACTTTGGCAATTCCCCTTGGGCGGCATCGTACTAATATTCATCCTGCTCACTGGCTACATTTCTTCCAAACGCACAGGTCTCATCATAATCCAGCTAGTCCTCTGTACTTTGCCTGTTATCGCTGGGTGTGCCATGATATGGAGATCTACCTGGTCTCATCGCGCTGCTGTTCCTGTTGTCGGATATACTCTCATTGGCTTCTTCGGCCCGGTCGTCGGTCTCATTATCGTCGCCGGAATGTCTAATGTAGCTGGGCAAACAAAGAAAGGCTTGATGGCCAGCAATATCTTCGTGGCATACTGTGTTGGTAAGGAACATCGTTGCACAAACTATGATCACGAACCAAACTAAAATTTAACACTTAGGGAACATCGTTGGACCAAATCTGATCAAGACCCAGACTAAGAGTAGACATTACCCCGAGTTATGGTTGGGACTTATCATTTGCTATTGCATTTTGATCATCACGTGCGTTGTCTGGTATTTCTACCTCAAGAGGGAGAACGCAAGAAGGGAGCGCATGGATCTGCAGGATGAAGGAAGAGACGAAATGGCTTTCAAGGATTTGGACGACTCGGACAACAAGCATTTCCGCTATGTGTTGTGAAGAAGCCTTAGGATGAGCGCAAGCTGTTTACTCTATGGTCGTCAACGGAAAATCAAAGGCAAGCTGCTAGCAACCATGAGTGAAGGTCAACAAGATGGGTGCGTGGAGTACTGACCAGCGTTTGACGAAGTGTCTTTGTGTAGATTACCAGTCGCATCCTCCACAATGCAACCGTCATACTTGAGCTTGGAGAAGACTGGCTCTTTGAATCTTCGGAAGAAAATGTAGCTTTTGTCATCTTATAACGCTCGATCAAGGTCTGAACATTCCTTTAACCCAATTCTAAGACTACGACAGTTGATGACGAAGCCTACACATCGTATCTAAATTCTTCGTGTCCCTTTATGATCTCAGTCCTGGCACCAACTGACCTTATTATGTATGGCCCATCATTTCCATCAGTATTAGACATTCGCCGAAACCTCGGAATACCGAGTCGGAGGTCGACTCTTGGCACTCCAACGACGTGCAGATGCCATTGGTCAAAACATCATCCTGCCTATACACCTCTCTCAGCACAACAAACATGGCATCAAGTCAACCAGAACTCCCGCTACCCGCTCACGCCGACGTCGACAGCATGTTAAGCCGCAAATTCGGAAAGGAAGTTGCCAACTACTTTTCAGGTATATTGAAACTACTGCATATGCTAACCAATTGCCCCTCTATTCAATCCTACTAACACACTCCCCATCCACCAGGTTCACCACTCAACCGCGTCTCCTTCCTCCGCGCCGACTCCACCTTCCTCTCCCGTGCCTGGACACATCCCTCCACCCGTTTCGTCCTCTTCAACGCACTTGCACCTCTAGCCCATTCTCAAGACCGCCTCTACTATGGCCCATTATCCGTCGTCAAGTCTCTGACAGGGCCCAATCCCTTCGAAAAGACGGAACAGGAGATTACCGAGCAATATGACAGTGCTGTGACGACTCCGCAATTGATTTTCTTGGGGCTGGATGAGCGGGTCAACAAGGAACAGGAGGGCGAGGGCTTTGTGTGGAAAGAGGTGTATAAGGGCGCGCCGATGTTTGCTGTCGATGTCACGCCGAAGGGGAGTATCAAGGAGGAGTGCGAGAAGTTGATCAAGGAGGTGACGGACGATAAAAAGCTGGAGTTTTTGGAGGGAAGTCGGAATATGATATTGAGTTTTCCTGCTCAAGATGGTTGTGTAATCTTGACCAAGCAGCTGGCATGTCCGTGCACTGACACATTCAACTATAGCTGCAATATACGCCCAAGCCCGCGCCCTCCTCGATTGGAACGCACGCAACCCTTTCTGCGCAAACTGCGGACAACCCACCCTCTCCATCAACGCCGGCGGCAAACGCATCTGTCCCCCGACCGACCTCGCCCGTGTAAAATCAATGGGCGCAGTCGGTTCTACAACCGCCTCCGCACCCAGCAAAGATCGCGAACCGTGCATCACGCGCAAAGGCGTCCATAACATTGCCTTTCCCCGCACAGACGCCACTATTATTGTGGCGGTGCTGAGCGCTGATTGTAAACGAATTATGCTGGGACGACAGAAGCGATGGCCGCAGTATTGGTATAGTACGCTTGCTGGGTTTGTGGAGCCGGCGGAGAGTATTGAGGAAGCGACGAGGAGGGAGGTGTGGGAGGAGTCGGGCGTTAAGTTGGGGCGAGTGGTTATTCATTCGACACAGGTTAGTCAACCAAACCAATCTAATAACCACATCCCTTCTCACACTTACAGGTATGGCCCTTCCCCGCCAACCTCATGATCGGCGCAATCGGGCAAGCCCTCGAAACCGGCGAGAAAATCGATCTAGGAAACGACCCCGAGCTCGACGACGCAAAATGGTTCTCCTTTGACGAAGTGCGGGAAGCACTCATGAACGGGACGAGCGCGTTGGGGGGACCGCCGGCACCAGATTATAAAGAGGGGAATTTGAGATTGCCGCCACGGACGGCCATTGCGAATCAGCTTATTACGGCGTTGGTGGAGGGGTTTGCTACGGAGGCGAAGTTGTAAATGTGAATGGGATGGGGTGGGATGAAGAATGTTTTGGTGAGTGTGAAGGGTGTGATGGATGTGCTTGGGGATTGGTATGCGAATGCTTGGAATTCTACAAGCTGGAGGGAGGTGGCAGTGAATGCTTAATGCTGCGCTATTCTAGAGGATCGAGGCAAGAGTAAGATTCTTCGTAGGATATCAGACTCTATAATTGTGCAGATAGAGCCAAGTCTCGTTTTCCACCCTCCCGCTATATCCTAAATTATTCCTAGCAGTATGAGATTCACCATTTAGACTGTACCCTATCCTCTGCTTCTTCCTAGCCCTCCTCTGCTTCAACGATAGGTACTGGGATGAATGAGGACGGTGTGCGGAAACCAGCGATGAAACAACGATAGCAATGCTGTGAGTTTGTCGTTGTTGAGTCTGACGATAGATGATAGATGGAGAGCTGAGTAAAGGCAGCTTCCACACAAAAGACTGTAACGCGAAAGACACAAGGCCATTTGACGATAGACGTCAAGTCTGCGATCATCAAAACACCGTAGTCGTAGTCTTAATAGTGCGTCCAGTACCCATACCATAATTACAGAACCCATTTCTTAGTCCATTTCTCGCGATAGAAAGAAAAAAGTCTTTTCCTGCCGACACATATACTGTACTGCATAGGAACAAGATAGAATGAGCGGTTCTTGAGATGTTGAACGAGAATAAATGGGGCAGGAGAAGAGCAGGTCTTCTTCACGATGGTGGGATATTCAATTTTGATGATGCGTTTCGAAATGATTGATGTTGTACTGCTATACAATATCCACATCAAGTGTTTCTCTGGTGCTTTTATTGCGCTCTCCTTTCTTCGACCACACTGTGCTTTATGCTTGCTCGAGTCTCTACACACCCATATAATTTTTACAAGTCGTGTGGCTATCTATTAGCGAAGAGGTATATCATGAAGATGGAAGCTTTGTCTTGTCTTAACTTGTATGCAGCGGCTGTTCTGTTATCACGATCACTTGGTCCGAGTCTTCGATGTGAGTTGCCTGTTTCTGCTGTCTTCTCTGTCATGAATGTCATGAGATAAGAAGTCCACTGACACGGTGTCCATACTGTAAAAGTGTGATCTGTGGTTAAAAAAATAGAGACAGGTTGATTTCGTATGATTGTCATTTTGATTGTTTCATCTTCATGTACAATGCTCTAAGGCAGCACAGCATACTTTCTCAAATGCTCCGGCAGCGCGCTCATCAAGCCCTTGTTTTCCAGCCACTTCTTCGAAAACAACCGATCCGCATACCTATACGCTCCATCACACAGAATCGTCACAACCGTATGTCCTTTTCCCAGCTGTTCGGCGACTTCCTTCGCCGCTACCACGTTTAAGCACGAACTTGCTCCAAGATACAGCCCTTCCTCGTCTAGAAGTCTGTATACCATCTCGATGCTCTTTTCATCTGCGATGTGTAGCGCACCGTCTGCAAGCGCCAAGTCTGGGGCTAGGTTATCTGTCACGCGGCCTTGACCGATACCTTCTGTGATTGAACTTCCCGAGCGTTCTTTCAATTGGCCGCCGCTGACAATGTAACTGTGTAACACACTCCCCGGCGGATCAGCCAAGAAGCACTTGACCCGCCCATCACTCTTCGTCTTTAGATAACGCGTTGTTCCCGCAAACGTCCCTCCAGTCCCCGTAGCACAAGTAAACGCATCAATCTTGCCCTGCGTTTGCGCCCAAATCTCCGGCCCAGTCGTCTCCAAATGCGCCCGTCGGTTCGCTACATTATCGAATTGATTCGTCCAGACCGCGTTCTCCAACCTCTCCGCATGCCGCTTCGCCTGGTGGTTGTAGTTTTCTGGATTCTCAAACGCCACCGCTGGCACCGGGTATACTTCTGCGCCGAGCAATCGTAGCAGGTCGACTTTGCCTTGCGATTGCGTGTTGGGCATGTAAATCACCAGTTTGTAGCCCTTGGAGCGACAGACGTGGGCGAGCCCGATGCCGGTGTTGCCTGCTGTGCCTTCGACGACGGTCCCGCCGAGCTTGAGCAAGCCGCGCTCTTCGGCGTCGAGAACGCAGTATAGTGCTGCGCGGTCTTTGACGGAACCGCCAGGGTTTTGGAATTCGGCTTTACCGAGGATTTCGCAGCCGGTTGCTTCGGAGAGATGTTTTAGGCGGATCAGGGGGGTTTTGCCGATTGCTGTGGGAGAAAGAAGTGTTGTCAGCGTGGGAATTGGGGGGAGGGAAGTCGAGACAACGAGACTTTAGGACGTAGAGGGGCTCTAAGAGTAGAGAGGAGAGAGGTGTCAGTGATACATACCTGAAATGAAACCTGCAGGAGCAATGCCTTGTGCATTTGAGATGCCCAATGCCCATTGCTTGTCCTTTTCCATTTCCGCCACTGTTTCTCGGCCTTCGTTGCCCCATGCGTTTGCTCGTCGGCGGGCGGTCATACTGAATTGTCTGACGCCTGTTCGCCATGCTTGAGTGGCGGTGCGTGAAGCCATTATTGTTGACATTGTCGAACGGATGTTGTTGTTGTTACAAGTCTGTTTCAGGTTGAAAAAGAAGATCGTCATTGGAAACTCTTCTTGTGATTACTCATCTTGGCACGGACATATGCGCCGGACTTAACCCTTTGTTTACTTGTAAACACCTTCAAGTCTGCGACATCGACAGCAAGGTCCACGCCATTCCAATATGCCTGGTCGCATTACAGCAAGTGCTGCGCGGGCACCAGCACAAACAAGCAAAAGTCGCGCTAGCCGCACAACATCACCCACAACAAACATACCGGATGAAGGTCCAGCAACCTCATTGCGTGAGGCCATCTGCACCACCTTCACCGAGTCCTATCGTACAACAAATGGCACCCGAAAGTTGGTCGTTAGCTTGAGGAAGATTCAAGAAGTGTGCTGCTACGAGCCCACGAAGTCGAAGAAGCAGGCTTCACAAGAGGACTTTGACGAGGAAGAATTCAGTGCAGAAGTCACGCGATGTGTTTTGCGGATATTGCCAATCAAGAAGAGTGAGACGGCTGGAGATAGGCTTGTGAGGTTTGTGGGACTGTTCTTGAAACATGCTACAGATGCTGGTACGTTTGTAAAATATCGTCTTATGCTGGGAAGAGAATGTGCTAAATGAGCAATATAGACAACGCCATTTTCGCACAAGACGACGATGTCATGCAAGGACAAGGTCTACCTGAGACACCAAGCAGTCGCCTGACCACTCGCATAATCAGCTTCCTGCTTCCATTTCTACCAGCCAAAGACAAGATTGTTCGTTTTCGCAGCATACAGATCATCGCCCACTTGATCAACACACTCGATTCAATTGACGACGAACTCTTTCAGCCTATTCGAATGGGTCTCTTGCGAAGGTTGCGTGACAAAGAAAGTACAGTCCGTGTACAAGCTGTCTATGGTCTAGGAAGACTGGCTGGAGAAACAAATATGAATGAAGATGACGACGACAGCGATGACGAGAATGTATCTGGTAATGTTCTGGCTAAGCTGTTGGATATCCTTCAAAACGATCCAAGTGCAGATGTTCGCCGCTCTTTACTCCTCAATCTGCC
>Ga0160429_1000330_pt1 | contig 51574 bp, 49 predicted proteins | sample SolpanmetagenomR_FD_108199 | JGI IMG/M metagenome (GOLD analysis project Ga0160429, IMG submission 108199) | Solar panel surface microbial communities from Lawrence Berkeley National Laboratory, California, USA - R | ecosystem: Engineered > Built environment > Solar panel > Unclassified ... | reverse complement strand
GCGACCCTCCACAAGCACAACATCGGTCTTCTAGGCACATTCACCAAATATGGAGGAACAATCGCTGTCTTCACTGCTATGGGTGGTACATATGAGTTCTTCCGGAAAGCGTCGGCAAACTTGAGGGAGAAGGATGATACATATAATGAGGCGATTGGAGGATTCATTGCTGGATCTATGCTAGGTCTGCGTGGTGAGTAAATGAATCGAGTGAGGATTGGGTACGGACATTGGGCTGATAAGAACCACAGTGCGATCGCTACCCGCAACCATTGGCTATGGCGCTGGTCTCGCCATCACAATGTCAGCTTTCAGCTACACAGGAGGCAGCTTCTTCGGCTACAGAAAAGACCCGACTATCGACGAGTACGACAGGAAGCAGGGATTGAGGCACAACAGGAGACGACCAATTGACGAGACGATTTCAGAACTTGGTGAAGGACGAGGTACGAAAAGATTCTGTCAGGCGCTCGCGTATCGAATATTTGTATTGACAATAACTAGGTATTTACGCACCAGGATACGCGGAGAGAAGAGTAGAAAGAATCAAAGAACGATATGGCATGCATGTTGAGGTACCAGCGAAGTCGATGGCATCTGGTGAGACGTAAGAAGTGGCATAATGTAGGTATGGAAGCGTTCAAGAAGCACACACATGTACATGCATCATTGCTCAAAGCTGCCCGGTATGCATCACATCACTCTCTAGCTCTGCCATTCACGCGAAGGTGTCCATGAATCCTACACGTCTACTATTGCCCTTTGCCATGTCTATTAATTGACCATCACGTCGCTTCAAGTTCAGCCACAACAATGGAAATATACAATAGTGGTGCAAAGCGGGTTATGGCAGTGAATATTTCGACTCCCCAACGATCTGTGAGGAGGCGCAGCGATCTGAATGGGGCATCATTTTAGGACAACAGAGTCGAGTATTCATCGACTGCAGATGTCTTTGCGCACCCGTGACATTTAAGTCTTTATATGTGTTATTAAGCTGTAGGACCAACGTAGTTGGTGCAGACTATAGATTCCCGTCAATAATTCTGAGTTCTCATACCTGTCTACCTATGCTCAATGATTCTAAGGTTGGTGTGCCATGTGCTCATGATCAAGACACCACGCGTTGTTCTCCATCTCAAGCATGCCCAATAGAACTCAGCATTGATATTTTGCGATTAGTCTTCAGAAGGCATTGGGTACAAATCGCAGTTGCTGGACTGTCACGCAAATTCTTGAAGCTGGAGGTAAATATGGTCGCTTCTGTGTGACTTTGTGGGGACGTCCTTCCAGGCCATTCGCTACAGTAGAGGACTCTTAAGCGATGGAACACATTTGAGCACGAAAGACTCCGCCGGAGCCTCCGCAGTGAGGTGATGGCCTGCACGTCGTTCACCAGAAGTGTTAGTGGCAATACGATGGGACGAGAATAAACTTTGCACTCAACGTTTCTTGAGTTTTGCACATGTATGAGAATGAGAATGTCTGCCTGCGTTTCTTGACATCCTGTGCACCTTGCCTTCATACGCTCTTCTGGCATGACACAAAACATCCGCCACTCCTCCTCGTCGTACAAGCAAATTGAACGACAGGCCACACTGCACAACTGGCTTCCTGGACGAAGCAAGCATTTGCCTTGGCAAGGTATTGGCGCTCTGCTCGGTGTTCTAGCTGGACTGGCTACTGCTGTCGGTATTCTGTCTGGAGCCAATGAGCAACGCACCTCAGAATGGAAATTACAGCCGTCGGTATGGCTCACCGTTGCCTATACAATCACAAACCTCTTCCTCATAATGGCACTTCGAGAAGCATGCACCACTGCATGGTGGACAACGGCACTTTGTGAAACAGGAACTGTAGCAGACTTGCATTTCACTTGGGCTCGCGGCAGCAGTGTCTGGCAAGCCCTCAAAGGAACTACCAAGTTCAAGTTTGTGGCTTACGCATGTCTGGCTGTTTCAATATCTCCAATCAATGGCCCGATCTTTCAACGAGCATTGACAGTCGGTCAAAAGACGGTCTCGAGCGCAGCTACATTGCAAATACGTATTGGTAGCGAGATGCCTACCACTGGCTATCTCACAGGCAGAAACGCCCAATTTGCAGGCCTCACCAGCAACTTTACCTTAATTTACCAGGATTTCTCCTCAAAAATCCCGATCCCTGTTATGGTGACCGGTTGCGACGATATTTGCACTGCTGTGGTCACCGGTCCGGGACTTGTTGCGAATTGCAGTACTTCTTATGCTCCATTTGATCTCAATCCTCCAGAGCTACCCGATGGAAGTTTGAATTTCTCAGCTCCGATATGGACAACTGGTTTTGACATTTTCACCACAAATGCCACTGTAGACACGATCAATCGTGGGACACAGGATCGCCGAGACGTTATATCGCTTCATGCACAGTTCAAGAACACTTCAGACTGTGCAGGAAAGTTCATCAATAACGACTGTACCCTCTCGTTGGGTGTCGTTAGATTCCCAGTAATCATAGATGGCAAGCAAAACACTATTCAGCTGGATCCCAATACGACCATTTCTCATGACAGCGTCGTCACTGTTGATGACAACGTGGATGGCCAAACCTTTGGACCGACGCATTTCAGCGGGTTAGCCTTCGTTCTGAACACTGGTTTTGGCTCCACGATGAACATGCAATTTGGGGGTGCAGTGAACTACATCTCAAACCTAGTCAATGGCGTTACTGCAACCCGGCACGTCACAATAGACGCCAGTACTTCCGACGCAGCATACACAAATTGCAGTCTCAGCTTCACCAATCCCATGGACGAAATGCTCGCCGCTGCCCGAGAACTCGTCTTCCGCACCACCATGGCCGCCACCGAGTCACCCACAACTCAAACAGTACAGGCGCAGCAGTCCGGAGTCGTGCAAGTCTATATCACCCACGGCGGCTTTGTAGCCGCTGGCGTCATCTTCACGCTACTAGCATGGCTTCTGATAATCCCTAACTTTCGAGGCTATTGGAAATTCGGGCGCAAAGTCAGCATGAGTCCTATTGAAACTGCAAAGGCTTTCGCTGCACCGTTGCTCCAACAAGCAGATCCGAACTCGACTGCAGAGGAGATTGTGAAGACTTTGGGGCACAAAGACGTGAGATATGGTGTTGTGGCCAAGGCTGGAGATGAACATAACATGGAGCTGATGATGGATGATCCGAAACGCGTCAGGACGCCGGAGCCTGGAGAGATATTTGGTATTGAATCTGCTGAGATGACCAAGGATATTACGGACGTAGATACTGGATATCACAGATGATGAACATGGAGACGTGTCTGGTATAGACATTATCGCAGATCCTGAAAATCCTCTACTATTTTAACGGCAACATGAAGCTCAGAGAGTACAGTCGATCACTCCTTGACTTGTGTAGAATGCCTGCGGTCTTCATGGGACAGCCGAGAGATGTTGGGAGAGAGGAAGGGATAACATCCCAGGCAGGGATGGTTCGGGATGACAAGAGATTGGTGTGCAGACCATCGGCACCGTCCAACGCGGAGGAAATCACACCAGCACATGGGCCACTGGGATGCAACAAGCAGCAAGACGACAGGTTGGAGGTAGTCTTCGGATTATCTTCAGAGATCTTAAGTAATTGGTGGATACGCAAGCCACTATGGAACCTTACAACATCTGATATTGTGATACAGACGACAGAGATCCAGCCGCTGAATCTTAAGAAGAGAGGTCGTGGGAGAAGCAAGTTGCTGCTCAAGTAGCGCCACCAACACTACTACCACCAACGACCACACACATCTATCAGTTTGTAACCGATGTGAGGGTCACCCGCACCTCTTGATCCGGAAGGTACACAACAGCCATGACCTCCACGGCTTTGAGCTTTTTCCATTCGTGTCCAGCAATCGACGCCTCTCTTCATGTCAATTAGGTAAGACAAGGACAAACATCTGCAACACAGTCACGAGCTCCTGGAAACAGAACAACAAAGTTCAACAAAAGTCTACAGCACGAGCCTCGCTAGCGATCTGCCCAGTATGGACTCAAGATGACAATACACAGGGCACAGTTGTGCGGACACACATGACAAAAGTTGGGCAAAATCCTCATCGATGCGCTGCTACTGGCTAAAGAGAAATGGATGGAGCTGCTCAAGTGAAGTTGTTGTGCCTATGCGGAACTGGCATGTTGGCATCAGGTACGTCTCTTGCTTCGTTCGTGGTCTGTCAGCGAATCGGAAAGCAAAGCGACGTGAGTGGTTATTTTGGGCAAGCTCCTACAGCAAAGGGACGAGCTGAGAAATTCAGGATGTAAGACTGCTCGAGGGGAATGCTTAGGATTACGACGTGATAGTTGCACTTGATTATGCTTGCGTTAAGCACCTTCAGCTATGCCATCGGAAAAGCCGACCTTTCTTCAACCTATACTCTAACAATGCGAGCCTCGATCAACCGGCTCCATATGCAAACGACTTCTCATGAAAGTAGACCAAACACACCCATTGAACGCCTCTGTCTCCATTCCCTTATCCATTTCCCTAATCCCAGCACCAGCAATGCAAAAAGCCTTTCCTTGCGAGACTCGACGCCAAAACAACAGCATTTCGCACCGCTCATCATCTAATCTCAGACATCTCAACCTTCTCCCTCCTAGGACTCTCCACCGGACTCTCCTCGACCATGGGTAACGTTGTGCCCTGATCATCGCGTCCATGTTCCCCATCCAGGTGTCGATCATGACTATCCGTCGTCCTCCTCATTCTATCCGTAACACCCTCCTCCTTCGTCTCCTTGAACTTCTGTTCCTCTTTCGGCACCGTAGTATTCTTCATGAACTTAATGAACCTTGCACCATAGCGCTCCGGCGGAATAGCACTAATCTCCGCTTCGGGGGCAGTGAAGCCTTTGAAGAAGTGCTCGGTGCGCTTAAGCATGCTATATTTCGTGAGACAGTCGATGATACCTAGATAGTAGATTTCCTCTCCCGCCCTTCCGTCGTCGTGGGAGGCCTGGAAACCACCTTCATCGCGGTAGAAGACGTTAGACGAGCGACTCGGGCTTTTACCATCGAGAGTAGGTGCGCCGTTTATGCCGCCGTTGCTCATGTTGCCGCTGAGTCTGTCCAGTCGGGGCATCTCGTCTGGCATTCTCGTTGTGCTGCGGCCCATCGGGACAGGCTTTTGGAGTTTCAAGGTCTGTCTGAGCTCTTTTGCTTTGCGAACGGCTTCCATTGTGGATGGCGTGCGGACGAGACCGGGATGGCCGGGATGTGTATGTGCCATGTTGGACATGTTTGCAGTGTCTTCTTCGTCGCCCATAGGCTGGAAGACCTGAAGAGTTCGGCCACGGAGTCCTTCGTCGTTTCCTTTTGAGATGTCGTGGATCCCGACGAGAAGGGAGTAGTCCATGATCTTTAGCTTTTTCAGTATCTCGACGTCCTTTTCGATTTGGTCGACAAAGACTTGCTTTTTGGGTGGTCCAAACTCTAGATGCGAGTTGCGCCGCAGCCAATTCAGGTCTTTCAATGTAGCCCGTGGATGCTTTTCTAGCTCTTCCTCTTTGAACTCTCTGCCAATCGTTGATCCCTTGAGGTCGAATGTTCTGTGAATGTCGAGATGAGCGGGAAAAAGGTTGTTCATAATGACAAAGTGGATTTTACGTCCATATGGTATTTTGACGCGATGTAGTCCATAGAATTGCGAAAGCAAACTGTTCGGATACCTCTTCATATGCTCGTAGTATTCGGGGAGCACTTTCCGCAATAACTTGTGCTCGGCGTGATGTATAGTTTTGATAATGTATTTGTAGTCCCGCGAGAAGTAGAAGAAGCTGCCACTCTTTCCCGGAGAGCCAAGCTCAGATAAGATGTATTTGCTGGTCAGTGACACGAGGTAATCTGAAGGGTCGAGGCCGAAGATGTCGTTTCTGAGTTTGCGGAAAACTTCGGGCGCATAATCCTTGAACTTGAAGTCGTATTTAGCAGAAGGTGTGAGCTCGTTGCCAGTTCTGAAAACGTGTTAGTCTGCTATATCAAAGATCTTCCTGTCTGGCCTACTCACACGTCAAAAGAGAACTTGTGTTTAGCGTCGAAATGCGAAGGATCCAGCTCCTCAGGCGGCCTTTTAGCATTCGTTCTTGAAACCGTGAATCGTATACCAGTAAGCATATTGTATGCAGTGACCCAATTGACATGATTTTGGTCCACTTTCGTTCCTACCAGCACTCTATCGTCTTCCTCCTCCTCTTTCCGTCTCCTCCTACTCATTCGCTTCTGCCTTATCAAGTCCCGATATCGTGTAGCATCCTCATCTGGTACATCGTCAAGATGAAGATCAGAATGTAGAGAGCGTGTCAGACGCCGTGTCAAAGTAGTGGAGGGCCGCCGTCGGCCAGGTGTGGTTGGCGAGGTAGGTGTGGGTAGGCCATTGGTATATGTCAAGTCGTGTGTATCATTCGACTGTCTTGAAGGATGTTCTTTTGAGAGTCGTGGAATAGTTGTGGAAGAACGTGGTACTTCGAGTGTATGGCGATGTTGTAGCGGAGGAGGTGGATTGTTTCTTGCGATGCTTTCGAACGATGCCACGGATGTGCTGCCAACTTGAGGATGCGAGTATCGAGTAGGGGAAGATCGACGATGTGTTTGTTGTTGTATTGGGATCCGAAGTGATGTATCTATCTGTATTGGTTTGAGGACTGGCGGAGCGCTGGAGGTATGGTTCGTATATGTATAAGAGGTAGGACTGTCTGAGATATCATGGGTCGGTAGGATGGTTGGGCTCTCAGTAATGTTACCATTGAGAATAGTTTGTGTTTCCAGTTGGGGGAGCTGATGGGCTGGCATCTTGGGAGAGGCATGGCCATTCATAGTCACGGGTTTCTGTGGAAAGTACTTTTCATTATTGCCATGCTCCCAATCCAGTATCAGCGGCATCACGATTGAGCGCATGCTTCCATGACCAGAGTTGCTAAGGATGTTGCAGCACACAGAGGCAGGGCAGAGTTTGGTTGATCGTGTGTTGTGCATCGTCATTCACGGACACCCGTTGCTGCAGTCGGTCAGCCCAATTGTTGCCAAGCATCGACAACCCTGAATCGCCCGCAGACAATTTCCGATTACCAGCAGGATCTGCTTACAACAACAATCGTGTTCTAGCCGTCGAGGTCTGGATGGTCAGGAAGCAATCGAATCGCTCTCATTATAGCAAGACAAGAAGAAATATAAAAGTTATCATTCGCTTGTCATTGACTGTCTGTACAAGTACACACACCCATAATCAACCCCCCTTTGTACTACCATGTCATAAGGAATACCGTGCTCTTCCATCAAACGCCAGTGACCATGAGCCCAAGTCAAGCCATCAGAACAGCAAAATAAGAGATACAGAAAGAGTCAACCCAACCGGACTCGGATATCATAAGTACTCGTCATTACCACCCACTCACGCATCCAGAAGCTCTCATGCCTTTGTTGGCGACACCTTCTTTGCTGGTGACTTCTTCGTTGGCGACGCCTTCTTGGCAGGTGACTTCTTTGTAGCGGCAGCTCTCTTTGTTGCTGGTGCTGCCTTCCTGAGTCCTGCACCAGAGCCCTTGCTCACTCTGCCTGACTTGGTCTTGCTGAGGATTTGGGGCTTGTCGTCAGAGACAGCGTTGGCCTTGTGGAAGGATTAGGATCGTTGTACTTTATGCAGACAGAAACACTATTAAGCTTACGGGTGCAGCCTTCTTAGCGGCAGGCTTTCGTGCCTTGGCAGTGTTGGCTTTGGTCTTTGGTGCAGCAGCAGTAGCCTTTGATGCAGTGGCTGTCTTCTTTGGCGCAGCCTTGGTAGTCTTGGTGGCAGCAGCAGGCTTCTAGTAAGATGTTAGCAGTGTATAACCAATTGATCACAATATACATACCTTAGCAGGTGCCTTGGTTGCCTTCTTCTCAGGCTCTTCTGCCTTGGTTGCTTTGGCAGGAGCGGCAGTAGGCTTCTTAGCGGCAACACCAGCCTCCTTCTTTGCGAGCTTGACAGGACCAGAAGCACCCTTGGGACGGTTGAAGTCACCAGTCTCCTCGCCCTTCTTCAGGGCCATGTTGATGTGAGAGTTTACAGTAGCCTCAGTAGCACTGCCGAGGTCGTTGTTGGCGATGATGTACTTCTTGATGGCTTGACGACTAGGGATTATAAGCAAATATTTGTGGACGACGCGTCAGCATTAATGACAAACCTGCTACCAGTACGGTCCTTGAGCTGAAGACGCGTATATTAGTATGCATACTCAATATAGATGAAATTGTTGTGCGCTGGCTGAGACCTTGTGTCGCGTCATGTGGCGAGGGCTGAACGCGACGACACTGAAGATTGCGCCGGCAAGTGTAGACTTACAGTAAGAATAGCTTCTTTGATCATTTCTATGTCATAACATTAGTTGAGATATCCACGAAGCGAATATAACAAACGCGACGTCAATGCGACGTGTTGTTGTCAAGAGATCACTGATGTTCTAACATACCTTTGTATGAGCCATGAGCTGGGGCGACGGCAGCAGCCTTCTTTGAGGCGGCGGTGGTATCCTTCTTGGCAGGCATTGTGATGATTGTGAATAAATAGATTAGTAGTTGAGAAGCTGCGCTTTCGAATGAGTTGCTTGACGAGTATGAAAGAAGCTGTTGATGACAAGAGAAAGGACAGCGCGCGCAAGCGGGAGTGCTCGTCTACCTATATGATTTGCGGGGCAGAAGTTGATCTCGTGCATCAGACGGCCGAGTCTTGGCATTGATTGCAAAAAGCTGATTGCACTTGCCCAAACTGTCCAAATTGAGAGGGTCTAGCCGACTCCCCAGCACAGCACTTCTCTGATCTCTCGTTCTATATTTTTGTTAGCCTTTATCTCTGAGACTGAGTGTCGTCATGTCTGCGTTGGTCATAATCCTCTTGAGCTGCTTCCATTCTATCTTAATCATCCATATGTGTTTCTGTATGGCTTGCACGAGGATCCTGCTCAAAGAGATGATCTTGAGAACGTTATTGCATTCTGCCTATGGCTTCGCTATATTGAGTATGACATTATATGTATACGAGCTCCATCCTAGCAATACTCCGACAGACAAGTACGAGATACGAATGCTCTCTTCAATGTTGTTTCCAAGCGTCCGAGGTGTTTGCAGAAAGCCATCCAAACTCTTGGTGAACTAATACATGTAGTAAGAACTGCTGCTGCCCATTCCGTCATATAATATCCCAGATATCCTCAGCAGCATGGCAGAACTTGCTGCAAGCAACACTCGCACTAAGAGAGAAATTGCTGATACTGATCGAATCATCCTTGAACTCATCCGCAAAGTCATCCTTTCCCTTCGCCATTGCACCAACAAAGACGCAAATGCTCTCCTTTGGTCCCAGCTTCATCATGTAGTCTCTTGGCTTGATAACTTCTGCATCGAAACTGAGTGTGACTTTACGACAATTGGGAGGCAGATGTTGTGTAATAGGATTCTGAATGACTTTCAAAAGCTTCTCTTGCGATGTAACACTACGGATGGAGAGGCGGTGCAGTAGTTGAACCATCAGACCAGCGAAGCGCTTGAAGGTACGGGGTATGCGGACGGTAGGTGATACTTCGATGAGGACGTTCTTCGCTGTGTGTATATAGATTTGCAGCTTGCCAGCTTTGTTGATGGGCGAGTCGAGAAGGGTCAGCAGACACTGTGTATATGTCAGTCTTTAGTGACTCTTCATCTTGATCACTCTTTCCAGCCATACCTGATGTGTGATATCTGGTCTAGCATCACTGATATCGCGATTCATCTTCCTCATGATTCCAATATGTTCGTCACTGTTGAGCAGTGTGTATTTCTCGTCTTTGGCAGCGGCGCCTGGTCTAGCAGGGGTCCGAGAAGGACCTCCGCTCATCTTGTATGTCTCGAGACTGGCATGGGAGAGGACCACGATCAATCGTTGCGTGTCCTTGTCAGTCGAAGGGATCGGTGTGTGCTGAACAGCCACGAGCTGAGGCAGTTCTGGAGGAGGCATTGGTGGTGGGAGTGACTGGGTTTTTCCTTCAGTGGGCATAGCTACGTTAGAATGATATCAAGGTCGTCCGAGTGACACGATCTACGTGGTACAGTATACAAGATCAAAATATGCAGGTTTCAGGCAAGACAGTGCAAGGCAATGTTGAAATGCCTCAATGTGTCAGGTTGTTGAAACCTGCCCAGTCGCTCTGGTCTTGCGACGGCAAAGTGAGAGGGTGAACAATGGTGTATGTGTAGGAAAAGCAGTGTTGGACTGACTTATCCTTTTTGCTTCTCTTCCCTCAGACGCAGGTGTAGAGTGCTTGCCGCGTGAGGTGCGGGGTTGATCCTGCTCTGGAATTTGATCTTCGACCATTTCCTCGATATTGCTATCTTTTTGCTTGATAGACATGTTTGTGCTGGGTGTTGACCAGCCGTAATCTCGTGTTGTCAATGAATGGTTCTGGGCGACGAAGAGTTGAATATTGAAAGCAGTTTATTGAGGAAAGGTAAATTTTTGCTTCGAATTGTCACCAGGACATTTATCAAGGAGATCAAGGAATAAACGGCGAAGTCTAATTTGGGATTCTGGCTACCCTTCTGACTCCTATGTTTTTTACTGCTCTCCATAAGTGAAGGCCCAAGATGGATGCTGTTTAAAGTACGAGCCAGCTGTATCGTAGGAGATGAAGACTGCTAGTAAGTCTTCGAAGTTAGTACGAATGGCAGCGCTACTGAATTGTATATGGTTTCAATACCACTGGCTAATTAATCATGCAGCAGATGCCTCTTCTGTCTGGTCTAATTTGCCCTCTTCTGCCACTTCTGGTACTACCTCTGCTACTTCGGGCGTCGCCCCAGTCGTGCTTGGAACAAGCGACGAACTTCTCGGCGGACCGTCAGCCCGCGGCGGAGGTGGAGGGACATTGCCTTTGCTCGATGATGCAAAGTCCACCTCTTTGCTTTTTGCTTCACCTTCACGAAAGTAGTCATCCATATCCATACCAGCCGGTGCCGCTCTTCGGCCGCCACGTGGGGGAGCTCTCCGGGCTACAGGCGCCATAGGAGGAGGGGAGACGGTAGTTCCAACACTGCTTTGCGATGGAAGAGCAGATACATCCATATTAGCAGGGGTAAATACGTGGCTGTCATTCTCGCCTGGAGTGGAGTGGTGTGGCAGATCATATGTCTGGGCTGCTGCGTACCCCGGTTGCTGCTCTGTGCTGGTTCTTACTGTTTCGAACATTGTTTCTCCTGGTGCTTGTGGAGGCTCTTCTAGTGAAGGTGGTATGCGATGCAATGCGCCATATCCCAGGATACACCCCAAAGCACCAGTACCTCCCCATGATCTTGATGGCTCCATGGTTACTAGTCTGGTGACATTGTATTCGTGATTGTATACCCAGAGTCTCAAGGACCGATTGAGAAACTGCTCCACAAGCTCGCCCATTCCGGACTCCCCTTTCACAAGTGCTTCTGGTGATCCAATGATATAGTCGCCGTATGGTAGTAGGCCTGCATTATCTGCGGGTGAGTTGGGAGTGACTTCGAGAATGTGCCAGACCTCCTCAGTTGCGGCAAGTAGCTTCCACTGCAATGACAGGCTTAGAGATGCTGTGTCCGCGGGTACCTGTACCCATAGTGACCGAATGCGTTGTCCCTATTGTATACGTCAGATTCTGGATACCAGTCCGTACGAAGGACATAACATACCTTAGCACTCCACAAACCAAGCTCGACACTGCCACCAGCACAGTTGCGCACTTCAGCACCGAATAGGGCAGGATCTGGGTTGTCCTGCATCGCGACCTCATCAGCTAGAGCACATCATTTCATTTGTGTGCTGTGCAGACGTACAATGGTCCTCCCATTTATGCCAATGATGAAATCAAAGTACGGCTCAATCTGCAACTCCGGATTTGTATTTCGCAGTACTTGGAAGCCAGCTGCGCCTCGAGAGCCTGACCTCTGCGTTTGTGGTTCAGCATCGAGGCGGGAGATGAAGCGATTGAGTGCTCCGAAAACACTCATTCTATATTTGGTTTGTTGTTTTAAGGACAGAGGAATAGCGTGTTTCGTGTTTACCAGTGCCAAGCCTTTGACCCTGTGTTTCACATTTGCTCCAGAACCATCAACTTTCTGAGACTAATCCTACGGCAACACAGCAATATGCCTGGAGCGACTGACAATCCTCCAGATGGCTGTGAACACTATGACGATGCGAGTGAAGTGCCCTCTGATATTGTGAAGTGAATCTCATGTTTGATATTCTATTTCTATGCAATAACTAATTTGTCCAGATACTGGTATCAACGTTACGATATCTTCTCAAAATATGATGAGGACATATGGATGACACATGACTCTTGGTTCGGTGTGACGCCCGAGTGTATAGCAACGTGAGTTGTCGCCAAACTTATTGTGTTATTGCCATTTTCTGGACACTGCCTAAATGATCTCTCAGAACCATCGCCGACCATATTCGCTACTCAGTACCAGAATCCAAGACAGTACTGATCGATGCCTTTGCTGGAGTGGGCGGCAACACGATCGCATTTGCATTGTCCGGCAAATGGCAGCAGATTTTCGCGATCGAAAAAGACCCAGCTACGCTCGCATGCGCCAAACACAACGCCGAAGTCTATGGTGTAGCTAAGAAGATCTTCTGGATTCATGGTGACTGCTTCGAAGAGATCAAGAAACGATTCACAGCAGGCATGAAGGAGAAAGCGGTTGTTTTCGCAAGTCCGCCTTGGGGTGGTCCTCAATACAGTGGCGATGCTATCTATGATTTGACGACCATGCAGCCTTATGGACTTCAGACGTTGTTCGACAGCTTTTCCAAAGTCACCAAAGAGATCGTGCTGTATTTGCCTAGGACTTCTGACCTCAACCAGTTGGCGCAACTTGCAGGCGATGAAGGTGAAGAGCTGCCAGATGATCAAAAGCTACAAGTCGTTCAATACTGCATGAAAGGTGCTAGCAAAGCACTGTGTGTGTATTACGGTAACTTCTCGCATGGTTGAAGTGGGCACATAGCTTGAACATGGGAAATACAGCGAAACAACTTTGATTGCTCCTAATCTACAATGTTTGCTGGATAACGCCAGCAATGCCAGTAAATCCTGGACAATGTCATAACAGAGACTAGCTGCTAAATCTTGCCTCTATCGGGCATGTTTCAAATCTCTGGGAACACTACGGACCATTCGCGGTCGACTTTCTATCGCTGAGTACACTACCTGGTATGTCTTATAGCATGATCGATATGCAAGGACGAGATCTGTTCCGACGCTGGTGTCTACCAAGTGACAGTGGTGGGGATTGAAGGATAACGAGGACCTATGCACTGAACACGGCGGAGTTGTCTAGTGCGTTTCGAGACCAGAGATGGAGGCGCGAGAATGAGGGTAGCCACATCCCGCCAGCACTTTGGCTTGAGCGCTACAGTGTCGAGGAGACGTATCCATCTCCATTTGACCAGTTTGCAGAGTAGATCAAGGATGAATAGATCATGTCTTTCCACCCTTCTTGATCCATCCTACCTCGTCACTATCTGTACTCACAATCTTCACCCCATGTTCTTCCAATTCTTGTGTTAATTTCTTCAACCCTTCTTCACTCTGGTCAACTCCCTTTGTTCCCTCCGTTACTATAAACGTGTGCCATCCTTCTTTAGCAGAATCAATGGCGGTCCACTTGACGCAAAAGTCCATTGCCAGACCAACAATATACACATGGGTTGCATTTACTTCTTTCAACATATTACTCAATCCACTGTCCGCAACACAAGGCTTTCTATACGTGTCTTTGAAAGCACTCAACATCTCCACCTTATTATTCTGTCCTTTCTTAATGATGTGATCGATCTTGCTGACATCAAACTCTGGGATGAGCTCTGCTCCTTTGGTATTTCGTATACAGTGATCAGGCCATAATGATATCTCCTCGGTTTCAGATTCGTTCTTGGGATTTGCGACTGTGACTTTTGACTCGAAAGGCTTGTTATTTGGAGGTGGATGGGTTGAGGCGAAGGAGATGTGATCTTTGGGATGCCAGTCTTGAGTCGCTATGCGGAGGGTGAATGGGAGGGTCATGAGGTTGTTGATTGTGGGAGCGATATCTCTTCCATTTGTGACAGCGAGACTGCCATGCTGTATGGTGATTAGAGTGCTGGTTTGATATATGCAAAATGAAAGGTGTGTTTTACGGGAGGACAGAAGTCTTCTTGGAAGTCGACGACAACTAGCACGGGGACGAATGGAGGCATTGTGTCGGCGGTAAATTGCAATAGGAGAGGAACACGTGAGAGGCTGTGTTTGTTATTAAAACTTGAGAGGTTGAGGTTGTGAGGCTGGTGTGACGATGAATTGCCAAGAATCTAAGCTTTGATCGACTCAGCCCCTCAATTGCCCTGCATGAGAGTGCATGAACTTCTCCACAAACAATGTGATATTTCGCTTTTTGATTTCATTTATTTATTCCTTTTGACCTCATCTTACGAGCTATAATTTTAGTAGTTCGGGGCCATGAGCGTGAATCTCGATAGACTGTCCGACACGTCCACTTATCAATTCCGAAAGACTGGCCGATGCGTCCACCTACCAACGGGCGAGGCTGTGGTAATGGGTACGAGGACGAGAACGTGCTCATATGTTGAACTCCGCCCTTATGGCCCTGCTTGTGAATTGGTGTCTCTTATAAAGAGCAAGCACCTGGCGCTCTTACTCAAATCCAGCGGCAGTCGAAGCAAACCTTTTTATCTTAATCATGCCGTATTTCAGTGCTTCACTGTTGCTCCTCTTCCTTGTACTGTTCTCCTCACACAGCTATGTCTCGGCAGCTACATACAAAAGCTACACTCCCACTTCTGCTGCAGACTACATCGCCCTTCAAAACCCTGGTCGTGGTCTACTCTACGAGCAGGATGTCTTCCTTTCCCAACCTGATACATACATCACACCATCAGTCCTAAAGTCAGCACTCTCTCCAAAACCCACACCAGGCATCAATCTCATTCAACCAGTCATCTATCTCGACAATGCCATATCCGGAACACCTTTGACCACAGCGAATCTTGCAGCAATAGCGACAATGTTCAACAACATTCGTGACGCTGGCGTTGTCTCTGTTGTTCGCTTCGCTTATACAGATCAGCAATCAGCAAGTATACCTGAACCGGCACCAGATGCTATTGTGAACCATATACAACAACTTGCGCCTCTTCTTCAAGCTGCTGCAGATATTATCTTGACTGTTCAGCTCGGATTTATTGGTGTTTGGGGCGAAGGCTATTATACATCGTCATACTACGGCAAAGCTGGCGTGTACTCTCCAGCACAACAGGCAGCTCGCGACCAGGTCACCACTGCACTGTTAGAAGCGCTTGAGCCGTCTGGTACACAAATACAGATGCGCACGCCTGCGTTGAAGCAGGCTTTCCTGAACAGCTCGGAGGTCAACGTGGCGATGCAGAATGCATTCAACATCAGTGACGTCGGCGCTCGAATTGGTCAATTCGACGACTGCTTCCTCGCATCTCCTGATGACCAGGGCACATATCGGGAAAGTAGTCTCAGTGGTCCTGATCATGCGTATGTTGCAGCAGAAAGTCAATGGACAGTTCGTGGTGGTGAGACATGCGTTCCGAGCAAGGCGTCTCTATACCGTTGTCCTCGGGCATTGCAGATACTCGAGCAAGAACATTGGACTTTTCTTCATGTCTGGAATGCCAAATATGTAACAGCATGGAAGAAAGGTGGATGCTGGCAGACTATACAAGCGAGGCTGGGATACTGGCTGACGATCAAGCAAGGCACTTTCTTTACGGGAAGTGATGACGATGATATGATAGTCGGGTGGAAGAACCTTACAGGAACGAATCTTGGGTTTGCTGCACCAATGATGAAGTATGAGCTAGAGATTTTGCTGGTACCTTCTTCACTTGTGCAAGCTGGGTCGACAGGGAATTTTACAGGATTTAGCACAACTATACCTCTTGCTGATGCATTTTCTCCATCATTGGATGTGAGATACTGGACAGGATCGCTAGCATTTCCTGATGTCTCTCTCTGTCAAAGCACTGGAAGTTCCAGCAACGCCACAGACAGCTTCGAGTTGTTCTGGAACATCCATGAGGAGTCAGATTCTAATCCAGCGTATCGAATATTGTTAGGCCAGGCAGCAAGTTCTTCGACTCCTGCTCCGTCATGGCTGGGAAAGACTAAGATCAACAGGCTTGGTGTGTCTGTGGAGGCATTGCCTCAAGATAATGCAGGTGTACAGTGCAATCAGAGGATGACTGCTACGAGCTTCATTGTTGATGAGGATGGAGTCCTTATTTGGCAATGAGGAAGCCATAAAGAAGGCCACCTCTTGGAGCATGATATGCTTGTGTTTGTATTGTAATCCTTAAGAATGATGCTCGAGCAATGCTCTTTTCATGTCTACCTGATCAGAATGCCTGGAGTCTTCAGTCTTTCACACTTCATTTAATCTGTTGAAATTTGTGCATCACCGCTACAAATGCTTGATCCAACGAAGTTATGTTTTGTATACTGTCGCGCTCGAGTGGAAATCCACCGAGGTTATGCCGTGGAGGTTTAGGGTTGCTGACACATCTCCACTCTCTCCGACTTCTCACGTCCGACTTTACATCTCCTTGCAATATGTTGACCCTCGACTGAGACGTGATGATGATGTGATGTTGTGACGATGCTATAGACGAAGGCATGAAAAGGGCTGTGACGTGATAAAAATCAGGCTTGACGTGGAAGATCGGGCTAGTGCCCACCACTCGACGCCAAAGTTCCGAGGCCACGGTACTAAGCTTTCCGCAAGCCCGAACTGGGGCTTTGTGAATGTTGGTGGTCGCCTTATCGGATTTTGCACGACGAGCTTCAACAACAACACCCGGCCCCGGTATCTTCCGCGAGCGGTGCGAGCGCTAGCGAGCCTGGGTGTCCCTGTATTAGTTTAAATATATTATCAACCATCTTCCGCGAAGCGGTGCGAGCGCCAGCGAGCCTATATATTGTACCTATACATAGTACTCAATCTCCAAATCTTTATATAAAACTCTGACGAAACTTTCGCTACCAAGAAGTCTAGGAGCTTATGTTGCTGCAGTAAAATGTCGGCTTGGAACCTCCAATCTTCTCAACACTCTGCCATGGTTCCAAAGGGCCCCGGTCGTCCAGAATTGCCCAAGAAAGCCCCCGCTTGCCCAGGCTGCCATTTCAAGAGGCTCCACTCAACGATTAAACCGTCATGTATTGCCGATGAAAATTGTGCTTCCAACCACTCAGGTCCGATGGTGTAGTTGGTTATCACGTTTGCCTAACAGCCTCATAAGCTAGCTGCGCAAAAGGTCTCCGGTTCGAGGTATGTAAAGCTAGCCTTGGAGTCGCATCAACATCATATACTAATTAAATCACTAGCCCGGGTTGGATCACGCGATATTCTTTTGCACTTTTCTAGGGCGTAGGCTTTTGCACATGGCGCGCATGAAGAGAAGAAGAGCTGTTGTGAAGGACAATCGTGTGTACGGGAAGCACGATTGTCGAAGCCATTATTTTTTGATAGGCAACGCATCTGACCTGTTGCGAAGGTCATGGTACGAGTACAGTAATGGCGATTAAACTGGAAGGGGAGCGAGCGAAGCAGGATAGACTACAGCTCTCATTATATACATGTGAGAGTGTAGAGGCTGGTTTTGTATGGTTCCAAGGGCAACACTTTCTCCTCTTGACTTATATCAGGAATGAGGACACATTTACCGAAGAAGAAGGTAACTCTCAGTGACGACGTACAGGCAGGGCATGTAACACGGCAAGCTAGTAGCCTCGCTGTATTTATACAAAGTGAGAAATAATATTTACACCGCTCCCAAGCACTTGAAGCAAAGCTTTGCCGCATTCGTCCCTTACTATAAACCAAGTACCCCTCCAGTTTCGCCTGGGGCGTGTCCTCTAGGTGTTAACACCACCCACCTAGCCAAACGACTTCCTCAATGCATCAACCTCCTTTTGCAGGGCATCCAAGTCCGCAAACATATCCTTCTTCACCCCACTCCCACCCCGCTCATCCTCACCATACACCGCCGCCAACACCGGCCTTGCTCCATCCTGACTCGACCTCGTTGCGCTTCCCCTCCTCGAATCAGAAATGTCCAAGCTGCCTTTACTCGATCCCCGTCGTTTAGGCGGTGGTGGAGGCGGCATTGCTGCGGTGCGTGCTGCATTTGGTGATGAACGAGCTGAATTTAAGCTTGAAAGGCCGGCCGGCGAAGGGCGTCGGCCTGGGTCTGTTGGAAGACCAGCAGGAGAAAGTCGACGTCCTAGATCTGTCTCATCTGGGTAGGGTTGAGAGATGCTTGTCGTCAGTGTCGCACCCGACGGCGGCTTCGGGGCTGCTCGCCGTGCTGGTGGAGGGGCTGGCTTGGCTGTTGTGAGGGAAGGTGTGAATGACGCGGTAGAAGCTGTAGAATCGCCACGATCACGAACGCGTGAAGCGGGAGCTAAATGTGCTGGTGTTGGACCTGTAGGCGACGGAGGTGTTTCCGTCGGCGTATCCATGGTACTGCTGTTCGATGACTTTATACTCAGATTCGAGTGTGCTCGCGGTCGTGGTGGTGCTGGCATAGAGGGTTGTGCAGGTATTGCGTCTGGAGATGACAGTGGCAGGTCCATTGGATCGAGGTGGCTGGATGTTTTTCGTGGGCGTGGCGGACGTGGTGCGAGGAGCTTTGCGGGCTCGGGTTGGGGCGATTCTGATGGTGAGTCGCCGGAATGAGCTCGGTTGCGACGGCTGGGTGGTGGTGCTGGTTTTGAGGCGGAAAGCTGGCCTGGAGCTACTTTTGGGGTCGATGTAGGGAGGGCGATGTCGAAGGAGTCCCAGTCTGAGAATCCTACTGTTTGTGGTCCTCGAGGTGCTTGCGATGCTGGCTGACTTGGTGGTGCTGCTGGTGGTATTGACTGTTTCTCTATCTCTGCTTGTTCTATCTTGCGTGAAAGTGGTGTAGTTGTATACTCATCATCGCTCTCATCGCTCGAAGCAGACTCTAGATCCGATAGATCTCGATCGTCATCCTGAGTCTGGGTGACTTGTCCCGTATTTGATCTTGCCGGTGGAGCTGTCTGAGAAGTAGCTTCTTTCTCCCATGTATTGCTCGTAGGTCGTGACGTCGACGTCGTAGCAACTATAGAGCTGACACTAGCAGAGCCAGAAGCAGCTTTACCAGTCAACAGTAACCTCGTAAATGAATCCACATCCAATCCCGCTTTCTGCTTGATCTCCGCCGCCTTCGCTTTCTCTGTAGCTCCCTTCTGAGCAGCACTCCAATCAAGCCCTTGTGACACATTCTTCTGCTCCACCTTCTGATCATACTTCTCCGACGTCTTCGCGAATGGATTCGGCACACCCCCACTGCCCAACCGAAACCCAGCAGCATCTCCTCCAGAGTTCCTTCGGGTATTGGCAAGCACTTCCGCATCTTGAAGTTGATCTTCCTCGAGACCTTTGTCCATGGCGGGGAATGGCAGGACGAAGCGTTCGTTGGCGGCGGCGAGTGGAGGGACTGATGAGTTGGATTGGAATTGCTCGGCTGTTGGCCATACTGGATACTCTTCTGCGGGTGTGTCTGGGGAGAGGGGTGGTGGGGTCTGGATGCGGACACGCTTTACTGGTTTGGAGGACCTGCGTCCTGCTTTGTGATTTGGTCAGTAAGTGGTACGCTGTGCGCTGTAAGTATACGCACCTGTAGGAGCACTCTCTGGTGCAGCCTTGATATCATTCTCGACATTGGTTGATATGGGCAATGGCGGGGCTGGCCTGCGGAAAGGATTGCCTGACATGTTCTAAGGCACAATCGATTGTATATTGCGAAGCAGCATAACACGCAAAACAAAGCGGAAGCGGATACAGTCACAGATAAGAGCGCAGATTGAAGATGATGGTGACATGGGACGAATACAGGCGGTGACATCGTTCTGTAGCTTATTACCCCAGATCTACATCGGCAAGTTACACGTGGAGGTCCCTAGCACTCGTCAAGCTTCACGATTGAAATGAGTTGAAAAGATAGGTGTATCAATTGGCAAATCGACATTATCGCCGTCTTGCGAGTTTCCTTCCTTCTATCATTCATCTTCAACTAAAAGAAGAGCCAAAGCCATTCGGCGGCGATCCAGCTCCCCCAAAGCCAGTACTACTGCCGAAGCCATTTTGAGCAGGAGTCTCCATCTTGATCGTGCCGTTGAGCATGGGGCATGCTCTATAAGTATAGTGTTAGCACCAGAGTCCTCGATTATGCACAATCGTTTTGACATACTTCTTGTTGGTCTTGATATGACCAGCTTGACCACAATTAGCACACCTCCTCGCTGTCGGACCAGCTGCGGCCTTCTTTGATTTCTTGGTCTCTTTCCCTTGGGACGGTGTTGGTGCTTCGGCTTCCGGCGACCCAGCGTTGGCTCCTGGGGTTCCTGGCCCTGGAGATCCTGCAGCATTAGCATCTGATGAACCAATGCCTTTTGCTCTCTCACGAGCAAGTCTACGATCTTTATTGCGTTCTAGACGGGCAAGCTCAGCGCTGATGGCTTGTTCCTGGGCAGTGTCAAGGGTCTGGTCACCTGTCCTCTTCATATCATCGAGACCAATCGCACTTATCTGCAATCGCTTTCTTTGTTTCTGATACTCTCGGATGACTCTTGCATCCTTGATCACTTCCTCCTCTTTCTTGACTCTGCCGTAGGGATCCGTGTATGTTCTGGTGATGCGTAGGATCTTCCCCGAATCGGCTGATGTACTAGCTTTGCTGAATATGCTGGCTGTTTCGTCGTCTGCTCTTGATTTGCCGATTGCAGAAATGGCTCGATCTTTTCGAGGAGTCTGCTCGGGTCGGTCTTCTACACCACCCATGTCAACATCCTCATGCTCAATCGTGGACGCAAGACCAGTTTGTTGGGCATCCCAGATACGGCGGATAGCATCGTTGTAGGCTTTGTTCTGTCGGGCAACATTGTAGCTGTGACCACCTAGTTCCTTCTTCTTGGAGCTGTCCAGACGGTCTTCTATACTTTGACCAATCTCCTTGAAACCACCCTTCATGGAAGTCTTGATGAAACTGAAGGCTTCTCCACGGCCAGATGGATCCCCTTCGCCGTGCAACTTGAGCATCGCCTTCCCTTGCGTTGCGGCTATGAAATTCTTGGTTGTTTGCCATGGCGCGAGAAGCTTGTCAATGTTGTTGCTGTCGTCTTCATCTTCGTTATCGTCCTGTGCATCCACCTCATCATCATCCTTATTATAGCCAGCATCTTGTAGCTGACGATGTCCAACCTGCATCGCATACAGGAGAGACACATCTTCGGGCTTGAGCATTGCTCTAATTTCTGTTTCTTCTGGTATGAGCTCACCTCGCCGAGGAACCCAACCTTTATCTTTGTCGTAATCCATGAACTCTCGCAATTTCGACCTATTCTGCGGAACATCGGTGCCAGGCAAATGCGGCAAGATCATTTCGTTTTTCAGTTTGCCATACTTTCTGTACATACGATAGGACAGCATCCTAAGTCGTTTCTTGGCAGCATCAGTCACTTTTCTCGAATGTGTGCCAGGTACTTCGACGAGAGGGAATTCTTGTCCCACAACATGCAGATTCTCGACGTTGCGTAAGTGATATTGTGTACCATCTGTATGTGTATGACTTCTGACGACAACGAAGTCGCTAGTTTTTGGCTTGTGTTCGAAGACTGGCGCACGATACATTCCGTTCAGTAACGTAGGCAGTGTCTGTCCTCGATCAACATCTCCAAAATTGGAAAAAGGACTTTTGTCCTCTGGCATGAGAACTTGGGTTTCGCCAATATCACGTTTTGGTCGAGCAGTATCTTCGTTGTCCTTGCGGCGGTAATAATTGACTAGCTTGTTGCCCATTCCGAAGCCTGAAAGCATTGGTGGATATTCTTCAGAGTACTCAAGCAGCATAATGCTCGAGTTGTCAGCAATCGAGAGATCAGCTGCGCGCTCGAATATACTTTGTGTATCTCTTCCTTTGAGGTGCTTTCTCTTGATGAACCCATTCTTCTTGAGGTGTACAATGCCAATACCAGGCTGCATAGCAGGACGATGCCATGCTCTTGCGTCCCTGGCGCTCAATTCGGTCTTGTAGAACGGGTATTGCAACTTGACAGCAGGTAGAGAATGTTGGATCTCGACGTTCTGCAGGTTGCTGCGCACTTTGCTGGTTTGGTTGGCCTTCAGAGCTTCATAAGCTTCGTCATTGGAGATATTGTAGCGTCTGACGAAGTCCCTGGTTAAACCGCCAACGGCATCGCGCTTAAAGCCACCACCGACTTTGCGCTTGACACTAGACGCACCAGGCTTGTCGACATCGATGAGAATGTAGGGGTCATTCAGGTCGAGTTGAAGTCTTTTGGCCAGCTTCGACACAGCAGCTTCAGGATTGTCGACCATTGCATTGACGTTCTGATTGGCATATAACGGAATTTGGTACTGATGTGTAACCTTTTGCCTCTTTGCAGCTCGTTCGATCTGCCATTCGTCCTCAGCTGCGACATCGCCGAACAGCAGATCCATGTCATCCAGACCATCTCCAGCTCCTTCAGGCTCCATGTCCACCAAACCATCTAGGCTTTCGACGTCTTCGGGTAGATCCCAGTCCTGACACAATGTCACCAAGTCTTGCCACCTGACCCCACCAATACTTTCGTCTGTATCGTCCTCGAGTGTACCAAAGTCGTTCTCCTCAGCTTTATCAGCTTGTTCTTTGGCCAGATTCGCAATCAGTATCATGCCCTTTGCCTCCGCTTCTATTTGACGAGCTGCGAGGCTAATAGTTGCTGTCCCTGGCAGTCTGAAGTTCTTCTCTTGATCTGGCTCGATGTCCAGGCCGACCTTGGTGATTTGTACAGGCTTGGGAGGCTTAGCAGGAGTTTTGCCCTGCCAGTAAGCCTTCTTCTGCGGCAGAAGCTCGCCGAATCGCGGAGGTACGTCTGGCTCGAATGAAGGGTATATGAGAGGAAAGAGTTCCTCAGTCGACTCCGCAGCAGTGGTAGGAGCTTCAAGCTCATCTTCATCAAGCACCGCAATTCCCTGCCGCCTCTTTAGATTCCTATTGGACTGCTCGAAGAGGAAGCGCTGCAATCTCGCGTTCGAGTTCTCCTCTTCCTCTGCTTCTGGTGCAGCGTTCTTGATGTCTTGTAATGTCTGTGCTGCCGGCGTTGTCGGAGACAGCACTTCCTCCCCAAACAGATCATCATCTTCACCTGGCTCTTGCTTGACTGCTACAGCATGTGGTGATTCTGCTCTTTCGTCCTCCCCTCCAAATAACGCATCGTACTCGTCATCTCCAGCATCTTCTGCGCCATCATCGCCAAACAATTCCGCTGTATTCACTTTTTCCAGCTCTAAACCATCTCCGTTCGTTGCTATTGCTGTGTCTTCTTCAACGTCGTCCAGGTCTGCTAGATCATCATCTCCGATATCTTCAAAGTCTTCCGCATCGGCTGCTTTCTCTTCCTCTGCGCCTAGTTCCCTTGTGGAGTAATCACCTAGTGCATCTTCCAGCTCATCTTTGCCAGTCACTCCGTTACTGAGCCCGCTCAGAACAGATCTGAAGAGCGCATCTTCGTCTTCTTCGACTGCGTGAGGCATGCTGATGAGCCGAAGTCAGACCCCAGGCCGCACAGCGCAGGAAGTCGGTTGTTGAAAAAGAGTAGCGAGACAGTTACCACATCAATGCCAAGACTTTTGATGAGTCGGGAGGAACTTATGGCTTGGCAGACAAGCAGCAGCAGTAAGCAGTAAGCCAAATTTATAGTAGTGTCATTTATGCATTCCTCTATGTACAAGCTTTCGTGCTATCATAACCCTTTCGTCAGTCCGATATCTACCTCATCCAAGTCATTTCATCAACGTCGTATCTCAAACCAATAAACAAGAGCGATTGCGTAACAAAATTGACCAAACAAGCACAGCAAGACTCCTGCAGTATCCCAACTCCAATCACCAAGTATGCCACCATCATAAAATCATCGTGTGTCGTACCATTATTCAAAGTTCATAAACATGTTTGCCTCCTCCTCCTTCATAGCCAGATCGTCCACACCGTAACCAGAATCAGCCATCATAATGTCGTTAGAGCTGGAGCCGCAATAGTCCTCGAAGTAAGGGGTGGCGATCGCTTGTTCTTCGAGAGACATGCATTGGACATCGGCACCATTGGTGTAACCACAGTTGAAGTAGGGACTGCCGCTAGTCATGCTTGTCGTGGTCGTGCTCATTTGAGCTGGAGATTGATACATCATTGCGTCGTCGAATGATGTAAAAGGGCTGAAGTCTCTAGAGTCATTCAAAAGACCAGGATCCCCGTTGCAGAAGTCGTAGTGAAAATTGTTTCCAGAAGATTCAAGCGCGGTTGTGTCCTGCATTTGAGTGCCTGGGACGGCGGCAAAACCAGATGCAAGGTGATTGAAGGTTACCTGATCCATTGAGTATTGAGCAGGTGGAGCAGTCATGGCACGGGCGTTGCGAGGAACCTGCCTGCGCTGACGTCGATTCAAGAGCATGAGTGCGACGTTGTGTGCGGCGGGCGTAGCGCTTCTTGCACGAACCATGTAGTCAGCATTGTAGGAGGGCTCGGCAGTCATGGCACGCTGAAAGGATGTGGGCAGCATGATGCCACCGCTTGACTCTTCCACACTGAAGTAAGGAGCAGGGCTAGGTTCGAAGCTCATTGGGGTTCCAGATCGAGCTCTCAGACTGGATGCGTCGTTGAATGAGCCGTAGCCGCTGTCGTTGCCGATGTTTGGAGAGGGGGATTCTGAACGGGCAAAGGTGTCGGAAGCGACAGATTGTGCACGGAGGGCGTCAAGTTGGAGCTTCTGCCTGTTGTGCTTGCTGCTTGCTTTTCCACCTTTTGATCCTGCCTTTTGGCGCTTGGAAAACCTTCTGTACTTCGATGTGTGCTTCGTCTTCTTGCCAGAACTGGTGACGTGCTGTGTCTTCTTTTCAGACCTCTTGCTGTGTGTTGGTTGGTAGTCTGCTTCATCGTCGTCTACCTCCTCGACACCGTCGTTGTTTTCATCATCGTCACTGTCATCGGCCTTCTGAGTTGCGTGAGAGTTCGTGCCATTGCGATAGCGAGTCGTAGGTTGGACTCCAGATTCGAGAGCATCATCGGTAATATGCCACCAGTGGTCTCGCTTGTCATCATCATCTTCGAGAGCGATGCGACGACCCTTGACAAAAGCCTGCGAGAGATTAGCATTGGTTGATCATTGGGCAGGAGAGATACTGACTTCATTCATTGAAAGATTGTGACGAACACCATTCTGCCAGCCAGAAGAGTTCTTCGCTTGTCGCTTGGTCGTGTTCTTCTTGATGGCAGCATAGATATCCTTGAGCTTCATCTGCTGTGAAGGCGCCAACAATAACACTGCAAAGACAAGTACGTTATGAGCACCATCAAGCAATCCATTTGTGATCCTCAACCCGAACGCGCTCAGCTTCTTCTTGCTGTACTCCTCCATCCATTCAAAGATTTCTGGAACACTCATGTCGGGCGACGAAATCAGAGCCGCTGCCGCAAGGACATCGAAGTTTCCATCAAGAAGTCCAGTGCTGGCGTCAAAGACGAGACCTGGCACAGAGTCGGCGAGTTGCTTGAGAGGATGATGAGAGACGGAAGATTGAGGTGGAAGGAGTACGTAAGGTGAATTGTCGCGAGTAAGTGGTGTGTTGTCGCGAAACAGCTCAGCGCCGAATGCGTACTCGTCCTTGAGGTAATTTGATGAGCTTGGAATGGCTGCTAGCGCTGATGACGGCTCGAAGACAGGAGTAAACTCTCGGTGAAGTTCACGAGGACTGACTGTGGTGCCACTCCCACTCATCATGGTGCTTTCGCCGTGCCAAGTTGTGAGATAGTCGTGCTCGTTACCGTAAGAGGTGGGGTCGTTGAACTGATCATTGTCACCATAAGAGAAAGATAATTTTGTCGGCGTGGAGATGGTGTGCTGAAAGTAGCTGTTGTGAAGGAGGTCCGAAGGTGCTCGAGGCGCCAAAACGGAGTCGTGTTGAAATTGTAATTGTAACATCTGCTCTTTCAGGAGGGAGGGGTATGAGGCAAGGTGATGACAAGTCAATCAATGGAGAGAGGGTGAGACTGTGATAGTGTAGGTCTGCAAAGGCACAAGTAGTTGTTGTGGTAATGGATTTGTTTTGCTTTTGTTGATTTAGATCTGATGAAGGGTGGGGGAGAAGAGATCTACGGCGAGCCTTTTAACATAACACCTAAGCTCTTCCTCTACAAGAGCTATGTTTTAGCCTGCATATCAAACCACACCATTGTCATGTAGGTACTGCATATGCACTACGGGTAGGTTTCAGGCCAAGTAATGCACGGCCCTTCCTATGCAAGGACGACAGGCTAATGCAAGTCAGTTAAAGCGCAACCTGACCAGGAACAGCGCTAATATCACGTGAGGTCCAGGTGTGTGCTCAACAAGCGCACACGCGTCTTTCAGCGTCATGCAGTTCAATGCACAACACCATGCTTGCAAATCGTGACGGGCAAGACGGTAGATGCGTCAGATAATGCTGGCTGGTGCATGTCAATCATGTGCTCCAATATGTTAGCTTTGCCAGCAATGGAAACTAAGCACCCTGAGTCTGTCGGAGTGCATGAGAATTCAGGTAAGCAAAGAAGCCCACAATACCAAACCTTGCCAAAACTCATGAAGGATGTGATGACAGAATCATGCAGTAGGGTATCCACCAATACACATGGTAAGCTAGAGTTCTCTTTGTTCTTCTTTGTCCTGTATGCACGACCACACCTAGTGACCTAGCAGCATATGCATGGAGAAGTCCACAAGATACTAGGCTGCCGAGCAGGCATACGCTTCCTGCGTCAGCCAATGATATCGATTTCAGGTTCTTCGAGCTGTTAAGTTGGCAAACAGGCCGGTAATGCCGAGCGATTCTCTTTGTCTGTCGTCGTTTGTCGTTTGTGGAATTCGGTAGGCCGTGCATGTATGACAAGTATCGTTCCAGCAGCAGGCAAGCTCTGTTGTCTGCGTAAGTGCTAGTGATTGTCGAACTATTTGTTTGGTCTTTTGTCACGCGCTGTAATCTGTTTGTGTAGTCTAGCGAAGGCTAGAGGGAGAGCTAGGAATATCGTCGTTACCTGATGGTACGAAGCATAATGTTCCTCCAGTGGTCCGTGCACCGAAAATCGTTGCTTGATGTCCCTGCATGCGGAGGATGAGATATGGACGGCCCGTGGGACGTTGTTGTGTAACCTACACCCCACTAGCTGCGATATTCTTCACTTTCTGTAGAATATCTTCTTGAATCCAAAGTGCAGCTGGAGGATGCCCTTGTCGAAACTACTCCTGAAGCCTCTTTCTCTCTTGGCACTGTAGTCCCACTCCTTATCGACGATCCTGAAGGCAACATCTTCATATGGCGCCCCAGCAATGAATCTAATCAAGCATGTATCTTCTTCGCCGGCCGGCGCAAAGCTTTCGCCCCGCTTTCTGCCGCCTTCTCGCTCAATTTTGTATGTTGGAGCTTTTGTGACGTCGATCAAATCGGGATAGAAGATGTTGAACTTGTAGCCTTGCACAACCTTTGGTGGAGGATTGTCGTGGTCGTAATGTGTCTGGTTGTATTTGTTCCATTCGTAACCCATCTGGACTCTGTTGAAGTAGCGTGGCTTTCTCGGCTTGTACTTGTTTGCCCATTGAGTTTTGCCAGCTGTAGCTACTTCTTCTTCTCCTGCAAAGACTTCTTCGTTCTCGCCGACACCACGTGCCGCTTCTCTCTCATACAGCGCAGCCGTTGTTCGGGAGGGATCGTTAGATGATGCAGGGACTCTAGTAGCAGTGAGTTGGGTAGAGCTTAAAGTTGCTTGTGCATGTCTGCCGTCATTCGTGCCCACGGGCACAAACCCCAGCTTGCGAATCTTGTTGCGCTCGGACATCTATTAGCAACGTTAGCGGAAGCATCAGGCACACGATGGAGGTAACACGTACTATGTTCTCAGTGAACTTGTCCTGGTCCTGTATCTGCAGGCCTTTGTCTTCTGGTCGCGCTTTTAGTAGAGGCTCAGGATCAAGTGCTGCGAAGTCGGTGATGGTGGCGCTAGTAGCAGAATTGACTGGGGCTTGCAATACAGCTGTGATTTGTTCCCGAAGCCGTGATGCTTCTCCTGCTTGTTGATCTTTCAGGCTTTGGAGTTGATTCTTGACTATTGATTGTGATATCTGTCGCAGCTTTGACCTTGCTTTCCATGATTTAAGACCATGCAGAAGATTTTCCCAGTACTCTACATCTATGTCCTCATTTGAACGCAATTTTCCTTGAATCTGTTTCTCTAGTGCCTCGAGTTGTGAATAAGTCTTGGACTCAAAGATGCGGTTAACATCAGCAGATGTAGCAGCCTGAGCACGACGTCCAGGACCTGCTGGCTGCAGCCTCTCACGGCGGTCATTGCAGATAATCGTCATTGTGTTCCAGAAGTCCAGGTTGTCTTTGTTTTTCTCCAGTGACACATACATGTTGATATCCTTCTCGAGCTCAGCCAGCTGAGCAGCATCAAGACTTTCAAAGACACCTTCAGGGTCGACGATCTTGATATCATCATCAGCGACTTCGTCATCAAAAGGGCTTCGCTCGGGCTCTACGAAGCGCAGAGTTACTGCAAGCAGGTCGATAGGTTTGGCGCGGCCATCCTTGACTCGGATAGCAGCCTTCTTCTTTGCCTGCTGGAGAACGAAGCGGTCTTCGTCAGCCACCCAGGCATCCTCTTGGGTGTCCGCAGGCCTCTTTCTATTATACGACATTGCTGTCGATGTGGAAATTGGGAAGCTACGCGATTGTCACACATATTTGAAACATGTACTCGAGAATGAGGCGATTAGTAATCCGGCTCTAAATATTCCGAGCACCGAATGTCAACTTCAGGCTATTCAAAGCCCCGGGAGACTCTGTCGCAAACTGCACAGGTCATCTTCCTTCGTGTGACCCGTGACGTCGAGGTGTGCATTAGTCTGACCTGAGGTGTACGTTGAGTGTGTTGGGCAAAGAAGCGATTCTTTCGTCCTTCGTAAAATGGGAGAGAAAACCAAGAATCCTCTGGGCGAGAGGCCGAAATGCTTCAAGAGCAATTTCCAAGAGGTTCTCTTCATCTTCGTGGCAACTCTCGCTGTTGGGATGGGATCACTTGTTTCTGGTGCAGTGACCGTGCTTTCTGGCTTCGTTGGACGTGACCTCAATATGAGCACCGTGGAGATTACATGGATCGCAGCTTCATCAGGGTGAGCTCTTAGGAATTGTTGGCGAGCTCTACTAATACAAAATCCAGATTGTCCGGTGGGGCTTTCCTCCTCTGCTTTGCTAGACTGGCTGATCTCTTCGGTCGCAAGGAAATCTTTATCATCAGCTCGGCTTTGTTCACCGCGTTCTGTATTGCTGCTGGATTCTCCAACTCAGGGATTACCCTGGATGTTTTGAATGGTTTCATTGGTCTAGCAAGTTCTGCTGGTGTACCTGCTATTCTGGGAATTATGGGAGCGGCGTATGATCAGCCTTCGCGGCGGAAGAACTATGCTTTTGCATGCTTGTATGAACGAAATCACGCTCCAGAGATGTGTTTCCTCGCTAACTTCATCACTAGTGGTGCTGGAAACCCACTCGGCTTCATATTCGGTGCTGTCATAGCCGGTATTGCCACACAATTTGCAAGTTGGCGAACTACATACTGGGTGCTGGCGGTCATCTACACAATCGTCACTGCTATAAGCTTCTTCTGCGTCCCAGGCGATGATACGCAGAAAGTCCCGCTGACATTTTCCGCTCTGAAAACCTTCGACTTTGTCGGCACCCTTCTGACAATAGCTGGAGTTGGTTTGTTCTCCGCTGCGCTTGGTTTAGGCAGTGACCTGCCTGAAGGCTATTCAACACCTTACGTTATTGTGTTCCTTGTTTTGGGTGCGGTTCTGATAGCTGCCTTTGTCTGGTGGGAAAATCGTATCGAATATCCCTTAGTGCCGATGTACATTTGGAAGGATTGGAACTTCTCACTTCTGGTCATTATTCTCAGTAAGCCTTATTATTGTCACCAACTTTCCTATATGCTAATCCACCATGCCAGCCCTTGGTTTCTTTGCTTTCCCAATCGGCATGCTCTATGTCGCTATTTACATGGAGAATGTTCTTCATTATACACCAATCAGTGTTGCGGCACATTTCCTGCCGGCCTGTGTCTCTGGGGTGGTCATGAATATAATAGGTAGGCTTTTCGGGCGGAAATATATTGTCGGGCTATACTAACCAGGTCTTTTCAGCTGGTTATCTCCTTGACAAAACGTCGAACAAAACCATCATGTATCTCGGCAACATCTCCTATGTCGTGGCTTTTATCCTTCTCGGCGTAAACAAAGTTGGCTTCAGCTACTGGTGCTTCCTCTTCCCTGCCCTATTTTTCATCGTCGTAAGTCACCCACATCTAATCTATCTATCGTGACCCAAATCTGACACAAACCGAGGTCGGATGCGATTTTGGCTTCCTCGTCTGCAATATGTACGTCATGTCAGGAATGCCTGCCTCACAACAATCTATTGCCGGAAGCATTTTGCAAATGGTCACCAAGCTTGCAGTTACGGTATCATTTGGACTGGCAAATGTTGTGTTCAACAAGACAGCGGCCAAACCAAGTCGTGAGGGATACTACGCCAATAACCCTGCGGAACCGTACGCCATGGTGTTCTGGTATGCTGCAGGATGTTCGGTTTTGTGCGTAGCGTTGTGCCCTTTCCTTACTATTAAGACGCAAGGGAATGCCGTAGTGGGTGATGCTGAACAGCAGGGAAAATCTGACGTTGAGCTCGTCGAGCCAAGTGGACTAGGAGAAAGAATGGCGCTTGGTGAACTGGCAATGAGTGAGCAGATACCTTCTGGCAAGAATATGGCAGATGTGGTGCACGAAATGCAAGCACAGCCTTCAAAGGACAAGGTTCTGTGAAAGGACAAGGCTCTGTGAGTAAGATCTGCAGTTTAAGATACTGATGTACTGGATCTTTTGCTCGACAGGTCAAGAGGGATCCCCAGCCACTGCTAGTACAGCTGGTCTTTCCAAATCACGACAACCAAGACGGCAACCCCTAAGACCGTTTACAACCTCCACTCAGCAGTGAGTCTCAGAGTTTTCTGACTACAGTGTGCTTCACGTCTCGTGGATTCGACAAAGCCTCTCGAGCTGATTCGAGAGCTTCCGCACCACGATTGAGGCCATTCACATACTGTTGCAACCAATGGTTTGCACTGTTTACCTAGTACAGACGCGCTACATGTCCACCACATAAAGCACCTAAGCACCTTACAGTGGGCGTCTCCAGTATCTAGTTACGGAAACAACAGTGAAGACCACCGAGCAAGTACGGACTCTCTCAAAGCCTTTGGCCAGTGACCTGCTTCGTCACGACGCGCCACGAGCTCCTAGTCGATACATCTCGAACTATCAGACCTACCAGCTGAACGCCGGAAGCAGAGTCGCAATTACTTATGCGTTGGATATACATACCCCCCACGAGTAACGCCCACGCAATGGCATAGGATTCTACAGTAGCATCACTCATACAGAAAGCTCCGAGTTAATGGCTCAGCGACTGCTTTCGATTTCGAATGAGGATTGGGACTGCTGTCTCGGTAGAAAACATCAACAGGAGAGCACAGACAAGTGAGGGAAAGTAGCTTGGTCAAGGAATAGCTTGATTGAGGAGGGGCTTGATTGGGATGGGATGTAGAGGGAGAACGCGAATATAAGAGAACAGGAACACAAGACAAGATGAGGAAGAAGAGCACAGCTGGGTATCATGCTTTCACCCGTGCTTCGTGAGGTAGGTCTCCGTAAGACGACGTGGCTGAAGCATGTTCGAAAATCAATAGTCGTGCCACGATCCTCGCGTCGCTTCGCGCGTCTTCTTCCCCGACTCGCAAGCACAACAAGATCAAGGGTAAGCTAGCTAAACTGGAGAAATATCACGGTAACGGACATAATGGTATAGAGGAATAGAAATCAAAAGGGCTTTTAGGTCATCTTCGTCATTTCAGGTTTATAATACATGCATGGCCTAGAAAAGCTATTCCTTCGCGCACAGCTCCTTCTCCCAATCACAATCATCTGCTACCAAAACTCTTCTTCTACTCCTTCCTTCGCTACCGTAGCAGACCTGCCTTAAATGCCTAGCAACATCTTTGCAGGGTCAGAGATGTATTCCTTGATCTTGACCAGGAAAGTGACAGCCTCTCGGCCATCGAGTAGACGATGATCGTAGGTTAGAGCGAGATACATGATCTAACCATGTGTTGTCAGCATCGTCACACAACAAAAATTCACAGGGCAAAACTTACAGGACGGATCTCAACCTTGCCGTTGACAGCTGTGGGCTCCTCCACAATAGCGTGGAGACCAAGTACAGCAGTCTGAGGGAGGTTGATAATGGGAGTGCCGAAGAGAGAGCCAAAGACACCACCGTTACTGATGGTGAAGGTTCCGCCAGCCATGTCTTCGATAGTGAGCTTGTTGTCGCGAGCCTTCTTGCCCAAGGCTGCAATTTCACGTTCAATACCAACCATGTCGAGGGACTCGGCGTTGCGGACGACAGGGGTGACGAGACCCTTCTCGGTAGCAACAGCAACACTGATATCGACATAGTCGCGGTATACAACAGTGTCACCTCCACCAGGTCCTTCAATGGAACCGTTGACGGCAGGCACATCCTTCATGGCCAGAATAGCAGCTCTGGAGAAAGCACTCATGAAGCCAATCTTGACGCCAGTCTTCTTGAGCACTTCGTCCTTATACTTCTTTCGGAAGTCGATCAAAGCGCTCATGTCGACTTTCTGGAATGTGGTAAGGGAAGCGGCGGTGTTTTGCGATTGCTTTAGGCGTTCAGCAATGCGTAGACGCATGCGATTCATCTTAACCTGGAGGGTTCTTAGTACAAGAGGTCTGGTGTAGCTCATCCGCAAGGCTTACTCTGCGCTCTTCACGGCTGCCACCAGATGCAGTCTCGGTCTTCTTTGATTCAAATGGTTGTTGCTTTTGACCTGGCTCCTCCTTCTTTGCTGGTGGTTGTGGTGCAGCTTTGTCTTTTGGTGGCTCTTTTGATTGTTGAGGTGCGGGCTTTGATTCTTGTTGCTTTGGTTCCTCCTTCTTCTCTGGCTTTGGCTCTTCTTTCTTCTCCTGCTTTGGCGCTTCCTGCTCCTTTTGTCCTTCTGGTTGAGAGGATGTTTCCTGCTTGTCATCTGCGGGTGCCTTTGCAGGCGCCTTTGCGTCCGCCTCACCACTCCCCGAACCGCCTGTTTCTAGCTTAACAAGCTCCTGCCCAACAGTGACTGTGTCCTCCTCGTTTGCCAAGAATTCCTTGATAGTACCAGCTTCAGGCGCATTGACAGCTACATCAATCTTATCTGTTTCAATGGTCGCAATCTCTTCATCACGCTCGACGTAGTCTCCGACCTGTTTGCTGAATTGTTTTAATGTGCCTTCCGAAATTGACTCTGCCATTTGAGGCACTTTGATGATTGTTTCTCCTGTGTAGCCAGAACGTCAGTATGTCCATTGGTTGTCAGGCGAAGAGAAAGCATACCGAGGCGCATAGGTGATGTGTGGAAGGAGTGAAGCTGGATCATATTGGGCGAGAACGATTGCAGCCTGCTCAATGCTGGCATTGACTGAGCAAGTTGCGGAACTTTACTGGAGATCAAGGTCTTTTGGAGGTGGCATCTGGGAAGCTTGCTAGCCATTCGTGGCATTACACCACGCGCTACGCTCCTTGACATCATGTTGAGGTGGTGTTGGTGAGCTCGTGGGTAGCTTGAGGATGTTGTATGTAAGGTGCTGCTGGAGCTTCAGGGAAATGCTCGAGCTGGATGTGTCGGCTTGCAGATGTCACAATGCTTTTGACCAGGAAACGAAACGAATGAGAGGCGCTCCTATGCTCTTGCCAAACCCTCAGAGCAGTATCTTCTTGCCAAGTTGGTCTGTCTTTGACCCTTGACGGATTGCTACCGAGCACCTCCGCATTCTTCCCGTCGTCTCATTTCACCACTGCACCGTCGCTTACCCGTCACAAACCAGCCAACTTCACATTGAACTCGACGACATGCACCTCTGATCTTACTTCGTCACCAGTGTCACAACCTTCCTGTATACTTGTCGAAGGAACCCCGACGAGTACCGTCACGCATTGCTGGAGAACAATGGTTCTCAGCCCTCCTCTGTACCCCATCTCCAACTACTCCGCGCACATCTCTCACTCCCGCTCACACTCCCCAGATCGCTCTATAAGCGCGCCCTCAAGCTCTCCCTCGACTGGGCCGTCCACCGCCACCTCTGGAGAGGCCAGGCCCTCTACATCCGTTCCCTCTTCGAAGCAAACCGTCATATTTCCGAGCCCAGACAACAACAGGTACATATGCAAAACAACAGGCAGACTCGACTTGTCCATACAATAATGGAAGATTGACGAGACAAACAGGCAATACTACGAGAGACGGAGGCAGTGTTGCAGGAATGGAAGCACCCTGACCCTTATCGTCCACCCACTGCTCCTGGAGGTTGGTTACATTCATGCTGAGAACATTTGCCGGAATACCACGACTGACGAGATTGTGTTAGGCTCGAAATACGAGAGGAACTTGCCTGCGCCGATTCTTGAAGGTAGGAAGATATGTGTTATGGTTGTTTAGTGCATTTCAGCTGACAGTGTGATAGCTCCTCCTCACATGAAGTTGTAGACGGGTTCGGACTTTCATTTCTTCGCATGATACCAGCTCTGTACATAGCCTAGAGCAATTCTACAAGCATATTTCACAAGATTCGTGCATTTTCCCAAGTCCAGCGCGTACTTCTCATTGTACAAATACAGGTCCGTCATTGTCCGCTGGTACCTGCACTCTTCAGAATATCTAGTGTACTCGATAAAACAAGAAGACAAGCAGATGCCCAAGCAGATGCAAAAGAGCAGAAGTAAAGGCGGCACAGAACATAGCTTGCACGGCTAAGACATCGAGGAAGAGTGAGCAGTTTTGAGTGTCTTTCATTGCTTTCTGAAGCTATTCTACTTCTTCTACCAAAGAAGTCTTGCTCCCATCATGCCGTCCATCAATCGTGAACGTAATGTACAAATGTGTGTGAAGTCGAATCGACTTGGGAATCATGAAAACCAATCCCGTAAACCTTAGAACCCCGTGTGATCATTGCAAAAAGAGATACCATAACCCGCGCCCAATACTTCGAATCAAAACCCAATCTATAGCTCCTGGCTAGCACCACCCTTTCCAGGCTTAGCGGTCTTCTTGGGCAGAAGGTCTGAGAGATGCATGTTAGTGTATGATCTTGCATGAATGTGGAAGCGAATGACGTACTCTGGTGAATGTTGGGTAGAACACCACCCTGGGCAATGGTGACGTGTCCAAGAAGCTTGTTCAACTCCTCATCGTTCCTGATGGCGAGCTGGAGGTGACGGGGGATGATACGTGTCTTCTTGTTGTCGCGAGCAGCGTTGCCAGCAAGCTCGAGGATTTCGGCCGCGAGGTACTCAAGGACAGCGGCGAGGTAGACGGGAGCACCTGGGAGAATGAGGTTAGGATGTGACGTGAGACAAGCAGATCAAGATGTGACTCACCAGCACCGACACGCTGAGCGTAGTTGCCCTTCCTCAAGAGACGGTGGACACGACCGACGGGGAAAGCCAAACCAGCCTTGGATGAGCGGCTGTATCAAAAGCGCATCAATAAATGAGTACCGGAGGTGAAAGCGCGAAGAAAAGACGCGTCAAAGCTACAAAGTAGCTTGAATTGATCAAGGAATGGGTGAAGACTTACGATTGCGCGTTCTTGCCAGAGCTGGCCTTGCCTCCAGATTTGCCTCCAGTCATTTTGATTGAGTTGTTTGGGTTGGAAAGTTGAAAGTGGTGTGGTTGGGTGACTGAAGTCGAAAGTGGCGATGAAGAATGAGTTAGTGGATGGCGACGGTGATTGCGAAGTGAAGAGAGATGAGCAGCGGGATTGATGGAGGGCGCGGTCGGGTTTTAAGTTGTTGCTCCTGATGCGATCAGACCGTTGTTGATTTCGCATTCTGCTCGGCAACACTTTCCTGATCTGGAACCCTGATTAGCAGGCAAGTGCAATCACGCAGAGAGACTACAAGAACCCGCGTCTCCCTCTCCTCATCTTCATAATTCTTCTTTCCTTCATCAATCTTTCATCGCTACAACCCATCACAGCTCTACCACTTCACGTCGCATCATCAAACCAAATCGCACTTTTCAACCTTCTACAACACATCATCAAAAATGCCTCCCAAAGCTGCATCCAAGACTCCCTCCACTGGTGGCAAGGCCCCAGCTGGCAAAGCTCCTGCTGAGAAGAAGGAAGCTGGAAAGAAGACCGCCGCTCCCGCTGGTGACAAGAAGAAGCGCACCAAGACCCGCAAGGAGACTTACTCTTCCTACATCTACAAGGGTAAGCTACATTCCAACGCGATCTGGCTTCTCCTACTTCAAGCCGCGTTTTACTGACGCGTCTTTGTCTTCTCTAGTCCTCAAGCAGGTCCACCCCGACACTGGTATCTCCAACCGTGCCATGTCTATCCTCAACTCTTTCGTCAACGGTACGCGTCTCTCACTTTGGTATATCAGATGAAACATCAAGACTAATTGAATCACGTTCAGACATCTTCGAGCGCGTCGCAACTGAAGCTTCCAAGCTTGCCGCATACAACAAGAAGTCCACCATTTCTTCACGAGAGATCCAGACCTCGTACGTCATTATTAGTCTTCACATTAACGCGTCTTTTTCTAACACGTTTCTGCAGTGTAAGACTCATCCTGCCTGGTGAGCTTGCCAAGCACGCCGTGTCTGAGGGTACCAAGGCCGTCACCAAGTACTCTTCCTCCACCAAATAGATGACGATACCCCTTTGCTTTCTGGTTTTTTGTTTTTGGGCTGGCACACTTCATGAGATTGTGAAGGAGCTGGAAGGAGCATCTGGCATAGGCTCCTGGGGTGTTTTATGGGTTTTCTTCTTATGCGACAATGGAAATGGATTGCGTCACTGGATCATGACCTCTTCGAAGGCTGCTGATGATGGTATCCAAGATGCAATGTATATTACGACGACAACACTCTGAGAGAAAAGGAAATTCGAAAGCTTTTCAAACCCATTTCACCATCCAAATATTGCAGTGACTTTTCTATGCTTCGTGATTTCTTATTTCGATACTAACTTTCCAGATGCAAACTTCCACGTTTCGCCCTGCCTCTTTGACGACTCCATTGCAGACAGCATCGAGAAGTAAATCCACTTCTAATTTACAGCTTGTTTCCCACGAACGCGCTGGATACGCTGCCATCCGGTGTGTAACATCACCTCAAACAATGGTCAGAGAAAGGTTTGGACCACACTGACCCTTGACTATTGAAGCAGATGAAACCATCCTGGCACTTGTGAGCTTATGAGGAGGAAACTTCATAGAGCTTGATCTTGCTTGGCTACGAGCCGGTAGGTAGCAACGATTTCCAGCAATAGCAGCGCATGGGGTGCTGGAAAGATAGCTCAAGAGCGAAAAGGTTGGAGGGGTATCTACATTTCTTCGTACAATCATGCAATCGCTCTGCTACAGTCAGCATGCTCCATTGATCCCCTGCGCCATCATGATCCATATCCCGCATGCTATACCTGATATGAAAAGTCTCAATCTTCCCGAGCGTCTACATCCCCTTCCTCATTCACCTCCAGATGCCTGTTCTCCTCTTCCCCCTCATCCTCTGTATCATCAAACGTCTCAACCTCATCAAGCGCGCTCTCCCTCTCTCCCGTCCCCACAGTCCCACCAGCACCACCAGCACCAATCCTCTCTCCCTCCAAAATATGAAAGATAGCCTTCCCCGGCGCCTCCTTGACCGCCGCCCGCCACGCCTCCCACTCCTCCTGATTCCTAAACAAAAACGCAATCAACATGCTCGGATCCATCTCTTCGACCCCGCAGCGCCGTAAGCGGCGTGTATGGCATGTCTTGACATCTTCTTCGGTGTATTGCTCGACGTCTTCGTGGTATGGTAGTGCTGGGCGTGTGGTGTGCGGGTCGAGGTAGAAGAAGGACATGCCCTCCTGTGTTTCCTGCACGCCGATGAAGTAGTGGCTACTGCTCGGTCGTCCGCCCGCTATACCGACTGCCTGTGCCATTTTCAGGCTGGAGGCGAGTGCGTCGCGGTATACGGGTGTCACGCGCTCGATGCCTAGTCGTGTGCCGACGAGCAAGAGGGTGGGGAGGAATGTGTCGCCGCCTCGTTTTGCTATACGCAGGAGTTCGGATTCGTAGATGTCTGGACCGTCGCCTGTAACGTAGACGCGGAGATTGGAGGGTGTGTGGGAGGAAGCGAGGGCTTCAATGCATTTCGCTGTTGCTGACGGTCCGAACCATTGACCTGGATGCGTGTTGCAGTGGGAGGCGCCGTGGGAGACGAAGTTGTGGATAGAGAAGGGTGCGTTTGGGTGGTCGGCGAAGAGGGAGATGAGGTGTTTTTCGGAGGGAGAATGCCCTTGGTCTTGGTTTGGCTGTGAGCAACGCCAGTCTCGCCCGGAATGCAAGAGAGCGAGCGTGTTTGCGAGGATGCTTTGACCGGAGCGGATCATACAACCCCAGCCAGTGTCGGAGGTGAAGCCGGTTGTGTTTGAAAGTGATTTCAGTCGGACTGAGAAGGATATGTTGGAAGAGGCAGTGGGGTCGATTGATCTGGGAATGGGTGGGAAATTGGAGCGGTAAGTCAGCCAAAGACGAGATTCGAAGTCTTCGAGGAAGTCCAAGGGCCAGCCTTCTACTGAAATGGTTGTGTTGGATGTGCTAAGGTCGTCTGGTAGTGTCTCGATGGCTGTAGGAGATATGCCATTGTTGATAGAGGGTATGTCTTCAGGTTTGCCTACCTTGACATAGCTTTCATTATTGGTTCCTGGTACTGGGTGCGCCTGTGGACGTGATGTGATGTCTGGAGGAGGGAAGACTATTGTTGGGGGAACTTCGTTGACCTTCTGCTGTGCAGGTATTGGAGGTGGGCCTTTGGTCTTGTACTCAATGCCTAAACACCACAAGGAAGAATCGCCTAGGCTGTCGTTTTTTGGCTCAGGATCCCAGAACATCTGAACAAAGCGCTTGCTATAGCGTCCAATGTCGAGGTTGGCCATGATGAGGAGTCCTCATGCAGTAGGATTTAGCCACCCCAGTAGGACCAGTATGACCAGCTGGCTTTGAACAAGCAGACGACACTGTGGGGCGAGCGCTGGCAGCTGCTCGTCGAGATCTGAAGAGCACCGCTACTGAGGGAGGACGGGGCGAGAAGACGGTTCAAAGGTAGCAAGGTGAAGGCGGTGGTCTTGAAGGGAAGTCGGTGTCTAGTAAGGTGGTCGATAAGGGGACTCATCACAATCACGTGCTACTACCCCACACCTTCTCGTCATATGTGACATTTGGCAAGACTCAATCATCAGCTTGCACTTTCTGTCTCATTTCATTACAGTCCATTGTTCTACAGCATAACAACGCCATCCAGCCTGTCTCAAGTCGACGCGACTGTGTCAATGGCAAAAGGCAAAAAGAATAAAGTCGGCGGCAAAGCGCGCGGCAGCACGCCTCGCCACAGAAATCCAAGTGGCGGATATACTCCCAAGCCAAAAGGAGGTGGAGGTGCGAGCATGGCATCGATTGGTCAATGTCGTCTCAGCTGATCGCTTCATCTAGGCTGGACTTCAGATGAAGACTTCGAGACGCCCTCTTTCAGCATGCGCGACGCTGCTCACGCAAGAGAGCCTGGTTCTTCTCACAGTAATTCATACTCGAGAGGGAATGGCTTCAGCTTGCGTCACCAGTCCATTGGCTTTGTCAAAAGCGTAGACAGCACGCCAATGAAGCCGGAAGACGATGATGTGGACATGGAGGAGGACGTAAAGGAAGAACCACCTACCCAGCCACATTTTCAGAAATCAGAGCGAATACCTCAAAGCAAGCCAGCTCCTCGGCGACAGCCTGTCGCGCCATCTCTCCCAGTTTCGATACCTCAAACAGTCAAGGCCCAAGCTCGAAGAACACCCTCGCCCTCAGGTTCTGTATCTAGTGATGAAGTAGTGCTCTTTCGAGGTCGGACCGCACCTGCGCCGAAACCACGACAATCTGAGCCTCCATTATCTAAAGTCTCTCCTCCAGCTGTAAATACGCTAAGCGATTATTTAAACCAAAATAATACAGAGACGTTCACAAAGCAGACCAAGAAGTCAAAGCGGCACACCCCAGAAGAAGAGGAAGAAGACGTTGCTAACATCATCCCTGAACTTCTGGCTGCACAGGACGAAGAGCAGAATGAAACACCTGCAGAGGTTGAAGGAGATGATGCTTGGGAAGACGACGACGGTTCAGACTGGATATCAGAAGCAGGTCTAGCAAGGATTGTGTCCTCGACGAATGGCAAGACAAGAGCTATAAACACAACATCACGTCCGAGCAAGCAAAAGAAGCCGATGGGAAGAAAGGATGCAGCAATTCAAGCCGCGCTGGAAGATTACGTTGAGAACATGCGCGAGAATGGCGATATGGAAGACTTGCTAGACACTTCTGGAATCTCAGATGGACGTCCGGAGCGTGACGGCTGGAATTCGTCTGATTTGGAAGACTTTGATGAGCTTAGTACTTCGGAAGAGATACTAGAGGAGGTGGAGCATGTCCTTTCGAAACGAGATCGTCCATCTGGATTACAATACTTGATCGTCTGGGAAGGACAAAGTGTGGATGAAGCACGATGGATTCCGCATGAACACCTGACTATGAAAGGTGCTATCGAGCTCATCGCTGCCTTTGAAGAGGAAGAGAAGAACATTCCAGAGTACGAAGACGACGAAGATGAAGATGACAGCGACGATGACGACGACGACGAAGACGATGAAGAAATCGACTCCGAAGACGACGAAGAAGCTTTTGCAGACGAACTGGACCTCATCGAACGTCGCCAAGCTCGCATGGACGACGAAAAACTCGCTCGTCTACTCGCCAAACAAGAAGCACTCGGCCTTGGCTCCGACGAACTCCTCCTCTTCGACCAAGCCTTCGCTGACAACGACCCTGAGGACGGCGAATTCTCAGACGGCTTTGTCCCCTTCGGTCGTAGTCGACGCAAGGGCCGTGGAGGCAAACGCCAACACCGCGGTCGAAGAAACCTCGAAGTCCTCGGCGACGATCTCGAAGACATGGACCTCGACGACGAAGAAGAAGAGGCACTGTTCGGCCAATCTGCAACCTCCCGTCCCAAATTCGACATCACCGACCGCGCCCGTCCAAGCATCACCAAAGGCACCGATCCCCTAACCTGGGGCCTGTCCGACACTGACGAAGCCGAGATACTCCGCAGCCAATGGGCCGCCGATCGCTCCAAGAAGGCCGCTAAGAAGCAAGAGCGCGAGGAACTTCGCGCTCAGGGCATGCTCGGCAAGAAGAACAAATTCAAGCCGGATCTGAACGCGAGATACAATCAAGGCATGGATATTAACCAGCTTGGCCAGGAATTGGAGGAGTTTTTGCTCAGAGATGATGTCCAGTCGAGGGCGTTGCCGCCCATGGATAAGAGGGAGAGGAAGATGGTTCATGAGATTGCGAGTTTGTTTGGATTGAAGAGTCTGAGTAAGGGGAGTGGCAAATCTCGCTTCCCGGTGTTGCAGAAGACGAGTAAGACGATTGATTTCGAACCGGTGCTGTTCAATCGCTTGCGCACGCAGGTCGAGCGTAGATTCGGAGGTCGAATGGCAAAGGGGAAGAGTGGTGGTGGTGGTGCGAGAGGTGTAGGCGCGCCTGTCAAGAGACAGGGAGGTATTGGAAGAAGGGCGGATGTGGGTGGTTATCGAGAGGGCGATGTGGTTGGAGCGAATGCGCCCGAGTTGGGGGTTGATAACAGGGGGAGAGCGATGTTGGAGAAGATGGGCTGGAGTTTGGGGATGGCGCTTGGTGGGGAGGGCGCAGGTGGTATCTTGACGCCGATTATGCATGTTGTCAAGAATTCGAGAGCGGGGTTGGGCTAAGAATTGTGCTGTGTGGAGGGAGCGGAGGTGGCTGCGTGGTATGGAAGGTAGAGAGGACTGTGGGATTGTATTGAATAGAGCAGAACATTAGACCAACCAATAAAGCGATTAGCAATATCTTCAGCCTTGCACTGACTGGAGGTGGGATGTGGTTGATGTGGTGATCAGTCTCTGGAAGACCCTACACAACGACGTACTTTGAGCAGTCCACCTAGCCGTCGATGTCGTAGAGGTTTTATGAAGGTGGATTAAGAACCAGGAAGAGGTGGCAAAACGTTCTTGTGATAGACAAAGTTGTTGTTTTAATTGCTTCGGATTCAGGAGCAACGAGCATGTTGCGCCATCAATCTCATACACCATCAACGTGGTGGAGGGATTGACCTCGGTGAGGCACGCTGGGAGGAGAGTGATGCTGATGAGGTTGATCATGTTATGAAAACCCAGGAACTGGGCGCTGTCCAAGTAGATGCCCTGCCCTCGAACTAGTTCGAGAGTGGTGCTGAGAGGATACAGTAGCATGTTAGGCATGTGCTCCACGCCCGTACCAGGTAGAAAAAGACCACTTGAGATTTGACGCTTGACTCCAGGCGTGATGTAGTCGATATACTGCTGGAGACGTTCAGGCAAATACTAACTACCTTATGCCAAACACAATGTTCGAGCTTGGGCAGTGAAAGAGCTCGAGCACTTATGAATCACATCTTGGAGTGAACTGTACTTGTCTTCGTTAGAAATGTGCAAATGTACAAGCTATCTTAAGTCTTCGGTCAGCAACCAGATGTGCGCCGCGCCTCACTCCCATATATGTCGCTTCTCATCATCATCACTGCCACTGCTGTTCCAGTCAAAATCCCCACTGATCAATGTAGACGCCTCGTCGTCTCCTTTCTCCTTATCGTCTGCAGACCGTGGCACAACCCACCGCAGTCTCAGCCTCCTCCTTCTCGGCCAGACGTAGAGTATTGTTGTGCAAAGTAGGAGCCCTATTAAGCCAGCTAGCATGTGTTTCTTACCTTGCCCAATATCGGTCGCTTGCTTCGAATCCTGCTTGTAGGGTACAGCTACGACATTGTTCTCGTGGTCGACATGCCATAGACCTAGTAGTCTGCCGTCCATATCTAGAGCTCTAAGCCTGTACTCTGTCTTGTTCTTCATTGCCTGCCACGTGTTGTATGTGCTCTCATCGACGTTTGATAAGAGCGATGGAAATGGTGAAATGACGACGCTGCTTTCAAAACCTGTTTTGGGAGTCGAGTCTACCCAGAGCCAGTTACTTGCGTTGACCCGGGTGTCCTCCGTGAATGTCTTGTGTTGGATGTTGATGCTTCTTTCTTCAGAGATATCTGTAGATGATTCTTCGATGTCTTTCTCTGATAGCAATCGTCTTTCTAGAATCCAAGCTTTGACCTCAGTTGCACCATTCCAGCTAATATACATCTCCATGTGCTTCGATTGGAACAGCACTGCGTCTCCTGATGCTTCGTTTGGATCGGCCGTTTGAGGCTGGCCGATTTCCTCTATTTTTACCTTTGGCACATCCAAAGGCCATCCCTTCCATGGTTGCTTGAAGGCACGATAGCTCTGTATCATACCAGCACTGTATTGTCCATCAAGTTTCGCATGTAAAGCACCATACTGCCAGTCACAAATAACTTCTGTCCCGTCAGGTGAAAACTCGGTCATTGCGGATGCAAAGCCATAGCCCACGAAGAGATTGCCGGAAGGTAGTTGCTGTACAGAGCCTTGGGAAGGCACAATATACCTCTGTGGGTGTTCTGCGACTGCGATGGCTTCGGCGGTCATGGCAGTGGTATCGAGGCGGATTTTAAGCACGCGAGCCGAATAAGTCCGATTCCAGTTTACGGCTTGGTTGTCGAAGACTAGGAGCACATTGGGTTCGTTGGCGTCTAATTGAACGTGATGCTGCCATGCTAGCGATGTAGCATAGCCGGAATAAGGTGCAGATGAGATGTCCTTGAAGTTGTTGTTCTTGCCACCGAGTTGCCATTGGATCGAGCCATCAATGTGTGAGATGTATGTTAAGGAGTGGGAATATCGCGAGGAAATTAGGTAGTTGCCAAGAAAGTCCTTTGCGACGCTGTTAATGTGGAAGAAATCCCATGCTCGAGGTTTTCGAAGCGGTACTGCAGGGTGATCTTCGTCATCGGATGAGGACTGAGGTGCTGGAGTAGGGGCTGAAGGTGCAACGCCAGTTTTGTTGACATGCGGGTTATAACAATCGTCGAATGAGAAGTGCTCAGAAGCGCGCCATTCAAAGATGAGTTTATTGGTTTCAAGGTCGATCTCCTGGAAGAGACAATCGGCAATGTAGCTTTCGGCCGCTTCAGTCACACCATATCTACTAAGATCTACGTGTACAGGATCGTAGATTGTAAGAAGTGCTGTACCTTGCGGTGTAATGAGGAACTCGTGCATATCAGCAGAGTAATTTCCATGCGCTGAGATGCGCTTGTATTCTCGATAATGATTATCGTACTAGCGATATACATCAGCTTGTAGGCCAGGTGGATGGACCGCAGCAAGATTTACCATGTAATAATAACCACTTCCATAACCTCCATCATCATCGCCATTCCACCATGTAAGATATTGCTGATCCTGATACCATTGCATTCTGAAATTGTATGGTATCCTGACACCTTCCGCATACCAGACTTGATGTCCGTCATTGTCATAGATCATCGGACCTGTATGCCATAGTCTTTTGCCTCGAATCCCTAGAAAGAACTTGTCGTTCGATGCACATCTTTCGTCGTCCCAGGTCCGCCTCAGCATACGATATGCAGGCAGGTCTACAGTATGGAATCTTTCTTCTGGCATACGGCCAAATGTGCCATTATCATAACTATCTGCATCTTCTGGTCCGAATACAGGTCGATCTGCTTTGACTATTGACAAGGCTGCCAGCAGCGTTATGGAAATCGTGAGGAACAGGGACATATCGACAAGCAAATCAGCTCATAGGACATGGCCATGAGGTGAAGATGTTGTTAGCACACGGGATGGAGTTCATACCACAACAAGGAGGGCTAGTTATACAAGGAGGATTAAATTGGTGCACGAGCTGCTCGTAATCTGAGCTCTTTTCAGTCAGGGTCAGGCTGTGGTCAAAGAGCGAATACCAGGCGACGCATTATCTGCCACAGACTCAGTACAATTAGTCTGCGTGCGTGATAGTAGGCGCAAGAGCAAGATGATGTCTGTATGTAAGAGCAGTTCTCTAAAACCCACCTGAAACTGCCAAGCATGTTTAGTAATCTTCTATCATCTGATCCTAATTAGGAAGCTTCTGGTTCGCTCGTCATCGAATAGCTTTGCCATCCTATATATCGCTACCTGACATCCTCATCCACTTCCAACCTCATACGACACACACATCAGCATGGCCACACTACTACGGCGACCATTCGCCATCACCAGCGCTCTTAAGCCGCTCTCCAAGCCTACCATCACTGCACCCTTCCGCGCCGCCTTCCACAACCAAGCTCCTAAACCAAACTTTCGACCAACATCCTCCACACCTCTCGGCCTACTGAGCTCCTCCACAAAGAACACCTTTCAACAGACCGTACGCCGCTTCCAGTCCAACTATGCTGGCTACAACCCAGTCGCTCAAGGCGATCTCCGCCAGCGACTGCTCTATGGTGGCGCTATCTTTGGAGGTACGCTCCTTGCCATCAACCTAGTCTTCAACCGTGAGACTCGCGAAGATGGTGGTATGCCAGACTACGAGCGCAGCTACTTGAACGATACCTTCATGCATACTGGGCTTGGAATAGGTATAATAGCTATCGCTGCTCGCGCTCTACATACATCTGGGTGGTCGGTCAGGCTCATGACTGCCAACCCATGGATGGTGCTTGGTCTTGGACTAGTCGGCTCCATCGGAACTATGTATGCTACCTTCGCCACACCTCCTGAGAAGTAAGCTCTAGACTGCCTGTGAGGATATAAGCAGCATATTGACACATCTCCAGCTACGTTGCTAAGTACGGATTCTGGACTGCCTTCAATGTCACGCAAGCGGCACTCCTTGCTCCTCTCATGTTTATGCAACCTGCAATCCTTGCTCGTGCTGGTCTCTACACCGTCGGACTTATGGGCAGCATTGCTTTCGTCGGAGCCACTGCAAAGACGGACAAGTACCTCTGGATCGGTGGACCACTTCTAGGTGGTGTCGCTATTGTCGCTCTTTCTGGTCTCGCTCCTATGGTCCTTCCTGCTACAGCCACTCGTGCTCTGATGTGGAGTGAGAATCTCTGGTTGTACGGTGGTCTTGCAGTGTTCGGTGGTTTTACTCTCTACGATGTTCAAAAGATCTTGAGGAACGCTAGGTTAGCTCAGGCCGGCATGAAGAGGAGAGATCCAGTTAATGAGAGTGTCTCGCTCGAGTTGGACTTTATCAACATCTTCGTAAGGATGGTGCAGATTTTGGGCATGCAGCAGAGGAGAAAGTAGGTGGAATGCGAGTTTAGAGACCGAAATGAAAGACTGTAAGATAATAGTGAGTGCGTCAACGAGGAAGTGGATGAAGATGACTCGATGTGAGCATGCAAGAGACTTACAGCAAAGCTACTCCATCGTGGTACGATGAATTAGGACGAGGTAGTATAGAGACGTTTAATCACTCCAGAGTTCTCCTCTCCACCTCACTTCTATTGGCACACCTTCTTTGGTTTCAGCACCTTGGTTGTTTTCACCACTGACATACCTCCAAGTACTTCATGCACAAAACATGACAGGCAGAATAACTGACATGCGTTAGTTATTATTGATTATCTTAACCTTATGTATCTAACTTGTTCACCAGTTTTGTCCACCCAGAAATGTATTACAATGTCTTTTACTCTCACAGATCTCCGTTATCCACGCCCAACATACGCAATTACCACTTCAACACTCAACCACCACACTCTCGCTCACCACTAGACTCAAACCCAGCCAGCTAAACCCCAATGCTTCAGCACATCAACCCCCATAACAACACCAACTCTCACCACCCCTGCTCACCACCCGTGAACGTTTTATCCCACTCCCTGCCATTCTCATCGACAACCTCCATCGCTCTCCCCCCTCTAAATGAACAAGACAAATGGTCATGTTTACTACAATCCATCTTCTTCCAAAAGCCGCGCCGCAAATGAGATTTCTTCGCCTTGAGATTATTGCTGCCATCCGGTCTCATGCACACCCATGTCGGAGGCAGTTTTTTGTTGTCGTCGTTGTGGCAGCGGTTGCCGATCCTGATTTTGTCCGTGTCCCAGGTGTAGATTGATGCGTTGGAGCCGTAGGGGGTTAGGAGGCCTGGAGTGCAAAAGAAGCCTTTAAGTAGTTTTTTGTCACCGTCGCATTGGACGAGTGGCCAGGTGTGTCCTGGGTTGGTAGATTGGTACTCGGGGAAGAGAACGCCACCAGTGTTGCCTGTGGGAGCGACCAAGAGAGAGATGTCGACTAGAAGAGAGGTGTCGAAGGGTGTGACTAGGTCTGGTGCTGCGGCGAGAGTGTCAGGCGCGGTGGCCGCATCATCGAGTCCCAAGGTGTTGTCTTCTGAGAGAGGAACAGCTTGGGAAGTTACAGCATGAGCATCCTCTGGTGTGGGCGCTGCCGCGACCAGAGCAGAGGCTACGAAGGCCAACAGAATTGATTTGAAGTGCATCCTGACCTTTTGGGACTTTGCTGAAAAACTGAAGAAGATGGGAGGGGTGTGAGGAGTGCTGAGGACTTATAAGTTAAGTTTAGACTCGAGGACTTGAGCTAAATCTTAGATTAAGTGTATTGAGATTGAGAGTAAGCTCGTTGATGAGAAGAGGCTTCGAGAAGGGTGTGAGGAGTGCTAAGAACTTATAAGTAGAAAAAGAAGTGGGAGGACTATGACCGATGCTTTATATCACGACTTCGATATGTCTGAGAGGCCCAAGCGTACCTCAACAGGGCCTTCCATCCATAAGCCAAGTGCTTACTCCAATGATTATCACCATGAACTTATTGGAGCTCGTCGATGGTCACGCACTGGCAGGGTCTTGCATCGTCACATTCACCAGACACCCAGTATTGAGTTTATTGTGGTGAGGTAGATCAGAGCGACCGTCTGGTTTATTACGATCGCGTCATTTGATTGCGCAGGGAAATGTAGAGATTGAAGTAGTTAGAAAGGATTGACAATACAGTGAGCGATGACCCCTAGACATATACCAGAAAGAGCTCATGAAGAGTGCTACGTCGTTCTCCCAAAACTGCTACCATAGGGGGCATCATTTCGTGTCTTGGTCAAGGCCTACATCAGCGAAGTCTATTTCGAGGCGAGTCTAGACACCTGTATCAGTGCTGGAAGATACTGTACTGAAATATGACCACAGGGAAAGTCCCGTGATGTCTCAGACGTGATCTTTTGACGAAGATGGTAGACTTTGTGCTGGATCTCTCCTGTTGAAGATAATTGCAAAGTGTGCCTATCTCTCACCCACCAATCATCCTATCAGCCAAGTCCTCAGCATCCCTCACAACGCTCAACAACCTCATCCCAATCCTATCCACTCCCTTCCAATTATCCACTCCCCTCTCCACCCAAACATGCCGTATTCCCATGCTCTCCGTCGGCACATGATCACTCCCAACACCATGCGCAACATGCAACAGTACCTCCTTCCCCCACTCCTCACCCACCTCTCTCCCCAACTCCGCCACACCTTTCAACAAATACTCGAAATTGCGCTTATCGCCTTTATAACTCCCAATCTCCTCCGCCGAATACGCGCGATCAAAGTGTACGTCCTTAAGCGGCCCAGACAGCACGGCAGCTAAGCCAGCGCGAGAGTTATTGCTGAGCGCGATAAATTTGTAGCGCCCTGTTTCGTGGAGGCGACGCATGGCGGCTACCGTGTCAGGGAAGGGAGGCCATGTCCTGCTGCTCGCAACGACGGCTTCGACATCGTCAGAGCTTACGACTGCGCCGGTTTCTTGCCCGATTTCAATATAGGCGGCTCGAAGGACGTCTTCGTATGCGATAGTGGGATTGTTGTCTTGTGTGCAGGCTTCGCTGGTGGAGAAGGCTGAGATGAGTGCGTGCTCTTTGGGTAGGTCGCTGGTGGGATGGGGGTATGGGGAGGAGAATGGTTTGCGGTAGGGATGGTCTTCTGGGAGGGTGGAGCTATCGAGGACGGGGAGGAGATGCGGATATATGCCTGAGGACCAGTCGATGAGGGTGCCGTAGAGATCGTAGGAGATGACTTTGTAGTTGCTTGATGAGATCGGAGGGGGGTTGGGGGATGACATGATGGTGTTGTGTTGTGTTTAGAGGATGCTTAGAAGCCTAAGCAGTGGGCGTTCGCACGAATATAAAACCTGCCCCTCCCGTCAGGCACCTACCTGAAGTAGAGAACAGGCATGGAGGGAGATGGGAGACGTGAGTCCGCCTACATATTAGGAAGGTACTGATTACAGCTTATGTAATAAAAGCGAGACTCCGCGAGTGTCATAGTGTAATCACTTAGTCATCAACCACACCAACAGACCTCAGCGCGTAGATGTGCACTTGACAAGATCTGTCAAAGAACGCTTCCGGTCTCCTTCGTGGGTAAGTGCATTACATTCCACGTGAGGAGTGAAAGATCTCTTAGAATTAACTACCACCTATCATCTCTACTGCATGGTATTGCCTCCAAGGGCTTACAATCTCTTCAAAGTTGTACTAGCAGACCTTGATCGTATTGGCACTGTAGTCAACGTATGCAGGTTAGGTCCAACTCAAGTCATGCCAGATTAAATCATTCTACTGTCGCGCATTAGCGAACATCACTTGTAGCATTTTTGTGAGAAACATGATTTAGAGATTACAAGTGTTTTTGTGCTTTTATATGATATCTATCAGAGGAAAACCTGTTTGCAACTCCTGATGAAAGCAAAAAGATCCAGACCAAACATTAGAATCCAAAGTCCACATTCCAAACTCCCAAGTCATCTTTTTGACCTCGAAACCTATAGAACTTTTGAGATCATAACTCTCTACACTGATCATCATCAAACCCATCCGCAACATATCAACCCACCACTCCCTCACTCTCAGTCACAACCCGAGAACGGAGGGGACTTCATTGAGGACGTGGTCTCATATCCCACAAGAACCCATTCTCATCCATTGGCTCGTACATATGCGGCACGTATTTACACTCTTGCGGGTAAGCATGTCGGTGGGTTTTACGGTTGAGAGGTGTCCAAAGTCCTCGCTCGAGTGTAGGCGGCGCCTTGGGGTTGACTCCCACACAAATCCAGCTCTTAGGGAGATGATCATTGTCCTTCATCTCACACGGCTTGCCTTCGTAGATTACCTTCGGATCCCACATGACCTCGAAGTAATCCCTGCCTTCGTAGACTGCGCATTCAAAGCCATGCGGAAGACGCGGTCCGTAGTCTGGATCGCAAGGAATCGATGGCCACTGATGGACGGGTGGCTCAGGAACTGGGACGCTGGTTGGTGGAGCGGGTGCGAGGACTGTCGTGGAAATCGTCTTGAGCACCACCGATTGAGGGAGAGTGGTATATGTGGATACAATCTTCGTGATGGTCTGCGCAGGTCTCCTTGACGTCTGCAGAGTAGTTGGCCTGGGAGGTGCTGGAAGGGTGTAAGTATACAACCAGGTGGGAACCGAGTGCGCAAATCCCGAGACACTGGCAGGTGAGATACCGCTTGGAGGAGGTGCCACAACGGTAGGAACAGGGGGTGAGGGTGGTGCCGATGGTGTCGATGGTCTGTGAATCGTGTAGGGATGGTTGGGCGGGTTCACAGGATGCTGTTGCGCCGCCTTCCAGGTTTGCCACAGGTTCCGCCACTCACCCAACCGGATCACTCGTTTAGCACACGCGTGCGCAGAAGGACCATACTTCGTTGTATCGCGTTCTTTGCGATACAAGTCGCCCATGTTGCGCCAGTACCTGATTGCAGCCTCCCAGTCAAAGTCCTCTGGGAAGAGGTTCATCTGGTCGGTGTATACCTTGGGAAGTTTGCTGTTCCAGCGTGTATCCCAGTTCCTGACTTTCAGAGGGGTATTGCGCATGAGGTCGGCCATGGGTTGGGAGATTGGCGCTGGCTCCGGTTCGATAGTGGTAGTACCCGTGAGGGGAGTACCGTTACCATTTTCAGGCGCCTTTGGAGGCTCCTTGCTACCATTATCCCCAGATCCACCGTTCTTAGGATCCTTCGGTGGTGAATCCGGAACAGGGCCCTTGGGGTCCGTGGGAGGAGTGCCGTTACCATTTCCAGGTTCTTGTTCAGGCCCTTTGCCAGCATTGTTCTCAGGTTTACCTTCTTTGAGATGCTTTGGAGGAGAAACCGGATTGGGGTCCTTAGGATCCGTGTGAGGAGTGCCGTCACCATTTCCAGGTCCTTGTTCAGGCCCTTTGGGAGGTTCACTCTCAGGTTTACCTTCCTTG
>Ga0160429_1000328_pt1 | contig 51794 bp, 33 predicted proteins | sample SolpanmetagenomR_FD_108199 | JGI IMG/M metagenome (GOLD analysis project Ga0160429, IMG submission 108199) | Solar panel surface microbial communities from Lawrence Berkeley National Laboratory, California, USA - R | ecosystem: Engineered > Built environment > Solar panel > Unclassified ... | reverse complement strand
GTGGTGGTGCAGGGGCTGGACGGCTACATCGTGGCCGAGCACGACAACGTGCTGCTCATCTGCCAGCGCAGCGAGGAGCAGCGCGTGAAAGAATTTGTGAGCGATGCCCGCACCCAGATGGGCAGCGGCTACCACTAGCCGCTGCCGGCTACCCCACCCAGTGCCCCACGGCAAACGTGTAGCAGTAGAACAGCTGCAGCGCCAGGCTGCTAATGTACACCAGCATCCGGCCGGTGGGCGTGCCGCTGCGCAGCCACAGCCCCACGTAGAGCAGCACGGCCGCCGCGTAGGCCCAGCCGGCCACCGGCCCCCACAGCAGCGGCAGGTGGCTAGTCGGCCAGTTGATGTTGAACTGCTTGGCGGAGAACATGCCCAGCAGCGCCGTCAGCCCCAGGGTGGCGGCCAGCCCCAGCCCTACGGTGCGCCAGCTCAGCGCGCGGCGCGGCAGCACACGGTCGAGCACCACCACAAAGAAGGGCGAGCAAAACACGTAGCGATGCAGGCTCATCAGCGAGCTGCTGCCGTTTTCGAGCGGGGCCTGGATGACCACCTGCACGGCCGCCTCGGTGATGTACACGGCCGCGAACACCAGCAGCCAGTCGGGCGCCGGGGCCTGGGTGCGCTGCCGCAGTGCTCGCCCCGCCACGTAGGCCACCCACCCCAGCGCCAGCAGCCCCACCAGCAGCGCCAGCCCATCGAGCCAGAGCGCCCCGTCGTTTTCGGTGGTGCTGATGAAGGGCAGGTGCGGCACTTGCAGGTGGTGGTGCCACTGCTCCTCGGCCTTGTTGAAGGCAAACCAGACGCCCGTGCGCTGCCATTGGTAGACCAGCACCGTTACCAGCCCGGCCCCCACCGCCAGCCCGTACACCAGCAGGCGGCGCAGCCGCCAGGGCCAGGTGCTGGGCTCGCGCAGCCACCCCAGCACTTCGATAAACCCCAGCGCGGGCAGGAAAAAAAAGGCCGATACCCGCGTGAGCGCCGTGCCAAACAGCAGCAGCGCCAGCAGCCCCAGCCGCTGCGGCCAGCGGGCCAGCGCCACCAGCACCAGCGAGGTGAAGACGAAGAACAACGCCTCGGTATAGGGCAAATACAGAAACATGCTCGACGGCAGCGCCGCAAACAGCACCAGCGCCGCCGGCCGCAGCCGCAGCCCCCGGCCCAGCGTGTAGAGCCCCGCCGCCGCCAGCCCCAGGTTGAGCAGGCAAATCCCGATGGCCCCCAGCCCACTCAGCCGCCACAGCAGCGGAAACAGCGGAAAGAAAGCCACCGAGCTTTTGGCATCGGGCCGAAAAAAGTAGCCGTGCGCCCGGATGGAGTCATACCACTCGGCATCCCAGCGCACCAGCCCGGTCGGAAAAGGCCGGGGCGCCAGCCCCAGCAGCATAATCACCCCCACCAGCAGCAGCAGTTGCCCCACTAGCACAAGTCGAAATCGAGTCATTGAAAAAGGAATAGCTATAAAAACCCGCGCCCGCACCCAGCGCCCCAGGTCCGGGCCCGGTAAAGGTTACGCCGCCAGCCCCATTTCGCCGATGGCCGACCCCGCGGCCGCCCGCACCTGGCGCATGGCCTCGTCGTAGTACCCGCGCCGGGCGCGCCGCCGCAGCTGGTGCAGCTCCCGAAACCCGTGCAGGCCCGCCAGCAGGCCCACCTTGCTGCCGGCCACGTCGTTCCAGGCCACCGGCTGCTCCAGCAGGCGCAGGCCGGCGCGGTGGGCCAGGCTCAGCAGCTCCACATCGAAGCCGAAGCGGTCGAGCACGGCCCCGGCGGCCACCGGCCGGCACACCCCCATGCGGAAAGCCTTGAAGCCGCACTGCGTATCGGCGTAGGGCAGGCCGGTGGCCACCCGGGCCAGCAGGTTGAACGCGCGCCCGCTGAGCTGGCGCAGCAGCGGCTGCCGCACCCCCAGCAAGCCCGGGTCAAGCACCCGCGAGCCAAATACCACGTCGTGGCTGCCCGCCACAATGGGCCCCAGCACCTTCGGCAGCTCGGTAATCGGCGTCGAGAGGTCGGCATCCGAGAAGACGGCCACGGCCCCCCGCGCCGCCAGCAGCCCCTGGCGCACGGCGTAGCCCTTGCCCCGGTTGGGCTGGTAAGTGATAACACTGCTGGCCACGCGCCCGCCGTGGCTGGCCAGGCAGGTGGTGGCCAGTGCGGCCGTGCCATCGGTCGAGCCGTCGTCTATCACCAGCACTTCGCTGGCATAGTCCTGCCCGTTGAGGTAGGCCAGCACCTGGTGCAGCGTGCTGCCCAGCCGGGCCGCCTCGTTGTAGGCCGGAATGAGCAGCGTTAGGAGCAGCCCGGCTGGGGCGGCCGGCAGCTCAAGCGCAGGGTGCCTTAGCACTACCACCGGCGCTATGGTTTCACTAAAAGGTAGTATCATGTAAAAAGTATTTATATAAATTAATAGATTACTTGCGACACAAAAAGTACCCTGAGCAGCAGGCGGCTGTTCGTTAAGTAGGCTAGGGTGGGGAGGGTGGGGAGCGGTAGCGGGCCGGGGGGCACGGCCCCGTACCTGTGTCGTCGTGGCGCGGCCAGCAGGCGGCTAGCCGGGGGCATCGGCGGGCGCCCGGCCCGGCTGGGAGCACCAGAAACCCAGGCCGGCAGGCGAAAGCAGACGTTGCTGAAATGGAACGAAAAGACGAAAACTTTTCACTAATCAACGGCCGCCACGGGTAAATAGCCAGCGCCTAAGCTCAGTAAGCTGGGATTTAGTTGATAATTACAAGTAAAGACGGAAGCAGTAATCCGTTTTTATGACACAGTTTTATATCTGCTAGGAATTACTCCGTTTTTATCGCTTTACTTTTGAATAAAAAGCTCGTCGCTGGTTTTTTAAGATACTATGGCAAGCGTGATTACTTATTAGTAAGCTTGATTAAAACCCTGAACGACTCAGCTAATTGCAGGCTATTGCTGCTGAGTAGCTTGTTAACCGCCTGTTTGGCGACAAACTGCTAATTGTCTCAGTAGGCTTATCAGTACTTAAATCGGGGCCAATACGTATTTACCGGTATAGGACTTGCGGTTTGGCCGACAGAATTTTGTCCGGCGGCCAGTTGAGTTATGCTGCGCCTTTCTCAACTGCCCTGATGAATACGACACGACTTGCGAGGGCCGGGCTACTGGGCAGCGCCTTGCTGCCTGCCTGCGGCACCCCCGCCCCCGTGCTGCCGCCGCCGGTGCCCCACACGGCGCAGGCCGCCGTGCGGCCCTGGCCCGCGCCCTTTGGCTACGGCTGCAACCTGGGCTACTACGGCCCGGCCTGGACCGACGAGCAACTGGCCGCCGCCGTGCGGGCCGCCGGCGGCACCACGCTACGCGTCACGCTCCCCGAGCAGTTTCTGAGCCAGTGGGGCCTGGATGCGCGCCGGCCGGCCTTTGCCTATTATGCCGACAGCCTGCACCTGCGCAACCTGGTGTGCTTCGTGGGCGACCCAAGCCCCGCCCACCGCGACGGCACCACGTACCCCGGCTGCACCGAGCCCAGCAAGCTGTTTTCCAACTTGTACGAGCCCATCTGGCTGGCCGACAGCACGGTAAACCCCAATAACTACTACGCCCGCTACCTCTACGAAGTGGTGCGGCGCTACGGCCGCCAGGTGCGGGTGTGGGAGGTGGTCAACGAGCCGGACTTCATCCACGGGCAGGAAAACAAGCAGTGGCTGGGCCGCGCCCCTACGCCCGCCGAGCTGCCCAACCTGCGCGCGCCCCTGCCTCGCTACGTGCGCACGCTGCGCATCACCTGGGAGGTGGTGAAGAAGTACCAGCCTACGGCCTACGTGGCGCCGGGTGGCCTGGGCTACCCCGAGTTTCTGGATGCGCTGCTGCGCACCTCCGACAACCCGCACGAGGGCGCGGTAACCCCCGAGTTCCCGGCCCCCGGGGGCGCCTACTTCGACGTGCTCGACTACCACGCCTACCCGGCCTACGACCTGCGCCGCCGCAACTGGTGGCGGGCCGGCCGCTTTGCCTACCAGCGCACGTCGGATGCGGCTGCCCAGCAGGTTGTTACGCACCACGCGGCCATGCTGGCCGTGCTCCGCCGCTACGGCTACGACGGCCGCACCTATCCCGCCAAGCCCGCTATCCTCACCGAAACCAACGTGGGCCGCCGCCCCGCCGACTGGCGCGCCGGCTCCGACGAGTTGCAGCGCAATTTCGGCCTCAAGGCGCTGGTGCTGGGGCAGCAGCACGGCCTGCGGCAGCTGCATTTCTACCGCGTGGGCGAGGGGGCCGCCGCCCCGCCCCCCGGCGCCCCGGTGAGCGGCGAAACTGAGTTTGAGCTCATGGGCCTCTACGAAAGCCTGGGCCGCGATGCACCCGGCCAGCAGCGCCTTACGCAGCTGGGCCAGGCCCTGCGCACCAGCGGGGCGCTGCTGGCCGGCCTGGCCTACGATGCCCCCGGCACGGCGGCGCTGCACCTGCCCGCCGGGGTAGCGGGGGCCACGTTCAGCAACGGCCGGCGCCGGGTGGCGGTGCTGTGGGCGCGCACCACCACCGACCAGAGCGAGGCGGCGCGCGCCACCTACTCGTTTCCGGCCAGCTGGCACCTGCCGGGGCTGCTGCGCTACGCGTGGAACCACGCGCCCGGGGCCGCCGGGCAACCCAGCTCCACCCGGCAGGTGGCACTCACGGGGGCGCCGGCTTTTTTTAGTCCGGCGCCCGCGGCGCGACCGGCCCGACCGCTGAAAAATAACCTTTCCCTGGTAGCGCTGCCGGGAACTGGTCGCAGGTAGCTGGCCGCCCGCTGCGCAAACCCCGCGCCGGCTGGCTGCGAGCGGTGGGTGGCCCAGCTAATCGCCCTCGCCCTACCGCTTAGTTAAGTATGAATGAATCATAAATCCATTTATAAAGGACGTGTTTACAATTACTGGGTTTTATCATAATTTAAACCTCGGCTATTGCTAAAGTTTTAAAAATAAAAATCGTAATCGGTTGTGCTTTATTGAGGCGCCGGCTTTATTTTCGTTTAATTAAGCACTTCTGTGGCTGGCTGCTAGTGAATATGCTGGTAATGCAGTTGGGCGCTTAGCGGTGGTGATGCACTGACTGATTACCTAATCGTCAGCTAGTAATTGCCCTGCTTATTTACTTATCCTCTCTCCCCACCCTGGCTATTGTTTCGCTTTTATCAGGCAGCTGGTACTGGCCGGCGTGCGCTTTTTTTATCTTTTCCCAATTCAATGACTAAATACATCCTATTGCGGAGCACCTTGGCGTTGCTCGTCAGCTACCTGCTGGCCTTTTCCGTGCGGGGCCAGGCGAGTGCGGAAACGCGCGTGGCCATCGCCAGCATCAGTCCGAGCCTGGAGACGGGGCAGGACTACTCGCCCTGGCTCGACGACGACCCCAAAAACCTGGTGCAGAACTCGTGGCTGCCCAGCAACTTCCAGTACGTGGACGTGACGCTGAAGCTGGCCCGGCCTACCGTGCTGACCCGGCTGTCGCTGTTCGATTACCAGGGGATTTTCCTGTTGCAGCCCGCGCTCATCTACGCCCAGAATGGCACGCAGCGCACCCTCATCGGCACCTTCAACGGCCTGCTTTACAACGTGTGGGTGGACCTGCCGGTGAACGGCACGGTCACGGCCGACGCCATCGTTATTCGCAAGTATTGCAACAACATCCCGGTCAAAATCAAGGTGTTCGGGCAGGCTAGTGGTACTACTACGCCGCCCGTGCCGGTGGCCGCGGTGCTCACCTTTGGGGCGCTGGCTGGCAAGACGGTGGGCGACGCGCCCTTCGCCCTCGCCGCCAGCAGCACCAACGCGGCGACGGCCATCACCTTTCGCTCGTCGAACCCCGCCGTGGTGCGCGTGGCCCCGACTAGCACCGGCGCTTGGCAGGCCACGGTGGTGGGCGCGGGCACGGCCACCATCACGGCCGCCCAGGCGGCCGGCAACGGCTACCTGGCGGCGGCCGATGCCAGCCAGACGCTGACGGTGGCCGCGGCCCCGGTGGTCGTGACGCCGCCCACCCCGCCGACGCCCCCCACCGGCCCCACCACCGCGGGCAAGATTCCGCTGGATGCCAGCCGCTGGTATCAGCTCACCAACGCACCCAATACCCTGGCCCCGCTCTTCGATGGCTCGACCACCACGGGCAGCACCATTGGCTGGGGCAAGGTCATCGGCACCTACGATGCCTACTACGCCTTGCAGCCGGGCGAAACCATTAACCTGCAAAGCATTAGGTTTTACGACGGCGAGGGCAGCAACCCCGCCGACCCGATGACGCTGTCCGTCATCACCGATACCTGGCAGCGCATTCCGGTGGCCACCTTCACGGGCGGCCTCTACAACCGCTGGGTGGGGCCCGACCCCAGCCAGCCCGATAATTACAACCTGGCCGCGCCCCCGGGCAACATCCGCTACCTGGTCATCACGGCGTCGTGGGCCTACCCGACCGAGATTGAGCTGTACGGCACCTACTCGGCGGGCACGCCGCTGGCCACGGCCGACGTAGCGGCGCTGGCCGTGCAAAAGCAAATCAAGCTGGGCCAGGAGTTCGGCGTCAACGGCTTTGAGTGGGACGTGGAAGACCCCAACGCGCCCGGCGCCGTGGACCCGGTGCGCCTCAAGGCCCTGCAAAACTTCACCGGCTTCCGCCACTACCTCGACTGGCAGAAGCTGGAATCGACGCCGGGCGGCTACACCTTCAACCCGGTGCACAGCGGCGGCTGGAACTACGACGCCCTCTACACCAGCCTCAAGGCCAGCGGCATCACGGTGCTGGCCTGCATCAAGACGCTGCCCGACTGGCTGCTGGACACCTACCCCGGCGACCAGCGCGAGCTCGAAAACGTGCCCGTGCGCTACGGCAAGGATTTTTCGGACCCCAACTCCTACGTGGAGCAGGCCCGGGTCGCCTTTCAATACGCGGCGCGCTACGGCGCCAACGCGGCCGTACCCGCCAACCTGCTGAGCGTGGACCAAGGCACCCGCTGGGCCGGCGACGGCGTGAACCAGGTGAAAATCGGCCTGAACCTGGTGCGCTACATGGAGTGCGACAACGAGCGCGACAAGTGGTGGAAGGGCCGCAAAGCCTACCAGACCGGCCGCGAGTACGCCGCCAATATGTCGGCCTTCTACGACGGCCACAAGAACACGATGGGCGCGGGTGTGGGCGTGAAAAACGCCGACCCCACCATGCAAGTCGTGATGGCCGGGCTAGCCAACCCCAGCCCCGACTACGTGCGCGGCATGATAGACTGGTGCCGGCAGTACCGGGGGTATAAAGCCGATGGTACCGTAAACCTCTGCTGGGACGTCATCAACTACCACTACTACGCCAACAACGCGGGCACCTCGCAGGGCGGCAACGCCTCGCGCGGGGCCGCGCCCGAGGTGGCCACCACGGCGCAGGTGGCGCAGGCTTTCATCACACTAGCCCACCAGTACGCGGCCGACATGCCAGTGTGGGTGACGGAGGCCGGCTACGATGCCAACCAGGGCAGCCCCCTCAAGGCCGTTGCCGTGGGGGGCCGCACGGTGGCCCAGACCCAGGCCGACTGGACGCTGCGCACCGCGCTGCTGTATGCCCGCTGGGGCGTGGAGCGCACGTTTTTCTACATGCTGACCGACGACGATGCCAATAGCACCGTGCAGTTTAGCTCGTCGGGGTTGGTAAACTCGGACCGCTCGGCCCGGCCGGTGGCTGACTTCCTGCGCCAGGCCAACCAGTTGCTGGGCGCCTACACCTACACCGGCACGCTCAACGGCGACCCCCTCGTGGACCGCTACCAGCTGGGCGACAAAACCGCCTACGCCTTGGTAGTGCCCGACGAAGCCGGCCGCACGGCCGCCTATACCCTACGCGTGGGCACTGACTCGGCCACCATCTACACGCCGCAGGTGGGGGCTAGTATGCAGGTGCGGCGCGTACGCACCCAGGGGGGGCAGCTCTCCCTTACCGTGACCGAGACGCCGCAGTTTGTGGTGGCGGGCGGCGGCGGGCCTAGCCCCGGCTCGCCCACGGCCTGCGCCGGCACCGGCTCCATCGGCTGGGAGCAGTGGACCAACGTGCGGGGTAATTCGCTGCAAGCCATTCCGACGCAGAAAACGCCTGACAATACGGCGACGCTGACCAAGTTTGAGAGCAGCTTCAATGTGAGTGACTACTACGGGGCGCGCATCCGGGGCTACGTGTGCGCCCCCCAAACGGGCAGCTACACCTTTGCCATAGCCGGCGACGACGACTGCGAGCTGTGGCTGAGCCCCGACGATAACCCGGCTACTAAAGTCCGCATTGCCCAAGTGAACGGCTGGACTGACGTGGGCGAGTGGGACAAATACCCTAGCCAGCAGTCGGCCCCCGTTACGTTGCAGGCCGGCACCCGCTACTACATCGAGGCGCTGCACCGCGAAGCAACCGGTGGCGACTTTGTGGCCGTGGGCTGGAAGCTACCCGACGGGCAAACGGAAGCGCCCATTGCCGGCGCCCACCTCATGCCCTACGGGGCCGCCGTGCCCACGGCCGCGGCGCGCAGCGCAGAGCCGGCCACTGCAGCATCGGCCTCGGCGGTGGAGGCGGCGCTTACCCAGCCGGCCCTCACGGTGTTTCCCAATCCCTTCCGCAGTGAGGCCAGCCTCAGCTTCACGTTGCCCACCGCCGGCCCGGTCACCCTGGAGCTGTACGATGCGCAAGGCCGCCTGGTGCGGCGCCTCTACAGCGGGGCTGCCGAGGCCGGCCAGGCCCAGCCAATAGCCCTGAGCGGGACTAGCCTGCCGGTGGGCCTCTACCTGGTGCGCCTGACGGCGGGCCGCACCGTGCTCACCCAGCGGCTGGTCAAAACCGACTAGCGCCGGCCCGCGCTAGCCTTAGGCCAGGCCCCAGTGTAGCACATAAGCCAAAGCCGCCCCCGGCCAGCTCGCCCATTGGGTAAGCTTGGCCGGGGGCGGCTTCTTGTTAGCGCGTGGGCAATGGGCGCTGCCGCAGCACCCGCAGCAGGCCCCGGGCAAAGCCGGCATCGAACGGCGCGGCCAGCCAGGCTTTGGCCGCGCATTTCACCCCGCCCGCGTAGTCGCCGTGGCTAAAGGCGTAGAGTGCGTCTTGCTGGGTTTTGTGAAGCTCAAGGCGCTCGTGCCAGGCGGGCGCCAACTGGCGCACCCGGTGCAGGCGGGTAGGCAGGGCCCCGGCGGCAAAGGCGGGGGTCAGCTCGGCGGCCAATAGGTCGTCGGCCAGCGCCTTTTGTGCCTGGCCCCAGTAGTGATACACGTAGGCCGCGGCCGGCTCGATGGGGCTGACGGTTTGCAACGCCAGCGAAAAGGCCAGCTGCTCGCTCACAAACCACTCCGAGCCCTCGTACAGCGCGTCGAGCAGGGCCAGCGTATCGGGCAGCAGCCCGACGAAGGCGGCCGGCAGGCCCACCACACCCGAGTTCCAGGCCAGCTGGCCCGGAGTGAAGCGCACCGCCACGCCTCCCACCTCAAACGAGCGCTCGGCCAGCAGCGCCAGCACCCGGCGCGGGTAGTGGGCCTGCTGAAAGGCCTCGTACACCGCCACGGCCCCGGCCAGGGTGTATTCGGGCTGGTGCAGGTAGGGCTGGCCAGCGGCCAGCCCCCGCAAGAGCGGCCCCGGCGCGGCCACAAAAAACGTGTCGGAGTCGATGAACAGCAGCTCGTCGCCGGGGTAGTCTTGGCTGGCCTGGGCAATGACGCAGGCCTTCACGCGGTGCACATACTGCTGCGGGCCGCGCAGCTCGGCCAGGCGGCTTTCGGTCAGCAATTGGTAGTCAACCGGCAGGCCGGCCAGGTAGGGCGCAAAGGCGTCCGGCTGGTCGGTAAACACCACGGCCGCGAGCTGGCCGTAGCCGGCCGGGGCAAAGGCCCAGGCGCTGAGGGTGGCAAATACGGCACGGGCATATTCAGTGCGCCGGCCATAAGCCAGGAGCAGTAAGCGGGTCATAATAAGTTGAGCTGTTGGCCAGCGGCTACTGAAGCGATTAAAAAGCTACTAGCTGCCAGCTATGAGCTAACAGCTAGTCAGAAGGCTAGCCGGCCCGCGCCACCCGCCAGCGGCGCAGGGCCCCGCCCAACTGCCCGCGCACCTCGGTGGCGGCCAGGTTGGGCACGCCCCGGAAGTTGATGGGTAAAAAGCGCCGCAGCACGAAGTAGCCGTAGGCCGTGCTGGCCAGCAGCGTGAATACCGACGCCCACGCCGCCCCGTAGATGCTGCGCGTGAAGTGGATGCAGGCCAAGTCGGCGCCCACGTTCACGGCCAGTGCCAGGCCCACCTTCACCAGGTTGCGCTGGGGCTGGCCGATGATGTCGAGCGTCACGCCCAGAAAGCGTTCCAGCGGAAACAGCAGCGAGCACACGATGAGGATGCGGTAGATGCCCGCCGCCTCGGTGCCCACGTACTTGCCGCCGCCCACCAGCCCCACTATCACATCGGCAAACACCAGCACGCCCACCACGATGGGCACGAACAGCAGGGTCAGAAAGCCCGCGTAGCGCTTCAGCAAATCGACCACCTGGGCCTCCTGCGCCTGGTTGACGGCCGCCGACATGCTGGGCATGGCCGTGCCCAGGCCGCTGCGCAGGGGGATTTCGATGATTTCGAGCAGGCGTTGGGGCAGGTTGTACACCGCCAGGGCCGCCGGCCCCAGCATAAACTTGATAATGAACGTGTCGGAGCTGCGCAAGAGGTTGGAGCACAAGAAGGTGCCGAAGCTGTACTTGCCGAAGTGAAACACCTCGCGCACGGTAGCCGCCGTGCGGTGCGGCAGCGCCGCCAGGCGGCCCCAGCCCAGCACCGTAGTCACCACGCTCGTGAGCAGTGAGCTGGCCACGAACGCCTGGATGACGCGCAGCAGCGTCACCTCGCGCAGCCCGTACATCAGCATAACCAGCAGGATAAACGAGCCCTGGCTGAGCAGCCGCACCCACAAGATGCGGTCGAAGCGCTGCTCGGCCTGGAGCACCCACACGGCCACGTTGAAGGGCAGCGTCACGACCAGCGCCAGCCCAAACCATTGCAGCAGCACCAGCAGGCCTACGTCGTGCAGGTAGGGCCGGGCGGGCAGCACCAGCACGTTCAGGACCACGAATACGGCCGTGACCAGCAGCCCGATGTACCAGGCGGCGCCGGCCACCGCCCGCTGCCGCTCGGCATCGGCCCCGGCGTAGAACTTGATGAGCGCCGTTTGGAGCAGGCCCGTGCGGAAGGTGTCGAGCAGCAGAAACGAGAACTGGAAAAATATCCAGTTGCCCATATCGGCCTCGTTCAAAAATCGAAATAAGATACTGTACGTGAGCACGCTGAGCACTGCCATTGCCCCGTTGCCGGTCAGCGATTGCAGGTGCCGGTTGCGAAGAAGGTCTTTCATGCGGTAGCGGGCAGGGGCGAAGGCGCGGGGGCCACCGGGCGGGCGGCGTGTGCCTGAATGGCAGCGTAGATGCGGGCGGCGCTATTTTCCCAGGTGTGAGTGGCGGCGAAGGCGCGCCGGACGGCCTGGCGGGCGGGCGAGTCCTCGGCCAGGGCCTGCTCTACCAGGGGCAGGTAGTCGGCGGGGTCGTCGGCTAGGTATGTATGGGCGGCGAAGGGGCGCATGGCCTCGGTGCGGGTGGCCACCACGGGCTTGCCCAGCAGCAGGTACTCGTCGATTTTGCGCGGGTAGTTGCCCACCGTCAGGGGATTTACCAGCTGTGGGTTCAGGCACACGTCGAAGCGTTGCACGTAGGCGGCCAGCTCGCTCATGGGTTGCGCGCCCACGAAGTGTACGTTGGGGAGTTGGTGCAAGTCACTGGCTTTGAAAACGTCGTCCTCCGGCCCCACCAGCACAATGCGCCAGGCGGGCCGCTGCTGGCTAAGGTGGCGCAGCACGTCGAGGTTCAGGCGGGCGCTGGTGAGAGCCCCTACGTAGCCGATTACCGGGCCGCCGCCGGGCAGCTGGCGCAGCCCCGCCGGCAGCGCGGCACCGGCGGGCGGCAGCGCGGGCAGGTCGCAGCCCTGACCCACGTCGAAAGAATGCGGGTTATGCAGCCGGCAGTAGTCGGCCAGGTAGCTGGAGTTGGCCACGCACACGTCGCTCTTGGCGATGAGGGCCGGCTCCAGGTGCCGGCCGTGGCGGCGCCAGTAGCCGCCCGCCACCAGGAAATCGCGCGAGTAATACACACTCACGGCCGGGCGCAGCAGCTCCTTGAGAAAGAAGCTGCGGATGATGTCGTTGTCGTTAAACAAGATAAAATCCTGAAAGCCCAGCTGCTGCACCCCGCCCCGAATGGCGCGGGCAAAGCGGCGGTTGTTCAGCTTATTGAGCCAGGTGTGCAGGCCGCCGGGCGGCAGCCAGTTGATGGATTCGAGCACCACGCCCGGCGTGAGCACCCACAGGTTGGGGGCCACGGCTTCGAGGCCCGTGGCCTCGCCGCGCAGCACCCGCAGGCGGGCCTGCACGGCGGGCTCGTGGCGGTGGCGCAGCACGGTGTTGCGGTCGAGGGGCGCGTTCACGTACAGCACCCGGTGGTGGCGGCTGAACTCGCGGGCCAGGTCTTTGCAGTTGCTACCCAGGGCCGTGTCCCAGGGCTGCTGGCCTACTACCACAAGGTCGCGGCCGGTTAGGAGGGGTGTCCTCATACGTACTTGAAGAAAAAGGCAGTGGGGTTAGCCGATGGCCGCCTGGCTGGCGGCGGGCCGCAGCAGCCATTTGTCCAAGGCATTGAGCACCTGGTTGTCGTGGTCGACGTCGAACTTGCGGGCAAAGAGCTTGTGGCCGTGGGTGAGCTTGGGCAGGTCGCCGATGGTTAGCAGCTTGGGGTTGGCCCCGCCTGCCGACCAGTCGATGTAGCGGTAATTTTCGTTGATGATGCTGCCTTGGTAGGGCGAGTTCATGAGCACGGTGGCAATCAAAAACTCGTCGGAGCCCCAGGTGAACATGCTGAACCGGCGCAGCCCGGCGTGGGCATCCATGAAGCGCACCAGGTAGGCGGCGCAGGCCGTGTCGAGCGTCCACCACGAGCCGTCGGAGCCGCCGTACAGGGTGTAGGGCAGCGGAAAGCGCCGCCGGGGCAGCACCTTATTAAGCAGCCGCTGCACCACATATTGCCCCCGAAACTGGAAATACGTGGTATGGTACTGCTCTATACGGCTCGCCGCGTGCTGCCACCAGGCCGAGCCCTCGCGCTCAAACGAGAGAAACGAGTAGCCCAGGTGCCGGGCGAAGAAGTCGTGAATCGTGGCGGCCGGCCGAATGGGGTAATCCTGTCCGCTCAGCAGGTTGATAAAATCAAAGGCCTGCCCGCAGGCCAAAATGTCGCGGGTGCACTCCAGAATGGCCCTCGTAAAGTGGTACGAGGCCCAGCGCACGGCAAAGCGCCGGGCCGTAAACTGCACCCGCGGCAGTTGCGCCAGGTGCGCAAAGTCGCGGCTGTCGCACTTGCTGTCGAGGTGAATGAAGAAGTAAAAGTCGTCGTGCTGCAAGGCCGCCAGCAGCCGCCCGAGTTGCTCGGGGTTTTTGTGGGCCATTATCAGGTGGGCAATTTTCATAGCGGGAAGGGAGAGGCGAGTAGCAAGTATTGTAGGCTGCCCTAGCGGGGCGCCTCACGGGACCCCTTTGGGGCCGGCCCCCTCTCCGAAAAGGAGAGGGGAGCCGACCGTATGCGGACGTGAGTAGTCGTTAGGAAATCGTCAGGCTCCCCCTCTCCTTTTCGGCGAGAGGCTGGCCCCAAAGGGGCCCCGTGAGACACCCCGCTAGGGCAGCTTTAGGGCTCGATAACTGATGACTGGTAACTGATAATTGACGGCTGAACCCGGCTGGCCTTGGCCCAGGCGGCGGGCTGCGCCCGGCGCACGAAGCGCCGGAAGCCCAGAAACACCGCCACGTTCATGAGGCTGAAAAACAGCGGCATCACCAGTAGCTTGGCCGTGTGCCCGGTGCGTGCGGCCTGGCGCCAGCCTAGCCAGGCCGCGCCGTACAGCGCCAGCTGCCCGGCCAGCAGCAGGCCGTAGCCGCCGGCTAGCGGCCCGCGCGTGCCCAGCAGCAGCCCCAGGCTGAGCGGCAGCAGCAGGGCCAGGGCCAGCGGGGCCAGGCTCCAGCGCAGTACGCGGTGCGATACGTAGAGGAAGCTCACCAGGGGCTGCCGCAGCGGGTTCAGCAGCCGGGGTAGGCGCGTCATGGCCTGCCAGCCGCCCGCACAGATGCGGATTTTGCGCTCCATCTCCTCGGGCAGGGAGGCCGAGGCGTCCTCGCTGGCGTAGGCGGCGGGCTCGTACACTACCCGGTAGCCCTGCTCCACAATGCGCAGCGACTGCACAAAGTCGTCGAGAATGGTATCGGCCTCCAGCGGCGCAAACAGCGCGGTGCGGAACGATACCAGCTCGCCGGCCGCCCCCATCAGGCTGTATAATTCAGAGTCGCAGCGCTTGAGAAACGACTCGTATTTCCAGTACAGGCCCTCGCCCGCGCCGGGCGCGGTGGCCTGGGGCCGGATTTTCTTCTCGCCCGATACGGCCCCCACCCGCGCATCCTGGTAATGGCGCACCAGCGCCCGTACGGCCCCGGTGTTGAGCTGCGTATTGGCATCGGTAAAGATGACGTAGTCGGTGCTAACGTGCTGAATAGCGCGGTTTTCGGCCAGCGACTTGCCGCCGCGCGGCGCCACGTGCAGGTGCTCGATGCGCGGGTAGCGGGCCAGCACCTGGCCCGAGTGGTCGGTCGAGCCGTCGGTGATGACGAGCAGCCGCAGCTTATCGGCCGGGTAGTCGAGGGCCAGGCAGTTGGCAATTTTCTCGTCCAGGATGTCGGCCTCGTTGTAGGCCGGCACCAACAGCGTCACGGCCGGCTCGAAGGGGGCCAGCGCGGCCGCCGGCCGCAGCCGGCGCTTCAGCGCCGCCGCCAGCCCCACCACCAGCGCGTAGCCGAAATAGGTGTACAAAACCAGCGCCAGCAGCAGCCAGCAGGCGTAGTGTAAAGATATCATAAGCACAGGATTAAAGCGAATCAGAAGGCAGGCCGCCGGCGCGCAGGCCGCGCATGATGCCTAGCACTAGGCATACCAGCACCGGGCCGGCGAGAAGAGCGAACGGCATGGCGTTAGTCGTGGGCTTGAAAGGCGGTGGCCGTGTGCGTAGTGGCCAAAAAGGAGGTGCGGGTGCGCCGGATGCGCAGCAGCGCCAGGCACATGCACCAGATGGCGTAGGGCAGGCGTAGCACCGCCGCCAGCACCTGCCGGTTGTAGAGCCGGCCGGGCAGGGCCAGCAGCAGCGCGGCCATCAGGGCAGCCAGCAGGCCCGCCCACACCAGCGGCGGCGGTCCCACCCGCAGGCCCAGCGCCCAGCCCAACCCGCTGCCCAGCGTGAGCAGGCCCAGCAGGCCCAGCAGCAGCGTGCGCGGCACCAAAAATGCCTGCACCACCTTGTTGAAAAACTCCACGTTGCCGCGCCGCAGCTGGGGCAGGCCCTCGCCGGCGTATTTTTTCAGGAATTCCCACTGCGAGGCCAGCCAGCGGGTGCGCTGCTGGGTGAAGCCCTGGGCACTCTCAATTTTCTCGTCGTACACGTAGGTGTCGGGCAGGTAGGCCACCGGCTGGCGGTCGCGGGCCAGCCGAAAATCCAGCTCCTTGTCCTCGCCCACCGTTTCGCCGATGCCGGCCAGCAACTGGCGCAGGTAGCCATAGTCGAAGGCCATGCCCGAGCCGATGAGCGCCGCCGACAAGCCCACCGCCGCCGGGCCCCGGCGGTAGAGGTGGTTGTTAATCTCCTCATTACAAGCATCGAGCAGGGCAAAGGCGGTGCCCTGGTTTTTGGCGGTGCGGTGGGCCTGCACCACCCGGAAGCCGGCGGCAAAAGCGCCGTTTACGGCCGTGAGCAGGCCCCGGCCCATCACGTTGTCGGCATCGAGCACCAGGGCCACGTCGAAGGCGTGGCGCGGCAGCACTTCCAGCGCCTGCCGCAGGGCCTTGCCCTTGGTGCTGCGCTCAAACTGCACCGGCACCACGCCAATGCCCTGGCGCTGCATCGCCTCCACGGTGGCGGGCTGCAAGCCGTCGGCAATTACCACTACTTGAAAGACACCCGCGTAGGCCTGGGTGAGCGCCGCCCGGCTGGTTTCCAGAATCACGGCATCTTCGCGGTACACCGGCATCAGCACGCAGATGCGGCGCGGGGCGGCCCCGGCGGGTAGCACGTCGCCCGTGGGCCGCGTGCGCCCCGGCCAGTGCCCGGCCACGGCAAAAAACAGCAGGTACAGGCAGTTGAGCAGCAGGTAAGCCGCCAGCAGCCAGAGGAGTAGCGTGGGAATGAGTAGTAAGTAATTCATAGCAGATTAGGTCAGGTTGGGTAGTTGCAGCGTGTAGCGAAGCCGCTCGGTGGCAGAGGTCAGCGCGCTGGCCGTGGCGCACGGCTTGACGTTCTTACAGTTGGGTGCCCATGTGCTGCCAGTGCCAGCGCAGGCCGCGCCCCAGCGCGTGCAGGTGCGGCCACTCGCGCCGGCGCAGGTAGCGCAGGGCTTGCTTGGGCAGCGCGGCTCCCACAAAGACCAGGGTGCTGCTCAGGCGCGCCCAGCCCCGGTAGTTGCGCCGGATGAACAGCAGCCGGTTGCGGTTCATGTAGTAGGTTTTCAGCACCGACGCCTTGCCCACCGAGGCCGACTCCTTGTGGTAGACCGTGGACTCGGCCACGTAGTAGCAGGTGTAGCCCGCCCGCTTGATGTGCTCGCACCAGTCCAGTTCCTCGTAGTACAAGAAGTAGAGCGCCGGCATGGGCCCCACGGCCGCCACCACGCGGCGCGGCACGAGCATGGCGGCCCCGTCGGCCAGGGCGGTGGGGCCGGAGCGGTCGTGCTGCCCGCGGTCGGCTTCGAGGTGGCCTAGGGTCACGCTACGGCCGGTCCAGGGGTTTAGTCCTTGTGAGCCTGCGTATTGGATGAGCTGCTCACCGTCGAAATACCGGATTTTGGGCGAGGCGATGCCTACCTGCGGGTTACGCTCCAGCAAGTCAACCAGCGGCTCCAGAAAGTCGGGCGCTACCTCGGTGTCGTTGTTGAGGAAGAGCAGGTACTCGCCCGTGGCCCGCGCGATGCCCAGGTTGTTGCCGCCCGCAAAACCCAGATTTTCAGTTGATTTTAGCAGTAGCACTTCCGGGTATTGCGCCTTTATCGGGTCGGGGTCGTCGGTGGGCGAGGCATTATCGACCACGATGATTTCCAGCCTGGGGTAGCTGGCGCGGCGCAGCGAAGCCAGCAGCGCGCACGTGAGCTGCGCCTGGTTGTAGTTGATGGTGATAAGGGAGACTAGCGGGTAGCTCATGGCTTTTAGCTTTTGGGGCAGACTGCGCGAGCGGGGCGCCTCACGGGACCCCTTTGGGGCCGACCCCCTCTCCTCAACCGAGAGGGGGCGCCGACCGTATGCGGACGTGAGTAGTCGTTAGAGAATAGTTAGGCTCCCCCTCTCGGTTGAGGAGAGGGGGCCGGGAGGTGAGGCGCCCCGCCCGAACGACCATGCCTCTCTAAGCACTGTCATCTAATGACTTATCTAGCCGAGGGCCCAGGAAGATGAAAGTCCACGAGAGGTACACGACCAGCGCCGAGGGCATGAAATTGATAACCTCGTTGCCGTAGCTGGCGAAGAAGCTGCCCGCGAAGCCGGCCGTGAGGGCGATGAGCTTGGTGCGCAGCCCCGGGTCGCGGATGCGCCACACGATGCCGCCGCACTTGCCCAGCAGGTAGGCCATAATACCCAGCCAGATAGTGAGGCCCACCACGCCGTACATGGCCCACACCTTCACCCAGTAGCTATCGGGCGGAATGCCCGCCAGCACGGTGCCGGGGTTGTACTGAATGCCCGAGTTGCCGATGGTGCCCACGCCGCCGCCGAAGGGCCGGCTGGCCAGGTACTCGCGCAGCCGCGCCTGGTTGAGCAGGCGCACGTTGAAGGAGGCATCGGCGGGGTCGAGGGCCGTGCGCATTCGATAGATGTTGTAGTTCGAGTCGCCCAGGTGGGTGTACTTCAGCACCCCGAAGGCCAGCCCCGCCAGCACCCCGCCCAGCACTAATACCTTGAAATTCTTGCTGATGAGCAGCGCCACCGCCCCGCCCGCCATGAGGGCAAACAGCGCCCCGCGGGTGCCCGAAATGAGCATGCCCACGAGCAGCAGCCCGGCGGCGGCGGCCAGCAACACCCGCTTCCAGGGCCGGAACGGCCCTAGCGCCAGGATGCCGGCGATGAGCACCAAGTGGGCCTGGGCCGCGCCAAACTGCCCCGCGTCGCTGAAAAATGAGAACACCCGCAGCTTGCCCCACAGCAGATGAGTTTTGACGTTGGCCGTCAAAAACGCCTGCTCGCCCGCCGAGAGGCCGAAGTAGAGCTGCTTGAGGCCGTTGAGCGCGCCCAGCACCGAAAGGCCGATGATGAGAATGAGGAATAAGTCGAGGTCGCGCTTTTGGTTGAAAATCAAGAGGGCTAGCGGCACCAGCAGCACCCAATAGAGGGTGGTGCTACGCATTTCCTGGTACCAGCCCTGGAGGCTGGCCCCGCTGGGGTTGAGCAGCTCCAACAAATTGATTAAAAACCAGAGCCCGCTCAGCAGCACCAGGTCGTTGCGCAGCAGGCCCCAGTGGTAGCGCTGATGCTGGAACAGCACCGCCACCCAAGTCAGCACCAGCAGCCCATCGACGCCCAGGCCGAAGGGGATGCTGCCGCCCACCAGGCGGGAGATAAAAAACAGCAGGAAGCAGTAGGCTATCAGGGCGATAACGCCCACCCGGGGCTGCGCAAAAATGCCCAGCACTAGCGGCCCGGCCACCGCGGCGGCCACCAGCAGGCCCGGAATCACGAGCCCGTTCTGGGCCGTGAGCCAGCCCACCCCCACGGCCAGCCCTAGCCCCAGCAGCAGCAAGGGCAGGGTGGTGCGCGTAGTGGAGGCTGAGAACAATTGCATGAGGTATAGCTCAGAAAGGAGGTTGGGAAGAGGTTTGCGTCCGTTTTGGCCGCTAGGTGAGTAGGGGCCGCGGCCTAGGAGTCCAGCAATTGCTGGGCGGGGTGGGCGGGCAATGCCTGGCGCATGGGGGCCACCGTGCGCCGCAGGCGGTTGCCGATGAAGTCGGCCACGTACTCGGGCAGCACGCCGTTGAGCACCAGCTCGATGGGGGCCTTGGTAACGGTCTGGATGTTGCGAAACACCGTGCGGTCGGCCGCCAGCCAATTGCGCTCGGCGCGCACTGCTACCAGGATGAGGCCCAGGTCTTGCAGTAGCGAGGCCGGGTAGGCCGTTTCGAGCAGGGCCGGAAACTCGATGATGACCACGGCGTCGGGGGGCAGGTGGGGGCCGGTGAGGTCGGCCAGCGCCACGCCCGGCGCCAGCGCCTGCAAGGGCGAGTAGAGCAGCGTATTCTCGTCGGGAATAATCTGAAACGAATGGTCGTCCGGAAACAGGCTGACCGTGTGGATGTGCAACTCTTGCAGGCTGGCGGCCAGGCTGTGGCACACGGCCGTTTTGCCCTCGCCGCTCTGGCTACTCAGCACCCCAATGATGTAGGGCTGCGCGGCCGGGCGCGGCTGCTGAAACTTGAGCAGCAGCTGCCGAGCCAGGTGGTCTTCGGCCCGCTTGGCCCGCTCCAGCTGGGCCTTGGTGGGCGCGGTCATTTTGGGGATGATGCCCACCACCGGAAACGTCGTCACCTTGGCCGCGTAGGCCGGGTTGTGCAGCGAGGTATTGAGCAGGCCCGTGGCGGCCACCCCGGCCCCGGTGAGCATAAACGCCCCCACGAAGCCCCCGACGAGCATCAGCAGCAACTTGGAGCCGCTGGAGCTGCTGGGCAGGTAGGGCGGGTCGACCACGCGCAGCTGCGAGGCCATCACGCTGTTTTGCTGCGACAGCTTGCTCTGCTTGAGGCCCTCGGTCTGGGAGAGGTAGTCTTTCTCGGCCACTTCCACCTCGCGCCGGATTTTGCGGATTTCGGCCCCCAGCGGCACCAACTGGCTGTAGTTGCTGGCGGCCAGCTCGCGCTGCTGGCGCATCAGGCTGAGCTGGCTCTTGAGGTCTTCCACCGCCAGGTTGTTCTTGGCGTACTCGCCCACCAGGTCCTTCACCGCCACGCCCTGGGCCGAGTGCGAGTCGCTGTAGTAGCTGTCCACCGTTTCGCTAATCTTCGTGTTCAGCTTGGCCACGTCGCCTTGCAGAGTCGCGATGCGGGCGGCCGTAGTGGGGTTGGGCTGGGCCTGGTTGATGATTTCGAGGTCGGCAATCTGCCCGTTGATTTCGGTTACCTGGTTGCGCAGGCGGATGATTTCCTGGCTTTTCAGGTTCGACTCGCCACGCTTGCTCAGGCTGCCTTCCACCGATTTGAGGGTGGAAGTGGCCCCGGCGTACTGCATCTCCAGCTGGGCGTACTTGTTGGCGGCCAGCTGCTTCTCATCGGTCGAAGACAAAATCTGCTTGTCGTAGTCCACGATGTTGTGCCGCTCGTCGAAGGCCAGCAGCTTCTGCTCGGCCCGTTGCAGGCGGTCGTAGGCCCGCTGCGTCGATTTGGTAAAGTAGGCGAGCACCGATTCGTTCTGCCCCGTAAACAGCTCCTTGTGCTTGCGAATGAAGACCTGGGTGAGAATTTCCAGCGTTTTCTCGCACAGCACCGGGTCTTTGGCCGCGTATTCGATGCGCAGTAAGTCGCTGTCCTTCATGCGCGAGGCGTTGATGCCCAGCAGTGCGGTTTCCGAAAACAGCGGGTCTTTCGAGTTCACCAGCCTAAACACCGGGCTGGTGGCCCCGGCCTGGTAGGCGGCCTGCACGCGGCGCGTGGTTTCGTCCAGGTTAGGGCCGGTGAGCTGGGCGCGCCGGGCGGGCGTCAGCAGCAGGTCGTAGGGCGTTTGCTTTTTCTTCGAGAGGTGCGCATCCACGGCGTGGAGCAGGCCGCTCACTGGCGTAGCGGCTTGCGCGGCCGGCGCGCTGGCATCGGCTTGCAGCTGCCAGGCTAGCAGGCGCAGGGCCACTTCCTGGCGCGTATCGCGCGAGTTGATGAGCGAGAGCAGGTTGTCGAAGGCCGTGGCCGTGGCCTGCCAGCCCTGCCCGCTATCGTTGTTGCCGCCCCCGATTTTGTAGCCCGAGGCAATGCCCGTGTACAGCACCGTGTCCGACTCGTACTTCTTCTCCTGGAAGCGGGAAAAAAAGTAAATCGACCCGGCCGTGGCCAGCGGCACCACCAGGAGCAGCAGCCAGTAGCGCGCCAGTTGGCGCAGGAGTTCCTGAACGTTCATTCGGGTTTCGCAACGAGTGAGGTGGCCGTAATAGGGAGCCCGATAAGCTCTTCGAGCAGTAGCTGGGCGGTCTGGTAGCGGTTGTGCGCCTCCTCGTAGGCGAGCTGCGCCTTGCCGTAGAAGTCGATGGCCATCATCTGCTCATCGACCTGCACCTCGCCCTGCTTGAAGCGCCGGTCGGCAATCTGCCGGTTGATGCCCGCCGATTGCAGCATGTCCCAGGCGTTTTGCTGCGTCACGCGGGTCAGGGCCAGTAGCTGATACTGCGCAATAACTTGCTGCCGGATAGCCACTTCCTGGCTGCGGCGCTGGGCCTGGGCCTGGGTCACCAGCAGGTGCTGCCGGTCGATGGTCGTGCGGCGGCTGGCCAGCACGTCAATGGGCAGCACCAGGTTGACGCCGGTCGAAAACTGGGCCCGCGCTCCCAGGTTGAAGGGGTTGACCTGGTAGATGGGCGAGGAGCCGGCCAGCGACGATTCGGCCGTGGCAAAGTAGGGCAGCGTACCGTAGGTGTAGCCCCCCGTCACGGCCAGTAGGTTGAGGATGCGCTTGTTAGCCAGCTTCACGTCGGCTTCCGCCACGCCGGTGGCGGCATCCAGGCGGGCTATTTCGGCCGAGTGGGCAATGGCCGCCGCGTAGAGGTTGGGCAGCACAATGGCCGGCGAGCCGAAAAAAAGCTGGAGGTTAGCCTTGGCGGCCGCCGCGGCCGCGGTGGGGCTGGCCGTAGCGGGCGCATCCTGGCCCCGGCTGGGCACGGCAGCCAGGGTAGTTAATATTCCGGCAAGTAGCAGTGCTAGAGGTGTTTTCATCACACGTTTTCTTGTTGAAAGAGGGCTGGCACCGTTTTGAGCAGAATCTGCAAATCGCTTTTCAGCGAGTAGTTGCGGGCGTAGGTCACATCGAGCAGCTTGCGTTCCTCGGCCGACATCGGCCCCGTGCCGCCGCGCTTGCTCACCTGCCACAGCCCCGTAATGCCCGCCGGGGCTAGGAAGCGCGTCGCAAACTGGTCGGTGGTCAGCTTTTCGGCCTCGTAGAGGGGCAGCGGGCGGTTGCCGACCAGGCTCATGTCGCCGCGCAGCACGTTGAAGAGCTGCGGCAGCTCGTCGATGCTCGTGTTGCGGATAAACGTGCCGATGCGCGTCACCCGTGGGTCGTTTACTATCTTGATAAACGTGCCGGCCTCGCCCTGCGCCTGCTGGTGCTGGCGGTAGTGGCGCTCGCACAGCGCCTGGCCGTGCTTGTCGATGAGGGGTGCCTGGCAGGCGGGGCTGCCGCAGGCGCAGGCCGTGGCCTCGGCCGTTGGGGGCGCTGCCTGGTACTGGTTCAGATTCTGCATGTTGGCGAGCAGCTTGTCCGCGTCGGGCCGCATCGAGCGAAACTTCCAGAAGCGGAATATCCGGTAGTTGGTGCCCACCCGGTAGGAGTAGTAAAAGATGGGCCCGCGCGACTCCAGCGCAATGAGCAGCGCCACCACCGCCAGCAGCGGCAGCAGCAGCAGCAGCAGCGTGCCCGCCACCAGCATGTCGAATAGCCGCTTGCCTACCGGCATCACGAAGCGGCCCCGGGCAGCCGGCGCCGGCCAGGCCGGCGTAGCGCGGGGGGCGTGCCGGCGGGCGCGCGTGGGGTTCGTAAAGGGGGGCAGCAGTCGCCCGGGGTTGGGTAAGGTGGTTTGCATCAGTAGCTAGGTTGGTAGAAGGATGAATGAGGGGCCGGCCGGCCTAGATGGCTACCCGGCTCAGGGCCTTTTGCAGCCTGATTTCCAGCTCTTCCGGGTTAAAGGGCTTGATGAGGTAGTCATCGGCCCCAGCGCGCAGGCAGAGAATTTTCTTGCTGGTGTCGTCGGTGCTCGACAGCACGAGCAGCGGCACGCTTTCGTAAGCCGGCCAGGCCCGCAGCTCCCGGATAAATTCGAGCCCGTTGAGCAGCGGCATCTCGTAGTCGGCCACGATGGCGTCGGCGTTGTGGCCGGCCCGCAGCCAGTCCAGCGCCTCCTGGCCGTTGGCCAGCAGCACCACCTCGTAATCGCTGGCGAAGTAATGCTCCAGAATTAAGCGAATGGCGGGCGCATCATCAACAATGAGCAGTGTTTTCTTAGAAGTAAACATAAGCGGATTTCATAGGAAGGGAAAGGTGAAAGACGTAGGGCTTTTCCTGAATTACCGTAGCGAATACAGTAACTCATGGGCAATAAGTATCTACCCAACCATTATTAGCTAATAGTTGAAGCAATCCGCAGACTAGATGGGTGGGAAAAGGATTGTAAAGCCGGGCAATTAATTGGCTTTACGCGGCAAACCGGAAGGACTACTTGCTACACGAGGTGGGCAAGACTAAGTATTTTCAAGTCAACCAATTGAATTTTAGATTTTAAATACCTAAAATTCAGCGTCGACCTACTGCCGAGCTATCGGCAGTAGGCCTATTTGAGTAAGTAAGCGCAGCTAGCAGATATAAGTTATGTGCAACTTAATCTGGTAGCAGTGCTGGAAATATAATTACGAAAAATGGGTAGTGCTTGGGTTAGCAAAAAGCTTTTATTTTTTGCAAGTAGCTTAAGGCAAGGAAGCAAATTTTTGCAACTGCTAAGGATACTAAAAAGACTTACGCTCAAATGCCTCAACCATTTGACTAGTTATTAGTCGCAGGGGGCTAAGTAATTTTTCTACCACTTTACCGTCGGGATTTGTTTTTAATGCTTCCTCAATGCGGCGGATATAACGTAGCGCTTCTTCTATTTGCAACAGGCCGTAGGTTGACTTCAGGGCGTGGCTTAGCTGGCCCACTTCCGGCCAGCGCTGGCCGGCCACGGCGGCTTCCAATTGGGCTAGCTGCTCGGGCACGGTGTCCACAAACAGGCGCTGCATTTTGTAAATGAACGTGGTGTCGCGGGCGAGCTTCCCCAGGCCGTCGAAGCCGTAGGTGGGGGCTGGCCGCACCACGAGGGGCACGGCAGTGGGGGCGGGCTGGGGGGCCCGGCCCACCGTGCGGGCCAGCAGCAGGTACAGGCTGTTTTCGTGGTAGGGCTTCAGCAGCCAGTTGCTGAAGCCGGCGGCCACGTAGGTGGCATCTTCCTGGAGCACGTCGGCCGTGAGCGCGAGCAGCGGGGTGGCCTGGTTGGGCCCCGGCCCGGCCCGCAGCCGGGTGGCCACCTCAAAGCCGTTGAGGCCGGGCAGCTGAATGTCGAGCAGCACTACGTCGTAGGCAGTGTGCGCCGCCAGCGCCAGGGCCTGCTCGCCGTCGCTGGCCAGGTCGGTTTGCGTTTGCCAGGTTTGGAGCAGGGTGCTGGCCAGCAGTTGGTTGACCGGATTATCTTCGACCAGCAGCACCCGCAACCCGCGCAGCAGGCCGGGCACTACGGGCGCGGTGGCATCGGGCGGGGCGGGTAGCTGCTCGCCCACGGGGTAGGCCAGCACGAAGAAGAACCGGGTGCCGTGGCCCGGCTGGCTATCGAGCCAGATGCGCCCGCCCTGAAGCTCCACCAGCCGGCGGCAGATGGCCAGGCCCAGCCCCGAGCCGCCATACAGGCGCGAAGTGGTGCGGCTAGCCTGCGTAAACTGCTGAAACACGTGCTCCAGTTGGTCGGCCTCCATGCCGATACCCGTATCGGCCACGCAAAACTGGAGGTGCACCTGCCCCTGGTCGTAGCGGATAGGCTCCACGGTCAGGCTTACTTCGCCGGCCGCCGTAAACTTGACGGCGTTGCTAAGCAGGTTGAGCAGCACCTGGCCCAGGCGGTGCGCGTCGCCGGTTACCACGGGCAGCGGGCCCGCCGGCAGGCTCACGCGCAGCGCCAGGTTTTTGGCGCGGGCGCTGGGCGCCACCGTGTTGGCCGCCCGCTGCATGGCGGCCGCCACGTCAAACGGCTGGGTTTCCAGCTCCAGCCGGCCTGCTTCCAGCTTCGTAAAGTCCAGAATACTATCCACCACTACCCGCAAGCTCTCGGCGCAGCCCAGCAGGTGGTCGAGGTAGTTTTCCGGGCCCGCGGGGGGCGCCGCTTGTTGCAGCAAGTGCGTCAGGCCAATAATGCCGTTGAGCGGGGTGCGGATTTCGTGGCTCATCGTGGCCAAAAAGGCTTCCTGCGCCTGCGCCACCCGCTGCGCGGTTTCGCGGGCCTGCTGCGGCGCGGTAGTGTCAACGGCGGTTACCAGCTGGCAGCGCTCGTGGTCAGGGCCGGTTAGCCACTGCCGGGTCAGTTGGTACCACCGGGTGGGCTCGCCCGGCTGCGGGCACACCACCGTTTCGGGCTCGGCGGGGCTGCCGGCTAGCCCGGGGGCGGCGCCGGCGCTGGTGAGTTGGCTGGCAATCGAGGCCGGCAACTGGTCGTAGCTGGCGCTGGTGAGGAGCAGCTCGGCCTGCTCGCTCTGCACGAACAGCGGATGCGGGCTGTGGGCCAGCAGCTGCTGCAACAACATTTCCTGGCTGTCCGCAGCAGGCCAGCCAGTTCCCCAAGCATCACGGCCTGGTTTATACGGCCGGCTATCAAACCTATCCCTTGGTTTGAGGAGGCACTCAGGACGGATGCTAGGGCTGTGGGCCATCGTGCGATATTTATTTTTTTTCAGGATTAAATCCTAAAAGCAAATTTCCCTCTGCAATGCTTAGCCATACATCCGTTAATCTCTCCTTTTCTGCTCAGTAAACCCTTAATTCTTCCTACGTATATTCTGGGGGTCGCCAGCAACTTCTTGCCGGGTAGTGCCGGTTGCCGTTCGATGGGCCCCTGCTTCTAGCGGGTGCAGGCGAGGAAAGGGCGCTTGCGCAAAATGCGGCCCCCGTGTCTTGTCCAGGAGCAAGCTGACCGCTTGCCGATAGTCTGGGCCTGGATTTGCCAGTTCGTGGGCAGCCATATGCTGGCGACTCGGGGCCATCCGGGAGAGCATCAATGCCGGGCTGAAAACCAGGGCTGCCTTCCTGGAATGCGGCATCCGGGAAATGCCGCAAGAAGAGCCAACCCAGGGCCTGGCCCAAAGCCTCCTCCCCCACCCGCTGCTAGTTGGCCTGTTTGCGAATGCGCACAAACCCCGAAGCGCTACCCGGCAACCCGGCGCGCTCACTCAGGGCAGAACGCTGCCCTCCTACATTCCGGCCCGCAGCTTCGCGCTGGCGCTGAGGGATAGTACCGCCCGCGCCCCTGCCGTGGGCGCCCGCGCTGTCCCAGCCCTGGCCAGTACCGCCGCGCAGCTGCGCGCCAACAGCGGCAGTGTGGGGCGAGAGTACTTAAAGCTTGGTCAGCTAAGGCAGGTGTCAAGTGAAGATGACACCCCGCAGTTCGGGCTGCGATTGCTCATGCAACGTTTGGTCTATAAAACAAGGCTTTGCAGACAAGCCTCTGTTCTCTGCGTGTTCACCCAAGCTGGGGCGTGGAAAGCTGGCAACGCATTTAGTTACCATTGCCCTCCGCAGCGGCCGTTCAAAGGTGTGCTACGCGATTGTGGGTACAAACCTAGTTGACAAGGTGCCAAGCAGCTCTTAGGCACCTCATGCACTGATTGCTAGCCACCTGTATCTCGTGGTACTGCACAGAAATTCATTCGGAATTACTAATTAAGTACAAAATAGTACATTTTTATAGTAAATTATACTATTTTATGCTTGCAAACCCAGTTGGGCGAAGGGTGCTAGGCAAACCAAATGTGGTTATTCGTAAGAGTCGTGTGGCAACGCGTAAGCGCGCAAGACGTTATTGGACCACCGGCTGCCAGCGGTAGCCAAGTTGAAGACGGAAACTGCGCGGCGGCTGCACGTACACCACGCCTTGCGAGCAGCCGCTATTGGCCAGGTTACAGGCGTTGGGGTCCAGGGGGCCCCGCAGTAGGCGTAGCTTACGGTAGCCTCGTAGCTCACGTAGCCGGGTAGCTTCAGGTCCTGCGGGACCGAATTACACTGCGGGTCCGCTTAGTAGCGGCCTGGGGTACCACCTGCCACTCGTCAGCAGTCGCGTCACGAGCAGCATAGGATAGCCCGACTGGTTGCGCGGCTCGGCCGTGGTGCGGATTGTATCGCCGGTAGCGCGCAGCCTGCTGGGTGGCGATGCCCGGGAATGCGCGGACAATTGCTGCCGCTAGTCCGGCCCACTCAGCCTGCCTAAGTAAGGGTGGCTCTCAGTTGCCCGTCATCGTGCAGGTAGTTCGCTCACAACGGACCATGAAGCGCCGAGAGCAGCGGTGCCCGCGGCTGGCCTTAGGGGCAGTAGTTTGGTAACGCTTGCTGCGTGCGGTCACAAATCTACCTGGGGTTTATTACCAAAGTGTGCTAGTATGTCTTGCAAACTTAGTACCGATAAGTAAACATTATCGGTACTAAGTTTGCAGAGCTGGCGCAACCGCTTGGTGCTCCTTGTAATCGTTAGAACAAGCCTATGGAAAACGCTTCGCAGCTCCCGGTACTGGTGCCCACCCGTAGTCACTCGATGGTCGAGCTACCGGCCGCCGCTGCCCGCTACGTGGAAGCCGGGCTGCACGGGGCCGAGAACACCAAGCGCGGCTACGCGGCCGACCTGCGTAGCTTTCAGGACTACTGCCAGCACCACGAGCTGCTGCACCTACCGGCGGCGGTGACAACCGTAGCCGGGTACGTTTCGCAGCTGGCAGACCGGGGACTAAAGCTGGCAACCATTCGTCGGCACGTCGCGGCCATTGCCAAATTGCATCAGTTGGCTGGGCGGCCCTCGCCTACCACTCATGAGGCGTTGCGGGTAGTGCTTGAGGGTATTACGCGCGTGATTGGGAAGCGGCAACGCCAAGCCGCAGCTTTTACCGTGGCGGAACTGAAGCAAGCCATCCGAGCACTGGATTTGACTACCCCGACCGGCCTGCGGGACCGGGCCTTGCTGCTGCTCGGGTTTGCCGGGGCTTTCCGGCGCGCTGAGTTGGTCGCACTCAACGTCGAGGATATTGAGTTAACACGCCAGGCACTGGTAATTCATTTGCAACGCAGCAAAACGAATCAGTATGGGGAGCAGGAAGATAAAGCGGTATTTTACGCGCCTAGCGCGGACTACTGCCCCGTACGTGCCGTGCAGGACTGGCAGCAGGTCCTGAACCGCTCGACGGGGCCCCTCTTCACCCGCATGAGCCGCGGCACCCACGGGCGGGATGCGCAGCCGGGGAAAGCGCGTTTGTCGGACCAGAGCGTAAATGACTTAGTGCAGCGACACCTGGGGCCGGGCTATACGGCGCATTCCTTACGGGCTTCTTTCGTAACTATTGCCGTAGCGGCTGGCCAGTCTAATAAGTCCATCAAGAATCAAACGAAGCAAAAAACGGATGCGATGATTGAGCGCTATGCACGCCTCAATGATGTGAAACAGTTTAATGCCGCGCAGTATCTGGGCTTGTAGTGCCCGTGGCCTGCTCCCAATCACGAAGCCGGCTGAAAGAGAAGAATCAGACGTGGCGCACTGGCTGGAAAACTACGGGGACAGATTATCTTATTAATAAATATATAATTTCTCGCTTTGGGCCCTGGTGTGCGAAGCTGACGGCCTCGGTAGTAGGGCTTACCCGGGCCTTTTTTGGAAAGAATGTCTTCAAAAAAGAAGGAAAAGCTCATTCCTTTTTATTTAAAAAGAATTAATAGAATTAAGGGGCTCACAAGCAATTGATTTACAGTAGCTTGCAGAGGTGAAACAAGAAGAAAGTACCGGCAGACAAGAAAGAAGTACCGGCTAGACACGGTGAAACAAGAAAGAAGTACCGGCCAGACAAGAAAAAAGTACCGGCCAGACACGCAAACAAGAAAAAAGTACCGGCCAGACACGCGGGCGAAAATAAGGGGGTAGCTGCCCGTATGGCTAGCTAGCCAGACACGGATAAGGGTACTGGTTTGTAGGTAGTCAAGTAGACCAAACAAGAAAGAAGTACCGGCTAGACACGGCCCCGCTTAGTGGGCCGGCCAGCAGTCAGACACGGCAAACAAGAAAGAAGTACCGCCCAGACACGCCCCTGAAAATTTTGGGGGTGCGTAGGCAGACACGGTAAACAAGAAAAAAGTACCGGCCAGACACGGCCCCGCCTAGTGGGCTGGCCATCAGCAGCAGACCGAACCGGTGAGCAGAAAACGCTGACTGGATACGGCTTTAAAACGCGCACCTGCTAAGCAGTCAGACACGGCAAACAAGAAAAAAGTACCGGCCAGACACGGCCCCCGGGGCTGCGCTGGGCGCAGTATATTCGCACAATCGTTGAATAAATCGCGTGGCCTCAAGTCCTTACATTGGAGTTAGTTACGATAAGCTTAACGGCCGGTGGAAGGCCCGTGCCAAGCTGGATGGCCGCTGGGTATCGGCTGGCTACCATGCCACGGCCGACCTGGCCCACGCCGCCGTGCAGCAATTGCGCCAGGCTGCGGCAGCGAAGGACCTCGCCGCCGAAGAGCCGCCCCTGCCCGTTAATCACGTAGAGCTACTAGAGCGGGCGCAGCGCAATCGCTCCATTGCGCAGCATAATCTGCTGGTGGAAACGCCCACCACCAAGACCCTGCTGGAGGCCAAAGTATTTGCCCTGATGCTGCGTTGCGTCAGCAAGGAGGAAAGCGAGCCGACCACGGCCGTTATTCCCTTGGACGAGTTGTTTCCGACCGGTAGCTTCGGGGGGCAGCAGCGGCAGCTGCTCGAAGAAGCTATGACGCGACTCATGGCCGCCTCCATCCGCATTCCCAAGCTCAACGAGGAGGATTTTCACTTGGTATCGCTCTGCGACAGCATCCGGCTGGATTCGGAAAAGCGCCTGCTCCTGGCCACGTTCGGCCGCGCCGTGCTGCCATACCTGGCAAATTTGGTGGGCAATTTCACGACCGCTGATGTTGACGAGCTATTGACAATCAAGAGTAACAGCGCCCACAAGCTGTACTGGCTGATGCGCAGCTGGCAGTATAAAAGCCCCCACACCGTGACGGTAAAAAAGCTGAAGGCGCTCACTACCGGGGAGGGCTACGGCCAGTACGCGGACTTCCGAAACAAGGTACTGAACCCGTCGGTGGCGGAGCTCAACGAGCTGAGCTTTGATATCACTTACACCGAGCGCCGGCAGCGGGGCCGGGCGGTCACGGATATTACGTTCAACATCGGGCGCAAGGAAAAGCCCGTGCAGTTGACCCTGCCCCTGCCCGCCGAGGCCGCCCTGGCCCTGCCCGCGCCCCAGGCGCTATCGCCCTTGCAGCAGAAAGCGCAGACCCGCTTGCACAAGCTTAAGCTGACGGAGAGCCAGATTAGGAAGGTACTGGCCGTGCTGGGCAGCGAGGAGGAAACCCTCACGAAGCTGCTGAAGGAAACCTACCCCATCCTGCGCGATTTTGAAACCAAGGCCAAGCCTGGCGAGAACGTAGCAGCCAGTGCCATGAGTGTGCTCAAAAGCACGTTTCCCGCCGTTTGGGCGGCCGAGCAGCCGGGTAAATAAAGACGGCTAGCCTCGGCGACTAGCCCCTGACCAAGGCCCAGCGGCAGATTCTCGGCCGGGGTGACGAAGCTACTCAGCTAAAGCAAGCCGCAACGACTGCTACCTGCCGTAGTGGCTGGGCGCGGCCGCGGCCCGGGGTTGCTGATGCCAGCAGCGGCACAAAAGGAGGCCCGCCCCATCCAGGACGGCGGGCCCCGTTGGCCGGGGCGGGGGAGTCAAGCAGCCCTTGGCCCAGGCTGCGCTGCCCAGGCCCGGCGTGCCGCCGCGTTGAGCACTGCTCCCTCCTACTGCCTATTGCTCCGGAATGGGGCGCAGTAGCTCCGGGTCTTGCCGGGCGAAGAACTCGGCGAGTGCGCGCTCGAGCAGCACCCGCTCATTGCGGCGGCTCCAGAAGGCCAGCCGCGTGAGTTGCTCCTTGTGCGTAGCCGTGATGCGCTGGCCAAACGCCACCAGCTGCTCGCCGGGGGCGGGCGTGGTGGGCGGCGCAGTGGCTGGCGACGCTAGCGCGGCTGGGGCAACGGGCGCCGGGGCGGCGGGCGGGGCCGCCACGGATTGCATCAGCATGTCGGCCATGCTTTGGGTGGGCTTTCTCATAGGGTAGCAAGGATGGCATGGGTAAGCAACTCGTAGTCCTGGGCGGCGCGGCTGGTAGTGTCATAGGCGCGCACGGTTTGCTGGGTAGCCTGCGACATGGGCACGGCCATATCCTTGCGGATATTGGGCAGCAGGGCCCGCTCGCCGTAGAGGCGGCGGGTGGCCTCCACGGTACCGTGGTTGAGCGCCCCGCGCTGATTGGGGTGGTAGGCCGTAAAAAAGATGCCCGCCAGGGCGAGGCGCTCGTTCAGGTTTTCGCGCACCACGCCCGCTGCCCGCACCATATCGTGCAGCCCGTCGAAGGCCAGCTGCTCGGCCTGGCAGGGAATGGCGTAGGTGTCCGCCGCTGTGAGCGCCAGGCTGGTCAGGTCGCCCAGCGAGGGAGGGCAATCAATAACGACGTAGGCGTACCCACCAAGCTGGGGCAAAATTTTGCGCAGCAGGCCGTGGTAGCCCGGAATACGCTGCAAGCGCGACTCCTGGCTGAGCAATTGCAAGGAAGCCGGTAGCAGGTCGAGGTTTGGTTCTTTCGTTTCCACAATGACTTCTTCCAGCGTGGCCTCGCCTAGTAGTACGGATAAAAGCGTGGCCCCGCGGTAGCCCCGCTGGTGCAGCACGGCGGTCAGGTTGCCAGCCTGCGGGTCCAGGTCCAGGGCCAGCACGGCGTGGCCCTGGTGCGCCAGTTCCCCGGCAATAGCCGCGGTGGAAGCCGTCTTGCCCACCCCCCCTTTGTTATTGGCTACCGCGATAACCCGGGGAACTGCGGCAGGTGAAATCGTCATGCTAGTGCTGCTGTTAGTGCTAGCATTGCTAGCGTGATAGAATTGATAGTGCGCCAAGATACGCTAGCAAAGGCGTTGCTGGTAGCAATGCTAGCACTGCTAGCAATACTTTCATCAGCTTTGTTAGCGTCCTGAAGGATGTAATACGTCGTATTGCTAATCCTGTCAGCGATGTCAGCAACTGATTTTTTGAGGCTGCGGGTAAGATTTAGGTAACGCTAGCAGTTCTAGCACTGCTAGCAAATACCGCGCGTTGCCACAATAGCGTTGCTAGCAGTCTAACCCAGCCCAATCCCTTTTAGCGGAACTTTTAGCGCAAGCAGCACTATTGATGCTAGGTCTGCTAGTAGTTCTAGCAGAACTAGCATCAATAGTGCTGCTTGCGCTAAAAGCATACCACTGTGCTTATGCTAACCTACTCAGAGTCGGGCACTGTGCCCCGTGTTCCTGGCTACGTCGCCGCGGTTTGCGGGCGCCGAGGACGCGGCCGCAACGTCCTAAGCCACGGTCAGCCCTGGAGCGATGGTGGCTGATTTGCTCCTTAATCGGACTGCCCCCACAACTCCAATCAGGTACCGGTCGGTGACGTTCCCTGGCTGCTGCCGGTTGGCGGGCACTTCGACCAGACACGTGCCCACCGACCTGGCGCTTGGAGGCCTGAAGTAGGCCCCGACGTTGCGCCAGCTAGCTGCTGGCCTGATTACCCACGCCAACTACGACGGGCAATACACCAACTCGGCGTGCCGGGCGCGCATCGAAAAGCCCGGGCCCGGGCCAGCTGTAGCCGGGCAACCCCCACGATAGCACCCCGGCCGAAGCAAGCCCAGAATCAAATTGCTCCCGCGCGATGGCGCGCGCTTGCCAGCTTAAAGAAGGAAATTTTATTCGTGATGTCGGCAAGTTGCTGTAGATAGAAAAGGCCGCCGCTCCTTACTAGCAGTAGGAGCGGCGGCCTTTACATACCAAAACAGCTGCTTCGGTTAGGCTAGCACCTGGATGACAGCTTCTGAAAAGCGCTCCATTTCCTCAAGTTGAGGGCTGCATTGCAGCAAAAACAAATCGACGCCCACGTCCTCGAAAGCGCCGATGCGGTCGGCCACTTGCTGGGGCGTGCCGGTGAGGCCCGAGCGCAGGCCGCGGTTCGACACGGAGTAGTCTTGCAGGCTCACTTGGTTTTCGAGCTGCGTGCCAGCCAGCCACTGCTGGTAGTTTTTGTAGCCGGCGGCCGAGTTCTGCACGTTGGTGATGCGGTCGAGCTCCTTTCTGACTTCCTTCTCGGTGTTGCGCACGATGGAATAAGCGGCCACCCCAAACTTCATGGGTGGCAGGCCTAGCCGGTCGCGGCGCTCGCTCAGGTCCTGAATGCGGCGGCCGATGGCGGCGGGCTCGTCGCCGTGCATGACGTAGCCATCGCACTGGCTGGCAATGAGGTTCTTGGCAGCCTCCGACTCGCCGCCGGCGTACAGAAACGGGCGGGGGCGCGACACGGGCTTGGGCTGCAAGATGGAGTCCGTGACTTTGTAGAACTTGCCCTCAAAGGTGAAGTGGTCCTGCTTCCAGAGGTTGTCGACCACGTGCAGCCACTCGGCGGTGCGGGCGTAGCGGTCGTCGTGCTGCTCAAAGTGCACGCCGTACTTGGTGGCCTCGTCCTGCCACCACGACGACACCACGTTCAAGGACAAGCGCCCGTTGCTGATGTGGTCGATGTTGGCGGCCTGCTTGGCCAGCAGGGCCGGGGAGTGGAAGGTGGGCCGCACGGCCACCATCAGCTCGATTTTCTTGGTCACGGCGGCCAGGGCGGCGGCCGTGCTCCAGGCGTCGAGCGAGGGCGCCTCTTCGCCCTTGATGTCGTTGAGGTTCAGCTCGGCAATGAGCGATAGGTCGTACCCGAGGTCCTCGCTGCGCTGGGCCAGCGTCTTCACGTAGTCCCAGTCGGCGCGCATGTTTTCGTGTTCCACGTTGCGCAGCCACCCGCCAAAAACGGGCATCCAATATCCGTATCGCATGTTGGAGAGAAAGTTAGGCAGTGAGGAGGTCAGCGGGTTGCTCAGCGGCTACGCTGGTAGGCAGCTGGCTTTCCAGGTAATCCACGAAGCGGGCGTAGGGGTCGAAGCCCACCACGTTTACCGCATCGGCCACGAAGTTGGAAAGCGCGTTGATGTCGTAGAACAGCACGTCGCCGGTGCGGTCGTCCACGAGGTATTCGACGCCGCCCACGTCAATTTTGGCGGCGGCCACGATGCGCTCGACGGCCGCAATCACCTCGGCCGGGGGCGTGAAGGCTTCCACTTTAATGCCTTTTTTGGGCGCCTCGGTGAGGCAAAACTCGGCCGACTGCTCTTCCGGTATCTGGCAGATTTCGGCGGGGCACAGGTTGAAGCTCTCGCCGGTGGTGTACACCTTCATGGCGTATAAGAACTTGCCGTTCAGCGTTTCGACGCGGTGAATGTGGCCGCCGCGGGGCGTCACGTACTCCTGCACCAGGGCGGTTTGGTCGATGCCCAGGTCGAGCTGATTAGCCGCCACGGCGGCCTCCACGCCCTGCTGCGTATCGAAGCGCACGATGCCCGCGCCGCTGCCGCCGATGTTCACCTTCACCACGATGGGGAAGCGCAATTCACGGGCCGCGTCGGGAATGCGCGAGACGTGGTTGACCACCCGCGAGTTGGGGTATTTCAAGCCCAGCGACCGAAACAACGCCAGCTGGCGCGCCTTGTTCGTTTCGATGCTGGTGGCCACCGAGCCGTTGATGACGCGCGTGCCCAGCTGCTCCAAGTGCGTGGTGAAGCCGGCCGTGTGGAAAATACCCTGCCCGTGGTCGCGCAGGTAGGCCGAGGAGCTCATGCGGTTGACTACCAGCGCGTAGGGGCTCTCGGCCTCGGTAGGGTCGAAGAGGTGGTGCGCGGCGTCAATCTTTTCGTAGGGCAGCCCGCGGCGGTCCAGCTCCGCAAACAGCGGCTTAAACCATTCGGGGTGCTCGTAATAAATGCCTATCGGCTTGGCAGAAAGTGACATAACCAAAAAATAAAGAAGAAAACAAACGGCCCGGCAACTGCTGGCAGTGGCCCAGGACAACGATGCTAAGAAATGGGTAGGGCAGCCAGGTGCTACGCCTGGCGCGCACGCTAGCGGCGCGCTGCTACCTGGTTACCCCGGAATTAAATGGAAGCTCTACTGCGCGCAACAACACCCGCCGCAACAAGCAGGGGCGAGAAAGGAAGCGGACAGGCAGCAGAGCAAGCGCATGGCGGGTTGTTTTTATAGGGCCAGGGCAATGAAACCCAGGCCTTAGGTTGGCACCGTTTGGCTTCTGGCCAAGGTTGCCGGCGCTTCAGGGAGCCTATCTCTCCACGCCTCGGTATAAAAACCATCCTTTTCGAAAAAGGATGCAGAATGCGGTAAAGATACGGGTTGCGGCGGTATCCGTGGCCCCCAGCCAGCCGCGGCAGCCGCTGGCCCGGCCTATATTTGCCCCGACCCGCCCCGGGCCGCTTGCTGCCCGACTAGTACCGAAGATGCTGAAAAACCGCCGTTGTTGCTGCCCCGCAAGTACTTGCCGCTAGCCCGGCCAAGTATCCGCCAACCTGTTTTTCACCTCTTTCGCCTTGTATGGTTCCTGCTCCTGTGGCCGCCGCGCCACCCCACCTCGTGCGCGGTATTCGTCGCTGGGACTTTGTAGCGCTGATTATCAACATCACCATCGGGGCCGGCATCCTGGGGCTACCGGCCAAGCTCTACGCGCTGGCCGGCACCTATAGCCTGGGCGCGTACCTGGCGAGTGCGGCCATCGTCACGGGGATTATTCTGTGCTTTGCGGAAGTAAGCAGCCGATTCAACGGGGCGGGCGGGCCCTACCTGTACGCGCGGGTGGCGTTTGGGCCGCTGGTGGGGTTTGAGGTGGGCTGGCTGCTGTGGCTGTCGCGGCTGGCCAGCTTCGCCGCGCTCTGCAATTTATTCGTGGACTACGCCGCCTATTTCTGGCCGGCCGTGGGGGCGGGCCTCGGGCGGGCCGCTCTTATGGCGGGGCTGGTAGCGGGGCTCACGGGCCTCAACCTGGTGGGGGTGCGGCTGGCCTCCCTGGTCAATAACTTGTTTACGGTCAGTAAACTAGTGTTGCTGCTGCTGTTCGTGGCCGTGGGGCTGTTTTTTGTGAAGTGGTCGGCCTTTTCGTGGGCCGCGCCGCCTACGCTGCCGCACTTTTCGAGTGCGGTGCTGCTGCTTATCTTCACCTTTTCGGGGTTTGACGTGGCGGCCATTCCGGCCGGCGAGCTGGAGCAGCCCCAGCGCAACGTGCCGTTTGCCCTCTTTACGGCCATTGCCACCGTGGCCGTGCTGTTTGTGCTGGTGCAGGTGGTGTGCATCGGCACGCTGCCGGGCCTGGCCACCGCCGAGCGCCCGCTGGCGCAGGCCGCGCAGCAGTTCCTGGGGCCGGCCGGCGGGGGCCTCGTGGCCGCCGCTGCGATGCTCACGGCCCTGGGCACCCTCAACGCGCTGATGCTGGTGGGGCCGCGCCTGCTGTTTGCCCTGGCCGAGCAAGGCCAGATTCCGGCGGTTTTTGGCGCCACGCACCCGCGTTTTCGCACACCCTGGGTGGCGCTGCTGGTGTCGGCGGGCCTTAAGCTGGTGCTGGCTATTTCGGGTACATTTATCTACGCGCTCACGCTCAGCACTATTATCCGGCTGCTGTACTTTGCCCTCACGTGCGCGGCGCTGCCGGTGCTGCGCCGCCGGCCCCCGGCGCAGCCCGCGCCTTTTCGGCTGTGGGGTGGGCCTGTGCTGGCTACTCTGTGCGTGGGCTTGTGCGGGTGGCTGCTGCTGAGCAGCACCGGCACCGAGGCCCGCGACGTGGCCCTGGCGGCGGTGGCTGGCCTCGGGCTGTATTTTCTGTTTAGAAAGCGTGATGGCCGGTGAGCGGCTGGGTGCGCTGTTGGTTTAACTTATGGCCTATACTCCCACTAATGTGGTCGTCATGCGGAGCTTGTCGAAGCATCTCCACTGCACCGTTGAACGGGTGGGGTGAAGCGATAGAGCTGCTTCAATAAGCTCCGCATGGCCAGCGTTTTTTTGATTTGAATAGTTTATTCTACCCATGTCCCTCGCTTCTCCCATTACTTCCGTCGCGGTGCGCACCCCGCAGCGCGTGGCCGAAATCTCCTGGTTCGACGACCTCTGCGGCGGCGATACGCAGTACCTGAGCGTGCTCGACGGCGCGTACCGCAGCTCGTGGGCGCACTGCCGCGACATTACGCTGGCGGCCGAGCGGCTGGGCTATTCCAATATTCTGCTGCCCACTTCTTACACCGTGGGGCAGGACGTGCTGACGTTCGCGGCTGGCATTGCGCCCCAAACCTCGCGCATCAACCTGCTCACGGCCATCCGCACCGGCGAGATTCACCCGCCCATGCTGGCCCGGGCGCTGGCCTCGCTCGACCACATGCTCGAAGGCCGGCTCACCATCAATATCATCAACTCGGACCTGCCCGGCTTGCGCGAAGACGCGGGCCTGCGCTACCAGCGTTGCGCCGAAACCATCGAGATTCTGCGCCAGGCCTGGACGCAGGAGCGCATCGTGCACCGGGGCGAACTCTACCAGTTTGATATGCCGGCGGACCCGGCCAAGCCCTACCAGCAAAACGGCGGGCCGCTGCTCTACTTTGGCGGCACCTCGGAAGGGGCGCGGGCCGTGTGCGCGCAGTACTGCGACATGTTCCTGATGTGGCCCGAAACGGAGGAAATGCTCTACGAAACGATGCAGGATATGAGCGCCCGCGCCGCCCGCCACGGCCGCCAGATTGACTTTGGCTTGCGCATCCACGTCATCGTGCGCGAAACCGAGGACGAGGCCCGCGCCTACGCCCGCCGGCTCATGTCGAAGTTTGACCCCGTGAAAGGGGCCGAAATCAAGAGCCGCGCCCAGGACTCGTGGTCGCTGGGCGTGCACCGCCAAAACGAACTGCGGGAGCACGCCGACACGGAGGGGTTCGTAGAGCCGCTGCTGTGGACCGACATCGGCAAGGCCCGCTCGGGCGCGGGCGGCGCCCTAGTGGGCACACCCGACCAGATTGTGGCCAAGCTCAACCGCTATATGGACATGGGCTTCCGGGCCTTCATCTTCTCGGGCTACCCCCTGCTCGACGAGGCCGATTACTTTGCCCGCTACGTGCTGCCCCGCCTGCCCAACGTGTCGATGCCCGACGTGCAGGGCCGCCGCCCGGCGCAGCCCCCCGTCACGCCGCTCACCACCGCGCCCTTGCGCTAGGGTAGCTGGCGGTCGTAGCTTTGAATCGTACAAGCTGCTGCCTGCCCATGACCACTACCGCCCTCGCCGCCCTGTACCAAGAGCTGGCCCCCTGCACCAGCCCGGGCCTGGCTACGCTGTTGCCCGAGGGCCTACAGCGCGAGTCTGGGCACTTCAACGTGTTTGCCGTGGCCGAGCCGGCCGCCGGCTGGGAGCCCGCCCAGCTGCGGCCGGGCGTATCCTACACCTGTCGCTCGTTCTATAAAATCAGCCTGCTGCACAGCCGCAGCCGCGCCGAATACGCCGACCAGACGATTGACATCGCGCCCGATGCCCTGGTGTTTACGACGCCCAAAACGCCGCTGCACTGGCGGCCCGCCGAAGCGCAGCGCGGGGAGGTCTGCGTGTTCACGGCCGAGTTTGTGCTGCCGGTGCTGGGGGGCGCTACTCCCGACGAGTTGCCGCTGTTTCGCAGCGGGGCTTACCCCGTCTTTCAGCTGACGCCCGCCGAAGCGACGCGGGCGGCGGCTATTTTTTCTCGCATGCACGAGGAGCTGGCCTCTGACTACGCCCACAAACACGACCTACTGCGGGCCTACGTGCTAGAGCTGCTGCACCTGGGCCAGAAGCAGCAGCCCGCCACCGCGCTGCACCCGGCCCACTCGGCCGCGGCCCGGCTGGCCTCGCGCTTTGTGGAGCTGCTGGAGCGCCAGTTTCCGCTGGCGACGCCCGAGCAGCGCGTGCGCCTGCGCACGGCCAAGGACTTTGCCGACCACCTGGCCGTGCACGTCAACCATCTCAACAAAGTGCTCAAGGACAGCACCGGCCGCACCACGACCGACCTCATCGGCGGGCGGCTGGCCCAGGAGGCCAAGGCCCTGCTGCGCCAAACCGACTGGACGCTCTGGGAAATTGCCGATAGCCTGGGCTTCGTCGACGTGGCGCATTTCTCGCATTTTTTCCGGCGCTACGCCAGCGTGAGCCCCGGGGCATTTCGCACGCTGGAGAGCGTGCCGATTTGATTTATACAACAAGCTGATTGGCGGCTACAATCCCGCCGGGAGTAGCCCAGGGGACCTTTGTCGTGTTCATTTATCACCACAAACGCACTCCTCATGAGTACTTCCAAAATTGCCCTGCTCACCGGCGGCGGCCGGGGCCTGGGCAAAGACATGGCCCTGCAACTAGCCCAGCAGGGTATTGACGTTATCCTGACCTACCGCAGCCAGCCAGCCGAGGCGGCGGCCGTCGTCACTGCCATCGAGGCCCTGGGCCGCCGCGCCGTGGCCCTGCCGCTGAACGCGGCTGACCCAAGTACTTTCGCCGCCTTTTTTGCCCAGATAACCACCACGCTGGCCGATACCTTCGGCACCGACCGCTTCGGTTTTCTCATCAACAACGCCGGCACCAGCCTGAGTGCTCCCATTGCGGAGACTACTGAGCAGCAGCTCGATGAAATGCTGAACGTGCATTTTAAGGGCGTGTATTTCCTCACCCAGCGGGCGCTGCCGCTGCTGCGCGACGGCGGGCGCATCATCAATATTTCCTCGGCCACTACCCGGGTCACTTACGCCGGCACCTCGGCCTACGCTGCTGCTAAAGGGGCGATGGAAGTCTTCACGCGCTGCCTGGCCCTGGAACTGGGGAGCCGCGGCATCGCGGCCAATACCGTGGCCCCCGGCGCCGTATTCGGGGGCGGGGCCATGACGGACACGCCCGAAATCCGCGCCTGGGTGGCGCAGGCCACAGCCCTGGGCCGCGTAGCCGAGCCCGACGACATCGGCGGCCTCGTGGCTTTTCTCTGCTCCGACGCCGCCCGCTGGCTCAACGGCCAGCGCCTGGAGGCCACGGGCGGCATGGTACTGTAAGAAAAAGGGTAGGGCGGCCTTGGGGAATGCTAAGTGCCCTGGGCCGTCCTACCGCAATTCGCAGCTAAGGCAGTTTTTAACCTGGTATACGTGGCCCCGGCGTGGGCGCCTCGCCTCACCATCATCGACGCGCCCCGGGGCCGACTCAGCTCATAATGCTGGTTCCAACGAGCTGATGCTCAACCCCGCCCTTATTTGTAGGCATACGTGGCATAGCCGCCATCTACCAGGAGCTCGGTACCCGTAATGTAGCTGGCCTGCTCCGACGCCAGAAACAGCATGGTGTGGGCAATCTCTTCTGGCTTGGCTAGCCTCTTGGCCGCCGTAATGGAGGCCATGTACCCAAGGGCTTCTGTTGGCAAGAGGTTGAGCAGGCCTTCGGTTTCGACGGGCCCGGGGCTCACGATGTTGACTCGTATTTTCCGGTCGGCCAGCTCGTTGGCTGCTACTTGCGCGATTTTATTGAGTGCGCCCTTGGTCGCCGAATACACGCTCGTGTTCAGGTTGGCGGCGGTGGCGACCAGTGAGGACGTGAACAGCACCACCGACCCTTCCACTAAATAGGGCAGCAGTTTCTGCAAGGTGAAGTAATGCCCCTTGACGTTGGTGTTGAACTGGGCATCAAAATCGGCTTCGGTGGTCTGGGCAATGGGGGTAAAAACCCCGATGGCCGAGTTTAGCAGTAGCACGTGCAGCGTTTTGACGCTCGTCGCTACCACTTGTTCCAGCGCCGCAACGCCGGCCAGGCTGGAGGTGTCGGCCACCACTGTTTTGAGGTTGGGGCTGTTGAGCTTGGCGGCGGCGGCCTGTAAGTTGCCCTCGCTGCGGCCCGTTATCCAGACGGTGGCGCCGGCCATGAGAAAGGCTTGTGCGGTAGCAAAGCCGATGCCCGTGCTGCCGCCCGTGATGACGATATTCTTTCCTGCGAAATTCATGGTGCTTGCGCGTTGTTAAGTAGGTACCCAATGGCAAGCGAAGCCGGCAAAAGACGTAACTTTGCTTGCACATTGCAAGGCAAAGGTAGGCTAATTTACTTTTGATTTGCAAGTAAAGTTAATTTGCCTTTTTATGAAATCGCAGCAGCCCCGTTCTACCTGCCCCATCAGCTTTTCTCTGGACGTCCTCGGCGATAAATGGACGCTGCTCATTCTGCGCGACATGATATTCGGGGGCAAGTCGACGTATAGCGAGTTTCTGCAATCGCCCGAGAAGATGGCGACCAACATCCTCGCTGACCGGCTCGCCACGCTCGAAGCCCAGGAACTGGTGACCAAGCAAGTGGCCGCCGACAAGAAGTCCAAGTTCACGTATCGCCTCACCGAAAAAGGCCTAGACTTACTACCTCTGCTGCTAGAGATTATTCAGTGGGGTACCAGATACAGCCCGGCGGGGGGCAACCCGGCCTTATCCCAGGAGCTGGCCACGGATAGGGAAGCGACCTTGCTGCACTACCGCCAGCTGGTACTGTCCCGGCAGGCCAGCTAAGACACAACGCGCTGCCCCTCCACGTTTGGCTGGGGCAGCGCGTTGTTAACGCCTAATGAGCTAGTTTGCTGATTGGCAGAAGGGTCAGCCGCTTGGCTTTACTCGGCTTCTTCCGCGGCCGTGGGGGCGGCTGCACCTTCGGGCACGTTCAGCAGCGGGCCCAGCAGCAGGGCGTTGCTGAGCAGGCGTGCGGTGCCGTGCCAGTACGAGCGAAACACCGGGTCGTCGGCAAAGAGCACCACGCGGCCGGTGCCCAGCTTGCTCACCACCACGGCGGCCGAGTTGCTGATTTTTTGCACGTTGCCCTTCGAGGCGTAGCCGCTCACCAACGGCTTGGCAGCGTAGCGCACCACGGTGGTGTAGGGGTTGCGGCTAGGCTTCAGAAACGTGGTTCCATTGCGGAACACGTACAGGTTGCGGCTGGTGAGGCCGAAGGCGATGGGGTTAGTCAGGTCCACGTCGGCGCGGTAGATGGAGCCTGCGATGGCGCGGGTGCCTTCCTGCTCCTGGGTCACGAAGTCGGCGCGGCGGGCGGCCGTGGCCGAGCCTTTGGTAGCCGCTGTATCGGCCCAGCTGGTGCCGGCCGGGATGAGCAGCTTTTCCGTTACCAAGCCCTGCTTGAGCGCCCATTCGGAGGCGTTTTTGATGGTAATGAGCGTGCCGCCTTCCTGCACCCAGCGGCGCAGGCGGTCCACGGCGGGGCGGTCGAGGGCGGTGTAGGAGCCGCCCACCAGCACCAGCGCCGAGTAGCGCCCCAGGGGCGCTTTGCCGAAGTTGGCCAGCTCAATCTTGCTCAGCGGCAAGCCCAGCTGCTGGCTGGCGTGGTACCAGACCTCGCCCACCTCCGAAGCGTTGGTGCCGGTGCCCACCAGCAGGGCGGCTTTGGCTTCGGGCACGGTGCGCACGTTGTTGCTGCCCAGGTCGATACCGCCCACGCTAAAGCCCGTACTCACCCCCGTAAACGTCACTTGCGCCCGCTGCGCCACCCGGCTCACGATGCGGAATACCGAGTCGGCCGGCAGCTTCTGGGCAGCCACCGGCACTACCAGCGTGCCGTAGCCGAAGTCGGTTTTGCCGCCTTCCTTGGTGCCTGCAGCAAAGGGCTTGAAAGCCACCTTACCCACCACCCCGGCCTGTTGCAAGGCTACCAGCGCCCGAGGGGCGTTGTAGTCGGACCACGGCAGTAGATAGGCGTAGGTCGACTGGCCGCCGACTACGTTGCCCGCCAGTACCTTAGGGGCCGTTAGCGGCGCGCCCTGCACCAGGGCGGCCGTTTTTTGCTTGGCCACGGGCAGGCCGTAGGCGTGCGACAAGGCCCAGCCCGTCACGTCGTAAAAGACACTGTCGTGGAAGGCCGTCAGCTCCTCAAACAGCGAGTTGACGATGCGGTACTGAGGCTGGGCGGTGGGCACCACGTAGGCCGCGCCTTTAGTGAAGGTTTGCTTGTCCAGCGTCACGTTTTGGCCCAGCTCGTGCACCTGCACGTGGTGCAGCAGCAGCGTTTCGAGCAGCTTGTTGGTGAGCGTGGGGTCCTGGGCGCTGCCGAAGACGTAGGCTTTGGTCGGAAACTTGCGGGCCTCGCTGAGAGCTGAGGTGAAGAAGTCGCGTTGCGCCTTCAGGTACAGCTCTTTCTCTTCCACCGCGCCGCGCACGGTGGCCAGGCCCGTGGCCACGTGGTTGCGGATGGTGAAGGGAAATTTCACCACGCCGTTGCTGCCCTCCTGGGCCAGCCCGCGCGAGCTACCCACCTCAAACGTGATGCCCACGCCGCCCTGAAAATCGGGGTAAGTAGAGCCGTAGATGGGCGACAGGTTATCGAACTGTTCCTTGGTCCAGTACAGCGAGCCGAGCTGGTCGAGGGCCCCGGCAAAGTACTTGGCCAGGTGCACGTTGAGCACCTCGTAGGTCGAGCGCGGCACCAGGTCGTTTTCGGTGCTGTGGGGCTTGGATGGCTCGAAGTAGTACGTGCCGTTGGTGCCCATCTCGTGGAAGTCGATGAGCACGTTGGGGTACCACTCGTGGTAGAAGGACATGCGGGCGCGGCTCTCGGGGTGCACCAGGGCCAGCCAGTCTCGGTTGAGGTCGGTGTAGAAGTGGTTGGTACGGCCGCCGGGCCAAGCCTCGGTGTGCTCGCGGTCGAGCGGGTCGGTCACGGCCGGCCACGACTTATTCTGGTCAAACCAGTGGCTGGCCCGGTCGCGGCCGTCGGGGTTTTCGAGCGGGTCGATGGTGACGACCGATTCGCGCAGCCAGCGCTGGGTTTCGGGGCTGCGCGAGGCCGTGAGGTAGTAGGCGAGCAGCAGGGCCGCCTCGCTGCTGCTGCTCTCGTTGCCGTGCACCCCAAAGTTGAGGCTCACCACCACGGGCAGCTTGGCGTAGGCAGGCGCGGGCTGGCTGGGGTCCGTCAGGCCCCGCCGCTCGGCGTGGATTTGGGGCAGGCGCTGCTGGTTTTCGACGGCCGTGATGGTGGTCACCAGCTGCGGGCGCTCCTCGTAAGTCTTGCCGATTACGCGGGTGCTCACCTTGTCACTCACCCGGTCCAGCTCGCGCAGGTAGGCCACAATCTGGTCGGAGCGCGTGTAGTGCGAGCCGATGGGGTAGCCCAAAAACTGCTCGGGCGTGGGGATGGCCGGGTCGAAGTCTGCGGCCTGGGCGGCGGGGAAGAAGTAGCTGTTTTGGGCGGCGGCGGGCACGGCGGTGGCCAGGCCGGCAGCGAGTAGGGCGGTGGTGAGGTAGTGCTTATACATTTTTTTGGCTTTAAGAATAGCTTATTGCAGCGGCTCTAACGGGGCGCCTCACCCCCCGGCCCCCTCTCCGAAAAGGAGAGGGGGAGCCGACCGTTCGCTAGCAAAGGAGAGCGTGAGGTGGTTATCAGGCTCCCCCTCTCCTTTTCGGAGAGGGGGCCGGGGGTGAGGCGCCACGCCAGAGCCAGCACGCATTAATACCCCGGATTCTGCTCCAAATCCGGGTCGGCCACCAGGTCGTTATAAGGAATGGGAAACACCCATTTCTTGCTATCCGTCACGCCGAGCACGGCCCCGGCCCGCCCCGTCCGCACGAGGTCAAACCAGCGGTCGGCCTCGAAGGCAAACTCCACGCGGCGCTCGTTTTCGATGGCCAGCAGCAGGTCGGCGGCGGTGGCGGCAGTGCTGGCGGGCACCCCGGCGCGGCTGCGCACGGCGTTGAGGTCGGCCAGCGCCAGGGTCAGCTTGCCCTGGCGGGCGCGGGCCTCGGCCCGGATGAGGTAAAGCTCGGCCACCCGCAGCACGTAGCTGGGGTCGTCGCGCTGGGCCGAGCGGCTGTAGAGGTTGCCGTAGATGGCCGCCGCGCCGTTGATGGTGGTGCTGGCCAGCAGCGCCGAGCGGCTGCCGCCCACCGTGGGGTCGTTGAGCAGCGCAATGGCGGCGGGCACGGGCTGGAAATTGTACTGCCCACCCAGCGCGCTCGGAAACCAGTTGTTCCACATGGTGTTCGCGTCGGCGTTGCTGTAGCTGATTTCCAGCACCGATTCCGAGGTCAGAAACGGCGCGGTGGAAAAGGCGCGGTAGGGCGTCACCAGGCCGTAGGCGCTGCTACTGAGCACCTGCGTGGCGTAGGTTTCGGCGTCGGCCCACTGCTGGCGATAGAGGTGCAGGCGGGCGCGCAGGCCGCGGGCGGTGGCCTTCACGGCGCGGTTGCGGGTGGTGGCGTCGGGCAGCAGGGTTTCGGCCTGGGTGAGGTCGGCCAGCACCTGGTCGTAGGTGGCGGCCAGGGTGGCACGGCGGGTGCCCTGGCCGTTTTCCTTGCTGCGGGTGGGCGTGAGGACCAGCGGCACGCCGCCCCAGCCCCGCGCCAGGTCAAAGTACGCCAGCGCCCGGATGAAGTAGCCCTCGCCCAGCAGCTGGTTTTTCTCGGCGGCGCTCAGCAGCGGGTCGCTGAGGACGGGCACGCCGGCGATGACGTTGTTGGCCCCGTTCACGGCCTGGTAAATAAAGGTCCAGGTTTCGGTAATGAGCAGGTTGTCGGCGCTCAGTTGGTTTTGGTCGAGCTGCAAATACTGGTTGAGCGTGCCGTTGAAGCGCACGTTGTCGGCCGGCAAAAAGCCCAGCGTGGGCCAGTCGAGCTGGTAGTAGTTCTGCACCCGGTCGTAGGCCCCGAGGGTGGCGGCGCGGGCGCTGGCGGCGTCGGTGATGGCGCGGTCGTCGGCGAGCTGCTGCACGGGCTGCGGCTCCAGCAGGCTTTTGCATCCCCCGGCCCCTAGTAGCGAGCTCAGCAGCAGCGCGGCCCGGAAGTACGGGCGCACGCCTGAAAACGAGATAGTTAGCATAACGAAAAGCAGATTAGAGCCCGACGGTGAGGCCCGCCTGGAAGGTGCGGGGCTGGGGCACGGTGGCCCAGTCGAAGTTTTTGGTATTGGCCACGCCGCTTTGCGAGTTCACCTCGGGGTCGAGGCCCGAGTAAGGCGTGAGGGTGAAGAGGTTAGTGGCCTGCACGTACACCCGCAGCGAATTGAGGTGCGCCGCGCCGGCCAGCGCTTTGGGGAAGGTGTACCCGAGGGTGACGGTGCGCAGGCGGATGAACGAGCCGTCTTCCAGGTAGCGGTCGCTCAGGTTTTGCACCACGCCGCCGTAGTTGTTACTGGCCGCGTTGGTGGTCAGGCGCGGAATGTCGGTCACGTCGCCCGGCTTTTGCCAGCGGTCGAGCTGGTTGGCGAGGTAGCCGATGTTGCTCTGGGTGCCGCCGTGCACCAGGAAGAAGCGGTTCATATTCATGATTTTAGCCCCCTGCTCGAAGTACAGGTTGAAGCCAAAATCGACGCCCTTCCAGGCAAACGTATTGGTGACGCCGCCGAAGTAGTTGGGCCAGGCGTTGCCCACCAGCTGGCGGTCGGCCACCGTGATTTGGCCGTCGCCGTTCACATCTTGGTACTCGGCATTGCCGTTCTCCGGGTTCACGCGGGTCTGGTGATAAAGCCAGAACGAGTACAGCGGCGCGCCCTCTTCAAGCCGAAAAATGTCGCGCGAGCCCGCCGTGATGGGCGCGGCCAGGGTCTCCACCCGGTTCACGTTGCGGGCAATATTGAAGGTGGTGCTCCACTGCACGGCGCTGTTATTGACCCAGTTGGCGGTCAGCTGCGCCTCGATGCCCTTGTTGCTCACCGCGCCGTAGTTCTGCAATTCCGAGGCGAAGCCGGTTTTGCGCGGCACCGGCACGTTGAGCAGCAGGCCCGAGGTGTATTTGTCGTAGTAGTTCAGCTCCAGGGCCAGGCGGTTTTTGAGCACGGCCACGTCGATACCGGCGTTCCACTGCCGCGTCGATTCCCAGCTTAGGTCGGGGTTGGCGAGCTGGAAAGGGGCCGTGCCGGGCAAATCGAGGTAGTTGGCCCCGCCCTGCACGAGGCCCCGGGCGGCAAAGTCGCCGATGCCGTTCTGGTTGCCGGTGCGGCCCAGGCTGGCCCGCAGCTTCAGCTCGTCGAAGATGTTTAAGTCCTTGATAAACTGCTCTTCGCCCAAGCGCCAGCCCAAACCCACGGCCGGGAAGTAGCCCCACTTGTTGTTGGTGCCGAAGCGCGACGAGGCGTCGGCGCGGGCGCTTACGTCGGCCGTGTAGCGGTCCTTGTAGCTGTAAGTCACCTTGCCAAAAAACGATACCAGCCCCGCCAGCGAGCGGCTCGACGAGCCCGTTTGGGTAGCGGCCGAGGCGATGGTCGTCAGGTCGTTGCTCGGAAACTGCTGCCCCAGCAAGCTGGTGCGCTGGAAGGTATTGCGCTGCAACGTGTTGCCCACCACCGCTTGCAGCGCGTGGTTTTCGCCGAAGGTGGTGCGGTAGTTCAGCGTCTGCTCGTTGAGCAGCGTGATGTCGCGCGAAAGGTACGAGGCCGCCGTGCCCCTGGGCTGCCCGGCCAGGATGAGCGTGTTGTTGAAATTGTTCTCGTACATGTCGTTGAAGTCGATGCTCCAGCTCGTGCGCAAGGTCAGGTTTGGCAGGAATTTATACTCGCCATACACGTTCGAAATCACCCGGGTGCCCACTGCATCATTGTTCAGGTTGTTGATGAGCGCCAGGTGGTTATCGAAGCTGCCGTACTTGGCATACGAGCCATCGGTGTTGTAAATCGGCAGGTTGGTGCGCGGAAACAACGCCGAGTTGATGACGCCCACCGGGTTGTTGTCGTTGCTGCTCACGTTGCGCTGGGTGCGCGTGAGGGCGGTGCTGGTGCCGATGCGCAGTTTGTCCGTCACCGAGTTATCGAGGTTCACCCGAAAGCTGAAGCGGTCGAACTTGCTGGGGCGCACGATGGACTCCTGCCCAAAATAGCCCGCCGCCAGGTAAAACTGCGTTTTTTCCGAGCCGCCCGCCGCCGACAGCTGGTAGCTCTGCGTGCCCGCCCGCCGAAACACGTCGCTGAGCCGGTCGTAGGTCGGCTGCTCGTCGGGCAGGCCGCGCCCGCCCGAGGCCACCGAGCGGTAGGGCAGCAGCGCGGCGCTACCGCCGTCGTTCAGAAAGCGCTCATTCTCAAGCGTCGCCAGCTGCGGGCCGGTCACCAGGCCGTAGGTTCTAGGGGCCTTCGAGGTGGCCAGGTAGGTATCCAGCGTGATGCGCGTCTTGGTATTGGCCTTGCCGCGCTTAGTTTGAATGAGCACCACGCCGTTGGCTCCGCGCGAGCCGTAGATGGCCGTGGCGTTGGCATCTTTCAGAATTTCAATGCTCTGAATGTCAGCCGGGTTGATGTCCGCAATCGGGTTGGCCGACACCTGGTTGCCCAGGCCGGTCGCCACGAGGTTGGTGTTGTTGATGAACACGCCATCGACCACGTAGAGCGGGTCGTTGCTGGCGTTCACCGAGTTGCTGCCCCGGATGCGGATGAAGATGCCGCCGCCCGGCACGCCCGAGTTGGCCGATACCTGCACGCCCGGCGCGCGGCCCTGCAAAAGCTGGTCGGCACTGGCGGCCGGCACATCCTTAATGGCCGTGCCTTGCACCGTCGAAATGGCACTGGTGAGGGTGCGGCGGTTTTGCTCGCTGTAGCCCGTCACCACCACCTCGTCCAGGCTTTGCACGTCGGTGGGCAGGGCCACGTCGAGCGGCCCGGCACCCACTTTTACTTCGCGTCTGGCGTAGCCTATCGCGCTGATGATGAGCGTAGCACCGGGCGCCACGCCGGGCAGCGAAAAGTGCCCCTGGGCGTCGGTGCTGGCGCCCTGGCTGGTGCCTTTCACCACCACCGTGGCACCTGGTAGCGGGGTGTGGCTGTCGCCGTCGGTGACGGTGCCGGCGGCCGGGGCGCCGCCGGTAGTCTGGGCTGCCGCCAGGCCGGCCTGGCTTAGGCAGAGGGCGAGCACGGCCGCCCGCCCTAGGGGTAGGGTAGATTTTTTCATGGCAAGAAGGGGAGGACTGGTCGGGCCGGCTGGGCGCAGGGCGGCATGAAGCGTAGCCGTGGGGCCACAGCAGCCTACTCATGCCCATTTGCGAGGGCAAGACCAGATGAAAAAAGGCGCGGGCCAGCCAAGCAGTGGCCCGGCTACTTGTGCACAGCAGCCAGCCAAAGGCGAGGAAAACCCATCAGAAAAGAGCGGTGCTGCGTTGGATAGAACAGCATAGCCAGTAGCCGCCTAGGTGCGGCGTAGGTGCCCGCACGGGGCGGGCGTGCCACGGCCAGCTAAGCCGGCAGCGGCGCAGAAAACGGCAAACCCAGCGTGTAAGACAAACGACGCGTTACACCCTCGGCTTGCCTAGCGCATGCAAGCGCCAGCCAGCGGCCGACAACACGGACGCAGCGAAGCCAGCAGGGTGAGCGAAACTTGTGGGGGTAGGAAAGTAGCCACGGCTTGTTTTTATATGGTCAGGACTTGGCACCGTTCCAGCTAGTGGGGGTTGCCGGCGTTTCGTCGAGCCTGTCTCTCCGCGCCTCTGTATAAAAACCATCCTGGGTCAGCAGGTATTGGTGCGCCAAAGGTAGTAGCGCTGTTTTGAAAAAAGCAAGTAAAACTTTCATTCTTGCTTCACCAGGCAGTTTGGGGCGCCTGCCGCTTGCCCGATAGGCCGCCATCTGCTGGCAAGCTCCGTGTTTATACGGAAAGCCCGGGGAGGCAGCCTGGGTAAATACAGACGAAAATTGCGGTAGTGCCCTGTAAAATACCGTAGTTCAGCGGATAGCGAAAGGGTAGGCTGGGTAGTTCCTTTGAGTATTGGGCCTGGGCTGGCTGACAAGGCCTTCTCTGACCAGACCACAACTTGCCGGATGCTTTGCGCTCGGCAGTGGCAGTATAGTAGCAACGCACTTAAACGCTTACCGGTCGATTTTTCGCAGTAGCCCCGCTCGGGTACCACCCGTCCGGGGCTGGCCCGGTGCCTGGGGCCGGCCCCAGCCAGCCTGGCCGGCCCGGTATGCTGTACCGCCCCGGGCCCCGGCAGGGCGCGGGCCCCGCGCTTCATTCTTTAGCCTTGCTACCCCTATGATTCGTGTCTTTCTGGTTGATGACCACGCCGTGCTGCGCGAAGGCCTGCACCTGCTCCTCGAGCACGAGCCGAGCGTAAGCATCGTGGGCAAGGCCGCCAACGGCCAGCTCCTGCTCGACCAGCTGCCGACTACCCCCGTCGATGTGGTGCTGCTCGACATGAACATGCCCGTGCTCGACGGCATTGCCACGTCTCAGCAGCTGCGCCTCCACTTCCCGGCCGTGCGCGTCCTCATGCTGTCGATGGTCGAAGAGCCCGCCCAGATACGGCAGGCCCTGGCGGCGGGCGCGCACGGCTACCTACTCAAAAATGCCAGCAAGCACGAAATCGTGACGGGTATCCACACAGTGTTTGCGGGCAATCGCTTTCTCTGCTCGGCGATAGGGCTGCTGCTGCTCGATATGGTGCTGAGCGCCCCGCCCGCCCTCCCGCAGCCGGTGTCCTCGCTCTCGCGCCGCGAGCTGGAGGTGTTGCAGCTGGTAGCTAATGGGCTGACTACCCAGCAGATTGCCGACAAGCTCTTCACCAGCAAGCGCACCGTCGAGACCCAGCGCCAGAGTATGCTGGGCAAGGTAGGGGCCAAAAACACGGCCGCCCTCATCAGCTATGCCAACTCGCACCAGCTGCTGACCACGCCGCCCACCAAGCCCTGAAGCAGCGGGCGTACTGCCCCGTAGCCAGTGACGCATCTCTCACCAAGCTCCTTTTTCATGCCAGATACCCTGACTCCCGCCCCCGCCTACCTCGTGATTATGGCCGGCGGCGTGGGGAGCCGCTTTTGGCCCTTCAGCCGCACCCAGCACCCCAAGCAGTTTCACGACGTGCTGGGCGTGGGCCGCTCGATGCTTCAGCTCACCGTAGACCGCTTTCGGGATATCTGCCCGCTGGCCAACGTGTTTGTGGTGACCAACCGCGACTACGTGGGCCTGGTGCAGGAGCACCTGCCCGACCTGCCGGCCGACCAGATTCTGGGCGAGCCCAGCGGGCGCAACACGGCGCCCTGCATTGCCTACGCCAGCTACCGCATTGCGCAGCGCGACCCTGGGGCGGTGCTCATCGTGGCGCCCGCCGACCACGCCGTGCTGCGCGAGGAAGAGTTTCGGCGGCTGATGCGCGCGGCCGTGGCGGCGGCGGGCCAGCACCCGGCGCTGCTCACGCTGGGGGTGCGCCCCACCCGCCCCGACACGGGCTACGGCTACATTCAGTACCGCAGCGAGGCGGCGCAGCAGCTGCCCGGCACGGAGCTGTTCAAGGTTAAGACGTTCACCGAAAAGCCCGGGCTGGACATGGCCCGCCGGTTTCTAGACAGCGGCGACTTCCTGTGGAATGCGGGCCTGTTTGTGGGGCAGGTCGGGATAATTCGGCAGGCACTGGAAGAGCACCTGGGCGAGATAGCCGAGCTGTTTGCCGAAGGCGCCGCCGAGCTGGGCACGCCGGCCGAGGCGGCGTTTATCGACTACGTGTACGCCCGCTGCCCCCACGTCAGCATCGACCACGGGGTGCTGGAAAAGGCGGACAACGTGTACGTGCTGCCCGCCGACATTGGCTGGAGCGACCTCGGCACCTGGGACTCGCTGCACCGCGTGAGCGCCCACGACGCCCACCACAATGCCATCGACGGGGAAGTGCTGCTCTACGATACCCAGCAGTGCATCATCAAAACGCCGCAGGGGCGGCTGGTGGTGGTGCAGGGGCTGGACGGCTACATCGTGGCCGAGCACGACAACGTGCTGCTCATCTGCCAGCGCAGCGAGGAGCAGCGCGTGAAAGAATTTGTGAGCGATGCCCGCACCCAGATGGGC
>Ga0160429_1000327_pt1 | contig 51809 bp, 35 predicted proteins | sample SolpanmetagenomR_FD_108199 | JGI IMG/M metagenome (GOLD analysis project Ga0160429, IMG submission 108199) | Solar panel surface microbial communities from Lawrence Berkeley National Laboratory, California, USA - R | ecosystem: Engineered > Built environment > Solar panel > Unclassified ... | reverse complement strand
GACTTGCATGTATTAGGCCTGCCGCTAGCGTTCATCCTGAGCCAGGATCAAACTCTCCATTGTAAAATATTCCTACACCTAGGCGAACCTAGGCTGATGTCGAGATGCTAACCTTGCTCGTATTATTGACGTTTGTTTGTCTAATTCGATTTCGCTTGTTTCCTACTAGCCGAAGCTAGCAAGACACTTACTACTTTGTCTATTTCCGTCATTCAAAGAACGTGTGCTACTTCCATTTGAAGTAACCGTGTGAGCTGTGTTTCAAGCTCCTTTCTTGCCGTTTGCAAGCCCTGTTTGTGATTGGGAGTGCAAAGGTAAGGAAAGTTTTTTAATCCGCAAATTTTATTTTCGATTAAAATAAAACTCTTTGTCGTTGTCTAGGTCAGTTCGGGATGAGCGAGTGGCCTCTTTCGTTTTGGGAGTGCAAAAGTACGAAGACTTTTTGACTTTCCAAATTTTTCTTTAAAAATCTTCGGCAGCGTTTTCGAGTGAGTTAGCTACCTAGCCAGTCCCTTTCGGATTGGGAGTGCAAAAGTACGGTTTTATTCTTACAGAGCAAATCAAGCTTGCAAAAAATCACCTCAACTTGACACGTCAAATTATTAATAAGCTGACTTACTGATGGTTTATTTTTAGCTAGCAGTATAGATTGTGTTCCAAGACAGCAAGAGCCCACTTAGCAGTAATGCTAGGTGGGCTTTTTATACTGTATATAACGTTGCAGTTAGCTTAACTTCTTATACCGAACTCGCTTGGGCTCGACATCGCCTAGACGCTTACGCTTGGCTTCTTCATAGTCAGAGAAGTTGCCTTCGAACCATACTACCTCGGAGTCACCTTCGAAAGCGAGGATGTGGGTAGCTAGCCGGTCAAGGAACCACCGGTCGTGGCTGATGATGACGGCGCAACCAGCGAAGTTTTCCAGAGCATCTTCTAACGCTCGAATAGCATTTACGTCGAGGTCGTTGGTAGGCTCATCTAATAGGAGTAGGTTGGCACCTTGTTTCAGTGTCATTGCTAAGTGCACGCGGTTCTTTTCTCCTCCTGATAGAGTGCCAACCTTCTTCTCCTGGTCGCCACCCCCAAAGTTGAACTTGCTAACGTAGGCACGGGAGTTGACGGGCCGGCCAGCAAGTAGCATGGTTTCGGTGCCCCCCGTAATGGTATCAAATACTGACTTGGCAGGGTCGAGGGTATCGTGCTGCTGGTCGATATAAGCGGTCTGGACCGTGGGGCCGACTTCGAAAGTGCCCGCATCGGGCTGCATTTGGTCGGTGATGAGACGGAAGAGCGTGGTTTTGCCTGCGCCGTTTGGCCCAATAATACCTACTATACCACCCTGCGGTAGTGAAAAGCTGAGATTCTCAAATAGCAGCCGGTCGCCGAATGCTTTACGCAAACCTTCGGCCTCGATAACTTGAGCACCTAGGCGGGGGCCGTCGGGAATGAAGAGTTCTAGTTTCTGCTCCTTGTCCTTGGCTTCTTCGTTTGCCAGCTTGTCATAGTTGGCGAGGCGGGCCTTGCCTTTGCTCTGGCGGGCTTTGGGCGACATACGTACCCAGTCGAGTTCGCGCTGCAGTGTTTTGGCGCGCTTGCTCTCGGCGTTTTCTTCCTTAGCAAGGCGGTCGGTTTTCTGCTCGAGCCAGCTGCTATAGTTGCCTTTCCACGGAATACCGGTGCCACGGTCGAGTTCCAGAATCCAGCCGGCCACGTTATCGAGGAAGTAGCGGTCGTGGGTAACGGCGATAACAGTCCCTTTATACTGTTGTAAGTGTTGCTCGAGCCAAAGCACGCTTTCAGCGTCTAGGTGGTTGGTTGGCTCGTCGAGGAGCAACACGTCGGGCTCTTGCAACAGTAGGCGACACAGGGCGACGCGGCGCTTCTCACCGCCCGAGAGATTGCCGATGACGGCTTCTTGAGCAGGCGTGCGCAGGGCATCCATGGCGCGCTCTAACTTGCTATCTAGATTCCAAGCGTCGAGCTGGTCGAGGCGCTCTTGCACGGTGCCCTGGCGCTCGAGCAGCTTATCGAAGTCTGCGTCTTCGGCGCCGAAAGCTTCGTTGATTTCGTCGTATTCCTTTAATAGAGCTACTGTTTCGGCTACGCCTTCCTCTACTACTTCACGTACCGTTTTTGTAGGGTCGAGATGAGGCTCCTGCTCTAGGTAGCCTACCGAGTAGCCGGGCGAGAAGACTACTTCGCCCTGAAATTGCTTATCAACCCCAGCAATAATTTTGAGCAAGCTCGACTTGCCCGAGCCGTTGAGGCCGAGCACGCCGATTTTGGCTCCATAAAAAAACGAGAGGTAGATATTCTTAAGAACTTGTTTTTGAGGCGGGTAAATTTTGCTTACCCCAGCCATGCTGAAAATAATGGTGGGCTGGTCGGACATAGAAGCGGGTATGGGAGTAAAAGCCGAAAATAAAGTGCCAACAGGCGGCGTGGGCGGCATCTTGGCGCGCTATGCTAGCACCTCACCACAAAGAACGGCAACTGCTGGCTACAGCCGGACTGCAGCCAGTACAAAATATTAGGCGAATACGCCTTTTCCGCGTAAACTTGTATTTCATTCTCTCCCTTTAGTTCACTGCTAAACCATCAGCAGGGAGCTCCCTCCCGATTACACCGACTTTCAATGGAACACCCCGACCACCCGCTCACGGAAGCCCGCCGCTACGGCTACGTGGAAGACGGGGGCGTGTGGCTGCGCCCGACTCTGGGCCAGCCTGCCCGCCGTATTGGCCAGGTGAAGGATACCGACGATGATGCGTTGCGCTACTTTGCCCAACGCTACGAGGCCTTCCGCGCCAAAGTCGATGAGCTGCTTAGTCGCCTAGAAACGGCCGACAACCAGGGCTCCTACCTGATGAAGATTCTTCATCTGCAAGAGCAATGCAAGCAGCACGACGGCCTAGGTGACTACGAAACCCTGCACCGCCGCCTGCGCGAAGCTGAGGACCAACTAAAGGTATCGGTGGCCCGCAACCGCGAGAAGAACCTAGCTACCAAGATTAGCCTTATCCAACAGGCCGAAGAGCTTAGCAACAGCATTGAGTGGATTTCGGCCAGCGAAGAGGTAAAAGAGCTACGCCAAGCTTGGCTCAAAACTGGTCCGGTTGATAAGGAATTGACTGAAGAGCTGGAAAACCGCTTTCATGGGGCCGTACAGTTGTTTTTCGACCGCCGCAAAGCTTTCCAGACTGACCGCAAAGCTTTGGTTCGCCGTACGGTAGACCGCTACCGTGAATTGGTGAACCAAGCCGAGACGTTGAAAAACTCCGACCAGTTTGAGGCTACCTCGCGTCAACTCAAACAACTACAGACGGCTTGGCGTGATGTTAATGGCAACCTACCTAAAAAGCAGGCTGCTGAACTGTGGACTAAGTTTCGGGCCGCTAATAACCATTTCTTCGAGCGCCTCAAGCACCACATTGAGAGCCAACGTGTGGTAGCCGCCACCGAAGGCCGCTCTAGCGTCCCTTCCTCGGCAGAGGAAAGCTTGGTGCGCAAGCGCGAATTGGCTAACCGAGCCGAAGCTCTGCTCAGCGTGCCTTCTAACCAGGCGGTGAACCAAGCAAAGGCCTTGCAGGCCGAATGGAAACAAAGTGGCGCCGTGCGTGGCCCCGAGTCGGACCGCTTGTGGCAGCGCTTTATGTTAGCGTGCGACAAGGTTTTCGAGATGAGCGCCTTGGACTACTATTTGCGTAAACGCCAGGCGGAGGGTACCACTACGACGCCCGCCGAGCGCGCGCTGGCGGCCACTACAGCCTTGCGCAAGTTTATCGAAAACGACCGCCAAGAGCTAGACTTGCTACGCGACAACCTGGACAAATTGAGCTCCGCTCCTGCCAACGACCAGTTTCGGCAACTACTCCAAGGAAAAATTCGCACCTTTGAGCGCAAGATTCAAACTAAGACTGAGCTAATTGCGATTTTTAGCGCCACTACCTCCCCAGCTAGTCGCTAACCCGAAGTAGCTCGCCGCCGTTGTCATTTTGGCGGCTTACATTTACAAACCTTTTTTCACGCCACTTCTTCCTTCTTACTATGTACTGGACTCTCGAACTCGCTTCCTACCTGGAAGATGCCCCCTGGCCCGCCACCAAAGACGAGCTCATTGACTTCTCCATCCGTTCGGGTGCCCCAATGGAAGTGGTAGAAAATCTTCAAGGCTTGGAAGATGATGGCCAGCCTTACGAGAACATCGAGGAAGTGTGGCCTGACTATCCGACCAAAGAAGACTTCATGTTTAACGAAGACGAATACTAGATGAACCTTAAGGATTAGTAGGGATTTCACTCTCTGGTAATGCTTGTTCTTTCAGGGTTTAAGACGCAATCGCGGAGCACACCAACTTGGTGCTGTTCCGCGATTTTTTTATGGTTGCTTCCGTTCAGCTTGCTCAGCCCTTTGTGGTATGTCAGCGTTCACCCCTCTAGTTTCCCACACTGACTTGTGGGACCGTTTGCTGGCCTTCGACCTTGATGGCGCGGCTCAGTTTTCCTTTTCCCACCGCCTAGCCCGTGATAATGGCTGGTCGATTGCCTTCGCGCAACGCGTGGCACTGGAATACAAACGATTTTTGTACTTAGCTGCCACCTGTGGCCACCCTGTTACCCCTTCCGATGAGGTAGACCAAGCGTGGCACTTGCACCTAGTGTATACCCGCTCTTATTGGGATGACCTCTGTGGGCAAGTTCTTGGCTTTGCGCTACACCATGGGCCTACCAAGGGTGGGGTGGCCGAAGGCAACAAGTTTCGCGATTGGTACGCCCAAACTTTACAGGCTTATCAAGTGGCATTTGGCACAGCCCCTCCGGCTGATATCTGGCCCCCGGCAGCACAACGCTTTGGCGAGGCGCCGTACTTTCAGCGTCTCAATCGGCGGCAATATTTGCTGGTGCCGCGCCCGCGCTGGCGCTGGGTACTTAACCGCCGCGTGGGCCTAGGGCTGAGCGGCACGTTGCTATTAGTAGGATGCTCAACTCGCCTGTCACTCAATCCATTCGATTGGTACGGGACGGATTTTCTGGTGCTTTTTTGGAGCTTATGCTTAGTGTTAGTACCTCTAGCCCTTTGGCTTCGGCAGCGGAATCGAGGGGTGGCAGAGGTACCTCTAGGCCTTTCGCTCAGTACGTATGAGCTAGCGCGTCTGGCGGGCGGCGGGCAGCGGCTGGCCGATAGCGCCCTTGCTGCCATGTCTTTTGCGGGTCATGTTGAGTTACTGCCGGACAAGGAAGTCAGGCGCCTGGGCCATGTAGGGCCTACTACCCCTTACGAAGCAACTGTTTGGGGCCTGCTTCGCGGTACTACTAAGGCAGACCTGCCTACTATCCGGCAGCAGGCTATGCAGGAGAAATTGAGCACGGTGCAGGCCCTAGATGATACGCTGATAAGCCAAGGGCTACTGCTCTCGCCGGCTATGCGGCGCCGACTAGATAACATACCGCTACTCACGATACTTGGCTTGTGGATTTTTGGCCTAGTGAAAGTGGTAGTGGGTCTCATGCGCAACCGCCCAGTGGGCTACCTGCTATTGTCGCTGGCCCTGTTGGCAATAGGCGGATGGTTTTGCTGGCAGCGGGGAGCGGCATGGGCTACGGGGCGCGGCACCGCTCTACTTCAGGCCACAGCTGATGATTTGCAGCGGCCAGGCCGCTCCCTCTCCGCGCATATCATCGCGCTGCATGTGGCATTATTCGGCATTACACAGCTAAAAGCCCTAGGGCTGAGTGAAATTGCGCTTTTACTGGCGCCCCCGGTAGACTTCAACTCTGGTAGCGACGGAGGAAATGGGTGCAGCAGCAGCAGTAGTGGCTGCGGGAGTAGCGGGTGCGGCGGCTGTGGTGGATGCGGCAGCTGAGACTGACCTAGGGCTCTTGCCGCTGGCTGGCGTGGCCCCGCACTACTTGCGCAATAGAGCGCAAGAAAGGCGCGGCTGATACCGAGTTCATTATCCGCAAGTTATCAGCCCAGGTGGTTTTCTCATCTAAAAACTGAAAGATGCGCTCGACGGTATTGCGCTGAAAAAGCTGCGTAAAAATGTCGCGTGTGCGCTCACCCTGGCGCTGCATAATATCGAGTAGCAACGTGTCGAAGAGGCGAAACTGCCACTTGTCGCCCGTAGGGTCGCTAGGTGGGTGGCCAGTGGCCGCCAGGGCCTGCACTACCCGTGCCGACTGGGCCTGAATGCGCTGGAAGGCATAGCCCGTACTCGGTTTGGCCCGCCCTGCCCGCGTCCCTAGGTTGATTATATGCGCCCCTACCCGACTAGGCAGTGGGTGGTCGGTCATGGGTATGGCACCCATCTCTTCAGCCACTACTCGGTACTGGCTATCAGCCAGCCCTAGGGTATGCTGGAGGTAGTCAACAATGTGCGCTTCATATGCTTCCTTGGCCAGTGTGGTGGCCGAGAAAAGAGTGTACTCGACCAGTGCTCGGCGAGGGCTAAAGGGCAACACATAGATAAAGCGCGCCTCTTGGTGCTGGGCGCCGCGAAAATCCATGAATTCCATCACCTGTGGGTCAAAGACATCATGGGTAGTTTCGACTTCCCAACCCACGAAGTGCTGAAGCAAGTAGCGGTGGGTGGCCGGCTGCGGCTCGATGGCGGGCGGGCGGCTGTCGAATGCGTAGCGCGCGGTAAATACCTGCCCGGTAGTGGTGCGGGCCTGCACGCCAGCGGCCGTAGTTACGAGGTCGGCTACCTCGCCGCGCACGAGGGTAAACTGGGCGGGGCGGTCACCTAGGGCGCGGTGCACAAACTGGTAAAAATCCAGCCCACGCAGGGTGCGATAGGTATACTTTTTTAGGTCAAACGTTCGTTCAAAGCCTGGGCTACGAAACGCTATTTTGTGCCACTCGTGCGTGGCTATCGCATCGAACAGCCCAGGCGCGTCGGCCCAAAAAGACCAAGTGCGGTCGTTTTGGTCTTTGGCAGCAGGCTCAATAAGTAGCACCCGCTTGCCCGCCAAGCGCGGCTCTTGCGCCACATGATACGCAAGGCTCAGGCCGGCTGCTCCTCCACCTACTAAGAGGTAATCGTAGGTCGGCTGGGAGTCGGGAGCAACTGGGTTCATAGGGCAAAGATGCAGCGGCGGTGCTCGGTATTTGCACGCGCCGTACTTTAGTAGTAGGTTCGTAATCACAATGCTGCGCAGGGCCCAATTATAGTATTATATTATCTTGCAGCATTGTTTTAGCATTATTGGTCATTTATTAAGCATTATGAAATTGTATTCTGTTCCTTTTTCTAAACTAGCTTTAGTAGCAGGCTTTGGCTTGCTGAGCACTGCCGCCCGCGCCCAAACAGTGCTGTGGGGCGCCAAAGTGGTAGACGTTTCGTCGCAGAAAGGCACGGGCAAAGCCCCCTTTTCGGCCGATAAAGTGCTAGGTGCCCCCAATGCCTTGCCGCTGGGCGAAAGCAATAACGAGGCCTGGGCCCCTGGCAAGGATGGCTCCAACGAAACCATTGAGGTGCGCTTTGCGCGTTCCGTGAAAGCCCAACAGGTGACGGTGATTGAGAACTTCAATCCGGGTGCCATTACTAAGATTGAGCTTATTGATACCAAAGGCGGGCGCCACGAAGTATATAAGAACGGCACGCCTGGCCCAATTCCGGTGGCATTCCGCACACTCCAGATAAAGTTCAAACCCGAGAACTACCTGACTATTGGGGCGGCCGTGACCATGAACGCGGCCAAAGTGCCCGGCGACAACCAGATTGACGCCATTGGGGTGGCCAACGTGGACGTGCAGATTGTGAAGCAAGACTTTAAAAATGCCGCTTCGGAGGTAGAGACCGTGCAGATGGACTCGACGCTCAAAACCCTAGGCACTAACGTCAACACCAAGTTCACGGACACGCACCCGGTTATATCGCCCGATGGGCGCACGCTGTTTTTTGCGCGCCAAAACCACCCCGGCAACCGCGGTGGCACGCGCGACCCACAGGATGTTTGGTATTCGCGCCTAGAGAGCGGCCAGCGCAAAACCTGGGGCTTGGCCAAGAACCTAGGCACGCCGCCCAACAGCCCCGAAGACCCCAACGGCCTCGCCTCGGTATCGGCCAACGGGCAAGTGGCCCTACTGATTGGGGTGTATGTAGATGGCTTGATGGAGCCCAAGGGCTTCAGCACCAGCCGCCGCTCGCCGGGCGGGTGGAGCAAGCCGCTGAAGGTAGAAATCGATAACTACTACAACAAAGACCCTGAGCACATCGACGCCTACTTGGCCACTTCGGGCAAGGCCCTGCTGATGGCCGTGGAGCGCACCGATGGCCAGGGCGGCCAGGACCTTTACGTGAGCTTTCCAAAGCCCGATGACATCGGAGTGCAGCCCGACCCCAACCGGCCCGTAGTGTGGACCAAACCGCTGAACCTAGGGCGCAACATTAACACGCCAGGCTCGGACTTTGCGCCCTTTTTGGCGGCCGATGACAAGACCCTGTACTTCGCCTCGGATGGGCACGGTGGCTACGGCAAAAGCGATATTTTCTACTCCAAGCGCCTCGATAGCACCTGGACCAAGTGGAGCACCCCGCGCAACCTAGGGCCGGTAGTGAACTCCCCGGACTTCGACGCCTATTACACGCTATCGGCGGCCGGCGAAGATGCTTACTTAGTATCGTCGCGCAATGGCATCGAAGGCTCTAAGGACATTTTCCGCATCGCGCTCTCGCCAGCCTTCAAGCCCGATGTGGTGACGCTGGTGCAGGGTAAGGTGCTGGATGCCGTGACCAAACGGCCCATTAAAGCCATTATTCACTACGAAAACTTGATTACGGGCGAAGAAATTGGGGTGGCCGAAAGCTCGCCGGTAGACGGCTCCTATACCATAGTGCTGCCAGCCGGCGTGCAGTATGGCTACCGGGCCGAAGCGCCCGAATACATTGCTGAGAACGCTAACCTCGACGTTTCGAAGACTGACAAGTACTCGGAGAAAACCCAGGACCTGTTCCTGGTGCCCTTCAAAGTGGGCCAGAAGGTGAAGCTCAACAACATCTTCTTCCCGCAGAGTAAGTTCTACTTGCAGCCTAGCTCCTTCCCTGAGCTACTGCGTCTTGTAAAGATATTGAAGCAATACCCCACAGTAGAAATTCTCATTGGTGGCCACACCGACAACCAGGGCGACCCGGCCCTGAACGTGAAGCTGAGCGAAGACCGGGTGAACGAAGTGAAGAAGTACCTAGTGGCCAAGGGTATTTCGGCCGACCGGCTCAAGACGCAGGGCTTCGGGGGTGCACAACCCATTGCGAGCAACGAGCAGGAAGAAACCCGCCGCTTCAACCGCCGCGTAGAGTTTACGATTACAAAGAAATAATTTTTAAGATGGAGCGTTTGCCGGGCGGGCTGCTGTTAGAAGCGGCCCGCCCGGTTGTTTTTGCCCCTACCCCTCGTTGCTTTGTGCCCTGGTATCTTCACCATTTCCTACCACAGCTGGCGCTGCTAGCCTGCGGGGTAGAAATGCAGGTAGCTACTTTCTAACTTTTTGCTTTAGTGCCGGATACGTCTATTCCTTGTGGTCGCAGTGCGCTTCGTGCGCTCCTGGTGCTGGCGCTGCTGGTGCTGGCGGGGCCTATGGTGTGGGCGCAGGATGTGTATTTCTCGCAGCCAATTGCCAATCGCCAAGCCTTAAACCCTGCCTTTGCAGGGCTGCTCGACGACTATAGCGGCACGCTCAGCTTTCGCAACCAACATCCAACACTGGCTGGCACCTTTCAGACTACGCAGCTAGCCGGCGACTGGCGCTTGCCTAGCGTGGGCTTGCACCATGCTCTAGGGCTGCTCGTGAACCAAGACCGCGCGGGTGGCGTAGGGTACACGCGCTTTGAAGTGGCGGGCCAGTACGCCTACCACACCCGCCTCACTCGCGAGCTGGCCCTGAGCGGAGGGGCGAACGTGGGCTACGGCCGCCAGCGCGTGGGCTACGACAACTTTGTATTTGGCGACCAGCTTGCGGCGGATGGTAGCGTAAATGGGCCTTCGGCCGAACTCTTATCGGCCTTCCCGCCGGTCAACTACCTCACCCTAGGGGTGGGTGCCGTACTGTATGCCGAGCAAGCTTGGCTCAGCGTATCGGGCCAGCACCTCAACCGGCCGAACCTAGGCTTTGCTACTCAGGCCGAACTACCGCTGCGTTTGAACGTAAGTGGCGGCTATAAATTCTTCTTACAGCACCCTACTGTGGGCCGCGGCACGAACGATATTCGCGAAATAAGTTTTAGTCCAGTTGGCTCTTATACGCGCCAAGGTGGCTCGCAGCGCACAGAGGCCGGATTGTACTTTAACGCGCAGCCAGTAACGCTCGGCGCGACCTATCGGAACCTAATTTTTGCAAATAAAGAAGGTACGCAGCATGTACTAGCCGCAATAATTGGCCTCGAATTCGGGGACTTGCGCCTAGGGTATAGCTACGATGTTGGGCTTAGTCAACTAGCTCAGGATTTGGGTGGTGCGCATGAAATAACTTTCACGCTTCGTGCGTTTGACAAAGCCGAGAGTGCCTACCGGCGACTGCGGAGAAGAAATTATCCGCTTGCCCCTTGCCCGTTTTTCTGATTTTTTGTAATATTGCAACCAAATAGCTAGTATTAAACTTTAGCGTCTAGACCAGAATCCATTTAATTCTATGAAATTCTCCCCAACTATTAGCCTACTGGCCATGGGGGCCTTGGCCCTCGCTAGCTGCAGCAGCAGCAAGAAAGGGACGGCCACGAACCCCGGCAAGAGCTCCTCTACTACTGGCCTCGAATACAATACCGATGAGGGCATGAAAGTGTCGAGCTTCAAGAAGATACCAACTGGCCCGGGCCTGGTATACATTGAGGGTGGCCGTACAGTGCTGGGTACGATGGAGGAAGACGTGACCAACACGCACGACAACATGGAGCGCACGGTGACTATCGCCTCGTTCTACATGGACGAAGCCGAAGTGGCCAACATTCACTGGCTCGAATACCTGCACTACCTGCGTAAGGACTCGACCGAAGAGCAGTACCGCGCCGCTTTGCCTGACACCGCTGTGTGGGCTCGCGATTTGTCGTTCAATGACCCGTATGTAACTTACTACCTGCGTTATCCTGGCTTCCGTTATTTCCCAGTAGTAGGCGTAAACTGGCTGCAGGCTGACCGCTATTGCACGTGGCGCACGGCGAAGGTGAACGAGAACCTTGGCAAAAGCGGCAGCTCGTCGAAAGGCGGTGGCCTGTTTGGCAAGAAGAAGAAAAAAGGTGATGACGCAGCTGCTACCGGTGCCGCCGAAGGCGCCAACGCTGGTGCACTGGCTGACGGCAAAGGTGGCCCTTCCATCGAGCAAGGCACTTCGCTACCCAACTACCGCCTCCCTACCGAAGCTGAATGGGAATACGCTGCGCAGGCACTCGTAGGTACCCAAGAGGTTGGCAATGAGAACCAAGAGGTTAAGCGCATCTATCCTTGGGATGGCCGCTCGACCCGCAATGCCTATGGCAAGAAGCAAGGCCAGTTTTTGGCTAACTTCAAGCGTGGCCGCGGTGACTACGCCGGTATTGCTGGCAGCCTGAATGATGGCGCCATGATTACGGACTACGTGTACGCCTACCCACCCAATGACTACGGCCTGTATAACATGGCTGGCAACGTGAACGAATGGGTACAAGATGTGTACCGTCCGCTCTCGTTCCAGGACGTAGAGGACCTGAACCCCTTCCGCCGCAACGGTGTAAGTGACCCTGAGGGTAAGTACGATAAGAAAGGCTACCAGTCGCTGATTGATGACCACGTGCGGGTGTACAAAGGCGGTTCGTGGCGCGATGTAGCGTACTACCTCTCGCCCGGTACGCGTCGCTTCATGGCAGAAGATTCGGCCACGGCTACCATCGGCTTCCGTTGCGCGATGATTAACGCAGGCTCTAACAAATAATCGCAGATTTAACGGATGGCACAGATATGCCTGCTAAAGCAGGCTGACTATTCGATTAACGCAATAGCGTGATTTCCCAACAAGAAAGGCCACCCGATTGGGTGGCCTTTCTTGTTAGTTGTCAAGTTACTTGAATAGTCCGCCTGCTTTAGCAGGCGTATCTGTGCCATCCGTTAAATCCGCTAAATCTGCGATTTATTCAGCGCAGGCAATGGTCGCTATACTTAGCTGGCGAGCACCAGCGGCTAGCAGTACTGCGCCGCAGGCTTCTAGGGTAGCGCCGGTAGTCAGCACATCATCGACTAGTAGTACATGGCGGCCCGCTACTTCTAGGGGATGAGCTACCTCAAAAACTGTGGCTACGTTATGCCAGCGCTCGGCGCGGCTCTTGCGTGTTTGCGACGTGGTGTGCTCGGTACGGCGCAGAGTGGCGGCGCTCCAAGGGCAGGGCAAGGTAGCGGCTAAGCCTTCTGCGAAAGCATCAGCCTGGTTGTAGCCACGGCGGGCGAGCTTGCGCCGGTGCAAGGGTACGGGCACAACCAGGTCGAACGCAGGGCTGAGGCCCGCCTCGGCGAGTTCGGCACCGTAGAGTTGACCTAGGGCTTTGCCTAGTTCCTGCTGGCCTTGGTACTTCAGTTGGTGCAGTAAGTGCTGCACTTGGCCGTGGCGCAAAAAACGTAAGTAACTGAGCGTGTGCTCTACCGGCAGCTTGCCCCAAAAGCGACGGCTCAATGGGTTTTGAGCGGCGGGTAGCAGATGGTAATTGGTGTAGGGCAGCTCAGCACGACAAGTAGTGCACAGGTGCTGCTCGCCTGCCACCAGCGAATCTTGACAGGCCAAGCATGCCTGCGGGAAGAACAAGGCCAGGAAATCAGTGAGGCAGGTGCGCAGCATGGGCGGAGTGGTGCCGAGTAGGGCGGTAACTTTGAGAATTGGCAAGCCAGCTGACTTTTAGCAGCTGCTCATTAACGCCACAATACTAGCTCATTTTCTACTAATTATGTCGCTTACCACTGATTTTAACGACTACCGCCAGCGCATGAACGAGCGGGTGATGTCGTACGATAACAAGGTTATCAAGCGCTTTTTTAATCTTGATACCAATGCCTACGCCGAAGGTGCCCTACCTGTGAAGGTGAAGGAAATGCTGGGCTTGGCCTGCTCGCTGGTGCTGCGCTGCGACGACTGTGTGAAGTACCACCTAGGCAAGTGCCACGAAGAAGGCCTGAGCGACGACGAGGTATTCGAGATTTTCTCCATTGCCAATCTCATCGGCGGCAGCATTGTCATCCCGCACTTTCGCCGCGCTGTCGAGTATTGGGAAACGCTACGGGCCGAGGCTGCCCTAGGTGCCGCGCATCAGCCTGCTACCCACCCACCGCATGAGCACTAATAATTTTCAGGACGCGGCCGCGCACGAAACCGAAGCCGCATTCACTGCGCGCTGGGAGGCGCTGCTGGCGACTATGCAGGAGCGGTTTGGCCGCCGGCCCGACCTCAATGCGCTGCTGTTGCTCATTGGGGTGCAAGAGCTAGGACAGGGCGTAGCCGAGTTTACCAAAGAGCAAAAGCAGGACCTCATGCACATTGCTACTTGCAAGCTCTTCAGCATCAGTGGGTACTACGAGCTAGAGCGGGTAGATGAAGAAGGCTGGCCGCATTACAAATTGCTACAGCCCGTGCCATTTGCCAATCTCAAAGAGCAGGAGCGTATGCTGAAATGGCACATCTTGGAATATTTCGATTCGCTGGAGGACGAGGAATAAGCAGTTAGCCTGCCGCTGCTTCGTTTTAGAGCCTTCTTCCCCATTTGTAGCTTGAAAATCGTTTCTTATAACGTCAATGGCCTGCGCTCGGCACTGAGCAAGGGGCTGCTCGACTGGGTGGCTGCCACTCGGCCCGACGTATTGTGTCTTCAGGAAATCAAGGCCGGTACTACAGCGCTCGACGTGAGCGGCCTGACTGACCTAGGGTACTACGCCTACTTGCACCCGGCCCAAAAGCCCGGCTACAGCGGCGTGGCTACCTTCAGCCGGGAGTTGCCAAAGGCAGTAGTAACGGGCTGCGGCGAGCCTTTGTACGACGACGAAGGCCGGGTGCTACGGCTCGATTTTGACGGAGTGTCGGTGCTAAACACCTACATGCCGTCGGGCACGAGTGGCCCGGCGCGGCAGGCGTTTAAGGTGGCTTGGCTACATTATTTCCGCGCCTATGTGGCTCGGCTGCGGCAAGATGCGACGATAGGGCCACTCGTGATAGGCGGCGACTACAACTGCTGCCAAACGCCCATTGACCTGCACAACCCCAAGGCCAACCAAAACAGCCCCGGCTACACGCCTGAGGAGCGGCAATGGTTTCGTGACCTGCTGGCCGATGGCTTCATTGATTCTTTCCGGCACTTGCACCCCGACGCCACGGGCCACTACTCGTGGTGGAGCTACCGGGCGGGCTCGCGCAAGCGCAATGTGGGCTGGCGCCTCGACCACCTGCTACTCGACCAAGCCCTGCTGCCGCACCTACGCGCGTCGGGCCTCTGGCCCGATGCTGTGCACTCCGACCACTGCCCGGCTTGGGTAGAGCTAGCTCGTTAAAACAAAGAGCCGCCCCTGGCAGCAGGGGCGGCTCTTTGCCAAACGCGCGAATAACAGGACAGGAATCAAGGAAAATGGATGCAGGACAAGAATAACAGGAAACTTAACTATCGATTGAGCACTAAGCGTTTGGCTGCCAGCTTTTGGCCTGCTGCATCGCGCAGTACTACTTGGTAAATACCTAGGGGCAAGTCGGCAATAGCCAAAGTTGCTGGCTGCCCCTGGCTGCCGACAACCTGCTGGCGAAGCAACTGGCCAACCGAAGAATAAATAGCTACTGTGGCGCCCACAGCCACCGAGGCTGGTAGGCTCAGCGACACCGGGCCATCGCCAGCCGGATTGGGATATAAGGCAAAGCCTTCGGCCAAGCCAGTAGGCGCTAGGGTGGCTACTGGCGAAAGCTGCTCGTGGCCGTCAAGGTCCACTTGACGCAAGCGATAGTAGAGCACTACGCCCGTAGGGGCAGCGCCATCACGCAGGGTGTACCGCTGCGTGGCCATGCTGGTGCCGCTCGCCGCTATCTGACCTACCGCCTCAAACCCACTCTGCGGACTGGTTGCCCGCTCTACCACAAAATAGGCACTGTGCTGCTCGCTGGCGGTAGCCCAGGCTACTTCGGCAGCAGTAGCCCTCACAGGGCGGCGCACCTCGAAGCTAGCAAGCACCACTGGCAGCGGACCCACCGGCGATATTGCTTGTACAACTCCTAGGTCGTCGGCAAAGGCCGAGTATATACGAGCATTACTGAGCAGCGTGGTAGCCGAGCTTAGCGTAATGCCTACTTGGGCAAAATTGCGCGTGGTCCGGAAGCTTACTTCTTGCTTGGCGCCGGGCAGCAGGCTTACGGCCAGCAGTGAGCTACCAGCGGCAGCTTCGAGTGCATTACCCGCCCCGTCGTAGGTCGTCAGCGTAATGTTTGCTAGTACACTAGCGTCGAGGACCGTGTTTTGGCCAAGCACAACGCCTGCTCGGTTGCCCACAATACCAGTATTAGTAAGTTGGAAGACAGCTTGCTCCGACGAGAGCAAGCCCAGGCCCTGGTTGAAGCTTAGGTAAGGCGAGCCAGTGCTCGGGGTCACGACGTTGCTTCCGCAGAGGGTACAAACGCCGCTCGTTTTTGTGGTGTATCTGCTCTGGCTCAGCGGATAAGAGGTGGCAATGGGGTTGGTGGTAAAGCCCGCATTTTCGAGGCCGAAACCATAGTAGATATTTAGGTTATTGAGTAGGTCGAGCGCGGCCGTGCGCTCGATGCTCACCTCATCGAACAACTTAGTAGCCGGAAAGCTGATAAATGCTTTGTTAGCCGAGAGCAGCGTCAGTTGGAGCAGGTTGGCACCACTCGCCGTTTCTTGTAGCTCGCCATTACGGTAGGTGCGTAGGCGCAGTGCCTCGAGCACACCTAGGTCAAGCAAACCCGCATTGCCAATCACAAAGCCAGCGCGGTAGCCCGGTGCAGGCACCGCACCTGCCAGCTGCACGCGCAGCGTACCCCCACAGCCCGTACCCAGCGAGGCTAAGCTATTAAACGACGCATAGTTGGTGAGGTCAGCATCAACAGCCCGCTCTGGGTTGCTGATGTTCGCATTAAGGCAGGCAACCCCGCTGCCATCGGTACTAGCTATGTTGTAGCGGCTGGTTGAGGCTTGGTCAAACTGCGACAAAAATCCCTTTACCTTCTTTGGCGTGTCAGGCCCAATGGCGTAGGCATAGTGAATTTTAGTGACTACTCCCAACTGCAAGGCCTGGCCGAAGGTCACCTCCACCTGGTCAAATGCCGATTGGCTGGTAAACTCTAGCTGCATGGGCTGTCCGGCTCCGGCCAGCAGAGCTAGCTGCGCTACCGAAGCTGCTACTAGTTGCTCTTGCTGTAGCACCGCACCTAGGTAAGTACGCAGGGTGATAATGCCTACTGCTTGCAGCTGCAGTTGCGGCGACAGCCCCAGCAGCGAAGGGGAATTAGCCGTAGACACCAGTACCCCCGTTCGAAAGCCTGGCTGCCCAGTGCCAGTGAGTGGCAGCCGCACCGTAGCCGGGCCGCTGATAGAGGTTGATACGGTAGCCGTCAGTTGCTGCTGGGCAGCCTCAGTAGCCAGTGCCAAACTCACATTGGTGCCGCCCGCTGGCACCGTAATGTTCCGGCCATCAGAATAGTAAGCTATTTCAGCCGCGTGCCCCTGCCGAGCCACCAGTAGCAGCACCAAAAGCAACAACCTAAACTGACTATGGTACCTAACCCCACAGAACAAAAATGGTATTATTTTCATAGTCAATAGCATTGTGAAAGATTAAGAGCGAGTGTACGTTCCGTTCTCCCAATGATATTGCCAAATACATAACTTAACTGATTAATAGTCTATTGTGTAAATAGTTATAATCAGATATTTTCCCATAATGGAACACTATTCTAGTAAATGGACAATTTTGAAATCTTTTTAGCATTTTTTAGCGTATTTTTGCACAGATACAGTTGAGTTACATTTAGTTGCCCTATTATAAACTTTCCAATAATTTATTTCCATCCTATTTCTTACAGCTAGTTCTTGGGCTAGTTGAGACCTTCCTCTTATGATAGCAGCAGCCACTTTTGAAATATGGCTATTAGGGTACAATGAAGCTTATAGCAACCTACTCAGCCACCAACTGGGTCGCAACCCCGATTACCGCCTACGGCGGTTCTCAACTATTCCACTTGCCCTAGCTGGCGCCCGGGAGGGCGAGCAGCCCGATGCCATCATTTACGACTGCGGCCCTACCCCCGATGGGGTGGTGCACCAAGCCGTGCGGCACTTGCGCGAACTACTCCCGCAAACGGCCATTTTTCTTATTTCGAGCCAAGCCGACATTAGTACAGCCGTCGAGCTAATGCGCCACGGAGCGTCTGACTACCTCGTAAAAGACTCCACTACCCCCGACCGCCTATGGCGCCTGCTGGTACAGACCTGCCAGCCTCGGCCCACGCCGCCTCTTCACAAAGGCCCCTGCCCCGAGGCAGCCAGCCTACTCCTAGGCGAGCACACCAGCGTACAGCGCGTGCGTGAGCTCATTGGCAAAGCCGCGCGCACCACTATCACGGTGTCGATAACCGGCGAAACGGGCACCGGCAAAGAGCTAGTGGCCCAAGCCATTCATGCGCAGTCGGGGCGTGCCAGCCAGCCATTCGTAGCCGTGAATATGGCCGCTATTCCGCGCGAGCTCTTGGAGAGCGAACTATTTGGCCACGAGAAAGGCGCCTTTACGGGTGCCACTGCCCGGCGCGTAGGCCACTTCGAAGCTGCTAACGGAGGCACCCTTTTTCTGGATGAGATTGGCGACCTAGAGCTAACGCTGCAAGCCAAGCTGCTGCGTGTGCTACAAGAGCGCGTGGTGACCCGCGTAGGGGCCTCAAAGCCGGTGGCCTTTGATGTGCGCCTAGTGGTAGCTACGCACCGCGACCTAGCCGCGGAGGCCCGCGCTGGCCGCTTCCGCGAGGACCTGTACTACCGCTTACTTGGGCTGCCTATTGAGCTGCCGCCCCTGCGGGCTCGCGGCAACGACCGGCTGCTACTAGCCGAGCATTTCGTGCGGAATTTTAGCCATGTCAACCGGCTGCCTGTTCGCAGCTTCGATGCGGAAGCTCAGCGACGCCTCGTTGCTTACTCTTTTCCGGGCAATGTGCGGGAGCTAAAGGCTATTGTGGAGCTTGCCGCCGTCATGGCCGACGGGGCGCACATTCGGGCCACCGACTTACCCGCCCTACAAGCGCCGGCTACTGGGCGCGATGCTAGCTTGGCTGCCGCAGCCACCTCCCCCACTGGCACCACCCTTTCGCTTCGCGAGCAGACTCTGGCGATTATGCAAAATGCCCTGCTTCATACCCAGGGCGATGTAGTGGCCGCTGCTAGCCGCCTGCGCGTGGGCCGGTCTACTCTATACCGGCTTTTGCAGAGTGGCCACCTGCGGCTACCACAAGAGTAACTGGCTTTTTATCAAGCTATTCCGCAGCCAGCTGGCAAGCAGCAGGCTAAGGCAGCTTAGTTGAGTATTTCAGCTACCTAGGAAACACTTTACTTCCTAAATGCCTTAATCTTATACAAACCCTGACTGCCTTTATGGAGTTAAGTTTATAAGCTCCTGCCCCACTGCGGTGAGGCGAGCATATCTTTTTATTCTTTCAAGCTTTTTGTTATGTGGTTCTTGCTTTTCGGCCTTATTGCGGCCACTGCCATTCTTGCCCTCGAAACTGCTCGCCGTGTGCGCAACCTAGTAACGCCAGCGCCGGTAGCAGCTCGCTAAGCTCGCGCTAAAGTCATAAAACAAGAAAAGCAGCCTAAATCAGGCTGCTTTTCTTGTTTTAACTATTGCCGCGGAGCGACTGATATCAGCGGATAATAAGCTTGCAGAGCTGGCTTGAGTTGTCTGCCTCCAGCTTTACGTAATACAAGCCGTTAGCAAACTTGCTTAGGTCTAGAGTTTTAGTCGAGTGCTCATTCAGTTCGCTAAGGGTTTCACGATACATCACGGTACCAATCACATTGAGCACGCTAACTTCGGCACGCCGGCCCTCGAGACCACTAATAGTAAGGTGAATGATACCAGTGCTAGGATTGGGATACACTACTAGGGTGCGTTCTTCGGTTGCGGGCCGCGGAGAAGTTTGGTGATGCACAGCGGGCACCGCTGCTTCGGCTGGTAGCGCCAGGCTACCGCGCAGCAGCCCGATGCTAGCCAAAAGCATCCCAAAATATAGTACTCTTTTTTTCATAGCGATATCAACCAGAATAGCTTAGCTGGGTGGGATTAAAGTTACGGCTAGCTATGATTTTGGTTTTACAAAAGTATAGCAACTTGCCTTCTTAAACTAGGCTAAAATGCAATATAACGTCTACAGCCACGTTTGGCCCAGTTAAGTAGTGCTAACAGCCCCTAATTTTATTTCCGACTCTGCCGATATTGTGATAATCGGTGGCGGGCTAGCGGGGCTAGCCGCAGCCCTCGACCTAGGCGCGCGTGGGCACCGGGTGCTCGTGGTGGAGCGGAAGCAATACCCCTTTCACCGGGTGTGCGGCGAGTACGTGAGCCACGAGGTGACCCCTTATCTGCGCCGGCTCGGCGCCGACCCAGCACCGCTGGGGCCGGCTGTCCTCACCAAGTTTCGGCTTTCGTCGCCGGCCGGTCGCCTTCTCGATAGTCCGCTCGACCTAGGGGGCTTTGGCGTGAGCCGCTACCGGCTCGACGATTTTTTGTATAAGCTGGCGCTGGCCCGCGGCGTAGAGTTTGTGCTGCCCGCTACGGTGGCCGACGTGACGTTTGACGAAGCAGCTGACCGGCATACCCTAACGCTGGCCAACGGCCAACAGCTAACGGCCCGGCTGGTGCTGGGCTCCTATGGCAAGCGCAGTGCGCTCGACCGGCAGCTAGGCCGGCCGTTTTTTGCGCAGCGCTCGCCCTACCTTGGGGTCAAGCACCATCTGCGCCTGTCGGGCTTTGCCCGCGACGTTATTGCATTGCACAATTTTCGGGATGGCTACGCGGGTATTTCGGCCATCGAAGACGATAAGCTGTGCTTTTGCTACCTGACCACCCGCAATAACCTCAAACGCGGTGGGGGCACCATTGCGGCGCTGGAGGCCGAGGTACTAGCCCAAAACCCTCACTTGGCTGACATCTTGCGCAATGCGGAGCGCTTGTATGCCCAGCCCGAGGTTATCAACGAGATTTCGTTTGCCCCCAAGCAGCCCGTAGAGCAGCACCTGTTGCTGCTCGGCGATGCGGCTGGGCTCATCACGCCGCTGTGTGGCAATGGCATGGCAATGGCCCTGCACGGTGCCGCGTTGGCCGCGCCGCTGGCCGACCAGTTTTTGCGCGGGCAGCTCTCCCGCCCGGCCTTAGAGGTAGCGTATGCGCAGGCGTGGCGCCGCACCTTTGGGGGGCGGCTGCGGGTGGGGCGGGCTGTGCAGCGCCTCTTCGGCGAGCCGGTGCTGAGCGAGCTGGTGGTGGGCGGCCTACACTACTGGCCGGCCGCTGTGCGGGCGCTGATGCGCCAAACCCACGGTGCCCCTTTCTAAGAGTACATTATTCGGGGATAGTGTTTCCAAAACTACCTAGGCTGCGTAAGTAGAGCTTTTGGGCAGTTGCTGGTTACTAGTAGGCTCATTGCTAACACCAGCACACAACCGCCGCACCGAGGTGGGCTATGCCGCTAGCTTGGGCACCGGCCCGCTGCTTGGCACTACGCTACTCGCAAAGCCTTCCTGACTCTCCTATTTAGCTCCCACGCAACTACTCAATGCCCAGCTACCTGGGTGCCATCGGCACCGCCCTCCCTACCCATCGCCTCACCCAGCCTGTTATCGCCGACTTTATGGCGCGGGCCCTGGAACTGGATGCCGACGGGACGCGCAAGCTGCGGGCACTATACCGAGTTTCGGGCATCGAGCACCGCTACTCGGTGCTGCCCGACTATGGGCGGGCGCCGGGCGACTACGATTTTTTTCCGAACACGCCCGGGCTCGAGCCCTTTCCGAGTGTGAGCCCGCGCATGGCCGCCTACCGGCGCGAGGCCCTGCCACTAGCTGTGGCCGCCGCGCAAGACTCTCTGCGCCAAGCCCCGGGCATCACAGCCGATAGCGTTACCCACCTTATCACGGTGAGCTGCACGGGCATGTACGCGCCAGGACTCGATATCGAGCTGGTGCAGGCCCTAGGGCTGCGCTCTAGTGTGCGCCGCACTTGTGTCAACTTCATGGGCTGCTACGCGGCCGTAAATGCCCTGCGCCTAGCCGATGGCATGGTGCGAGCTGACCCCGCCGCACGGGTGCTAGTGGTGAGCGTAGAGTTGTGCACGCTGCACTTCCAGAAAAGCCATACCGAAGACCACCTGGTGAGCAACGCCCTGTTTAGCGACGGCGCGGCGGCGGTGCTGGTGCTAGGGCAGCCGCTGCCCGGCCCGGCGCCCTGCCTAGCCATGCGAGCCTTTCACTGCGGCCTCGAGCCCGAGGGCACCCGCGATATGGCTTGGCACATCGGTGACACTGGCTTCGAGATGACGCTATCGGGCTACGTGCCGGCGCTCATTGAGCGGGGCATTGGGCAGCTCATTGCTGGGCTGCTGCACGAGCTACCGGTGCAGCTAGCCGACATTCGGCAATTTGCGCTGCACCCCGGCGGCCGTAAGATACTGGAAGCCATTGAGCAGGCCCTAGGTCTCAGCAAGGCCGACAACCGCTTTGCCTACCAGGTGCTGCGCGACTATGGCAATATGTCGTCGGCCACCGTGCTCTTTGTGCTGCGCGAACTACTGGCCGCCACCACGCCCGCCGACCTAGGGGCACCCGTGCTTAGCTGCGCCTTTGGGCCGGGACTTACGCTAGAGGCAATGCTGCTGGAAGTGGTGCGGTAACGTAACGCTAGCTTTTTGGGCAGTATTCCGAATAGAACTCGCGCTAGTAGGCTCCATCTGAGCGGATAAACTTCTTCGGACTTGATTCCTATTTCTCAGCCCAAAGCACTACCTGCCATCGAAAGGCCCAGCACCAGCGTAGCGAGTAGCGCGTGATGCCTGCCTCGGCCAGCAGCCGCTGCCAGTCGGCGCGGGAGAAGGCACGGGCCACCGAGAGCGGCGCATCGTGCTGCACCAGGCGCGAGCCACCTAGGAGCTTCGTCAAGTACTTGATGCTGTAGTAGGCCAACGGGTGGCGGTGCAGGTCATTGATGATGACTGCTAGGCCAGCTTGCTGGTGCCAGCGGCGCAGCAAATCCACCAACTCAGCGTCGGTGAAGTGATGACAGAAGAGACTAGTCGTGAGCACGTCGTAGGGCTGGGCAGCGAACTCAGGCGCGAAAATATCGAACTGCCGGTAGCTGATTTCAGGGTAAGCCTGGCTTTTAGCGGCGGCGTAGTCGAGCATAAACGCGTTGGCATCGATACCAGTGAGGGCCACGGCCACCCGCTGCCGCCGGGCCCAGGCGGCCACGTGGCGCAGCGTATCGCCGCCACCGCTACCTAGGTCGGCTAGGCGCAGGGGGCGGCCCTGCGCGAAGCGCGGCCGCAACCGAGCCAACGCCGCCAGCACCAGCCGGTAGCCTCCGAGCCACGTATTGATGGTTTCCAGCTCGTCGAGGTTTTGGCGCAGTTCCTCGGTGGCTAGGGCTAGGTCATCCATCAGCTCGGGAGTGGTGGCGCGGGTAGCGAAGTTCATGCGTACAAAGGTGCGGCAAACAACCAGCAGCCAGGCAATGCGGGGAATGCCTGGCAGTAGTTTAGCAAAGCCTACGAAACAAAGCACTTTCTATAGTAGTATATCTATTGCCCTTGCCTTTCCCACCCCTTACCCTACGTATGAAAGCAGTATTACTTGCACTTACGTTGCCGTCACTGCTGAGTATAGCATTACCCCGTGCCTGCCCAGCTAGCTGGGCCAGTCAGTTGGCCAGCGCGCCGGGCTACAGCGGCCTCATTTCCGCAAACCAACCTAACACCGTTGAGGCAGGAAGCTTTACCACCATGCTCAGCTACCCTAGCGGGGTAGCAGTGGGCCCGCACCACACCGTATACGTGGTCGATACCGATAACATGGCGGTACTGAAAGTGAGCCCCACGGGTAGCCTTTCGAGCCTAGCCAGCACGGGCCTTGCTTACCCTACGGCCATTGCAGTAGACAGCAGCGGCACCGTGTATGTAGCCGATGCGGGCACCCGCAGCATCAAGAAAATTAATCTACAGGGGGAGGTTTCCGTTCTGGCTGCCAACGCCTTTACCTATCCGGCCGGCGTGGCCGTGGCCACCAATGGCACCGTGTACGTGGTAGATGCGGGCGGCGGCCCCGCGGCGGGCGTTGTCAAAAAAATCAGTATTACCGGCCGCATCTCAACCTTGGCGAGCGGTTTTAATAAACCCAGCGGGGTGGCTGTGGCGGCCGATGGCACCGTGTACGTAGCTGACACCGACAACAACAGCATCCAGAAAATCAGCCCCGATGGTACCAGCACGGTGATAGCAACGGAAGGCTTGAACAAGCCCCACGGCGTAGCCGTGGATGTCAGCGGCGCTCTCTACATCACGGATACTTATAACAACAGTGTACGTAAGATTTCGCCGGCGGGTGGCGCTGTATCGCTGGCGCAGAGCTTTGCCTACCCATCCGGCATTGCAGTAGACGCGGCCGGTACCGTGTACGTGACCGATACTGGGCACGCCGCTCTCAAAAAAATCAGTCCGGACGGCGATGTTTCGACCTTGGCCGACAGCACCAGTGCTACGGCAACCAACATCCACCTAGGCAAGAATTAATAAATAATAACTTATTGTTATTCAGGAACTGATAAGTTTCTTGCTCGCTTTGCACACTTACGCAGACCTAGGCTACGTAGCCGGCCAGGTAGGCATAGCGAGGCAGCAAGTGCCCACCCTGCGCAATGGTAGCGCGGGCCACCACGCCAGCCGCATCGCCGCCGAGTAGGTGCGGAAACACTTGGTCGAGTAGCTGGCGCCCAAAGTCGCGGCTGGCATTGCGAGGGAGCTCACAGGGCAGGTTGTCCACGGCCATCATGGTGATATTAGCAGGCTGCGAGTAGGCATCTTCCAAGTCGCCGGTAGCAGGATTGTAGTCAAAGGCCGGGGCCGCGATAGTACTGCTGCGCTTGGTAAGCGGAATAGAACCATCAACATCACATGTCACATCGGCGATGGTAGTTATCTTAAAATCGGGCGCCTGCGTGTCAGCTTCCGTGAACAGGCGCGGCGCCGCCGGGTGCCAGTAAGCGCAGGCAATGAGCAAGTCGGTAAGCGGCAGGAAACGGGCGAAGTCGGAGTCATAAGCCTCGGGGTGCTGGTGAAAGTGGGCCGTATCCCACGCCAGACCATCACGGCGCCGGTTATAGTCTCTGGAACGCAGTTGCGCGTACACGGGCACTCGGAAATCGCGGTGCAGGTAGTCGTGCACACTCACCTGGCGCAGGCCCATCTTGTCGAGCACCTCGAGGGCACCGCCCGCCACCCGGCCCGAACCCGTGACGGCTACCTTGATGGCTGGCAGGCGCTTTATCTTGAAAAACTCTTCCTGCATATCATCCATGTCCAGGCACTGGTGGGCAGGCTTCAGGTCATAAAGGCCATGCTTGTGGCCGTAGGTAAGCAGCCCATTGTAGGCGCCCACAATGCCTGCGTAGCGCCCAAAGGCCACAATGCGCTCGCCAGCCGCGTTGGTCAGCAGCTCGTAGTCGATGAGGGTAATACCTAAGCGCAGCACGGCCCGCAGCAAGTCGCGGTTACGGGGCTGCTGCTTCACGGTATGCGAAAAGAACAGATACGTTTTGCTGGGTAGCAGCAAGTCTACCGGCACTTCTTTCACGCCCATCAGCAGGTCGCAAGGCTGCATATCTTCGGCCACTTCAATGCCTAGGTCGCGATACTCCTGGTCGGTGTAGGCGCGGTGCGGGCTAGGCTGCACCCGCACCCGCACGCTGGGGTAGGTGGCTTGCAGCTCCACGCATTTTTTGGGCGTGAGGGCTACGCGGCGGTCGGGTGGGGTACGGCCTTCGCGCAACAGGCCAATAAGATAAGAAGCAGGCATAAAGAGCAGTAGTAGGCCTGCAAAGTACACGCTGGGCGCCAGGTAAGCTGAACTTCATGCATTGCCACGGCCACTGGGCCTACCTTGGGTGCGTGAATACTCCTGTTTTTTCCTCGTCGTTGCTCCGCTCGCTAGGGCATCTTAGCTCCGCAGCCCGGTTGGCCGTAGGGCTCATCGCGGGCGTGGCAGCGTGGTATTTCAGCCCAGTGGTGCTGGGCACCGTGAGCCGGCTGGTCGCGGCCTGGGATGCCTTCGGGGTGGCGCTGCTGGCGCTGTTGTGGGCCGCCATCTTCACGGCCGATGCCGACCGCATCCGGGCTGTAGCAGCTACCGAAGACCTAAGCCGGACGCTCAGCTCGGTCTTTGTGGTGGGGGCAGCTGGTGCTAGTCTCCTAGGTGCCACAGCACTGCTCAAGACGACGCACGACCTCAGCTCGGCGGCGCTGGTGCAGCACATTGCCCTCAGCATCGTGGCCGTAGGAGCTGCGTGGCTGCTGGTGCACACGGTGTTTACGCTACGCTACGCCCATATCTATTACGATGCCAATGAGGATGGCTCCGATGTCGGCGGCCTGGTTTTCCCTGGCAACGACCCGGAGCCCGACTACCTTGACATTGCCTACTTTGCCTTCGTTATCGGCATGACGGCCCAAACGGCTGACATTAGCATCAGCTGCCGCCCAGTGCGCCGAGTGGCACTGCTGCATGGGCTGATTTCTTTTGTATTCAATACCACCCTGGTAGCCTTGGTTATCAGTGGTATAGCGGGAGTGCTTTAAAGGGCATGAGGTAGCAGTTAGGAAGCATCAGCTGTCTTCTCAGACGCATAGTTCATAGCTGCTACCTCACGCCTCTTTTAGAATAGCCCGGCGGCCACGCGGCGAATGCTTTCCGACTTACCCATGCTGTAGTAGTGCAGGCAGGGCACACCGTGGGCCATGAGCTCACGGCTTTGGTTGAGGCACCATTCTATGCCGACTTCACGAGCCGCAGCGTTGTCCTTAGCTTGGTGAATAGCTTCAGAAAGCGTTTCTGGCAAGTTGAGGAAGAAGGCACGGGGTAGGGCCGTAAGCTGGCTCTTAGTAGTCAACGGCTTGAGGCCCGGAATGATGGGCACCGTAATACCTGCCTCGCGGCACTGGCGCTCAAACTTGAAAAACTCCTCGTTGTCGAAGAACATCTGGGTCACGATGTAGTCGGCCCCGCGGTCGATTTTCTCCTTCAGGAAGCGAATATCTGACCCTAGGTTGGGCGCCTCGAAGTGCTTTTCGGGGTAGCCGGCCGTGCCGATGCAGAAGTCAGTGCTGAGGATGGGCTCGGCGCCGGCGGGCTGGTACTGCTCGTCGTGGTCGTGGTAGCGGCCGTGGTTGAGCTCGCTAATCTGACCGATGAGGTCGCAGGCGTAGCGGTGGCCATCGGGGTGGGGCTGGAAGTGGCCCTCGCTCTTGATGGGGTCGCCGCGCAGCGCCAGCACGTTGTCGATACCTAGGAAGTGCAAGTCAATCAGCGCGTTCTCGGTTTCTTCCTTGGCAAAGCCACCGCAGATAAGGTGCGGCACGGTGTCCACGTCGAAGCGGTTTTTGATGGCCGCGCAGATACCCACCGTACCCGGCCGCTTGCGCACAGCCTTGCGCTGCAAGAGTCCGCCCGGCCGCTCGCGCAGCACAAACTCCTCGCGGTGGTAGGTGACGTCGATGAAGGGGGGCTTGAACTCCATCAGCGGCTCGATATTCGAGAACAGCGTGTGGATGTTTTCGCCCTTGCGGGGCGGCAGCACTTCGAAGGAAAACAGCGTTTTGCCTTCGGCACGACGCAGGTGTTCAGTTACTTTCATGGAAGTAGCGCGGACTTTTAGTCCGCGAGTGAACTAGGCTAGCTTATATTATTCGCGAACTAAAAGTCCGCGCTACTGTGGGTTACTGCGGGTCGTAATTCAGGTTGGGCATCAGCCAGCGCTCTAGCTCGGCCAGCGGCATGCCCTTGCGCTCGGCTAGGTCTACCACTTGGTCGCGCCCAATCTTACCTAGGCCAAAATAGTTGGAGGCCGGGTGGGCATAGTACATGCCGCTCACGGCGGCGGTGGGGTACATGGCCAGGTTTTCGGTGAGAATGATACCCGTCTGCTTCTCCGCATCGAGCAGCTTGAAAAGCGTGATTTTCTCGGTGTGGTCGGGGCAGCCGGGGTAGCCCGGCGCGGGCCGGATGCCGCGGTACGTCTCCTTAATCAGCTCCTCGCCCGTGAGGTGCTCCTCGGGGTCGTAGCCCCAGAACTCCTGGCGCACGCGCTCGTGCAGGCGCTCGGCAAAGGCCTCGGCCAGGCGGTCGGCGATGGCCTTAATCATGATGCTGGAGTAGTCGTCGTGGTCGGCTTCGTACTTCTCAATCAGCTTTTCGATACCTAGGCCGGCCGTCACGGCGAAGCCCCCTAGGTAGTCTTGGCGGCCGGTTTCCTTGGGCGCGAGGTAGTCGGAGAAGGCGATGTTGTGCACGCCGGGCGCCTTTTCGCTCTGCTGGCGTAGGGTGAAAAACTCGTCGCGCACCTGCTGGCGGGTGTCGTCCTCGTAGATTTCGATGGTGTCAAAGTCCTTGGTATTGGCCGGCCAAAAGCCTACCACGGCGCGGGCCGTGAGGCTCTTGTTGGCAATGACTTCAGCCAGCATGTGCTGCGCATCTTCGAACAGCTTGCGCGCCGCTTCGCCTAGGTTGGCATCTTCCAAGATGCGCGGGTAGCGGCCCTTCAGCTCCCAAGTGTGGAAGAAGGGTGTCCAGTCGATGTAACGCGCCAACTCGTCCAGCGGGTAGTTGTCGAGCACCTGCGTGCCCAAGAAGCTGGGCTTGGTGATGGGCGTAGTTTCCCAATCGGCCTTGAAGCCGTTGGCGCGGGCCGCCTCGATGGTGAGGTAGCTCTTGTCGCGCTGGCGGCCAGCGTGGTCTTCGCGCAACGCCGCGTACTCGTCCTTAATCGTCTGCTGATACGTGTCTTTGCTCGACCCTAGGAGGCTGGCGGCCACACCCACCGAGCGCGACGCATCGTTGACATACACCGCTGAGCCCGAGTAGGCAGGCGCGATTTTTACGGCTGTGTGCAGGCGCGAAGTCGTGGCCCCACCGATGAGTAGCGGCACTTGCATGCGGCGCTTTTCCATTTCGCGGGCCACGTATACCATCTCATCGAGCGAGGGCGTGATGAGGCCGCTCAAGCCCACGATGTCGGCGCCCTGCTTCTGCGCTTCGTCCAGAATGCGCTCCAAGGGCACCATCACCCCTAGGTCCACTATTTCAAAGTTATTGCAGGCCAGTACCACGCCCACAATGTTTTTGCCGATGTCGTGCACGTCACCTTTTACAGTGGCTAGCAATATCTTACCCGCCGTTTGGCGCGCTGCGCCTTCTTTCTCAGCCTCTAAGAAAGGCTGGAGGTAAGCCACGGCCTTCTTCATCACGCGAGCCGATTTCACGACCTGCGGCAAGAACATTTTGCCTGCGCCGAAAAGGTCGCCCACCACGTTCATGCCCGACATCAGCGGGCCTTCTATCACGTCGAGCGGACGGGCCACTTGCTGGCGCACCTCCTCGGTGTCTTGGTCGATAAACTCGGTGATGCCGCGCACCAGCGCGTGCTGCAAGCGCTCCTGCACGGGCAGGCTGCGCCACGCGTCGGCCACTACTTCAACTTTGCCTTTTTGTTTCACCGTTTCGGCAAAGTCCACGAGGCGCTCGGTGGCATCGGCGCGGCGGTTCAGCAGTACGTCTTCGCAGAGTTCGAGCAGGTCCTTGGGCACGTCGTCGTACACGGCGAGCTGGCCGGCGTTCACGATGCCCATGTCGAGCCCGGCCCGAATGGCGTGGTACAGGAAGGCCGCGTGCATGGCCTCGCGCACCACGTCGTTGCCGCGGTACGAGAACGAAATATTAGATACGCCGCCGCTGGTGCGGGCGCCGGGCAGGTTCTCCTTTATCCACTTCACGGCCCGGATAAAGTCGAGCGCGTAGTTGCGGTGCTCGTCGATGCCGGTGCCGACAGTGAGGATGTTGGGGTCGAAGATGATGTCCTCAGCCGGAAAGCCAACTTCCTTGGTCAGAATATCATATGAGCGCTGACAGATTTCAATGCGGCGCTCGTAGCTATCGGCCTGGCCGTCTTCATCGAAGGCCATAATGACCACCGCCGCGCCGTACTGGCGCACCAGCCGGGCGTAGTGCTTGAAGCGCTCGGGGCCTTCCTTGAGTGAAATCGAGTTAACGATGCTCTTGCCCTGCACGCACTTGAGGCCGGCTTCGATGACCGTCCACTTCGACGAGTCTATCATCAAGGGCAGGCGTGCGATGTCGGGCTCCGAGGCAATGAGGTTCAGGAAGGTGGTCATGGCCGCCTCCGAGTCGAGCATGCCCTCGTCCATATTCACGTCGAGGACCTGAGCGCCGTTTTCGGCCTGGGCGCGCGCCACGGCTAGGGCGGCCTCGTAGTCGCCCGAGCGGATGAGGCGCGCAAACGCCCGCGAACCCGTCACGTTGCAGCGCTCGCCGATGTTGACGAACAGGCTCTGCGGGGTGATGTTGAACGGCTCCAAGCCCGCAAGACCTAGGGAAGACTGCACCGTGAGCAGCGACGGATTGGCCAGGGCGCCATCTATGGCTAGCTCTGGAGCAGGCGCAACAGTAGGCTTATCAACGTTTCGTGTTGGGTATTTATCAGCCAACCGCTTGAGCTCGGCAATGTGCTGGGGCGTAGTGCCGCAGCAGCCGCCCACCACGTTGAGCAGGCCTTCTTTCAGGTAGTCTTCGACCAGGGCAGCAAATTCCTGGGCGCTCTCGTCGTAGCCACCAAAAGCATTGGGCAAGCCGGCATTAGGGTAGGCTGAAACCGACACATCGGCCAGGCGAGCCAGCTCGCGCACGTAAGTGCGCAGCTGGTCGGCCCCTAGGGCGCAGTTGAGGCCCACGCTCAGCAGCGGTAGGTGGCGGATGCTATTCCAGAAGGCTTCCACCGTCTGTCCGCTCAAGGTGCGGCCCGAAGCGTCGGTGATGGTACCCGAAATCATGACCGGCACCACCCGGCCGCCCTCATCGAAGAACCGCTGCACTGCGAAGAGCGCGGCCTTGGCATTGAGGGTGTCGAAGATAGTTTCGATGAGCAGCGTGTCTACACCGCCATCCACGAGGCCGCGCACCTGCTCTAGGTAAGCAGTGGCGAGCTCGTCGAAGGTCACGGCACGGTAGCCGGGGCGATTTACATCGGGCGAGAGTGAAGCCGTGCGGTTGGTGGGCCCGATAGCACCCGCCACGAAGCGCGGCTGCTCGGGCGTTTGCGCCGTAAACTCGTCGGCCACCTCGCGGGCTATGCGCGCCGACTCGTAGTTCAGCTCATACACCACGTGTTCCAGCGCGTAGTCGGCCTGCGCGATGGTGGTGCCCGAGAAGGTGTTGGTCTCGACCATATCAGCCCCGGCCGCGAAATACTCGGCGTGGATGGCCCGGATAATATCGGGGCGCGTGAGGCTCAGCAGGTCGTTGTTGCCCCGCAGCGGGTGCGAGTGGTCGCGGAAGCGCTCGCCCCGGAAGTCTTCTTCCTCCAGCGGGTAGCGCTGAATCATAGTGCCCATGGCGCCGTCCAGAATGAGCAGGCGCTGGCGCATGAGCGCGGGCAGCGGTGAAATACTAGCGGGGTCGTACCCGAGAGAGGCAGGGGCAACAGGAGCGGCAGCGGACATATTCTTTCTAGCGGCAAAAGCGAAGGCAAGGGCCCTATCCAGAAAGAAAGCCACGCTAAGCAGCGCAGGTTCCGGCCGATATCTTCTTTGGTCGTAAGTAATTGACCAAACAGGAGTTGGCACCAGCCCTAGGGCGGTTGCCAAGACGTCATCGGGCCTGGTCCCTCGGTCTTTCTGGATAGCAGCGGCTACGAAGATACAACTGATAACCGTCACTTTGCTTAAAACCTGCTTTAGTTGACTTTAACCAACTTAGCCAACGCAAAAAGCGCCTTCCCAATGAAGGGAAGGCGCTTTTTAGAAAAATACGCAGTGTTTGCTACCTAGGGCAGTAATATACCGCGGTAGTTGGTCGGATTTACCTGCTGGATGCTTGCGCCATACTGCGCATTGATAGCCTTAATCATCTCATTGGCTACCAGCGCGTAGCCACGGGGAGTGGGGTGCACGCCATCGAGGCTGAACAGGTTGCCGGTGATGAAGCTGGCGCTGTTGCTCACGGCGTTGTAGGTGTAGCCGGCAGTAGCCACACCTTGGAAGTATGCGTTGGCATCGAACAGGGCCAGCCCGCGGGCAGTAGCCTCGGCGCGAATAACACTATTCAACTCATTAGTACGGGTTAGCACAGGGCTAACCTCATTGCTGTCAAGGACATATGCGCTAGGCAGCGGATTGGCCAAGGCGGGTGAATAACCCACCCCGATGGGTAGTGGGTTGGCCTGCGTGGCACCCGTGCCAATAACGGCCTGGGCCGTGAGCAGAACGTAGTCGGCATCGGTGGCCTCGCGCACCGTGCCAGTGCCGGTGCGGATGTAGAAGCTGGCCGCCGCCGCATTGGGCAGGGCCGGGTTGCTGCGAATGAGCGCTTTGATGGCCGAGGCCTTCACGGTCGTGAACAGCGGTACGTTGGTCACGTTCGGGATGGTAGCTACCAGGCCTTTGGCCCCGCCAGCCGTCAGTACGTCTAGCACCTGCTTATACTTGGTGGTGAATTCGGCCACTGGCGTGAGCGTGCGGCTGGGGTCGGCTCCACCTGCGGTAGCATAGCTTAGCACATCATTGTTGCCCAGCCAGTTGGTGAAAAAAGTTGGCTTGAGCGTGGCTACTCGCTCCTGCACATACTGCAGGTAGTTGAGGAGGCCGCCAGGCTGCGTAGAAGGCAGCAGGCGCTCAAAATAAGGGTTGAAGCCCAGCGGATTGTTGTAGCCGTAGCCGTTGGTCGTCACGTCGGCTACCTTAATGCCGGGCACACCTAGGTTCTGGTTGTCAGTGCCCGTGTACTTGCGCAGCAGCACATAGTCGGCCCCGCTCCGAAGGCTGCCCGGCAGCACGGCCAAGCTATCGGTAGCGGGCGCGAGCGTGGGCACTCCATTGGTAATGGCCGTTAGGCGCAAGTAGCCCGAGCCGTGCGCGTACGCCTGGTCAAAAAGCGGCTGATTGAAAGCGCCGCCCCCCACTTGGGCAAACTGCTTGGCTAGCAGATTAGGGTACGACTGGAGCTGGCTTGCCCGCGACACGCCACCACTCTGGTAGCCCGCCGTGAGTGAGTTGCCGACGGCCAGATAGGTCGTGAAACTAGCTGAACCCGCCGAGGGGCTGGGGCCATCAATATTGGCTTGGCAGCCGGCCAGGCCCAGCAGCGCCAGCGCGGGCAAGGCCTTCACCGCAAAAGAAGAAAAAGTAGTCATGGGAATATGCAGGTGGGAAAAAGGTCGGCCTTAGAACTTGTAGAACACCCCAATGCCGGGCACGCTAATGGTCGTTTTGTAGGTACCGGCCACGCGGTCGGTGGTGCCGGTGGCCACTAGGTCGGCCTGGCTCTGGCTGCGCTGGCGGAAGTCTTCGAACAGAAACGAGCCGTCGATGCCGAAGCGCTCGCTGAACGTGTAGGTGAAGCCCGCCGTGAGGCCCACGCGGTCAGCGTCGGGCGTTTCGGGAGTCACGTAGCCATCACGCACGCAGGCAAAATCGTAGAGGGCACCCGCCCGCACCGTGAGGCCGCTCGTGAGCTTGTACTGGCCGCCTACGCGCAGGGCGAGAGCATCTTTATAATTGCGCGCCGAAGACGACGAGGTAACGCCAGCGCCCCCGAGCACGCCGCCGGTGTAGGTAAAGTCGAGCGATTTATAATGGCTCCAGCGCACTAGGTTGGCGTCGAAGGCTAGGGTTAGCTTGTCGCTGGGGTGCACGCCCACGCCGAAGTTATACACGTCGGGCAGCGGCAGGGTAGCGCCGAACCCTGTGGCCGTGAAGCTGCTAGCCGCCGCACTCGGCACGTTGCTGAGCGTGACAGTGCCATTGCTGATGCGGGCGTCGATGCGCGAGCGGTAGCTGGCCCCAATGCTAAGCTTATCGCTGGGCTTGTACATAATGCCCACATTGTAGCCGATTTTGTGGTCGGCCTTGCCCGTGAGCTGGGCGTGCGCCACCGTGCCATTCTGCCCTTGCAAGGGAACGTCGCGCTGCAAGTCCACATCGCCTAAGGCCAGCACTACGAGGCCCGCGCCAATGCCCAGCTTGGGCGTGATGGCGTAGGAGGCCGTGAGCTGCCCAAATACCGAACGCAAGTTGATGTCGGTGAGCGTGTAGCGGCCCGTCCAGCCCTGGCCATAGTGCAGCTCGCTGCCAAAGGGCGTGTACACGCCGATGCCGACCTTAAACTTATCGCTTATGCTGTAGCCCGCGTAGCCGTTGAAGGGGAAGACGTTCTTGTTTTGAAGCGTTTCTTGGGAGCCGCCACCATCAGAGCGGAACGAGATGCGCGGGATGGCCATATTAAGCCCGCCCTGCACACTATTGTAGGCCACAAATACGAAGGCACCGGGGTTGTAGAACTGCGCTGCCTGGTCGAGGTAGAGGCCGGTGCCCGTGCCGCCCATGCCCACGTTTTTCTGGCCGCCAAGGCCCACTTGAAAGCCGCTCGCCAGCGCGCCCGACGTGGAAGCCAGTAGCGCTCCCCCCGCGAGGAGTAAAGATTTTGCCTGCATATAGTAGAATGAGGGTGGGTGAGAAAGATGGACTAAAGGTATCGTGCGTTTTGCAAAAAACAGTAGGCATGCCTACTATATTCAGTCCTTTTTTTTGCAAAGCTATTACCTTCTTCCAGAGAGTGGTTTTTGGCCACAAAGCAGCCGTTGCAACGGTTACTATCAGCTGCGAAAATCTAGGCTAGTAGCAATAAGCCTTCAGGACTGCACCAGTGCCTAAGTATCAGCCTAACGGCTTGTTTACTATTTGCTTTAGAAACATTTATTTAATAAGGGCAAGTAGTCATACATGGTAGTTTTGTACTACTATTTCCCCACACTTTCCATTGTATGATAAAACCATTCCTCAAACTGGGTTGGACTGGCTTGCTGGCACTAGCCGCACTGGGCGCGCACGCCCAAGCGACGGCGCCGCTTACTGGCACTTCCTACGCGCAAGACTTTAGCGAGCTGGCGGCCACTGGCACAGCTAACACGAAGGACACGCTGCCCCTAGGGTGGGATTTTGTAGAAACCGGCACCAATGCCGACCAAACCTACGCCACCAGCACCGGCTCAAGCACGGCCGGCAATACGTATAGCTTCGGTGCTAGCGGCAGTACCAACCGCGCCTTTGGCACGCTGCAAAGCGGCTCAGTTATCCCAACTATCGGGGGTGGGTTTGTCAACAATACGGGGGCCACGCTCACCAGCCTCACCATTACTTACACGGGCCAAACCTGGCGCATTGGCACCGCGAACCGCACCGACCGGCTCGATTTTCAGTACAGCACCGATGCTACGTCTATCAGTACGGGCACGTGGGCAGGCGTAGCTGAGCTGAGCTATACCAACACGGCAGCTACAACTACGGGGGCTGCCTCTCCTACCCAGACGGCAACTATTACGAGCACTATCACGGGCCTTAATCTGGCGGCCGGCGATACGTTTTGGGTGCGTTGGAATGATTTTAATGCCAGTGGGGCCGACGATGGCATGGCCATCGATGACTTTTCGCTGAGCTGGAGCGCGCCTACGGCGGCGCAGCTTACGGCCGCTCCCAGCTCGCTCGCCTTTGGCAGCACGGCCGTGGGCAGCACCTCGACCGCTAAGACCTATACCCTAACGGCCGCCAACCTTAGCGACCCGACCACGCTCACGGCCACGGGCCCATTCGTGCTTTCTAAGGATGGCAGCAGCGGCTCGTATGCCACTGCACTCACCTACTCGGTGGCCGAACTGGCTGCTCCTGCTACGGTGTATGTGCAATTTGTACCCACAGTTGGCGGCGCGGCTACGGGCCGCATCAGCCACAGCAGCGGCACGGCGTCGGCCACGGTGGTGCTGAGCGGGGCAGGCTACGACCCCAACCAGACCAGCTTTAGCTTTGATGCCTGCACCGGTACGACTGACCTCTCGGACGGCTGGCTGCAATACAGCGTGGCGGGCGCTCAAACTTGGACCTGCACTACTTTCGGCCGCAACAAAGCCACCAACTCGCCTACTGCTTCGGCGCCTTACGGGCTGCAAATCAACGGCTTTGCCAATGGCAGCAACGTAGAAAACCAGGACTGGCTTATCTCGCCCAGCCTCAACCTCAGCGCTACCAACTTCCCCGCCCTCACGTTCTGGGCGCGCTCGGCGTTCACGGGCCCGGGCCTGGTCGTACGCGTTTCGACCAACTACGTGGGCAGCGGCGACCCTGCTCTTGCTACCTGGACGACGATTAGCGCGATTTTGCCCACGGCTGGCTCCGACGTTTGGACGCAGGTGGGCGGCCTCGACCTGAGCGCCTTCAAGGCGCCCAAGGTGTACGTGGCCCTGGTGTACACTTCGGGCCCCAGCACCGGCGCCTCGCGCTGGACGGTCGATGATATTGCCATCACCAACGGTAATGCTGCCCCAACTCCGGCTTTGGCCGTGAACCCGGCCACGCTGTACCTAGGCAACCAGTCGGTGAACAACAGCACTGTTCAGACCTTCGCGCTTAGCGCGGTCAACTTGGCGGGCAACGTGACGCTGACGACTTCGGCCGCCGACTACCAAGTGGCAAAAGCTGGCGGCGCGTTCGCCCGCACCCTCAGCCTGACCCCCGCCGAATTAGTTGGGCCAACTACCATTCAGGTAAGGTTTACGCCCCTAACGGCTGGCTTGGCTTACAACGGCAGCATCCAGGTAACCGCGGCCGGCGCTCCGACAGCCACCGTCCAATTGGTCGGCAACTCCTACGACCTAGACAGCTCGCTGGAAGTAGTGGACTGGAACATGGAATGGTTTGGGTCGGCCCCCTCGGCCAACGTAGGCCCTACCAACAAGGACTTGCAGCAGGCCAACGCGCTGAAGGTAATGGCCAGCTTGCGGGCCGACGTCTTTATGCTGCAAGAAGTGGTAAGTGTTGCCCGCCTCCAGCAGGTGGTGGCCGACTTATCAGCCGCCACGGGCCTCACCTACGGGTACCAGGCTTCGGATTTTGGCTCTTATGCCGACGACCCCACCACCGACGCCGTAGACTACGCCAGCGCTCAGAAGCTGGCCTTTGTGTACAACACGGCTGTGGTAAGCAACCCCACGTTCCAGGGCCTACTGCGGTGCAACGAAACCGACAACTGCCCCGCTTACAACGCCTGGGCCGGCGGTCGCTTCCCGTACATGATGACGGCAACGGTGACCCTGAACGGGGTAGCCAAGCAGGTGCGGTTCATTAATATCCACGCCAAGGCTAACAGCAGCGCCACGTCGGCCACCGACTACCAGCGCCGCAAAGTAGGCGCCGACCTACTGAAGGCATACCTAGACACTAATTACCCGAACGACAACATCCTTATCGCGGGCGACTACAACGACGTGCTCAATGGCACCATCGCCACCGGCATATCGCCAGCCGTGAGTTCGTACAGCTCGTTTTTGAACGACGCGACTGGCTATGTGCCCCTAACGCTGGCCTTGGCCAATGCGGGCGCCCAATCGACGGCTGGTTACCCCACGGTAATTGACAACAGCATCGCTTCCAATGAGCTAGCGGCCTACTACCTGCCAGGCTCGGCCGCCGTGCGCACCGATATCGCCAGCCAGATTGAGAGCTACGCCACCACTACCACCGACCACTACCCGGTGTTCACGCGCTACTCGTTCTCGACGCCTGACCTAGTTATCAGCACCCCCAACCAACTGGTGCTCAACGGCATTTACAACAGCATCACCGTTACGGGTACTGGCTCGGCCCGGGTACAGGCTCCGGTAGCAGTCAATACGTCGCTGACCGTGCAAGGCGGCGGCCGCCTCGATACTGATTGCCAGCCCCTGACTGGCCCCGGCACCTTCACGGTGGCCGATGGCGGTACGCTGGGCATCTGCGACGCGGCGGGTATCGCCACCACGGGCAGCACTGGCGCCATCCAGGTTACGGGTACGCGCTCGTTCTCGATGGCCGCCAACTACGTCTATAATGGTACCACGGCCCAGGTAACGGGCCTAGGTCTGCCTAGCCAAGTGCGCGAACTGACGACCACCAACGCTAGCAATCTGACCCTAAGCCAGCCCCTGATTGTGGCGCAGACCCTAACCGTGGCCAACAGCGGCAACGTACTGCTGAACAACCAGACCCTGACACTGCGCTCGGATGCCACGGGCACGGCCCTCGTCGTGAACAGCGGCACCGGCACGGTGCAAGGCGCCACCGCCGCGGTGCAGCGCTACCTCGATGGCAGCCTCAACGCTGGCCTAGGGTATCGCCAGCTGTCGGCACCGGTGAGCGGCTCGACAGTAGCCGACCTAGGTACCGCCAGCTTCTCGCCCGTTGTGAACTCAGTGTATAACACTAGCACCATGCCCGGCTCGGTACAGCCTTTCCCCACGGTGTACGGCTACGACGAAAGCCGCCTCACGACCACCACGAATAACTTCTCGGCCTTCGATAAAGGGTGGTACTCGCCAGCCGACCTACGCAGCGCGCTGGTAGTAGGCAAAGGCTACACCGTGAACCTAGGTGCCAACCAAGTGGTGGACTTTGTGGGTACCCTCAACAACGGCGACTACACCCAGACGCTAACACGCCAAGACCAAACCGCCGACGGTGGCTGGCAGCTACTGGGCAACCCCTACCCCGCCCCCCTCGACTACTCGCTAGTAACGGAGGCCGACCGCTCCAACCTCGAGGCCGCCGTGTATGTGAGCCAGAGCACTGGCCAGTACGCCAACACCTATCGTAGCTACGTCAACGGCATCGGCAACCCCGTGCTGCCAGTGGGCCAGGGCTTCTTCGTTCGCGTCACGCAAAATCAGACTACTGCTAGCCTCGCGCTACGCAACAGCCAACGCGCTACTAGCTACGCTACCCAAGCGAGTGTACTGCGCACTACCGGCGAAACCCGCCCCATGCTGAACCTGACCCTAGGTACTGCTAGCGGCGCCGCCGATGGCCTCTATATGTATGCTGAAAGCGGTGCCACAGTTGGCTTCGACCTGAAGCAGGATGCCGCCAAGCTTCCTAACGTCAGTGGCCTGAACCTAGCCGCCCTCACCAGCGACGGCCAGCCGCTCAGCATCCAGGGCCTGGCTACCTTGACGGGCCGCATAGCTCTGCGCGTGCAAGTGCCGGCTGCCGGCACCTACTCGCTCACCGCCGCCGAACTACTGAACCTGCCCGCTGGCACCCAGCCCGTGCTGGAAGACACCAAAACCGGCCAGCGCACGTCGCTGACGGCCGCAGGCAGCGCCTACACTTTCTCGGTAGCCGCTGGCGAACCCACCGATGGCCGTTTCTGGCTGAGCCTCAATGGCACGGCTAGCCCACTGGCTACCAGCAGCCCGCTACAAACCGAGCTAGCGCTGTACCCCAACCCTACCCAGAATGGCCAGGCTACGCTGCTCGTGCCCACCGGCACGGGTGCCGGCCAAGTGCGCGTGCTCGATGCCCTAGGTCGCCTGGTGCGCGAGCAAGCGCTCGTGGTGGGCGGTGCTACTACGCTAAAGCTCGCTGGCCTGCCAGCCGGCGTGTACATGGTGCGCGTACAGGCTGGTAGCGAGCAAGCTACCCGTCGCCTCACCATTAATTAGTGCTTAGTTGTTGGTGCTTGGTGCTTAGCTTATAGACATTAAAAACTAAGCACCAATAACTAAGCACTAAGCACTAGCCGCTGAAAACGCTCGTTGGCTCGGCCAGCGGGCGTTTTTTAGTTTAGAACGCTACCTAGGAAATCTTGCACGTTGCTGCGCAACTTGCCGTAGCTTACGTTTTCCCTTGCTCATGCGCCCCGCCGATACGCGCCACCGTGGCCCGCACCCCGCCGATGACCAGCTGTTTGCGCCCAAGTGGGTGCCGGTGCTGCGCCGCGCTACCGCCGAGCTGTCGTGGCTGCTCACGCGTGGGTACCCGCCCAGCGCCACCCTGAAACTGGTGGGCGACCGCTACGCCCTTACCGAGCGCCAGCGCTGGGCCGTGGGCCGCGCCGCCTGCCCCGATGAGCTACGCACCAGCCGCGCAGCCAAGCAACTGCCACCCACCGACCTAGGTGGCCGGCCCGTGTCTATCGACGGCTTCAACCTGCTCATCACCCTCGAAACTGCCCTGAGCGGCGGCGTCGTGCTGCGGGGCCGCGATGGGGCCCTGCGCGACTTGTCGAGCATTCATGGCACCTACCGGGCGGTGCAGGAAACCGACCGCGCCATTCAATTGGCCGCCACCGCGCTGCTCGCGCTTAGCCACGGCCCCGTGCGGTGGCTGCTCGACCAGCCCGTCTCGAACAGTGGCCGACTGGCGGCGCGCCTGCGTGAGTTGGGGCCCGCCCTAGGTCTGCCCTGGACGGCCGAAGTAGTGATGAACCCCGACCGCGAGTTGGCCGAAACCACCGACGTGGTCGTCACTTCCGACTCGGTTGTGCTTGACCGCGCTGGCGCCTGGCTCAACCTCGCCACGCTAGCGCTAGAAGCTGCCCCGCCGTACTGGCTGCTTGACCTAGGAGAGGATTACGCAGAGGCCGCCGCTGGCTAAAAGGACTGAGTTTGGTAGCCTAAGTTGGCTTTACTGATTCCAAACCAGTTTCCTAGGTTCCTGATGCAGCGCGGCGACTTAGTTACCGACCTTTCTCCCTAGTCTTTTGTGAAAATCTATGCGTTTTAACCCTATACTGAAGCCTGTTCTGGCCCTCCCGCTACTGGCAGCTCTGCCAGTGGTGGCCGCGCCGCCCGTGGCCACGCCCTATTTCTCGGAGCCCGCCGTATCGCCCGACCGCCAGGAAATCGCCTTCGTATCGGGTGGCGATGTGTGGACGGTGCCGGTGGCGGGCGGCGAGGCCCGGCTGCTGGTAGCCCACCCCGCCACCGAAAGCCGCCCGCTGTACTCGCCCGATGGCAAAACGCTGGCTTTCACCTCTACGCGCAGCGGCAACGGCGATATCTACCTTCTAAATTTTGAGAGCGGCGAGCTCAAGCGGCTGACCTTCGACGACGGGCTCGACCAGCTCGACGCGTGGTCGGCCGATGGCAAGTACCTCTACTTTTCCTCGACCAGCCGCGACATCGCGGGCATGAACGACATCTACCGCGTGCCGGTGGGCGGCGGCACGCCCACCGCCGTGTCGGCCGACCGCTACGCCAACGAGTTTTTTGCCGCGCCCAGTCCCGATGGCAAAACGCTAGCCCTGGCCGCCCGCGGCATCGCCTCCAACCAGTGGTGGCGCCACGGCCACAGCCACCTCGATGAGTCCGAAATCTTGCTGCGGCAAGACGACAAAAGCGGCCCTAGGTATACCAACCTCACCAGCGGCGGCAGCAAGGCGCTATGGCCGATGTGGGGGCCGGGCGGCCAAAAGCTATTTTACACCAGCGACCAGGGCGGCCCCGAAAACATCTGGACCACCGGCCTCACCAAGGGCACGCCCCAGCAAGTCACCAACTTTAAGGATGGCCGGGTGCTGTGGCCCAGTGCCTCCTACGATGGCAAGCTCATTGTTTTCGAGCGCGATTTTGCCATTTGGACTCTCGACACCCAGAGCGGCCAAGCCAAACAGGTAGCCATTCGGCGGCGCGGGGCGCCGGCCAGCCCCACCGTAGAGCGCCAGCGCTTTACTGACCGCTTGCAGGAAATGGCGCTCTCGCCCGATGGCAAGAAGGTAGCCTTCATCGTGCACGGCGAGGTATTTGCCGCTTCGGCTGCCGATGGTGGCGACGCCACCCGCCTCTCGGTGACCACCGCCGCCGAAAGCGACCTAGCCTGGGCGCCCGACAGTCGCCGGCTGGTGTACGTGTCAGCCCGCGACGGTGCTAAACACCTGTATAGCTACACTTTCGCCACTGGCAAGGAAACGCGCCTAACCAACGCGGCCACCAACGACGCTGCCCCGCGCTTCTCACCCGATGGCAAGCTGCTGGCGTTTCAGCGCGATGCCAAGGAGCTGCGCGTACTCGACCTAGGGAGCAACCAGGAGCGCGTGGTGGGCACCGGCCGCCTCGACCGGCCGCCGCTGGCCGCCGAGCGTTCGGCCGTGTGGAGCCCCGATGGCAAGTGGCTGGCCTTTGCCCCGGCCGGCGCCCGCGGCTTTACCAATGTGCAGGTGGTGCCCGCCGCGGGTGGCGCGGCCCGGCCGGTAAGCTTCTTGGCCAACTCCAACAGCAACACCCTTTCGTGGAGCCCCGATGGCAAGTACCTGCTCTTCGACACCGGCCAGCGCACCGAAGACGCCGAAGTAGCCCGCGTCGATTTGCAGCTGCGCACGCCGCGCTTCCGCGAAGACCAGTTCCGCGACCTGTTCAAGGAAACGACGCCCGGCCCGGTATCGCCCGACAAAAACCAGAACCCGCCGCAGAAGCCCACCACCCCAGCTACGCCAGCGCCGCTGCCGGTAGCTGCCGCTGACTCGGCCCGCGCCAAAACGCGCGCCACGGCTAAAAGCAAGAAGCCGAGCAAAGGAAAAAAGGGGACTGATACCGCTGCTACCGCTACAGCGGCCAAACCGCCAGTCAACATCAACTTTGAGGATATTCGGCGGCGCCTGAGCTTGGTGCCGGTGGGCATCGATGTGCGTGCCCAGACTATCAGCCCCGATGGCAAGTGGCTGCTGCTCACGGGCAGCGTCTTGAACCAGACCAACTTGTATATCTACCCGCTCGATGAGCTGAGCAAAGACCCCGCCACGGCCCGGCAGATTACCTCCACCTCGGGCGCCAAGCGCGAGGCCCAGTTTTCGCCCGATAGCAAGGAGGTGTACTTCCTCGACCAGGGCCGCATTCAGGTGGTGCCCGTGGAAGCGGGCAAGGGCTCCTCGCGCAGCGTGTTTGTAGCCGCCGAGCTCGATGTGGACTTCGAGCAGGAGAAAATGGTGGTCTTCGACGAAGCCTGGGCCTACCTGCGCGACTTCTTCAACGACCCCACCTTCAACGGCGCCGACTGGCCAGCCCAGCACGACCGATTTGCGCCCTACATCGCCGGCGCCCGCACCCCCGACGAAGCCCGCCGCCTCACCAACCTCATGATTGGCGAACTTAATGCCTCGCACTCGGGCATGGGTCCGGCGCCAACCGCCTACGGAACGGTACCGCCCTCCACCGGCCGCCTAGGGGTACGCTTCGACCCCGCCGAATATGAGCAAAAAGGCCGCCTGCGCGTGACCACCGTGCTGCCCCTAGGGGCGGGCGCGCTGGCCGGCCTCAAGCCCGGCGACGTGCTACTGGCCGTGGATGGCCGCCCCATCAACGGCAGCACCAACCTCGACGAGGTGCTGCAATACAAGGTAGGCCGCCGCACCACGCTCCGCGTATCCTCCGATAGTAAGGAGCGCGAGGTAGTGGTGCGCCCCCTCAGCCGCGACACCGAAAAGGCCCTCGACTACCGCCAGTGGGTAGAGGAGCGCCGCGCCTACGTGGCCAAGGCCAGTGGCGGCAAGCTCGGCTACGTGCATATGTTCGATATGTCGGCCGCTTCGCTTTCGCAGCTATACCTCGACCTCGACGCCGAAAACATGAGCCGCGACGGCGTGGTGGTGGACGTGCGCAACAACAACGGCGGCTTCGTAAACGTGTACGCTATTGACGTGCTGGCCCGCCGCAGCTACCTCACCATGGCCGACCGCGGTACGCCCACCCCAGTGCCCGCCCGCAGCGCCCTAGGTCAGCGCAGCCTCGAAATTCCGACGGTGCTCGTCACCAACCAACATTCGCTCTCTGATGCCGAAGACTTTAGCGAAGGCTACCGTGCCTCCAAGCTCGGCAAAATAGTGGGCGAGCCCACCGGCGGCTGGATTATCTTCACTTCAGGCACCACCCTGCTCGACGGCTCCAGCCTGCGCCTGCCCACCAGCACCATCCGCTCGACCCGCGACGGCAAGGTAATGGAAATGAACCCCCGCCCCGTGGACGTACCCGTGACGCGCCCCATCGGCGAGAGCTACACCGACCACGACGTGCAGCTCGATACCGCCGTGAAGGAGTTGCTGGGCCAGTTGGGCAAGTAGCCTATAAAACGCCTGCCATAAACCGGCTGTCATGCTGACGAAGGAAGCATCTTATCAGGGCAGAATAACCTTGATAAGATGCTTCCTTCGTCAGCATGACAGCCGGTTTTGTGTCGTCTTTAATCTCTTACTTTGCCTCTAGCAGCGGCAGCACCTCGGCTACTTCAAACAGCGAGTTGTAGCGCAGAATCGACTTGAGCAAAGACACATGCCCCTGGCCAATGATGAGTACAATAGCCTTGTCGCGCTGCACATCCACGGCGCGCAGCAAGTTGGTGTAGATGCGCACGTTGCGCTTAAAATAATCGCCGCCTAGGTCAGCGCCGGCGTAGTTGGTGCCTCCACCTACGCGGGCGTCGGTTAGTAAGTAGCCATCCATATTGGATTGGTTTACCTCCGGCGAGTTTAAGACCTTGAAGAGATTGAGCATATTGTTCATGGGGCGCTTAGGCACGGCGGGCCGGGCGGCCTCAATAGCCTTCACTCGCTTCTCTATCAGCAGGCCTACGCTGTCGCCGGCCTGTGCTGGGCCACTAAAGCCTTTCAAAATCGGCTCCTGGCCGTGGCTCTTGGCATAATCTAGGGCCGCGCCGTAGTCGAACACGCCGTCGGCATCGGCGCAGTATACTTTGGGGCGGTTCAGTTTCTTGGCCAAGCGGTAGCCAAGCTGCACCACCTCGTTGTTGTTGTCGCGCTGGTTGCCTACCTCGCGCTGGCCTTTGCGGTAGAGCGCATAGGTGCTATCCACAAAGCGCTGGCGGTACTCCTGCTTCCACTCCACAAACACTTTATCGGCTTGCGTTTTCTGGAGCTTGCTCACCAGCTCGTCGAGTTCGCGCTGCTTATCGGGCGTACTCATGTCCACCTTGGTGCCTTTGATAACATCGCCGTCCGAGGCATTGAAGTGAAATGTGCCGACCAGATACACCTTGATTTTGGTGTTGAGCGGAGCAGCCGTTTGGGCTACGGCAGGGCGGGCGGCGGCAAGGAGTCCTAGGGCGAGCAGGGAGCGGAAGCAGGTGGCGAGCGACATAGCAGTGTGACAGTTGAAAGTGATGTCGCAAAGGTGCCTACCCTACCTAGGGCTCGAAATTTTATTATCCTAACCCGGCCGAATCTTATTCCAACTGGCGCGGCACGGTCGTCCGGCCCCCGCGGGCGTTGACTTTCGCCTAGGCGGCTTTGGGATAATAAATGGCGACGGGTGCTACCTAGGCCGGTACTTTTAAGCCATGAACCGCCCGCGCCTTCTTCTCTACCAAGTGCTCGGCTGGGCGCTGGTTATCGGCTCCGATTTGGTAGCCATTATAGCTACGCACAGCAAGAGCGATAAGCAGGGACTTAGCCAGCAATTGCTGCTGCAATTCACGTTCGAACTCAGCTTGATGAGTTTGTTTTACTACTGCTTCCTGTTCGTGTTTCCGCGGGGGTTGCGGCGGGGCGGCTGGCCGGTGCTGGGGCTAGGGCTGCTTGGCACGCCGTTGGTATTTGCTGGCAGCCGCTACATGCTGCAAGAGGTGCTATTGCCGCTGCTGTTCGGCTTTCGCAACTACTATCCGGGCGTGCCGCTGCTCCCTTATATCGGCGACAACCTCTACTACCTGCCGCCCACGGTAGGGCTGGCCGCAGCCGTTGTGGTAGTGCGCGACGCCTTTGTGCGCGAAAAGGAGCGTGAAAACCAGCTGCTGCTGCAAGTGCTGGAGCAGGAGAAAACCCAGGCCGAGCTAGCCTTTTTGCGCACCCAGATAAACCCGCACTTCCTCTACAACACCCTCAACTACCTCTACGCCCAGGCCTACCCCGTGTCGGAGCCTCTGGCCGAGGCCGTGCTGCGCCTCTCCGACCTCATGCGCTACCTGCTGCACGACAGCCCCGATGGCCAGATAGACCTAGGCCGCGAGGTGGAGTACGTGGAGAATTACCTGGCCATTCACCAATTGCGCTTCGAGGAAAATTTCCACGTCGAGTTTCTCCAAACCGGCCAGCCGGTGGGCGGGCAGCGCGTGGCCACCCTCCTGCTTATTCCGTTCGTGGAAAACGCTCTCAAGCACGGCGTCGTGAACCAGGCAGCGCACCCGGTGCGCATCCGGCTGCACCTACCAGCAGCTAATCAGCTAGAGTTCAGCGTTGAAAACCGCATCAGCCAGCACCAAAAGGACGCCACGACGGGCGTGGGCCTGCCCAATATTCGGCGGCGGCTGGAGCTGCTTTACCCCGGCCGCCACACCCTAGGTGTGCACAACGACGGCCAAACCTACCGCACGCAGCTCACGCTACTACTCAGTGCTTAGCGTCAGCGCCTTGGCATCGAGCGCCGGCAACTGCACGTCAAAATCCACCTGGGCGGTAGGCTGAATTTTGGGCACTACCACATAGTAAACTACGCTGGCGGCCTTGTGGCCGGCGGCCGCTTCCAGCTTCACGGTATAGGTGTAGCCGGTGCAGGTTTGCACTACTTCTTGAGCCAGCACGTGGCTGCTGATGGCAGTTTTGGTCTTGCCGGCCAATAGCGTGTGGGTCGTAAAGTCGACCATAGCAGGCGGCGCGCAGTTGAATAGCTCGCGGTACTCGCTGATGGAGTTCACGATGTACTGGTTGGACTGCCCCACGTTGGGAATGGGCTCCGTAATGTGGGCTTTCAGGCCCGGCACCTGGGTCGTCTCTACCGCGATGGGACCGGGGCAGGGTACGGTATCATCCTCTTTTTTGCAACTATTGTTCATGGCCAACAAGCTGCCGACCACGAGAAGGAGTAAGCGAGTAAAACGCATTCAATAGGCAGGTTGGGTGGGAATAGAAAAGGCGGTCGAGCGTATTAGCAGCAAGCTACTTAACTAGCATCGACCTAGGGTAGGAACGCCGCTCCGCTTGGAAAACAGCGCTTGTCAATGGGTACGCAACAGCCATAGCAATAAGGCCTAGGAGCACCCTTAGCAAACTTAGCGGTAATTCTTTGGAAATCATAGCCCCACATGCTGATTTTATCCGTCCAAAATCAGATTAGCAAAGCCGCCTGTCTCTTTGGGCCTACATTTCCCTTTCACTTCTTTCTGTTCCTATGCTCCGCTGCATTGCCGTTGACGACGAAGCGTTTGCTACCCGGCTGCTTGCCAGCTACATCCAGAAGATTCCGACCCTAGAGCTAGTTGGCACTACTACCAAGCCGCTCGAAGCGCTGCAATGGGTGCAGGAAGGCCGCGCCGACCTCGTATTTCTCGACATCCAGATGCCCGAGCTCACGGGGCTACAATTCCTCAAAATCTGTGGCAACCGCTGCAAGGTCGTACTCACCACCGCCTACCCCGAGTACGCCCTCGACGGCTACGAGCACGACGTGGTAGACTACCTGCTCAAGCCCATTGCCTTCGACCGGTTTTTGCGGGCCGTGCAAAAGGCGCAGGCGCTGGTGCCCGCCGCTGCGCCGGCCCCCCCCCCTGCCCCAGTACCGAGCGCACCGCTAGTTACGGCCAGCCCCGACTACCTCTTCGTGAAGGGCGAGAGTAAGAACAAGTACCTCAAGCTTAACTACGCTGATATTCTGTACATTCAGGGGCTCAAAAACTACGTTTCTATTCACGTGGGCAGCCAGCGCGTGGTCACCTACCAGACCCTGCGCGACCTAGAGGCACAGCTACCGCAGCCGCCCTTTGTGCGGGTGCATAAGTCGTTCATTATCTCGCTCGACCACCTGCGCATGGTGGAGGGTAACATGCTGCTCGTGGGCACCGAAAGCATCACGGTGGGCGAGACGTACCGCGAGGACTTCTTCAAGCTGATTCGGGAAAAAGGCTAGGTGCCCTGCAACGCTGGCGCTGTTATTGCCACCTTCCCGCGCTGTCCTTTATTTTTTGCTTTTGATGAAACTGGCTACCTTACCTCTTCCTTACTTGGGCCTGGCCCTAGGTCTACTAACTAGCTGTGGCCGTGACGAAGCGCCCGCCCCGGCTGCCGAAGCAACATATACCCGCTCGGTAACTTACCTGGATACGGCCAGCCCGAGCCGGCTCGACTCCACGTTTAAGTCACCAGTACTCAAGCCCTTTGCTTGGCGAAGGGGGACTAACTTCACCATATTTTTAGAGCCTACTACTGACCGTGAGACGGTTGCATTCGGCTTAGTACGCGCCAACTTACCGGCCAACCTAGTTGGCACCTATACTCTTAAAACCAAGCTGGATGCGACTAAAGACGCTGACTTCAGTTATCGGATTAATACGCCAAATAGCCCCGGCTATGCATCGCTGTATGATAAGACAATCTATACTCCCATGGGGTCTTTAACTATTACAGCATACGACGCAACGCATCAAGTAGTGAGCGGTCGCTTCACAGTTGAGCTAACCAATGTATCAGACCCTTTTGGACCAGTTTATCAATCTATTAAGCGTCGTTGTAATCTAGCATTACAGGGCACATTTACTAATGCCCCTATCAAGGATATAGAGTAAAGCTAGCGCGGTAAGTAGTACCGCTTCTTTTGCTCGCTTCTATTCCTTTTGCGCGAGGCTGCCTACCCACCTGCTGCAACGCCAGCCCGGCTAGTATGTCTTTTTTGTGAAAAAGCTGCCATCTTACCGGCTGCATTTCACCTTGACATAATTTACTCTGCTGCTTTGAAACGACGCGACTTCGTCGGCCTCACTGGTTTAGCCACCGGGGCCCTGTTCCTACCCAGCTTCCCTAGCTTGGCCGGCAATCCGGTTGATGCCGCCCGCTTGCTAGAGCCCGGCCTCGACGTGCTGCAGAAAAAGCGCTTTGCCGACGCGGCCCTCAACACGGCCAAAGGAGCCGGCGCCAGCTACGCCGACGTACGCATCGGACGCTACCTCAACCAGAGCATTTTCACCCGCGAAAAGCAGGTGCAGAACATCGCCAACGGTGAGAGCTTCGGGGCCGGCGTGCGCGTCATTGCCAATGGTAGCTGGGGCTTCGCGGCCACCAACGACGTGTCGGACAAAGGCCTCGCCAAAGCTGCGCAGTTGGCCGTAGCCATGGCCAAGGCCAACGCCAAAACCCAGAAGGAGCCCGTGCACCTGGCTGCTCAGCGCGGCTATGGCGAAGTGAGCTGGAAGACGCCCGTCAAGACCAATGCCTTCGAAGTGCCAGTGGCCCAGAAAGTAGAGCTGCTGCTGGCGGCCAATGCCAAAGCCACCGAGAACGGTGCCAACTTCGTCAATTCGTCGCTGTTCCAAATCAATGAGCAGAAGTACTTTGCCAGCACCGACGGCTCGTACATCGACCAGGATGTGCACCGCATCTGGCCCACGTTTTCGGTTACGGCCATCGACCGGGCCAGCGGCAAGTTCAAGACCCGCGATGCGCTGAGCGCACCCATGGGCCTAGGGTATGAATACCTCTCGCCGCAGGCCGTAGACAAGGTGGCGGGCCCGCAGGGCACCGGCCTCATCGGCTACCGCAACAGCTACGACATCTTAGAAGATGCCGCTTTGGCCGCTCGCCAAGCAAAGGCTAAGCTCACGGCTCAGTCGGTAGCGCCCGGCAAATACGACCTCGTGCTGGAGCCCAACCACCTAGGGCTAACCATCCACGAGAGCATCGGCCATGCGCTGGAGCTCGACCGCGTGCTGGGTTACGAATCCAACTTTGCGGGCACCAGCTTCGCGACGCTGGAGTGGAAGGCCAAGAACATTCCGTACGGCTCGAAGCAAGTCAACATTGTGGCTGATAAGCTCCAGCCCGGCTCCCTAGGTGCCGTGGGCTACGACGACGAGGGCGTGAAGTGCAAGGAGTGGACGCTTATCGACCAAGGCAAGCTGGTCAATTACGAGAAGATTCGCGACCAGGCGCACATCGTGGGCCAAACCGAATCGGACGGCTGCTGCTACGCCGACTCCTGGAGTTCGGTGCAGTTTCAGCGCATGCCCAACGTGAGCTTGCGCCCCGGCACAGCCAAGCTCAGCGCCGACCAGCTCATCAGCCAAGTCGATAAGGGTATCTACATTGCAGGTCGCGGCTCCTACTCCATTGACCAACAGCGGTATAACTTCCAGTTTGGTGGCCAGGTGTTCTACGCCATCGAGAAAGGCAAAATCACGGGCATGCTCGACGATGTAGCTTACCAAGCCAACACGCAGGAGTTCTGGAACTCGTGCGCGGCGGTGTGCGATGCGTCGGAATACCGGCTCTTCGGCACCTTCAACGACGGCAAAGGCCAGCCCTCGCAGAGCTCGGCCGTGAGCCACGGCTCGGCTACCACGCGCTTCAACGGCGTGAATGTGATTAATACGGCTCGGAAGCTGGGGTAAGGCCTTTTTGGCGCTATCACCCTGCCCCTGTTTCCTCCCCTTTGGGAAAGGGAAAGCACTTGCAAATCTTGGTTATTCAATGCCAACTGCCTTTTCACAGAGGGTAAGAAACAGGAACAGGGTCATGCCTTAGCGGAATAGCCGTTTCGAAAAAAGAACCCCGACCTACGCAACTTATCTCTGAAAGGTTAGTCCTTTTTCAAGAAATAATTCCCATCTTGCCCCTCATCCTCACTTCTATTTCACTAAATCTACCCTCATTTTGAACAGACGCGACTTCGTAGGACTAGCTGGCCTGGGGGCCGGAGCCCTGCTGCTCCCCAACTTTCCTAGCCTAGCCGGCGAGCTGGTAGACCCGGCGCGCTTGCTGGAGCCCGGCCTCGATGTGGCCCAGAAAAAGCGCCTCGCCGACGTAGCCCTGAACGCCGCCAAAAGTGCCGGCGCCAGCTACGCCGACGTGCGCATCCAGCGTACCCTCAACCAAGGCATCTTCACCCGCGAAAAGCAGGTGCAAAATATCGGTAGCACTGAGACCATGGGCGTGGGCATCCGGGTGATTGCCAACGGCACCTGGGGCTTTGCGGCTACCAACCAAATGACCGAGGCGGGCATCGCGAAGGCAGCCCAGCAGGCCGTAGCCATCGCCAAAGCCAACTCGAAGGTGCAGAAAGAGCCCGTACAACTTGCCCCGCAAAAGGGCTACGGCGACGTGAGCTGGAAAACGCCTATCCAGCAGAATGCGCTGGAAGTGCCCATCAAGCAAAAAGTAGACTTGCTGCTGAATGCCAACGCGGTAGCGCTCGACAACGGCGCTTCGTTCGTAAACTCGGCGCTGTTCCAAATCAATGAGCAGAAGTACTTTGCCAGCACCGACGGCTCGTATATCGACCAGGATGTGCACCGCATTTACCCCAACTTTGGTATCACGGTGGTGGACCGGGCCAGCGGCAAGTTCCGCTCGCGGCAGTCGCTGAGCCAGCCGATGGGCCTAGGCTACGAGTACCTCACGCCCAAGGCGGCCGACAAGGTGGCCGGCCCCGCCGGCTCCAATGTGATTGGCTACAAGAACAGCTACGACATCCTCGAAGATGCGGCCAACGCCGCTAAGCAAACCAAGCTCAAGCTGACCTGCAAAAGCGTAATACCCGGTAAGTACGACCTCGTGCTCGACCCCGGCCACCTAGGGCTAACCATCCACGAGAGCGTGGGCCACCCCCTAGAGCTTGACCGCGTGCTGGGCTACGAGGCTAACTACGCCGGTACCAGCTTCGCAACGCTGGAGTGGAAAGCCAAGAACCTGCCCTACGGCTCGAAGCAGGTTAACATCGTGGCCGACAAGCTGCAACCCGGCTCCCTAGGTGCCGTGGGTTACGACGATGAGGGCGTGAAGTGCAAGGAGTGGGACCTCATTAAGGAGGGCAAGCTCGTGAACTACGAGAAGATTCGCGACCAGGCGCACATCGTGGGCCAGAAGGAATCGGACGGCTGCTGCTATGCGCAGTCGTGGCAGGATGTGCAGTTCCAGCGCATGCCCAACGTGAGCTTGCGCCCCAGCGCCACCAAGAAAAGCGTGGACGAGCTGGTGAGCGGCGTTGACAAAGGCATCTATATCGCGGGCAATGGCTCGTTCTCCATTGACCAACAGCGCTATAACTTCCAGTTTGGCGGCCAGGTATTCTACGCCATTGAGAAAGGCAAAATCACGGAGATGCTGGAAGACGTGGCCTACCAGGCCAACACCCAGGAATTCTGGGGTGCTTGCGCCGGCTCGTGCGACGCGTCGGACTACCGCCTGTTTGGCGCCTTCAACGACGGCAAGGGCCAGCCTTCGCAGAGCTCGGCCGTGAGCCACGGCTCGGCCACGACGCGCTTCAACGGCGTGAACGTGATTAACACGGCGCGTAAAATCAGCTAGAGCGCCCTTTAGTATCTACGAAATAATCTCAGCTATAAATGGCAATTCTTTCTCAAACCGAAGCGCAGGACATTCTTAAGAAGGTTATCAGCTTCAGCACCGCCGACGAGTGCGAGGCCAACTTGCAGGGCAGCCTGCAAGGCAACGTGCGCTCGGCGCGCAACTCCATCAGCACGGCCGGCGCCACCGACAACGTGTCTTTGGCCGTAACTTCTTACTTCGGTAAGCGCTCGGGCACCGCTACTTGCAACCAGTTTGACGAGGCTACCCTGCGCCGCTGCGTGCAGCGCGCCGAAGAAATCGCGCGCCTCGCCCCCGAGAGCCCCGAGTACATGCCGCTCCTAGGTCCGCAAACCTACCAAGCCTCGCCGCAGTCGTACGCGGCCAGCACGGCGGGCATCACGCCCGACTACCGCGCCACCCAGATGGCGACCAGCATGCAGTATTGCGACACCAAAAAGCT
>Ga0160429_1000326_pt1 | contig 51868 bp, 44 predicted proteins | sample SolpanmetagenomR_FD_108199 | JGI IMG/M metagenome (GOLD analysis project Ga0160429, IMG submission 108199) | Solar panel surface microbial communities from Lawrence Berkeley National Laboratory, California, USA - R | ecosystem: Engineered > Built environment > Solar panel > Unclassified ... | reverse complement strand
TCTTTCGGGTCGTCGGCAATCTGCACCAAGTTGAGGTCGCCGTAGGGGCGCACTACATCGCGGATACTGGTGCTAACTACTGGCCGGCCGGCAGCCAGATACTCAGGCGTTTTGGTGGGCGAAATAAATTCGGTGCTTTCGTTGCGAGCGAAAAGCAGCGTGGCTACGTCCCAGCCCCGCAAATATGCGGGTAATTCCTGGTAATTCTTACCGCCGAGGTAATGAATATTTTCGGTGCGGGGAAGCGTAGCGGGGTCAATCTTCACAACTGGTCCGATTATGACAAACTGCCATTCCGGATGGTTCGCCGCCAGCTGACCGAGCAGTTCAATATCAAGCCGCTCATCGACCACGCCAAAGAAGCCCACGCGCGGATGCGGAATGCTGGCCTGGTCGGCGGGTTCGGCTAGCTGGGGGTCGCGGGCCTGGCCGAAGTGGGCCTTATCAATGCTGCTCGGGAAAGAATGCGCGTCGTTGTGCTGTTCGCGCTTGGACTCGTACAAGCGCTGGCCGCCGGTGAATACCAGGTCGGCTTTTTGGAACAGTTCCTGCTCGCGCTGGCGCAACTCGGGCGGGGCACCTTTGAACTGGGCCAGCTCATCCATGCAGTCATACACGGTGAGAACGGGGGCGAACTGGCGCGCCCGGCTCATGGCCATTGGGGTATAAATCCAGAAAACGTAGGTTTGCACCTCGTTTTCGGTGAAAAACTGCTTGAGAACTTCTACCTGAGCCTCGTCGCTGGCTGGCTCGTTGCCACGCAGGCGCTGGGGCAAATGCACTACCAATACTTTTACGCCATTCTGGCGTTCTTTCACTTCTACGTGCGGCTCGATGTGGTCATCGTTGTGGTAAAAGGCGTCTTCGACGTAGAAAACGCGACCGTGCTGCGCAAAGCGTGATAGCAAATGCTGGGGCCGCTGCCAAACAAAATCCCAGTGCAGGTGCGCGAAGCACACCAAATCGGGCAGCGAATACGTAAGGGAGTTTAAAGCGGCTTGGCCCGCAGCCGGGGCGGTGGTGGCGGCACGCATAGGTGCCTCCGCCGGAGTAGAAAGCGGCATGAAAAAAGACAGGAAAGAGCTTTTGAGAGCTGTGCAAACCGGGGATAGTCGTCCGGCAGGCAGCGCCTATTCTCTTTTACGTAGCCTTTGCTAAAAGGATACGGCGGGGCTTAGAATGGTAGTTTTTCGCGCCGCTACCCCCTAAGAGCTAAGTATAATCTGCAATTCGACCGCATTTACCCAGCCAATGGCAGTATTTTCACGTAGCCAGTCGTGGCGCACGCCTACCTGCCGAAAACCAGCTTTGGCAAACAAACTGAGGCTAGCCTCGTTAGTAGCGGCTACGGTGGCGTATAACTGGTGTAGGCGCAACGCCTGCCGGGCGTAGGGTAGCAGCTGGGCCAGCGCGGCTTGGGCATAGCCGCGCCGCTGGGCGCTAGCCAGCACCGCAATGCCTACGCCCGCCCGCTGGTGCAGGGCCGAGTAGTCGAACAAGTCGAGCGTACCCACCGGCTGGTTTTCTTCCGAATTGATAATCAGGCGCATTTGCCCCACCTCGGCCAGGCTGGCGCCGGCGTGGCGCAGGTATTCGCGCAGGGCGTGGCGTGAAATGGGTGCCGGTAGCACATCCGACACGGCCCAGAGCGCGGGGTCGTTTTCGAGCTGAAATAAAAATTCCAAATCGCTGGGTTCAAGCGCGCGCAAGGACACCATCGGCTTACATCTCGCCGCCAAACACGCGCACGGCCGGGCCACTCAGCCACACGTTCTCAAAGCCGCCGTGGGGGCCGGGCTCGAAGGACACTTCGAGCAGGCCGCCCACTGCCTGCAATTGCACGGGCGAGGCTGCGCCGCGTGCCGAAGCCGCCAACGCCACGGCCGTGACGCCGGTGCCGCAGCTCAGGGTTTCGTTTTCAACGCCGCGCTCGTAGGTGCGCACGGGCCAGGGGTGGCTGGGGTCGGCGGGTACTTGCACGAAGTTGACGTTGACGCCGGCTGGGTCGTAGGCCTGGTCGAAGCGGATGTCGTGGCCGTGCCCGTACACGTCGAACTCAGCTAGCGCGTGGTGCTCCTCGGGGTCGAGAAAATGCACGTGGTGGGGCGAGCCAGTGTGCAGAAACACGTCGTCCTCCCCCACCCCAGCGGGCTGAATAGCAGCTACATCTATCATCTTCAGGCGCACGGTGCCATCGGCCTCCACGCGGGCCTCGTGGGGGCCGTCAACAGCCAGAAAATACGCCTTGTCAGTGATAATGCCCAAGTCTTTGGCAAAGGCCACGAGGCAGCGCCCCCCGTTGCCGCACATGCTGCTGGGGTGCCCATCGGCGTTGAAGTACACCATCTCGAAGTCATAGCCCGCGCAGTTGCGCAGCAGCATCAGGCCATCGGCCCCGATGCCGAACCGGCGGTGGCAGAGGTGCGCAATGCGCGCGTGGTCAGCGGTGTCGAACTGCTGGGCGCGGTCGTCAATAATGACGAAGTCGTTGCCGGTGCCCTGGTATTTATGGAAGGTCATGAAGCGTAGTGCGGATAGAATAAGGGCGGGGCCGCCGACCTGGCCAGCTTTCGCCAGCCCGAAATTAATGGCCCTGGCTGGCCAGGTCACCACAGCGCAGCCACTTTTCCCAGCGCTTGCGCTTGGGGGCAATGTGGCCGCGCAGGTATTTCTCCATAATGAGGGCGGCGCAGGGCGCGGCCGAGAGGCCGCCGAAGCCGGCATTTTCGAGGTACACGGCCACTACTATTTGGGGCTTATCGGCCGGGGCGAAGCCGGCGAAGGTGGCGTGGTCGTCGCCTTCGTCGTTTTGCACGGTGCCAGTTTTGCCGGCTACCGTGATGCCCACGTCGGCCAAGCTAGCCAGTTCGGCGGTGCCGCCGCGCTGCATGGCGGCCTCCATGCCGGGGATGAGCGCGGCAAAGTTGGCGCTGTCCACCAGCGTGCGGTGCCGCTGGGTGAAGCGCGGCAGCGGGCCGCCCTTGCCCACGGCCCGCACGAAATGGGGCGTAATATACCAGCCCCGGTTGGCAATAATAGCCTGCACATTAGCCATTTGCAAGCCAGTTAGGTTGATTTCACCCTGCCCGATGCTGAGCGAATAAATCGACTTAAAATTCCAGTTTTTAGTGCGGCGCGCCTTGTCGTAGTAGGCTGCCGTGGGCAGAAAGCCGGGCTGCTCGCGGGCGATATCGACCCCCAACAAGGTGTCGAGACCAAACGAGCGCACGTAGCGCCGCCACTCGTCTAGGTGTGCGTGGCGGGCGGCCATGGTGTCGGCCAGCGTGGCCGCCGAATCGGGCCGGGGCTCGACCACGGTGCGCAGCGTCTGGTAGAAATACGGGTTGCAGCTGTATTTCAGGGCCATCGTAAGGTTGCGGGCCGTGGGGTGCGGGTGCACGCAGTTGATGAGCGACTGGTCGCAGCGAAACGAGGTGTGGTCGGTAATCGCGCCCAGCTGCAAGGCCACGGCCGCATTTACGAGCTTGAAGACCGAGCCGGGCGGACTGGCCTGCACGGCGGGGCGGTTGAGCAGCGGGCGGTTTTCGTCGTCGAGCAGCAAGGCCCGGCGCGCGGCGTTGCCGCCGGGGGCCGTGAGCACGGCGGGCTCATAGGTGGGGGCCGATACGCAGGCCAGGATTTCGCCGGTGCGGGGGTCGAGGGCCACGAGGTAGCCGCGGCGCTCGCCCAGCAGGCGCTCGGCATAGGCCTGCAACTCGGCGTCGAGGCTCAGGTGCAGGTCTTGGCCCTGCTGAAAAGCAGTGTCGGCGGCCCAGCGGCCGTGCACCTGGCCGTGACCGTCGGTGAGGGGGTGGTAGGCGCCGCGGTGGCCGGCCAGCAGGGTGTTGTAGTAGCCTTCTACCCCCCCGTTGCGCAGGCGGTAGTAGCGGCCGCGGGCCAGCCGCTGGGCCAGGTACAGAAACGGCTGCGCCGCCGCCGGCTGGTAGCCCAGCACGGGGGCCGCTACGGTGGTGAGGTAGCTGCGCTCGCGGCGGTGGTGCACCACCAGGCCGGGCCACTGCCCGGCGTGACGACGCAGGCTGTCGGCCTCAGGCTGGGTGACAGTCAGCTCGATGGGCCAGCGCTGCACGCGGGGTGGGGCGGGCTTGGGCCGGGCGGTGTCGGGGGCGATGGCACCGGTAGAGTCGGCTACCGGCGCGGGGCGGCGGGGCGGCGGGCCAGCCGGCAGCCGCTCCGCAAATACCCGTGCCTGCAAGGCTCCGGCGGGCCAGCCCATTAACTCGTTGAACGCGACGGTGTCGAAGGCCGCGCTTTTGGGAATACTAACGGTATAAAAATCCTGCCGGGCCACCAGCAGCTTGCCATGACGGTCGTAGAGACGGCCGCGCACGGGGAGGTACACCTCGCGGCACTGCTGGTACTCCTCGGTGAGGGCAGCGGGCCCGCTGGGCGCCGAGCACGCGGCCAGCCCCACCCCCAGCAGCGCATATACTAAGTAAGTGATTTTTAGTCGTAAGAAATCAGGCATCACGTAAAAATACGCCCGCCTGGCGCAGCTTAGCCAGCCGGCCCGTCCAAGCAGCTGCCCGGCCCGCCCAACGGCCGCCCGCCCTCGCCGAAAAGCTGCCCCCGGCCAGCCGCCGTAACTTGCCGGCCCTTGCCAGCGGCCTGCTTCCGGGCCCGTTCTATACCATGATGCGTTTAACTCCCTCCCTAGCCGCGGCGCTGCTGCTGGCGGCCAGCTTGCCGGCCACCGCCCAAAGCCGCCAGGAAACTCTCCTCACCACCGACTGGAAATTCACCAAGGGTGACCAGCCCAACGGCGCCCGACCCGAGCTAGACGACGCGAAGTGGCAGACCGTGCGCGTACCCCACGACTGGGCCATCACGGGCCCGTTCAGCGGCGACAACGATGCGCAGGTAGTTAAGATAGAGCAGAATGGCGAGAAGGAAGCCACGCTCAAATCGGGCCGCACCGGGGGCCTGCCCTTCATCGGCGTGGGCTGGTACCGCCGCTCGCTCACGGTACCCACGCTGGGCAAAAATGGCCAGGCCATCCTGCTGTTCGACGGCGCCATGAGCAACGCCCGGGTGTACGTGAATGGCAAGGAGGCCATGTTCTGGCCCTACGGCTACAACTCGTTTTCGGTGGATATTACGCCCTTTCTGCGCGCCAGCGGGCCCAACACCCTGGCCGTGCGCCTGGAAAATCAGCCCGAAGCCTCGCGCTGGTACCCCGGCGCGGGCCTCTACCGCAACGTGCACCTCATCACCACCAAGGGCGCGCACGTGCCGGTGTGGGGCACCTACCTCACTACGCCCGAGGTGTCGGCCGCGGCGGCCACCGTCAGGCTGCGCACCAAGGTGGAGGCGCCGACCGGCACCACCGGCCTCACCTTGCAAACCGACCTGCGCGATGCCAAAGGCCAGGTAGTTGCCAGCGCCACCACGCCCGTAGCGGCGGGTACGGAAACCGAGCAGTCGTTCACCGTGAAATCGCCGAAGCTGTGGTCGCCCGAAACGCCGGCCATGTACACTGCCGAATCGAAGCTGCTGGCCGGCAAAACGGTGCAGGACACTTATAAAACCCCTTTCGGCATCCGCAGCTTCAAGTTTGAGAAGGGCAAAGGCTTTTCGCTCAATGGGCAGCCGCGCAAGTTCAAGGGCGTGTGCAACCACCACGACCTGGGGCCGCTGGGCACGGCCATCAACGTGGCCGCGCTGCGCCACCAGCTCGTGCTGCTCAAGGATATGGGCTGTGATGCCATCCGCACCTCGCACAACATGCCCGCGCCCGAGCTGATGACGCTCTGCGACGAGCTGGGCTTTATGGTGATGGTGGAATCGTTTGACGAGTGGAAGGCCCCCAAGGTGAAGAACGGCTACAGCCAGTACTTCGACCAGTGGGTGGAGAAGGACCTCACCAATATGGTGCACCGCGACCGCAACCACCCCTCGGCCATCATGTGGAGCATTGGCAACGAGGTGCCCGACCAGAGCACACCCGAGGGCCCGGCCATCGCCCGGCGCCTGCAAGACATCGTGCACCGCGAAGACCCCACCCGCCCGGTTACGATGGGCATGGACCGCTACGACGACGATTTCAAGTACGGCATCGCGGCCGTGCTCGACATTCCGGGCTTCAACTACAAGCCCATGAAGTACGCCGACGCCATCACCAAGCTGCCGCAGGGCTTCCTGCTGGGGTCCGAGACGGCCTCTACGGTCAGTTCGCGGGGCATTTATAAGTTTCCGGTTGAGCTGGCCAAGGAGAAGCGCTACCCCGACAATCAGTCGTCTTCTTACGATTTGGAATACTGCCCCTGGTCGCAGATTCCCGACATCGAGTTTGCCGCGCAGGACGACCTGCCCTACGCGCTGGGCGAGTTTGTGTGGACCGGTTTCGACTACCTCGGCGAGCCTACGCCCTACGATGAAAAGTGGCCGTCGCACAGCTCCTACTTCGGCATTATCGACCTGGCCGGCCAGCCCAAGGACCGCTACTATCTCTACCGCGCCCGCTGGAACCCCAGCCAGCCTACCGTGCACCTGCTGCCGCACTGGACCTGGCCCGGCCGCGAAGGCCAGCCCACGCCCGTATTCTGCTACACCAACGGCGCCTCGGCCGAGCTCTTCGTGAATGGCAAAAGCCAGGGCCGCCAAACCAAAGCCGCCGCTGGCGCCGCCGACCCTCAAACCCGCTACCGCCTCGAATGGAAAAACGTGCTGTACCACCCCGGTAGCATTAAGGTAGTGGCCTACGACGCCCAGGGCAAAACTATTGGCACCGAGGAAATCCGCACCGCCGGCGCCCCCCACCACATCAAGCTCGTCACCGACCGCCCCACCCTGGCCGCCGATGGCCAGGACCTCGCCTACGTGACCGCCCGCGTCGAAGACGCGCAGGGCAACCTCTGCCCTGAGGCCACCCAGCAGCTGCACTTCACGGTGAGCGGCGCGGGCACCTTCCGGGCCGTGGGCAACGGCGACGCTACCAACCTGGAAGCGTTTCAGGCACCACAAATGCACGCCTTCCAGGGCCAGCTCGTGGCCATTGTGCAGGCTAGCGAGGCGGCCGGCACCCTCAAGCTGCAAGCCACCGGCGAGGGCTTGAAAACCGGGGAAATTCAATTGAAAACCAGCAAGTAGCACCGCGCTGGCGCAACCCGCCGCTAGCTGGCTATCCAACCAAAAAGCCCCGACTCAGATATGAGCCGGGGCTTTTTGGTTGGATAGCGAAGTGCTTAGTTCACATCGCGGCTGGCCTCGAACAGGAACCAGGCACGGCGCTCGGCCTCGTCGATGTATACTTCTAGCAGGCTAGCGGTGGCCACGTCGTTGATGTCATCTGCAATTTCGTGCGAGTCGCGCAGGTTTTTCACCAGCTCGCGGTTCTCGTTTTGCAGGTCGATGAGCATGTCGAGGGGGTTCTCGTAGATGTCATCGTTGTCCTTCACGCGCTGCTTGCGGCCTACCTCGCCCACCGAGTGGATGGTGGGGTAGCCAAGCTTACGTACGCGCTCGGCAATGGGGTCAATTACCACAAAAATCTGGTCGGCCTGCTCGTCTAGCAGCAAGTGGTAGTCACGGAAGTGACGGCCGCTCATGTGCCAGTGGTAATTTTTGGTTTTGATGTACAGCGCGAAGTAGTCGGCAACCAGCAGGTTGAGGCTGTCGCTGAGTTTGGCGCGGCCTTGCTCGTCGAGGTCCGAAGGCGTGTGCAGCAGCGTGGGCTTGGCGAGCTTTTCTTGGGTGGCGGGCATAAAAATGAATTTTAGATTAAGTTATTGTCAGTCAAAGGCTTATTAAATAAGCCGTAGGTCTGCCTGTGTTTACGCAATCCAACCAAGCTGGTTTAAAAAGAAACGAATAATCTCCATCTTTCCCGTGCCCGCCCGACCTTTGCCGGTTCTAGCACGGGCAGCGCGCCCGCTAACCCCGTTTTTTGCCCGTGTACGACTTTCTCACTACTGCCCCCTGGCCCGACTACGAGCTCATCGATTCTGGCAATTTCCAGAAGCTGGAGCGCTTTGGCAAGTACGTGCTGGCGCGCCCCGAGCCGCAGGCCATCTGGGACATGGCCCTGCCCGCCAGCGAGTGGCAGAAGGCCGACGCTACCTTTGCCCGCGCCCCCGGCAGCACCGAAAAAGGCCAGTGGAGCCTCAAAAAAGGCATGCCCGAGCAGTGGGTTATCGCCTACGAGCGCCCCGGCGGCCTGCGGCTGAAGTTCCGGCTGGGCTTGTCGTCGTTCAAGCACGTGGGGCTGTTCCCGGAGCAGGACCCCAACTGGCAATTCATTTATAATCAGACCAAAGCGCGCCGCGCCCAGCTGCCGCGCGTGCTCAACCTGTTTGCCTACACCGGCGCGGCCACCCTGGCCGCCCGCGCCGCCGGGGCCGACGTGACGCACCTCGACTCGGTGAAACAGGTCAACTTCTGGGCCCGCGACAATATGGAGGCCAGCCAGCTCGACGGCGTGCGCTGGCTCGTGGAAGACGCCATGAAATACGTGCGCCGCGAGGTGAAGCGCGGCAGCAAGTACCAGGGCCTCATCCTGGACCCGCCCGCCTACGGCCGCGGCCCCAACGGCGAGAAGTGGCAGCTCGAAGATGAGCTCAATGAGCTGCTCAAGCTCAGCCAGCAGCTGCTTGACCCGGAGGACCACTTTTTCGTGGTCAATCTGTACTCGCTGGGCTTTTCGGCCCTGATATTGGACAACCTCACGCAGGCTATTTTCCCCGGCAAAAAAGCCGTGCGCGAGTTGGGCGAGATTTACTTGCACGATGCCAGCCAGCGGAAATTGCCGCTGGGCACGTTCTGCCGGTTTGCCACCTAGCGCCAACTGTCCTGGCGAGCCTGCCAAGCAATCGCACCTGGACGCTAGCCGCGCCGGTCGTTCCGCTGGGGTCGTTCGGGTGCGGTTGCTTGGCAGGCTCGCCAAGACAACTGTCCTTACCAATTTATCTCAATAGGATTGAAAAGCTTATGCACGCACCCGTACACCACCGCCGGCTAGCCCTTATCGACATGGGTACCAATACCTTCCACCTGCTGATAGTGGAAGACCAGCCCGGCCAGGCGCCGCACGTGCTGCTGCGCACCAAGGTGGGCGTGCGCCTGGGCGAGGGTGGCATCAGCCAGGGCGAGATAGCGCCCCTGCCCTACGCCCGCGCCCTGCAAACGGTGCGCGGCTTCAAGGAAGAGATTGAGCTGCACGCCGTGACGGAGGTGCGCGCCACGGCTACCAGCGCCATGCGCGTCTCGCGCAATGGGCCCGAGCTGGTGCGCGACATCCTGGACAGCACCGGTATTCAGGTGGAAGTAATCGGGGGCGAGCGCGAGGCCGAACTCATTGCCAAGGGCATCCGGCAGGCCGTGCCGCTGGGGCCGCAGAAGCACTTGCTGATGGACATCGGCGGCGGCTCGGTCGAGTTTATCATTGCCAACGAGGACACGATTTTCTGGAAGCAGAGTTTCGAAATCGGAGCCCAGCGCCTGCTCGACAAGTTTTTCCCCGACCCTAGCGGCGTATTTCCGGCAGAACAATTGAAAGCCGAGCTGGAGTACCTGGCCGATACGCTGGCCCCGCTCACGGCGGCCGTGGCCGCGCACGGCCCACTGGCTGGCCTGGTGGGCAGCTCGGGCAGCTTCGATACCCTGGCCGACCTGCACGTGGGCCAGGTGCGCCGCGAGGCCGACCTACCGCCGAGCACCGCGCTGCCGGTGGCCGAGTTTGAGCGCCAGTTTGCCCAGCTGCTCACCCTCGGCCACGACGGCCGCGTGGCCCTGCCGGGCATGTTCCCGATGCGGGCCGATATGCTGGTGGTGGCCAGCGTCATCGTGAAGTACGTGCTGACTACCTACGGCTTAACCCAAATTACGACCTCCGCGCTGGCCCTGAAGGAGGGCCTGCTGGCCGAGCTGCTGGGCCGCGGCTAGGGCTGATTTTTGAACGTAATGGGCACCGTGAAGCTCACCGCCACCGGCCGGCCGCCCTGCCAGCCGGGCACGAAGCGCGGCAGCTTCTGAATGGCGGCCACCACGGCCTCGTCGTAGGCCGGGGCGAGGCTTTTCACAACCTTGGTATCGCTCACGCTGCCATCGGCCCGCACCACGAAGCTGACGAATACCCGGCCCTCCTGGTGCGGGCCGCTGGGGTACACGAGGTTCTGCTGAATCTGCTGCACGATGGCCATCATGCCGCCACCCGTGGGCAAGGCGGGCATTTGCTCGACATAGGTGTACACGCCGGCCGGGCTTGGCGTGGGCCGGCCGGGGGCAGGGGCGTGCGGCGGGGCAGGCGCCGCTGGTATCTGCTGGGCGACCTCAGCCGGCTGGTCTACCCGCATGGTAGACGTGCCGGCCTGGCCTGCCTTCACCCTTCTGATTACCACGCGTGCCTCTTCCGGCTTGCCTTGCATGCTGGTGATGTCAAACTGCTGGGTAGTACCCGGCTCCAACGGACCTTTTTGCCGCAGGTCTTGCTGCATCGCCTCCTCTACTTTGCGCTTGATGACCTCGGTTCGAGCAGCGCGGTCTGCTTCGCTGACAACAGGTTTCGTTTGGGCCAGCGCCACTTGGCCGGCGGCAAAAAACACCCCGGCCAGCAGCGGCAGGGCTAGCCACTGCTTCCAGCGGCGCACGGGAATCTCATTCTGTAACATGGCAAGACGGGTAAGGGTGAAGGAAAACGCAAACGACTGTACTAAAGGTGAATAGCCCGCCACGCGGCGCGCGGCCAGGCGGGCCAGCAGCGCCGGGTAGGGCGGCGCGGGGGCCCGGGCATCGGCGGGGCTGGCCACCTGCCACAGGGCCTGCCAGTCGGCCAGCAACTCGTGGGTGAGGCGCAGGGCAGGCAGCAGCAGGTGGGCGAAGGGGTTGAACCAGAGCAGCGCCCGCCACACTTCCAGCCAGAGCACGTCGCGGCTGTGGCCCTGCTCCACGTGGGCCAGCTCGTGGGCGAGCACCGCCGTGGCCTCGGCGGGCGTGAGAGCGGCGGTATCATCCCAAAAAACGGTGCGGCCGAAGGAGCTCGTGGGCAGCCGCCCGCCGGTGTAGGCCAGCACGTAGCCGGCCCGGGGCTCGCGAGGCAGGTGCCGGGTAGCGCGCCGCAGCCGGGCGTAGCGGTAGGCCAGCGCGGCCAGCATGGCGGCCACCCCCAGCAGGTACAGCCCCAGCAGCCACGGGCCGGGCTGCCAGCCAGCGGCCGGCACGGGGGCCAGCGCAGCGGCTGGCTCTGCTACCACTTGCGTTAGCACCAGGGGCGGCGGGGCGGGGGCCAGCCACGCGGCCACCGGGGGGCGCGGCAGCAGCGGCAGCACCACGGCCATGACCGGCGCCAGCAGCAGCAGGGCGCGGTTGTAGGCAAAGCACCGCTCGCGGCGCAGCCCCAGCCGAAACAACAGCCAGATGGCCCCCAGCGGCAGCAGCGTGCCCGCCAGCCAACCCAGCAGCAAGGATGGATTCATAGCTCAGAAAAGATTAATAAGGAGTGAAAATCAACAATTTACTTACCCGCCCGCAGCCGTTCGGCGGCGCGGTAGCGGGTGCTGAGGCGTTTGCCAAATTCGTAGGTTTGCACGCTGTCGAGGGCGCCGGCCAGCGAGTAGTAGTTCCACTCGCCCAGCCAGTAGAAGTGCTGGCCATCGGGCTCGTCTACCACCCGCGCCCGGCCCTGGCGCGCCACCCGGCCATCGGGGTAGTAATAAGTGATGTCGCTGAAGCCGTGGCGGCGGTAGCGCTCGCGGCGCTGCAAGTGGCCCGTGAGCGCGTAGTAGCGCCAGCGGCCCACCGGCTGCCCGTGCCGGTAGCGCCCCCTCGTGAAGAGCTGGGTACGGGCATCGTCGTAGTAGGTCGTCCAGCGGCCCTGGCGCTGGTCGTGGCGGTCGAGGCGCTCGGTGGCGCGGCGGCCGGCGCAGGCCGTAGCCAGGGCAGCCAGCAAGCTGAGTAGCAAGGTGCGCATACGACGAAAGGCTTTTACGCCGGGGGGGTAGCTTCCCGGCTTTCCGAATTTTTGGGACCAGGGCCCTCGGCCGGGGCCTGGCGCAGCAGGGCGTCGAGCTGGGCCGCGTCGAGGTTTTCATCCTGGGCAAAAAAGGATACTAGTTGCCCAAACGAGCCCCCGAAGTAGCCGCGCAGCAGCTTGCGCAGCGAAAAGCGCCGGTAGTCGTCCTGCGCCACCAGGGCGTGGTAGCGGTAGCCACGCCCTACCGGCTCGTAGCCCACGAAGCCTTTTTGCTCGAGAATGCGCACGATGGTGCTCACGGTGGTGAGGGCGGGCAAGGGCGGGGGCAGCGCCTCGCGCAGGTCCTTCACGTAGCTGGGGCCCAGCTGCCAGAGCAGCTGCATCACCTGCTCTTCGGCGCGGGTAAGTTCGGGAAAGGGCGGTTGCATAGAGTTTTGTTTAGCAGTGGTCGAGCCTGCTCATGAGCGTCTTTTGAGGAGCCGGTGGTGCTAAGCGCTGCTCGGCGTAGCGCCCGGCAAACGTGCCCAAGCGCCGCACCAAACCGGAGCTTGGTAGTACACTGGCCTGCCGGCAGCCCAAATCAGGAGCCGGACCCCAGCCAATCAGCTTGTTGCAGGCTCATCGGCGGGCATCGCCGCCCGCCCCTGGTTAACTTGCTGCTAGGTACGGCAGATTTTGACTAATTATTTAGTTTATAACTAATTTTTTAGTCAAAAACTCACAAACCACTAACTATCAGCACATAAATTTTGCCTACCGGGCACCCACCCGCGTTAGCCCGGCCGGGGCAGTAGGTTTGCGGGTGCCAAGCCGGCGGGCCCGTTGCCCGTGCGGGCCGGCCATCGCTCCCATGCCTACTTTCTCCTACCAACAGCTGTTCACCTTTGCCGAGCGCGTATTTCTGGCCCTGGGCTGCCCCGCGGCCGACGCCACCCTGGCCACCGAAACCCTGCTCTCGGCCGACTTGCGCGGGGTAGACTCGCACGGCGTGGCGCGGCTGAGTGGCTACGTGCGCCTCTGGGAGGCGGGCCGCATCAACGCCCGGCCGCGGGTGGGCATCAGCTACGAAACGCCCAGCACGGCGGTGGTCGATGGCGACGGCGGGCTAGGCCTGGTGGTGGGCCCCAAAGCCATGCGCATTGCTATGAAAAAAGCGGAGCAGGTAGGCACCGGCTGGGTGTCGGTGAAGAACTCCAACCACTTCGGCATTGCCGGCTACCACGCCATGCTGGGGCTGGCCCAGGATATGATAGGCGTGGCCATGACCAACGCCTCGCCCCTGGTAGCCCCCACCTACTCGCTCGATAGGCTACTGGGCACCAACCCCATTGCCGTGGCCGTACCCGCCGGCGAGCAGCCCGATTTTGTACTCGACATGGCCACTACCACGGCGGCCAACGGCAAGCTCGAAATTGCGCAACGCAAGAATTTACCCATTCCGGAGGGCTGGGCGCAGGATGCCCAGGGCCAGCCCAGCACCGACGCCAACGTCGTGAAAAACGGCGGCGCCCTGCAACCGCTGGGCGGGGCCACCGGCTCGCACAAGGGCTACGGCCTGGGCGCGGTGGTCGATATTTTTTCGGCCGTGCTCAGCGGGGCAAATTACGGGCCGTGGGTGCCGCCGTTCGTGGCGTTTTTGCAGCCGCCGGCCGACCCGGTGGGCCAGGGGCTGGGGCACTTTTTTGGGGCCATGCGGGTCGATGCCTTCCGGCCCGCCAACGAGTTCAAGCAGCACATGGACCAGTGGATAACCACCTTCCGCGAGGCGAGAGCCGTGGAGGGCAAGCAGGTACTTATTCCCGGCGACCCCGAGCGGGCAATGGCCGCGCACCGGCTCCTGGAGGGCATTCCGCTGCTGGAGGCCGTGGTGCAGGATTTGGAAAAGACGGGGGCCAAGTTTGGCGTCAAACTGTAGCGGCCGGGGGGCGGCGGGCCTACTGCGGCGGTGCCGCCGAGCGAGGCCGGGTAAATACCAGCCAGTTGGATTGCCGGGCGGTGTCCGTGCGGCGGTGGCCCAGCGTCACCACCTGGCTACCCTGCCGGTACCAGCCCTCGTCCCAGTCGCCCATGTCGAGATACAGCGCGTTTTTGGCGCCCAGCTCCAGCAGGTCGTCGGCAAATTGCTGTATTTCCAGGTCGTCGGCCGCGCTCTCGACCACGGCAAACCGGTGGTTGGCGAACTCGACCAGCGCCCGGCGCTGAAACACGCTGCCCCCGGCCTGGCGCTGATTTTTACCCTCGAAAACGAGCAACTCTTGCAAGAGCACGGTGCCTTGCCGCTGGCTGGCCCGCGCCAGCTGCGCCCGGGGCGGCACCTGGCCCGCCGCCACCCGGCCGATAGCCAGCGTGTCGCCCACGATGGTCAGCACGCCGGTCAAGAAGCCTACCGTGGCGGCGGTTTGCCGCAAGCGGCCCTGGCACACGAGCAGGTCGAGCGGCGCGTACGTGTCGAGGTCGGTATAGGCCGCCGCCACGCTTAGGTGGCAGCGCTCGTCGGTAGCGGCCGGGCGTTGCGTCACGACATCAACCGCCAGTTTTTGCGGATAGAAGATGGTATAGCTACTACCGTGCTTCGTTTGCTTTTCTACCACCAGCACCTGCTGAGCGCCCTGCGGGCGGCAGGCGCCCAGCATGATGAATAGCCAAAATAGGAGGCTGTTTTTCCACATAGTCGTCTCGCCAGCAAATAAGTGCCAACGACGCGAGCTACCGTTTGCCGTGGCGATGCGGCTGGCAGTTTTTAGTGCGCTGGCTTGGTTTTGGACAGTTTCCACGGGGTAAGGCTGGGCTAGCTCGGTGCGCAGCTGGGCCATCGTGACGGGGTGAAAGCGCAGCTCCGTGAGGGGTACCTTGGTGAGCTTCACGAGCTGCTCGGCTAAGTTGGGTTACGCCGTTTTCGCGGCGCAAGGCCACCCCGGTAGCCTGCTGCTTGCGGCGAGGCACGTCGCTAAAGCCTACTAAAGTAAGCCGGCTAGTAATAATCAGCGCGAATATGCACCACCTATAGTAGGCCAGCGGGCCACTTTTTGGCTACTGCGCAGTAGGCTTGGCCGGACCGGCCACCAACTGCACCAGTAGCACCCAGCCCACGGCGCTGCTCCAGCCGGCAAGCACGTCGCTGGGGTAGTGCACACCCAGGTACATGCGCGCCATGCCCACGGCCAGGGCAAACAGCGGGGCCAGCGCCCACAGCCGCCGGTGGCGCGGCAGCACAAAAAACAGCGCCGTGGCCAGCGCGGCCGTGTCCATGGCGTGGCCGCTGGGGAAGCTGAACGTGTGCTCGGGCCGCAGGCTGACCCACAGCGCCGGCCGGGGCCGCTGCACCGTGTATTTGATGACTTGCGTGAGCAGCATTGAGCCCCCTACCCCAGCGGCGAACAGCCAAGCGGCGCGCCGGCGGCCGGCCCACGCCACTGCTGCGGCCGTGAGCACGCCGGCCGCTACCATCGGGCCGGTATTACCCACGATGGTGAAAAATACGGCTAGCCCATCGAGCGCCGGGGTGGCGTGGCGGTGCAGCGCCAGCAGCAGCGGGTCGTCGAACGGCGCTTTGCCGGCGCTCAGCACCAGCGTGGCCATTGCACCAAACGTGGCCCAGGCCAGCGCGGCGGGCAGCCACAGGGGGCGCAAGGAAGCAGGGGCCATAACGAACAAGTAATGAGTGAGGAGACGCCAGGCATACGCAGAACCCGCCGCCGCAGTGGCGCTGCGGCTACCAGCTTTTACCTTGCCAGCCCAATTGCTTCGCTGCTTATGCTACCCTTTACCACCAACCGCCTGTTGCTGCGCCCCCTGCGGGCCGATGACGCGCCCGGTATGTTAGCGCTCGACCAAGACCCCGCCGTGCGCCGCTACCTGGGCGGCATTGGTGGCCCGCAGGCGGCTACCCTGGCCGATAGTGCGGCAACCATTGCGTTTATCCAAGCGCAGTATGCAGCCCACGGCATCGGGCGCTGGGCCGTGACGCTGGGCACCACCGGCGAATTTATGGGCTGGGCGGGGCTGAAGCTGGTGGCCGGGCCGGTAAATGGGCAGCGCGATTTTTACGACCTCGGCTACCGCTTTCTACCGCGCTACTGGGGGCAGGGCTACGGCTACGAAGCCGCGGGGGCGTGGCTGGCCTACGGTTTTGCTACGCTACACCTGCCGCGCGTCTGTGCCTTTGCCGACGTGGAGAACGCCGCTTCGTGCCGTATTCTGGAGAAAGTCGGCCTCGCGGCAGGCAATGAATTTATAGAAAACGGCACGGCCTGCCGGTGGTATGAGGCGCCGCGCCGTACTAACCCAAGCTGAACCATGCTTCCCATGCGTAAATCACTACTCCTGCTTCTGGCGGCGCTGGCCGCCTGCGCGCCTACCGACCCGGCCAGCCAGGTCGCCGCACCCATCCCGGCCGCGTGCCGGCCACCCGCGCCGTTTACTGTGCAGCACCCGGCCTGGGCTACCAACGCCAGCCTCTATCAGGTGAACGTGCGCCAGTACACGCCCGAGGGCACCTTCCGGGCCTTCGAGAAACACTTGCCACGCCTGCAAAAAATGGGCGTCAGCATCCTGTGGCTGATGCCGGTGCAGCCCATCGGGGAGGTGAAGCGCAAGGGCACGCTGGGCAGCCAGTACTCGGTGCGCGACTACCGGGGCGTAAACCCCGAGTTTGGCACCCTGGCCGATTTGCAGCACTTGCTGGCCGAGGCGCACCGGCTGGGCATGCACGTCATTCTCGACTGGGTAGCCAACCACACGAGTTGGGACAGCGAGCTGAGCAAGCAGCACCCCGACTGGTTTACCAAGGACGCCCAGGGCAATTTCCAGCCGCCCGTGGCCGACTGGCAGGACGTCATCGACCTCGACTACACCCAGCCCGGCCTGCGCCAGTACATGACCGAGAGCATGGGCTATTGGGTGAAGGACGTGGGCTTCGATGGCTTCCGCTGCGACGTGGCCGGGCTGGTACCCACCGATTTCTGGAACAGCACCCGCGCCGAGCTGGAGAAAACCAAGCCGGTTTTCATGCTGGCCGAGTGGGATGAATTGCACGACCCACCCTTCCTCAAAAAAGGCGAATTCACCCCCAACACCCACCTACTTGAAAAGGCCTTCGACGCCACCTACGCCCTCCGGCTGCACTACCTGCTCGACAGCGTGGCCCAGGGCCGGCGGCCGGTGGCGGCGCTGCCCGGCTACTTCGCCGCCGAGCGCCGGATGTACCCGGCCGGCGTGTATTTGATGAATTTCACCTCCTCGCACGACGTCAATAGCTGGGACAACCCCGAAAGCGTGCGGCTGGGGGCCAATGCCCAGGCCCTGGCCGTGCTCACGGCGCTGGTGCCGGGCATCCCGCTGGTATACAGCGGACAAGAAGCCGCCTCTACCAAGAAGCTGCGCTTTTTCGACAAGGATACTATTCAGTGGAACGGCTACCGGCTCAATGCCTTTTACGCCGCACTGCTGCACCTCAAGCAGAACAGCCCGGCGCTGCGCAACGGCGACGCCTGCGCCAAGTTTACGATTCTGCCCGCTCCAGCCGACTGCTTCGTTTTCGAGCGGGCCAGCGGCGACGGCCAGGCCAAAACCTGGGTGGTTCTCAACCTCGGCGCGCAGCCCCAGACGCTGGCCCGCCCCACCGAAGTCGTGACCGATGCCTTTGCCGACGTGGGCTCGCCCGTGGAAGACCCGCAGGTAACTGTGCCCGCCCACGGCTGGCGCGTGCTCAGCACCAAGAAGCCTTAGCTTACTCGTGCGCCGCGTTCTTGGCGCTACTTTTTCTTCCTTGCATGAAACAACTTCTTCTGGTGTGGCTGTGCACCCTAGCCACGCTGGCGCAGGCGCAAACTAGTAAGCACAACGACATTGTCATCGGCAGGGTCGATAGCCTTACTTCGGCTGTGCTTCAGGAAAAGCGCCAGGTGTGGGTGTACGTGCCGGCTGGCGCCCACGACCTGACCTACGCCCAGCAGCGCTACCCAGTGCTGTACCTACTCGACGGCGATGCGCATTTTGCCTCCGTGGTGGGCCTGGTGCAGCAGCTGAGTTCGGTTAATTCCAATACGTTATGCCCCGAGATGATAGTGGTGGGCATTCCGAATACCAACCGCACCCGCGACCTCACGCCCACCCACGTAGCCAGCGCCCCGGGGCTGCCGGCCGAGGCGGTGCAAGCCTCCGGTGGCGGCGAAAACTTCACAACTTTTCTGGAGCGGGAGCTGATTCCGTACATCGACGCCCACTACCCCACCACGCCCCACCGCACGCTGGTGGGCCATTCGTTTGGCGGCCTGCTGGTGATGAATACGCTGCTGCATCACCCGGGCCTATTTGAAAATTACGTAGCCCTCGACCCCAGTATGTGGTGGGACGGGCAGAAGCTGCTGCGCGAAGCCCCTACCCTGCTAGCCCGGCCACAGGTTGCCGGCCGGGCGCTGTATGTGGGCATTGCCAACACCATGCCGACGGGGTTCGACACGGTGCAGGTGCGCCGCGACACCTCGCCGGCCACCGATTTTATGCGCTCTAAGCTGACGCTGCGCGACGAGTTGGCCCGCCACCCCGCCAACGGCCTGCGCGTGCGCACGAAGTACTACCCCACCGATACCCACAGCTCGGTACCCCTGCCCGCCACCTACGATGCGCTGCGGTTTCTATTTGCGGCCTACGCGCCGGCGCCCCAAGCCCTCTTCGATTTGTTTGAGCCGGGGATAAAAACCCAGCCCGTGGCCTTTGTGGAGGCGCACTACCAGCGCGTGTCGGCGGCCATGGGCTACCCCGTGCTGCCACCCGAGCCGATGGTGAACGACCTCGCGTACTACCTGCTGCAAAGCAACCAGCCGGCCCACGCACTAGCCATGTTTCAGCTCAACGCGCGCAATTATCCGACCAGCTTCAACGTGCACGACAGCCTGGGCGACTGCTACCGCGCCCAGGGCCAGCCCACGCTAGCTAGGGCGGCCTATGCCAAGGCGTTGCAGTTCAAGGATGACCCCGCCACGCGGCAGAAGCTCAGCCAGCTGCAAGCCCCAAAGCCGGCCCCCAAGCGGCTGCCGCGTAAGTAAAGGAGGCGCCGGCCGGCACCCCGGCACGGGGCCGCCGCGTAAAGGAGCTTTCGCTACGCTTACTTGCTTTTTATGCCTGCTACCGACCATCCGCTAGCCTCCCGCTTTACGGTGCGCCACCCCGAGTGGGCCGCCAACGCCACGATTTACGAAGTAAACGTGCGCAACTACACGCCCGAGGGCACCTTCCGGGCCTTCGAGGCGCACCTGCCCCGCCTGGCCAAAATGGGGGTCGTGATAATTTGGCTGATGCCGATTCACCCCATCGGTGAAACCGGGCGCAAGGGCTCGCTGGGCTCGCCCTACGCCGTGCGCGACTATTTCGGGGTGAACCCCGAGTTTGGTACCCTGGCCGACTTGCAGCACCTCGTGCAAACGGCCCACGACCTGGGTCTCAAGGTGATTCTCGACTGGGTAGCCAACCACACGAGCCGCGACAATGCCCTCATCGTGCAGCACCCCGACTGGTACCAGTACGATGCCCAGGGCCAGTTGGTGCCCCCCGTGGCCGACTGGACCGACGTGGTAGCCCTCGACTACGCCAACCGCGAAATGCGCCAATACATGGTAGAAGCCCTGGCCTACTGGGTGCGCGAGGCCGATATCGACGGCTACCGCTGCGATGTAGCCGGCCTGGTGCCCACCGACTTCTGGGACGAGGCCCGGCCCGCGCTGGAAGCCATCAAGCCCGTCTTCATGCTGGCCGAGTGGGACGAGCTATATCCTTCGGGCGGGCTGAGTTGGGAGGAATTCAACGGCGATACCGAGCTGCTGGAGCGAGCCTTCGACATGACGTTTGGCCTGCGCCTGCACTACCTGCTCGACCACATTGCCGAGGGCAAAAACACCCTAGCCGACATCGACGCCTACCTGGCCGCCGAGCGCGAAAAGTACCCGCCCAGCGTGTACCTCATGCACTTCACCAGCAACCACGACGTAAACAGCTGGGACGGCACCGAGTACGAGCGCCTGGGCCCGCTGGCCCTGCCCTTCGCCGCGCTCGCGGCGCTGCTGCCGGGCATGCCCATGCTCTACAGCGGCCAGGAGGCGGGCCTGAACCGCCGGCTGGCCTTCTTCGAGCGCGACACCATTGCCTGGGACGAGCTGCCGCTGCAAGACTTCTACACCAAGCTCTTACAGCTCAAGAAGCGCCATCCGGCCCTGCGCAACGGCGACCCAACCAGCCAGTTTCAGCGGCTAGCCACGCCCGAGGGGATGTACGGCTTCGTGCGCGAGAAAAATGGCGCGGCCGTGCTTGTCCTCATCAATGCCACCGCCGAGCCGCTGGCCCTACCGGGGCAGAAGACGCTCATCAACCCGCAGAAAGGTTTGTTCGACGTATTCAGCGGCGAGCAGCTGACGCTGGCCCAGGCCAAGGCGCGCACCGTGCCGGCCCACGGCTGGCGCGTGCTGCGCACCCGCGACTAGGGCCGCTTTCTTTTTCTCCCAACCGCCATGCCCTACGTCTTTCTCTTTCTGGCCATCATTTGCGAGGTGATGGGCACCACGGCCCTCACCGCCTCCAACCAATTTACCAAGCTGGGCCCCAGCCTGCTCACGGTGGCTGGCTACGGGCTGGCGTTTTACTTTTTCAGCTTCTCGCTCCGGGCCATTCCGGTGGGCGTGGCCTACGCCATCTGGGGCGGCGTGGGCATTGTGCTGGTCACGCTCATCGGCTTTTTCTACCTCAAGCAGCGGCTCGACGGGCCGGCCCTGGCGGGCATCGCCCTCATCGTGGCGGGCGTGTTGGTGATGCAGCTTTTCTCCAAAACGGTGACGCACTAGGGCCAGCGCCGTCCCTGGTAGCCCGACCCAAAAAAGCCCGTCACACATTAATGTGTGACGGGCTTTTTTGGGTCGGGCTGGGCTCGCGGCTTATTCCGACAGCTTCAGGGGGCGCCAGGTGTTGTTGAAGCGGTTGGCGTCGGGCAGCAGGTTGGTGGGGTTGAGGACCACCTGCGTAAGCGGCGAGGTGGTGTTGGCCCGGAAGGTCCAGGTGCCGCCGCGCTGCCAGATTTCGACGGGCAGGCGCACGGTGGTTTTCTTACCGTTGCTCTCCGTGATTTCGGCCGTGACGGGCATGGCCATCTGGCCCTTGTTTTCGATGGTGATGAGCGAGCCCTTGGCGGGGTTTTCGTTCACGTAGGCCACCGAGTTCACGGCCTGGTCGAGCTGCCAGTTTTCGAAGAACCACTGGTGGTAGAACCACGTCAGGTCTTCGCCGGCCACGTTGTTCATGGTCCGGAAAAAGTCGCGCGGCGTGGGGTGCTTGAAGGCCCAGCGCTTGATGTAGGTGCGGAAGGCATAGTCGAAACGCTCCGGCCCCAGAATTTCCTGGCGCAGCAGATACAGCCCGAAACCCGTTTTGCTGTACGCCGCGTAGCCCAGGTTGCGGGCCTGCGTCACGTCGGGCACGGTGTAGGGCACGTCCATGTTGGGGTCTTGCAGGGCGCGCACGATGGTAGGCGTGGTGCGCAGCTCCACGTTTTCCCGCTCTTTATATTCGCCACCGTTGAAGTCTTTGGTGGATAAGATGTTGATAAAGGTGTTAAAACCCTCGTCCATCCACGGGTACTTGCGCTCATTCGAGCCCACTATCATCGGAAACCAGTTGTGGCCAAACTCGTGGTCGGTCACGCTCCACAGCGCGCCTTTTCTTGACTTCGCGCCGCAGAATACGATGCCCGGGTACTCCATGCCGCCCACCACGCCGGCCACGTTGGTGGCCACCGGGTAGGTGTACTCGTACCACTGCTTGGAGTTGAATTCGATGCTCTTTTTCACGTACTCGGTGCTGCGGTTCCAGGCCGTATCCTGGGCGGCCTCCACCGGGTAGAGCGACATGGCCAGCGACTTGCGGCCGCTGGGCAGGTTCATCTTGGCGGCGTCCCACACGAAGGCGGCCGAGGCCGCCCAGGCCACGTCGCGGGCCTGCTGGCACCGGAAGTGCCAGGTGAGGCGGCCGTTTTTGCCGCCGGGGCGCGAGCCGGCCTGGGTCACCTCGTCGGGGCCGCGCACAATCACCGTCTTATCCGAGCCGGCGGCCTGGGCCAGGCGCTTCACCTGGCTGGCCGTCAGCACCTCGGCCCCATTCACCAGCTCGCCCGAGCCGCCCACCAGGAAATTGGCCGGCACGTTCACGGTGTAGTCGTAGTTGCCGTAGTCGAGGTAAAACTCGGCCGTCATGTAGGGCAGCGTGTTCCAGCCCTCCACGTCGTCGTACACGGCCATGCGCGGGTACCACTGCGCCACCTCGAATATTTCGCCGTTCTGGGTTTTCAGGCGGCCCAGTCGGTCGGAGCCATATTCGGGAATGTTAAAGGCGTAAGCAATGCTGATTTTGAGCTTGTCGCCGTGGGGCTTCATCGGCTCGGGCAGGATAATCTGCATCCGCGTATCCTGCACGCGGTAGGTGGCCTTCAGCTTCTTGCCGTGCAGCTCGATGTTGACCGTCTGCAACGAGTCGCCGCCCTGAAAGCTGCGCGCCCCGTTGCCGAAGCGGCTGCCCGCCAGCGGTGTGGCCGCCGCGCCCCGCGAGTCGGCCCGGTACAGGTTCTGGTCGAGTTGCAGCCACACGAAGGGCAGCGCGTCAGGGCTGTTGTTGGTGTAGGTGATGGTGACGTTGGAGGTCACGCGGGCCGCCTTGTCGTCGAGGCTGGCCGCAATCTGGTAATCGGCCGCGTTTTGCCAGTAGGTGGCCGCCGGGGCACCACCGGCCGTGCGCGTGGCCGGCCCTACCTGGTTGAGGTAGTCGGGGTTGAAGAGCGCCCGGGCATTATAGGGCGGCAGGGGGCTGGTGGGCGGCGCCATCGGCTGGGCCTGGGCAGCGCCGGCCAGCAGCAGTGCCGCGCCGCTGAGTAGCGTGGCAACGAGGTTTTTTTTCATGAAAAGAGGAACAGGCAATTCGCCAAAAATAAGCCGCTCGCCCAAAGTATGGGTGAAGAAATTGCGTTTCAATGGTTGTAAAGCGGGCAAAGACGGGCGGGCCAGCGCCACGTTGCAACGGCCACCGCTCCCCCCTGCCTGGCAGCCGTTGCTATGCTACTTTTCACTTATTCCCCTTATCCGCATGCCCCTCGACCCCCAGCAGCTTAACGAGCTCATCCGCACCCGGCGCAGCGTGTTCGTGCCGCAGTTTGAGCCCGGCAAACTCATTCCCGACGCTGTTATCTGGCAGCTGCTCGAAAACGCCAACTGGGCCCCCAGCCACAAGCGCACCGAGCCGTGGCGCTTCGTGGTGTTTAGCGGCGCGGGCTTGCAGCGGCTGGCCCGCTTTCAAGCCGACCTATACCAGCAAACGGCCGGCTTCAAGTTCAACCCCGCCAAGCACGAAAAGCTGCTGACCCTGCCGCCGCAGTGCTCGCACATCATCGCGCTGGGCCTACAGCGCTCCGAAGATTTGCCCGAAATCGAAGACGTGGAGGCCGTGGCCTGCGCCGTCCAAAACTTGGCCCTCTCGGCCCACGCCTACGGCCTGGGCGGCTTCTGGAGCAGCGGCGGTGTCACCTACACTGAGGAAGCCAAGGCTTTTTTCGGCCTCGGGCCGGCCGATAAGCTGCTGGGCTTCTTTCACCTGGGCTACGTGCGCACGCCCGGCTCGGCCGGCAAGCGCGGCCCCGTGCAAGACAAGGTGCGCTGGCTAAGCGAGTAGGGCGTAGCGCCGGCTTCGCCCACGAGCACCGTAGGGGTTGATTCTTGAACGACGTGGCGGCGCGCTACCAGGCTTGTGCGCCTAGCCGTGAAGCCGGCGCTTCGCCCTACTTTCGCGCTATGGCTATCCCTCTGCTGGGCGTGCACCACATCGCCCTCATCTGCACCGACTACGTGGCTTCGAAGCGGTTTTACACCGAGGTGCTGGGCCTGGAAGTGCTGGCCGAAACCTACCGCGCCGAGCGCGCCTCCTACAAGCTCGACCTGGCACTGAATGGCCAGTACGTCATCGAGCTGTTTTCCTTTCCCAGCCCGCCGCCCCGCGCCAGCCGGCCCGAGGCGGCGGGGCTGCGCCACCTGGCCTTCGCGGTGCCCGACGTGGCCACCGCCGCCCGGCACCTGGCCAGCCACGGCGTGGCCAGCGAGCCCATCCGGGTGGATGAACTGACGGGCCGGCGCTTCACGTTTTTCTTCGACCCCGACGGCCTACCGCTGGAGTTTTACGAGGTAGGCTAGCCATGCGTAAAACCTACCTGCTGGCTGGCCTGCTGACCCTGGCCGGCTGCGCTACCCGCCCGCCCACGCGCCTGGCCGTGGCCGCCGGCTACTGCGACCCGCCCCTGCCCTACCGCTACAACCCCGCCTTTGCCCCGCAGGCCGACCTGGAAGCGGCCCTCACACCCGCGCTGCTAGCTCGCTACCCGCGCCGCAACCTACTCACGGCCAATGCCGTCGGCATCGTGCCGCAACTGCGCGAGCTGCTGGCCTTGCAAGAGGCCGCCCGGCGCCAGCCCGGCCCGGCCACCGAGCTGGCCGTGCTGCACCAGCGCCAGGCTATTGCCGGGCAGGTGGCCCTGGTGAGCAGCACCGTGGCTAGCCTGGCCGCTGAGCTCGACTGCGAGGGCGAGCGCGCCGACCAGGTAGCCGGCTACCTCAAAAACCTGGACGACCGCCGCACGCAGCGCCTCAACGTGCTGTCCATCGGCGTGGGGGCGGCCAGCGGCATCGGCACCACGGTGATTGAGAACCAGGGTGGGCAGTACGCCTTCGGCATTGGGGGCGGGCTACTGGCGGCGGGGCTGGGCTTGCTCACGCTACGCCAACAGGGCCACACGGCCGAATTTGACCACCCGCGCAACCTGCTGGCCGACGTGTGGGCCGAGCGGCCAGCCTCCGATGCGTTTCCGCCCAGCGTGTGGTATTTGCTCACCAACCCCGCCTTCAGCAACGGTGGCCGCACGAGCATTGCCCACAACACGCGCCAACGCTGGCAACACTACGGCCAGCTCGCCAAGCCCGAGTCGAGTAAGGGCAAAAAGCTAGCGGCCTTGCTTTTCGGCCCCGGCGGCCAGTACTCGGCCGATGAGCTGACGGTGCGCGCCAACATGCTGAACGAGCTGCAATCGGCCGTGCGCCTGCTCAACCAAGAGCTGCAAGGCCTGCTACTAGTGCTGAATGAAAGCTGAAGTGGCATCGCACTAGCCAGCATCCAGTGACTGAAGCCGCCTACTGGGAAGAGGCAACCCATCAGCGCAGCTGATAGGCTGCCCCTTCCCAGTAGGCATCAAATGCTAAGACTTAAAACGGCTAGCGGGTAGACAATCAGCCCGCCAGAGCGGTTATACCGGCTCTTGCTCATCCTTTCCTTTTCAACATGACTACCCTTCGCGAACTAGGCCACTCGGGCCTGCGCCTGGCCCCGCTGGTGCTGGGCGGCAACGTATTTGGCTGGACGGCCGACGAAAAAACCTCCTTCGCCGTGCTCGACGCCTTTGTGGCGGGCGGCGCAATGCCATTGACACGGCCGACGTGTACTCGCGCTGGGTGCCCGGCCACGAGGGCGGCGGGCAGTCCGAAACCGTGATTGGCAAGTGGCTGGCCCAGCGCGGCCGGCGCGACGACGTGCTCCTCTTCACCAAGGTGGGCATGGAGCTGGCGCCCGACAAAAAAGGCCTGTCGAAAGCCTACATCAAGCAGGCCGTGGAGGCCTCGCTACGGCGCCTGCAAACCGACTATATCGACCTCTACCAGAGCCACCAGGACGACGAGAGCCTGCCCGTAACCGAGCCGCTCGAAGCCTACGCCGAGCTCATCAAGGAAGGCAAGGTGCGCGCCATCGGGGCTAGCAACTTCAAGCCCGCGCGCCTGCAAGAAGCCCTGGATGCGGCCAAAAACGGCCTGCCGCGCTACGAAAGCCTTCAACCCGAGTATAACCTCTACGACCGCGAAGCTTTTGAAAAAGACGACCTGCCCATTGTGCAGGCCAGCGGCATCGGCGTCATCCCGTATTTCGGGCTGGCAGCGGGTTTTCTCACCGGTAAATACCGCAGCGAGGCCGACCTGCAAAAGAGTCCGCGTGGCGCCGGCATCGGCAAGAAATATCTGAACGATAAAGGCTTCAAGATTCTGAAAGCCCTCGACGCCGTGGCTGCCCGCCACGGTATTTCGCAGGCGCAGGTGGCGCTGGCCTGGCTGATGCAGGCGCCCGGCATCACGGCGCCCATTGCCAGCGGCACTAGCCCCGCCCAGGTGCAGGAGCTGCTGAAGGCGCTGGCGGTGCAGCTGACCCCGGCCGATGTGGCCGAGCTGCAAGGCTAGCCCACCTGGTTGCTTCCTACAATGACCCCAACTAAAAAAGCCACGGCAATTGCCGCGGCTTTTTTAGTTGGGGTTGGTAGCACCCTAGCCAGGCGGCTACTTCAGCTTGATGCCCTGGGCGGCCATCTGCTTTTCGGTTTCGGCATGCTTGGCCAGGAATTCCTTGTGCTGTTCCTCGGTGCGCTCGTGGCCGAGGCTGCTCAGGTGCTCGCGCAGCTTGGGGGCAGGCCAGTCGGCGCCGTAGGAGGGCGTGCCGGGCTGCTGGCGCCACGACTCGTGCAGGCTGCCGTCGTCCACGGCGTCGAAGCCGAGCTCTTCAACCAAGTCCATCACTTTGCGCTTGGTGGCCTCGTCGTCGCCAGCCACGGGCAGGGCAATGCGGCCGGGCGCGCCCACGGGCAAGCCTTTCTTTTCGAGGTGGTCGGCGTAGATGTTGTTGAACACCTTCACTACGGGGCGGCCCAGGTGCTGCTGCACCCACTCGCTTTCGGTGAGGGTGCCGGTTTCGAGCTCGCGCAGGTGGCCGTCGCGCAGCAGCGGGTAGTAGTTGCTGGTGTCGATAACCGGTACGCTGGCGGGCACGCCGTCGAACAGGTCTTTAGGCAGGTCGGGGATGTTGATGAGCGGGATGGTGACCACGATGAGCTCGCCGTGCTGGGCGGCCTCCTTGGCCGTGGCGGGGGTGGCGCCGGTTTTCTGCACCACGTCGCCCAGCGTTTCGGGGCCGCGCGAGTTGGCGATTTTCACCGAGTGGCCGAGGCTGACGAGCCGCACGGCCAAGGCGCTGCCGATGTGGCCAGCGCCGATAATTCCGATGTTCATAAAGTGAATTTAAGGAAAAGGAAAACGCGCCCTAGCCAGTGCCGGGGCGCGTTTTCTAAGACCATTCAGTAGGCCGATTGTTTTGGCTCTGCTTCTACCCTACTTCCCACCCGTCATGTCCTCGAACGTGTAGGTGCGGGCCACGTTCTCCACCGGCTGGCCATCGGCCTCAGCGTAGGGATACACGAAGTAGTTGAGCGGCGGGCCGGCCTGCTTGGGCGTCAGGGTCAGGTCGCGGCCGCGGGTGAACTCGACGCGGTTTTCGTCGTGGGCGCCGAAGAAATAGTTGCGCTTATCGGGATTTTTGGCAGCTTCGGAAGCATCGACGGGCACCCAGCCGGTTTGCTTGGTGAAGAACTCGGCCCAGCAGTGGTAGCCCTTCACTTCGCCCTTGCCGCGCTCGGCAGGCAGCGGCAGCCCGATGCTGAAGCGCGCCGGAATGCCCAGCGCCCGGCAGTAGCCGATGACGATGGCGTGGAAGTCGGTGCAGTTGCCGCGGCGGGCATCGCAGGCGTAGTAGATGTCGCCGCGGCCCCAGCCCTGGCCGGTTTTATCGTAGGTCACGGTGCTCACCACGTGCTCGTAGATGGCGCGGGCCTTTTGCAGGTCGGTTTTGGCGCCGGCCTTGTCCACCACTTCCTGGGCCTGGGCCTTGATTTTGAAGTCGAGCGGCACGAGGCGGTCGGGGGCCAGCCAGCGGCTGAGGTTAGGGTCTTTGGCCTCGGTTTCGGCGGGCGCGTGGTCGTCGGTGGCGCGCAGGTTGAGGTGCTCGCGGCGCGTGATTTGGGCGGTCAGCGTCACCGTGAGCGGAGCCGTGGGCACGGCGGCTGGCTTAAGGTGCAGCATCTGGTTGCCGTACTGGTCTGTAGCCACGGTGTAGGGCGCGCTGGCCTCGATTTTGAGCTGCTGCACGTCCTGGTTTTTGTCGGCGTGGGGCACGGGCATCCACAGCTCCAGGGTTTTAGTGCCGGCGGCGGGCACGGGCACGGTGGCCTGGCACTTCAGCAGAAAGATGCGGCTGCGCAGGGCGAGCGGCCGGGTGGCCGGCGCGGCGGCGGTGAAAAGCAGCGCAGTGGCGGCCAGTACTAGAGGTCTCATACTTGGTAATACGTAGCGAATCACAAAATTACGCCTCGCCGCGTGCTTGACAGCCGGGGTCGTTTTGCTTATTTTCCGGCTTTCTGCGCCTACGGTTCAGGTAGGGTCGCAACATAAAGGCTACGGCCCGGTCTTTACGGGGTTGTCCTTTTCCATTATGCTTTTAGCGTATACCTATGAATCTTGAACCCGACCTGCCGGCCAATCACGACGAGGCCCGGCGCACGTTTCTCAAGCAGTCGTCGCTGCTCACGGCCCTGGCGCTGGTGCCCGCGCCGGTGGTCACGGCCGCCGCCGAAGGCTTGGATGAGCGCGTGGCCGCCGCCTTCGAAAAAATCCCGCTCAGCTTGAAAGTCAACGGCGTGAAACACAAAGTATCGGTGGAGCCGCGGGCCACGCTGCTCGACTTTTTGCGCGAGCAACTGCACCTCACCGGCACCAAAAAAGGCTGCGACTATGGCCAGTGCGGCGCTTGCACGGTGCACGTAGATGGCCAGCGCGTGAACTCCTGCCTGAGCTTCGCGGTGATGCACGACGGCCAGGAAATCACGACCATCGAGGGGCTAGCCGACGGCGACAAGCTGCATCCCATGCAGGAAGCCTTCGTGAAGCACGACGGCTTCCAGTGCGGCTACTGCACGCCGGGCCAGATAATGAGCGCCGTGGCCTGCGTGCGCGAGGGCCACGCCGGCTCGGAGGGCGAAATCCGGGAGTACATGAGCGGCAATATCTGCCGCTGCGGCGCCTACGCCAATATTGTGGCCGCCATTCAGGACGTTAAAGGCGGAGGGCAAAAGGTATGAACCAGTTCCAGTACGTGCGGGCCAGCAAGCCCCAGGCCGCCATCGACGTGGTAGCCAAGGACCCCACCGCCAAGTTTATCGCCGGCGGCACCAACCTCATCGACCTAATGAAGCGCGGCGTAATGACGCCCCAGAAGCTGGTGGACATCAACCGCCTGCCGCTCGCTAAAATCGAGAGCCAGAACAACACCTTGCGCATCGGCGCGCTGGCCTTGAACTCGGCCGTGGCCAACGACGCGCAGGTACGCGCCCACCAGCCGCTGCTATCCCTGGCCCTGAACGCCGGGGCCTCGCCGCAGCTGCGCAACATGGCCACCGTGGGCGGCAACATGCTGCAACGCACGCGCTGCGCGTATTTCTACGACATCACCATGCCCTGCAACAAGCGCGAGCCCGGCACGGGCTGCGGCGCGTTGGAGGGTATCAATCGGATGCACGCCATTTTTGGGGCGAGCGACAAGTGCATCGCGGTGCACCCCAGCGACATGAGTGTGGCCCTGGTGGCGCTCGATGCGACGGTGCTGGTGAGCGGGCCCAAGGGCGACCGCCGACTAGCCTTCGGCGACTTCCACCGCCTGCCCGGCGATACGCCGGAACGCGATTCCAACCTCGAAGCTGGTGAATTGATAACGGCCGTGGAGATACCCGACGGGCCGTTTACCAAGCACGTGCACTACCAAAAGGTGCGCGAGCGGGCCAGCTACGCCTTTGCCCTGGTGAGCGCCGCCGTGGCGCTCGACATCGAGAACAACACCATCAAGGCCGCCCGGCTAGCCCTGGGTGGTGTGGCGCACAAGCCCTGGCGCCTGCCCGCCGCCGAGCAGGCCCTGGTGGGCCAGCCGGCTACCGAGGCCAGCTTCCGGCGCGCTGCCGAGGTGGCCATGCAGGGCACCAAGGCTTTCAAACACAACGAATACAAGCTGCGGCTAGCCCCCAATGCGCTCGTGCAGGCCCTCAAAACGGCCAGCGCGGCTTAACCGAACCTCCTTATGAAAACGCAAGACAAGCACATCGGGGGCTCGATGAGCCGGGTAGATGGCCACCTCAAAGTGACGGGCGGCGCCCGCTACTCGGCCGAGTACGAGCTGCCCGGCATCACCTACGCGGTGCTGGTGGGCAGCACCGTGACCAAGGGCCGGCTGGCTGGCATCGACACCAAGGCGGCCGAGCGGGCGCCGGGCGTGCTGGCCGTTATCACGCACTTCAACTCGCCCAAGGTGCCGGGCTTCGACACGGCGGGCAAGGACCCCTCGCAGCCGGCCACGGTGGGCGGGCCGCTGAAGATTTTTAACGACGATAAAATCCGCTTCAACGACCAGCCCATTGCCATTGTGGTGGCTGATACACTGGAGCGCGCCCGCTTTGCCGCTAGGCTGGTGAAGGGCCAATACGCGCAAGAGAAGCACCAGACCAACCTGGAAGCCGGCAAGCCGCAGGCGTTCCTGCCCACTTCGGCCAAGAAGAACCCGAAGTCGCCGATGAACGACTACCAGCGCGGGCAGGCCGATGCCTACCGCACGGGCGCCATCAAGCTGGAGCAGGAGTACGTGATTCCGACCGAGGTGCACCACCCGATGGAGTTGCAGGCCATTACGGCGCATTGGGAAGCGCCCGACCGCCTCACGATTTACGACAAAACGCAGGGCACCCTAGCCACGCGGCGCGACTTTGCCAAGGAGTGGGGCCTGCCCGAGGAGAACGTGAAAGTGGTGGCCACCTTCGTGGGCGGCGCTTTTGGCAATGCCCTGCACAGTTGGCCCCACGAGTCGGCGGCCATCATCGCGGCCCGGGTCGTGAACCGCCCGGTGAAGCTGATGCTGACCCGCGAGCAGATGTTTACGATGGTGGGTTACCGGCCTTACACGTGGCAGAAAATCGGGATGAGCGCCACGGCCGACGGTAAAATCACGGCCATCACGCACGAGAGCGTGGGGCAAACTTCGACGTTTGAGGAGTTTACCGAATCGACGCTGGCCCAGACGCGCATGATGTACCAGTCGCCGAACCTGACTACCCGCTACCGCCTGGCGGCCGTGGATGTGAACTCGCCCATCTGGATGCGCGGGCCCGGCGAGGCCACCGGCGCGTTTGCCCTGGAGTCGGCCATGGATGAGATGGCGTACCAGCTGAACCTGGACCCGATGGAATTCCGACTGCGTAATTACACCGAGCAGGACCCCGAAAACGGCAAGCCCTGGAGCACCAAGTTCCTGAAGGAGTGCTACCAGCTGGGCGCCGACCGCATTGGCTGGAACAAGCGCCAGCTGAAACCCGGCGCCCTGCGCGAGGGCGACTGGCTGCTGGGCTACGGCATGGGCGTGGGCACCTTCGGGGCGCACCGCGGCGCGGCCACCGTGGGCGCGCAACTGCTGCCCAACGGCACCGTGCTGCTGCAATGTGCGACCACCGACATCGGCCCCGGCACCGGCACCGCCATGACCCAGATTGCGGCCGACACCCTGGGCCTTGACCCGCAAAAAATCCGGTTCGAGCTGGGCAACTCGTCCTTCCCGAAGGCCGGCACCCAGGGTGGCTCGTCCACCGTGAACAGCGTGGGCCCCGCCACCCAGCAGGCCTGCCTGGCCCTGAAAGACAAGCTGCGCCAGCTGGCCGGCGCCGGCAACCCGGCCTTTGCCGCGGCGAAGAAAGAGGACGTGAGCCTGGCCGACGGCTACCTCACGCTGGCTGGCAACACCGGCGCCCGCGTATCCTACGCCGACTTGCTGAAGCAGGCCGGCGGCACCGCCGTGGCCGTGGAAGCCAAGCCCGACGACGCGGGCCAGAAGTACTCGATGTATTCGTTTTCGGTGCACTTTGCCGAGGTGGCGGTGCACGTGCTCACCGGCGAGGTGCGGGTGCGCAAACTCGTATCGTGCGCCGACGCGGGCACCATCATCAACCAGAAAACCGCCGCCAACCAGATGAAAGGCGGCGCCGTGGGTGGCATCGGCATGGCCCTGATGGAACACGCCATCATCGACGACCGCTTCGGCCGCTACGTCACCAAGGACTTTGCCGACTACCACGTGCCGGTGCAGGCCGACTCGCCGGCCGTGGAAGTAGCCTTCGTGAACCAGCCCGACTACCACGTGAACGCGCTGGGTACCAAGGGCATCGGCGAAATCGCAACCATCGGCGTGGCCCCAGCCATTGCCAATGCCGTATTCAACGCCACCGGTAAGCGCGTGCGCGAGCTGCCCATCACGCCCGATAAGCTGGTATAATAACTGGCTAGCCAGCCACTTTTCAAAAGCGCCGCTGTTCAGGTTTTGCAACCTGGGCAGCGGCGCTTTTTTGCGGCGTTTTCGCGGCGGCTAGGGTCGTCTAGCCGTACAAGGCGCTCAACATAAACTGGCCCGCGCCCCGCGCAACTCGGCCGCCCTTCCTTTTCCATTTATCAAATGTCCCAACCTTCAAAACCCGCCGCCAAGAAGCGCGTGGCCGTGACCGGCGGCACCGGCAAGCTCGGCCGCGCCTGCGTAAAAGACCTGCTGGCCCACGGCTACGACGTGTTCGTGATTGACACCGTGGCACCCGAAAAAGGCATTCCCAACATTATTGCCGACCTCAGTGATTTTGGCCAGACGCTCGACGCGCTCTCGTCGGTGAGCTTTGATATTCACGCTGGCGTGGGCAATAACGCCTTCGATGCCGTGGTGCACCTAGCGGCCTTCCCCACCCCGCGCCAGTACCCTGATGCTCACTTGTTTCAAAACAACATCATGGGCACTTACAACGTGTTCGAGGCGTCGCGCCGGCTGGGCATCCGCAACGTTATCTGGGCCAGCTCCGAAACCACGCTGGGCGAGCCCTTCGACGGCCGCGAGCCCTACGCGCCCGTGGATGAAGACTACCCGCTGCACGCCAAAAGCGCCTACGCCCTGGCCAAGGTGCTGATGGAAGACATGGCCCGCCAGTTCGTCCTCCAAACGCCCGATATGAAGCTCGTCGGCCTGCGCTTCTCCAACGTGATGGAGCCGCAGGACTACGCCAAGTTTCCGGCCTACGATGAAGACCCCGAGGAGCGCAAGTGGAACATGTGGGCCTACATCGACGCCCGCGACGGCTCGCAGGCCATCCGCAAGGCCATCGAGTGGGAGGCCACCGGCATGCACCCCTTCATCATCGCCAACGCCGACACGGTGATGTCGAAATCATCGGCCGAACTGATGAAAAAATACCTGCCCAACGTGCCGGTGAAGAAGGCGTTAGGCGAGCACGAAACGCTGCTTTCCATCGACAAGGCGCGCCGCGTATTAGGCTACGAGCCCGAGTTCAGTTGGCGCAACGCCAAGTCGCGCTAGCCCTGCGCTGCTGCTAGCAGGCAGCCAACCGTGACCCCATAAAAAGAGTCGTTCTCGAAGCAGCGCTACACTACTTCGAGAACGACTCTTTTCTATGATTTCGACGCCGTTTACTGCTTACGCAGCAACAACGGTTTAGGCGCTGATAGTTACGCTGTCGATGCCTTTCTGCACGGCCGTGGCTTGCAGGTCGGGAATGGCCAGGCCTTCGGCACGAGCTACCGTCACATCAGTGATGCCCAGGAAGCCGAGCACAGCCTTGAGGTAGGGGGCTACGAAATCGTAGCCAGCCGAATCGCCTTCCGAGTAGATGCCGCCGCTAGCTAGGGCTACGTACACTTTCTTGCCGTGGATGAGGCCTTCGGGGCCGGTGGCGGTGTAGCGGAACGTGATGCCGGCGCGGGCAATGTGGTCAACCCAGGCCTTGAGGGTCGAGGGAATACCGAAGTTGTACATCGGCGCGCCAATCACGATAACGTCGGCGTCCTTGATTTCCTGAATGGCATCGTCCGAATGCTTGGCGGCGGCCGCTTGCTCGGGCGTGCGGCTTTCGGCCGGCGTGAAGAATGATTGCAGCTTGGCTTCTTCCAGGTGCGGGAAGGGGTTGGTAGCCAGGTCGTGCACCACTACGTTGCTGCCCGGGTGGGCGGCTTGCAGCTTCTCAATGATACCGTTGGCGAGCTGGATGCTGGCCGAAGCCCCCTTGCGCGGGCTCGAAATGATGTGCAGAATATTCATAGGAAAAATTGGTAGTGGCCGCTAGGCCGGTAAGAACAACTGGCGCGCGGGGCTAGCCGCGCTTCAAATGTACATACATTTAATGTATCGACATTGTTCTAACCCAAAGATTTTTTTCTGCAACTCTCCCACCCTGGCCAGCCGATGGCTAACCGCCCGCGCGGCCAGTTGTTTTTCGGCCGCTAAACTGCGCTGGCTTTTGTCCCTGCGCGGCCAGGGCCACGATTTCGGCCAGGCGGCGCTGGCGGGTTTCGGGGCGGCGGGCCAGCACCAGCCATTGCAGCAGGTTGCGCCGGTCGGTGCGGCTGAGGCTGGCGAAGTAACTTTCGGCCGCCGGGCTGGCTAGCAGCGCCGCGGCCAGGTCGGGTGGCACTACCAGCGCATCTACCTCGTCGAGCAGCGCCCAGGAGCCATTTTGCTGCGCGATTTCGATAGCGGCCAGGCCGGCGGGCATCATCAGGCCATTGGCCAGCAGCTGCTGTATTTTCTCCTTGTTCACCCGCGACCAGCCGCTGCGCGGCTTGCGCCGGCTGAACAGCTGCCGGTAGGTATCGCCATTGATGGGCTTGGCCTGACTGTCTATCCACCCAAAGCACAGCGCTTCGGACACGGCCTCGCTCCACGTCAAGCTGGGCGTGCCGGTGTGCTTCTTGTGGTACACCAGCCACACGGCCTGCTCCTGGGCATGGTGGGCCAGCAGCCACTCGCGCCAGTGCTGCCGGCTAGCGGGGCAAAAGGTGGGGACGTCGGCGGTAGGCATTGAGTAACAAGTTGGATCTGCTGGCTTTGCTGGCGCGAGTTTAGCGAAGCGTAACTCGTGCCGATAATGTATGGATTTTTCAACTCCATTGCCGCGCCAGCGGCAAGGCAGAACCGCGCCGCTAGGGTCGTCCGGCTGGCTCGTTCTATGGGAGGCACAGCCTCCCCCGGATAGTCGGCACGAGTTACGCTGCGCTAAACTCGCGCCAGTGTGGGGGCCAGTGTGGGGATTAGCGAATTGTCAATTCGGCATAAGTAAACCAAGTATGCGCAAGGTCCTTATCATAACGCTTCTGCTTGAGCAATAGCTTAGCAGTTGTTAACCAAGCTATTTGAGCAGGCTCCCATATTTTAGGCTCCACCTTAGCCACTTGTCGCCAACCTTTCTTATCTCGTCGAAAAAGTTGAAGAGAGTTAGGCATTATCTCATACCCCAGGCTTGCGGAAGCAACCACGAAGGCGCTTGTATCTGGCGAAAATATGGGCTCGCTCGGTATGTCCAGTCGGCGGCCGTTTTGCTGGAGCAGGATGTAGCTCGACCACTCGTAGTGATTACGCAGAATGAAGTGGTAGAAGCTCTGCGCATTATATCCTAAATAGGTGTATTTTTCCCAGGCTGGGTTATCCTCCTCAACTAATGCGTCGCGAAAGACTTGCCGTCCGGTTGCTGTTGGCACTACAATTCGCTTACCCTGCTTTTTAACTGGAAAGGTGAGTCGCGGGGAAGTTGTAATGCACCATTTTTGAGCAGCTAGGTACGCTGTTTTAGTCAGCGAGCTCAGGATAATACGTTCCGACCGCGGACTACTAGGCGAACTTGTGCTGAGCGAGGTGATGAGTAAAAGCCAACTGATTAGCATAAAATAATTAGCCGTTAAGTGCCCCGCCAAGGTAGCGCCCGCCCCATCTTTGCGCCCATGCCCGACGCTGCCCCGCTCCTGCCCTACCTGGTTTTCGACTTCGACTCCACCTTCACCCAAGTCGAAGGTCTCGATGAACTGGCCGATATTGCCCTGGCCGGGCAGCCCGACCGCACCGAGCGCGTGGCCCAGATTAAGGCCCTCACCGACCGCGGCATGGCCGGCGAAATCGGCTTTCAGGAATCATTGAGCCAGCGGCTGGCGCTGCTGGGGGCCAACCGGCGGCACCTGGCCCCGCTGGTGGCGCACCTGCAAACCAAGGTAAGCGCCAGCATCCGGCGCAACGCCGAGTTTTTTCGGACGCATGCTGAGCGCATTTACGTGGTGAGCAGCGGCTTCCGCGAGTTTATCGAGCCGGTGGTGGCCGAGTTTGGCATCACCCCTAGCCACGTGCTGGCCAATACGTTCACGTTCGACGCGGAGGGCAACATCACGGGCTGCGACCCGGCCAACGTGCTGAGCCGCGACGGCGGCAAAATCCGGCAGCTCGTGCTGCTCGACCTCGACGGGCCGGTGTACGTGCTGGGCGATGGCTACACCGACTACCAGATTCGTGAGGCGGGGCTGGCCCACCGCTTCTACGCGTATACCGAGAACGTGAGTCGCCCCAGCGTGGTGGCCCACGCCGACGAGGTGCTGCCCACGTTCGACGAATTTCTCTATCAATTGAAGCTACCCATGACCCTGAGCTATCCCAAGAACCGCATCAAAGTACTGCTGCTCGAAAACCCCGACGCCCGCGCCGCCGAGCTGTTTCGCCAGGAAGGCTACCAGGTAGAGCAGGTGAAGGGCGCCCTGGATGAGGACGAGCTCATGGCCCGCATCGAGGGCGTGAGCATCCTGGGCATCCGGTCGAAAACGCAGGTGACGGCCAAGGTGCTGGCCGCTGCCAACCGCCTCATCGCCATCGGCGCCTTCTGCATCGGCACCAACCAGATTGACCTGCCCGAGGCCATGCGCCGGGGCGTAGCCGTGTTCAACGCGCCGTTCTCGAATACCCGCTCGGTGGTCGAGCTGACCCTGGCTGAGCTGATTATCCTGGCCCGCCGCATTCCCGAGAAAAACCCCAAGATGCACCAGGGCGAGTGGGACAAGTCGGCCAGCGGCTCGTTTGAGATTCGGGGCAAGACGCTGGGTATCATTGGCTACGGTAACATCGGGGCGCAGCTCTCGGTGGTGGCCGAGGCCGTGGGCCTGAAGGTCATTTACTACGACATGGCCGAAAAGCTCCAGCTCGGCAACGCCCTGAAAGCGAAGAGCCTGGAAGAGCTGCTGCCCCAGGCCGACATCGTGACGCTGCACATCGACGGCCGCCCCGAAAACCAGGACTTCTTCGGCGCCAAAGAGTTTGCGCTCATGAAGCCGGGCGCGCTGTTCATCAACAACGCCCGCGGCCACGTGGTGGACGTGCCGGCCCTGGCCGCCGCGCTGCGCAGTGGCCAGCTCGGCGGCGCCGCCATCGACGTGTTTCCCTACGAGCCTAAGACCAACGCCGAGAGCTTCGAGAGCGAGCTGCGCGGCCTGCCCAACGTGCTACTCACGCCCCACATCGGCGGCAGCACGGCCGAGGCCCAGCGCAACATCGCCGAGTTTGTGCCCGAGCGCATTATGGAGTACATCAACACCGGCAACACCCAGCAGAGCGTCAACTTCCCCAACATTCAGCTGCCGTTGCAGCAGGCGCACCGCCTCATCCACATCCACGCCAACGTGCCCGGCGTACTGGCCAACATCAACAACGTGCTGGCCCAGCACCACGTCAACATCCTGGGCCAGTACCTGAAAACCAACGAGTTGATTGGCTACGTAATCACCGACATCAACAAGCAGTACGACCAGGACGTGATTCAGGCCCTGCGCGCCGTGGAGCACACCATCAAGTTCCGGGTGCTGTATTGAGTGTAATCAGCAGTAAACCTGCTACTGGCGTTTTCTTCAGTAAAAACGGTCGTGCTGCGCTTAGCGTAGCACGACCGTTTTTAGTTTTGCCCAGGCCGAGGGCTAGCCCTACTGGGCGCCTGCGTAATTCTCGAACCGCACCCGGCCGAACTGGCGCGGCGTACTTACCTCGTGCTCCACGTCGTCGTCCCCGTCGATATGCGTATTGTCCTGCCCGATGCGGTGCAGGTACCAGTGCTGGTCGGCGGGGTCGTAGCGAAAAGTCGTTACCCTGTACCAGCGCAGGCTGCTGCCGCCAGCGCCTTCTACCGAGAAGTAGCCCTTCTTGATAGCCACGCGTTGAAACGTATCCTCGCTGCCGGTGGGGCCGGCGCCGCGGCTGTCTACCACGCTGTCGTTGCGGGCAGCCAGGTGGTAGCGGGCACCGCCGGGCTCGCCCAGCAACAATAGCAGCGGCCGGTGAAACGAGATAATGCGGTCAGCTACCGCCTCCGGGGTCGCATCGGTAAGCGTGGCAGTTGTGTCGAGCACCACCACCCGGTCGGGCCAGGCGTCGCGGTTGAGGTCGCCGGCCAGGGCGTACTGCACGCGGTAGCCCGCCGGCACGAACGGCTTGAGCAACTGCACCGAATCGGGCGCTGCCGCCTTAGCCTTAGCGGAAATAGCGGGGCCAGCGGCTACCCCAGCCGGGGCAGCGGCCGGCTCGCTCGGCGACTGGCAGGCGCTGGCCGCAGCTGCCAGTAGCGCGCTGGCCAGGAGCACTTTTCTCATCGGTTGGGAGCGGAGTAGTCGTGGCGGCTAAGCGGCCGGGGTTTGCTCGCCTAGCGGCGTTGGCTCGGTCGTGGGTGGGGTATCGCCAGCCGCTGGCGCCGGCACCAAAGCCAGCGCGCGGGTAAAGGGTACCTGGCGCAGCTCGTGCACCGACACATTACGCTTTAGGTCATTCTGCAACTCGCCCAGCAGCTGCATGGCCAGGGGCAGCGGGCACCCGAAGGTGTGCATGATGTGGTGCGTGGCCAGGTGCGCCCACTGGTCGATATTCACCTGAATGAGCCGCAGGTCCTCATCGGGTGCCTGGTGCAGCTGCGGCTGCTGGGCTAGCCGGTCCTCCTCCTCCAGGTGCAGCCGGATGGCGTTCATGGCCAGGGTAAAAAGCGTTTTGTCGCGGCGCAGCTGGCGCAGGCGGGGGGCAGCCATAAAAAGTAGTAGAGCAAGGAGGGTGGGCCGCAAAGGTAGCGGCGGGCCTAGCCGCGCGCGGCCAGCAGGGCATTGTATTTCTCCTGCAATTCGGTGTAGAGCGAATACACGTGCAGGAGCTTGTTTTTGCAGTCGTCGAGCGAGTCGAGTTGGTAGCCGGCGGCCGGCTCAGCGGCCAGCGTAGGGCCCGGTGCAGCCAGCTCGCGAAACTCCTCGGCGAAGTCGTGGTAGATGAGCTGCCCCACGCGCTTGATGAAGTCAAAATCCAGGTTGGGGTCTTCGAAGCGGCGGTACAGCGTGGGCCGGCTGATGCCGAGCGCCCGGTGCAGCTGGCTCAGCTTTACGCCGCTTTTGGCCACGGTAGCCGCCACTATTTCACCACGGTGCTGCATTGCAATTCTAAGCGCGAAGGATAAAAAGCAAATTTGGGCGGTGGCTGTTATGAATTTTGTGCGCATTTTTTTACATTTTTGATTCAATTTCTCCGCTATTTGAATCATATTTGTAAAAAATTCTGCTGCTTCTTTTCATGGCTATGACTGGCTACAGCCCCGACCTCCTTGCCACGGCTACGGCCAGCTTGCGCCAGCTTTTTCCCGAAGCGGTGAGCGAGGGGAAAGTGGATTTTGAGCGCCTGCGGGCCTTTTTGGAGGCGGCGGACGCCCTGGCCCCGCCCGCCCCCGAGCCCTACGAGCTGCGCTGGGCCGGCAAGGCCCAGGCGCGCCGCGAGGTGCAGCGCCCCAGTAGCGCCACCCTACTGCCCGACCCCGGGGCATCGGTGAGCTGGGATACCACCGGCCACGTTTTTATTGAGGGCGAAAACCTGGAAGTGCTGCGCGTGCTCCAGCACGGCTACTTTGGCCAGGCCAAGGTGGTGTATATCGACCCGCCTTATAACACGGGCTCCGACTCGTTCGTGTACCCCGACGACTACGCGGAGCGCCGCGCCGACTACGAGCAGCGCACCGGCCAGCGCACCGCCGAGGGCCTGCTCAACCGCCAGGACCTGTGGCGCCAGAACACCCGCGAAAGCGGCCAGTACCATTCGGCCTGGCTGAGCATGCTCTGGCCCCGCCTCTACCTGGGCCGCAACCTGCTGCGCGAAGACGGAGTGATGCTCGTGGCCATCGACGACCACGAGGTGCACAACCTACGCCTGCTGCTCAATGAAGTATTTGGCGAAGAGAATTTTATCGCCCAAATTATCCTTGAAACTGCCACCGACAACAACCCCGGCCAGGTAGCCCGCGAGCACGAATACTTGCTGGTGTATGCCAAAGACAAGACGCAGCAGGGCGACTGGGCCACTGAGTCAAAAAAGGCCCAGCTCATCGAAAAGCAGTACCAGAAGCTGCGCCGGCAACTCGGCCCCGACCCGGCCGCCATCCAGACCCAGCTGCGCGCCTGGCTCAAGGAAAACCGCGCCGACCTGCGCGGCGCCGAGCACTACGACAACGTGGACGAGCAGGGAGTTTACCACGATGCCGACGTGGCCAACCCCAAGTTTGGCGGCTACCACTACGCCGTGCCGCACCCGCGCACCGGCCGCCCCTGCAAGGTGCCCGACAAGGGCTACCGCTACCCCGAGGCCAGCCTAAAGCAGCTCGTGGCGGCCGGCGACATCGTATTTGGCGACGACGAAACGACCATCATCAAGCCCAAAAAGCGCCTCTCCAACGCCAAGGACCAGCTCCGCAGCCTCATCTACAACGATGGCCGCGCCGCCTCTAAGCGCCTGAACAACCTGCTGGGTCGCGATATTTTCCGCTTTCCGAAGGATGAAAAGCTGCTGGCCAGCCTGCTGGCCTTTATGACGCAGGGCGACGACCTCGTTATCGATTTTTTCGCCGGCAGCGGCAGCACCGGCCACGCTGTGCTCGACCTCAACGCCCAGGATGGCGGCCAGCGGCGCTACCTGCTGGTGCAGCTACCCGAGCCGGTGAGCGAAAAATCGGAAGCCTACCAGGCCGGCTACCGCACCATTGCCGACATCACCCGCGCCCGCCTGCGGCTGGCCGGCGCCCAATTGCAAGCAACCCAGCCAGCCGGCCAGCCGCCGCTCGATACCGGCTTGCGCGCCTACCGGCTCGCCGCGTCCAACTTTCGGGCGTGGCGGCCCGAGGTGCCCACCGCCCCCGACCTGCTGGCCCAATTGGAGTTATTCCAAGAGCCGCTGCACGGCGCGGGCTCCGAGGCGGCTTTGCTTACCGAACTGCTGCTCAAGCTCACGGGCGGGCCGGGCCGGCGGCCGCTCTCGCTGGCCGTGGTGCCGCACGAATTGGGCGGCCTCACCGTGCACGCCACGGCCGGCGGGCAGCTGTGGCTAGCCCTGGCGGGCCTCAACGCCGAGGTGGTGGCCGCCGCCGTGGCCGCCCGCCCCCAGCGCCTGGTGGTACCGGGCCGGGCCTTTGGTGGGGCCAACCCCGACGAGCAGGTGAGCAACGCCCGCTTGCAGCTGGCCGACGCGGGTGTGGCGTTACAACTGATTTAACAACCGGGGATGGTACTACAATTCGACGCCGAGCAGGACTACCAAAAGGCGGCCGTGCAGGCCGTGGTGGCGGCTTTCGAGGGCCAGCCGCTCGGCCCAGCGCCGCTCGAAGTGGGCCTGGGCCAGCCCGCCGCCGGCTCGCTGGCCTACGCCGAAACCGGCATTGCCAACCGCCTCGTGCTGGCCGAGGAGCAGCTGCTGGCCAACATCCGGCGGGGCCAGGCGGCGCGGGGGCTGCCGCTGTCTACCGAGTTGGTGCCCTGCGCTTTTCAGACCGCGCAGGACGAAACCGATACCACCAGCCTGCCCCTCAACCTGACGGTGGAGATGGAAACCGGCACCGGCAAAACCTACGTGTACCTGCGCACCATTTATGAGCTGCACCGCACGTATGGCTTTCGCAAGTTTGTGATTGTAGTGCCCAGCGTGGCCATTCGGGAGGGCGTGTGCAAGTCGCTGGCCATCACGCACGCGCACTTCCAGGCGCACTTTGGCCACCCGCCGGTGCAGTACGCGGTGTACGACAGCGGCCGGCCGGCGGCGCTGCGCAACTTCGCCGTGAGCGACGCGCTGCAAATCCTGGTCATCAACATCGATGCCTTTACCCGCGACAGCAACCTCATCAACCGGGCGCACGAAACGGGCGTGCGGCCCATCGAGTACCTGCAAGCCACCCGGCCCATCGTGGTGGTCGATGAGCCCCAAAACCTCGAAACCGACGCCCGCAAGGCCGCCCTGGCCGAGCTGCGCCCGCTGGCCACGCTGCGCTACTCGGCCACCCACCGGCACTTCTACAACCTCGTGTACTCGCTCAACCCGGTGCAGGCCTATGATATGGGCCTGGTGAAGCAGATTGAGGTAGACGGTATTACGAGCGATGGCAACTACAACGCGGCCTTCGTGCGGGTGCTGGCCGTGGTGCCCGGCAAAAAGGCCATTCAGGCCCGGCTCAGCATTTACAGCAACGAAGCCGGCGGCGTGCGGCAAAAGGCCGTGACCGTGCGCCTCGGCAGCGACCTCTATGCCCTCAGCAAGGGCCGCGCCATCTACCGCGAGGGCTTTATCGTGAACGAGCTGGACCCCGAGGCGGGCAGCGTCACGTTTGCCTCGGGCCTGCGCGTGGCGCTGGGCCAGGAGGTGGGCGGCCTCACCGAGGCCGTGCTGCGCTACCAGCTCGCGCGCACCGTGAAGTGGCACTTCGAAAAGGTGAAGCAGTTCAAGCCACGCGGCATCAAGGTGTTGTCGCTGATTTTTGTGGACCGCGTGGCCAACTACCGGGGCTACGACGCAGCCACCAAACAGCGCCTGCCGGGCGTATTTGCCCGGTGGCTTGAGGAAATCTACGCCGAGTACGCGGCTAAGCCGGAGTACGCCGGCTTGCTGCCATTTGCCGCTGGCGAAGTGCACGACGGCTATTTTTCGCAAGACAAGGCCAACCCGGCGGGCAAGGACACGCGCGGCGACTCAGCCTTGGACCGCGACACCTACGCCCTGATAATGCGCGATAAGGAACGCCTGCTGAGCCTGGACGAGCCTTTGCAGTTCATCTTTTCGCACTCGGCGCTGCGCGAGGGCTGGGACAACCCCAACGTGTTCCAAATCTGCACCCTCAGCGAAACGCAGAGCGACGTGAAGAAGCGCCAGGAAATCGGGCGCGGCCTGCGCCTTCCCGTCGATGCCAGCGGCCAGCGCATCCACGACAAGGCGCTGAACGTGCTCACCGTTGTGGCCAACGAGAGCTACCAGGATTTTTCGGCTGCTTTGCAGCGCGAGTTGGAGGCCGAGACGGGCGTAAACTTTGCCGGCCGCACCCGCGACGCGGCCGCCCGCCGCACCCTGCGCCTGGGCAAGGAGCTGACGCCCGCCAACTACCCCGCCTTTTTCGCCATCTGGGAGCGCATCCGGCACCGCACGCGCTACCGGGTGGCCTTCAGCACCGAGGAACTGATAGCCGGGGCCGTGGCCGAATTACTCGACCCGCTCCAAACGCCGCCTACCCGCCCGCCGCAGCTGCGGGCCCACAAGGCCCGCCTGAGCTATACCGAGGCGGGCCTCGTGGGCCAGCTGGCCAGCGAGGCCCACGAGCCATTGCGAATGGCTCACTTTGCCGTGCCCGACGTGTACGGCTACATTCAGAGCCGGGTGGACCTCACGCGGGGCACCATCTTCCAGATTTTGCAGCGCTCAGAGCGCTACGACGAGCTGCTGATTAACCCGCAGGCTTTTCTCGACAAGGTAGTGGCGGCCATCCGGCGCACGCTGCACCGCTTGCAGGTGGCGGGCATCACCTACGAGCGCCTGGGCGGGCAAACGTATGAGATGCGGCTGTTTGCGGACGAGGAGGTGGCCCAGTACGCCCACAACCTGTACGAAGTGCAGCGCCAGGACCGCACCCTCTACAACTACGTACCCGTAGACAGCGCCACCGAGCGCAGCTTTGCCGCCAGCTGCGACGCCGCCGAGCAGGTCGAATTTTACTTCAAGCTGCCGCGGGGCTTCCTCATTCCGACGCCGCTGGGGCACTACCGGCCCGACTGGGCCATCGTGCTGCGCGGCGAGCAGCGGGTGTATTTCGTGGTCGAAACCAAGGGCAGCGCCGGCCAGCTCACCCCCATCGACCAGCAAACCCTGCGCACCCGCGAGGCCCTAAAAATCAAGTGCGGCACCGGGCACTTCGCCGTGTTTGAGCCGCTGGGAGTAACGTATCAGGTAGCGGCCAGCCTAGAGCAGATGGGGTAAATGGCGAGTGGGCGCTGGCGTCCCCCTAGCCCCACGCTTAAGCCCCACCGTTCAGTCATCAATGCCCGCTCATAAGCGGGCCCGCACCTCCCCTAGCAGGCGCTGCATAGTGTTGCGCGTAGCCTGGTCGTCGCCGGGAATGCTATTATTGAAGAATGTAACGGCCACGAGCCGACCGCTTTTGCAGCGCACAAAACCCGTCAGGTTGCACACGTGCGTCAGCGTGCCGGTTTTGCCCCAAAACCACGTCACCTTGGGCGGGCCGGGCTCGAAGTAGCGCTTGCGCAGCGTCCCCTGGCCCCCGCCAGCGGCCAGCAAGCTCAGCAGGCGCGGCTCGGGCACCTGCTGGTGCAGCCGGCACAGCAGCGCCGTGAGCGTGCGCGGCGTAAGCAGGTTGAGGCGCGACAAGCCCGAGCCATCGACCCAGTCGGGCCGGTCGGGTAGGTCTTTGAAGTCGTTTTTGAGCAGGTGCCGAATGGCACGCTGGCTGCTCAGCGAGTCGCGGTAGCCCACCTGGGTGCTAGTCATCAGCAAGAGCTGCTCGGCCAGGAAGTTGTCGCTCACGCGCAGCATGCGGCGGTAGAGCGAGTCGGCGGGCAGCCCATGCAGCGTGCGCACGGCATCTAAGCTGGGGCGCGGGCGCCACTGGGTGCCCACTATGGCGCGGCGTAGGGTGTCGCCGAGCAGGCGCAGCAGCAGCGGGCGGCTGGTGCGGTAGGGCACCTCGTCTATCCACTTTTTGGGGCTGGGCCGGAAGGTGAAGTGGTTGTCGAGCTGGGCGCGGTACACGTGCATCTCGTCGTCCTGGTCGGGCGAGAGGCGAAAATCGGGGCTAGCCCGCTCGGTGAGGGGCGCAAAGGCGCGCGGCGCCACTCGCACCCGCTGCGGCAGCGCCACGGCGGCCGCCCCCGGCCGGGGCCGCACCAGCTGCGGCGCGGCGGCGTAGAAGCGCACCGTGTTGCCATACACCGGAAACGCCGTGCGCTCGGGCTGAAAGTAGTATCCAAAATCATCCCAGGTCCAGCCTGGGCCGTAGGCCGGCACGGTGGCGATGTCGCAGTAGGCCAGCACCTTTTCGGGCCGGCTGGCCAGAAAGGCATAGGCTCGCCGCGAGGGCACGTCGCCGTGCAGGAAAGTCGGGTCGCCGGTGCCCTGGAAGAACAGCGTATCACCGCGCGAGAAGTAGCGCAGACTGGGCAGCGAGTCGGGCAGCAGCGTGAGGCCGGCCGTCAGGCTCAGCAGTTTCATGGTGCTGGCCGGGGTGAAATATTTGGCCTCGTTGTAGCCAAACAGCGGCTGACCCGTGGCGGCATCGGCCAGGGCCACGCCCACCTGCTGGCGGCGCAGGGTAAGCGAGCTGTCGAGCTGCTGGCGTAGCCAGGGCATATCTACCCGGCCGGTGGCCGAGTCGGTGACGGTGGCCGGGGGAAGCACCGGCGGGGTGGTTTGCCCGCAGGCAGTGGTGAGCGAGAGTAGCGCCGGCGCGAGCAAGGCAGCGTAGCGCCGCGCCGAATTGGCAAAGGCAGTGGGCAGAGTAGGCACAGACGCAACTTAAGCACGAACGCGGCAGTCGTTGGCGGGTCTTTGCTGGCTTCCTCTTCTTTCCTGCTCCGTCTTGCGCTCATTCCTCCTGTTTCTCTTGCTGCTAGCCGGCACCCGGGCCGCCCGGGCCCAACCCAAAACGCCCGCCGATTTTGGCTACCGTCACCTCACCATGCGCTACCAGCGCGACACGGTGAATATCCTCGTGCTCTCTAAAAAGGGCGAAGAGCTAACGCGCAAGCCAGTGTTTCTGTTTGTGCAGGGCTCTACCCCGCAGCCCGTCATTATGTACGATGAAAAAGGCGCCTACCCCCTGCTGCCTTTTGAACTAGACACCCTGCTGACGCGCTACCACTTCATTGAAATCAGCAAGCCCGGCATTCCCGTCATCGCCCATACGAAGGACCTGGCGCCCAACTATGCCTACCTCAATCCTAAAACCGGCCAGCCGCCGCTGGCCTTCTGCCAGCGCAACCACCTCGGCTACTACGTGGCCCGCGATGCGGCCGTACTGCACTACCTCACCCGCCAGCCCTGGGTGCAGGCCTCTGACATCACGGCCATGGGCCACTCGGAAGGCAGCAACGTGGTGGCCCGGCTATCCCGGCACCCTGGCCCGCTACGCCGCGTGGTGTATCTCAGCGGCAGCCCGCTGGGCCGCATGCTTACCGTTATCTCTGGCAATCGGCAAGAAGCTGATTCCGTTGGCGCTGAGAATAATTTCGCTTACTGGAAGCAAGTAGTAGCCAGCCCCCAGGAAAACAACTGCCTTGGTGACACGCACTTGCTGGTATCGTCCCTGACCTCCACCCAAACGCCGCTCGACGATTTTTTGCACAGCAAAATTCCCGTGTTCGTCGGCTACGGCACCCGCGACCGCTCGGCCCTGCTCGAAGACTATATGCGCCTGGAAATGATACGGGCTGGCAAAACCAACCTCACTTTCCGCGCCTATCCGGAGTTGGAGCACAATTTTATGGGCTTCACCAACGGCGTAGCAGACCCCAAAAAGTGGAATTGGGACCGCGTCGCCCACGACTTTTTCACCTGGATGCAAACGCACTAGCCCTTACTTCATCGTCAGGAACTTCTGCTGCATCACGTCCTGCACCGAGCGGCCCGACACCTTGCTTTCTAGCCACGAAATAATGTCAAAATAGAGAAAGGGCCGACGGTCAAAGGGCCGGGTGGCGATTTCTTCCAGCTTGTTTTTCAAAGCCTTAAACTCGTCGCGCAGCTGGCTGGGGGCCAGGTGCCCCACCCGGCGCAAAAACCGGAATACCTCGACCTGCATAGGCTGCTGGTCGTTCATCTTGCCCAGAAAATGGTACACCGAGCGCACCTGATGCTCCAGCTCCGCATCTTCGCCGGCCTCGTAGTGCGCTACCAGGTTGAGAATGCGGGCAAAGCACTGCAAGTCTTCGCGCAAGCCCTGCTCCTTATGCTCGATAATGCGATTCAAGTACTTGATAGCCTGCTTATACTGCCCACTCCCGAAGTACAGACAAGCAATTTTGTAATAGAACACCAGCGTGCGGTGCAGGTCGAGCTGCGACTTGTACTCGCCTAGCTGCTCCAGCAGCTCGGGCACCATTTCGACGCCTTCCGTGAAGCGCGCCTCCAGAAAGCAGGCGTTGATGCGGTTGGTCCAGATGTACTGGAATAGCAGCGCCTCGGTGTTGGGCGTGGCGCGGCGCGTCTGGCTGGCCGAAAAGTCTTCCAGCTTGCGCAGCACTTCCGAGAACTTACTGTAGTACTGCATGTTGAACAGCGCCGCTAGTAGATTATGCAGGCCCTTGATGTAGAGCATCGTCTGGCTTTCCTGAAGCGCCGGCTGCTGCTCAAACAGGTCCACCCACTTCTGCGCATAGCGGTAGCAGGCCCGAAAATCCTGGTTGATGGTGTGGTACCACACCTGCGCCTGGTAAAAATAGAGCTTCTCCCAAAAACCGCTGGCCCGCCCCAGCGCCGCCGGCACATGCGCCCGAAAATAGGCCGTAAACCGCTCGTGGTCAGCCTGATTTCGGGCATGGCCGGCTTGCAGGTACAGCCCATACAGCCGCAGCGAGGCATTGGATAAGGCGTGCTGCTGGCTGAGGTGGGCGGCCGTAGCGGTGGCCTCGGCCGCCAGCGACTCGGCCCGCCCCTGCAAGCTGCGCGTGATGTACTGCGACTCGATAAGCTTCTCAAAATCGATGGCTAGCAGCGCCACGTGCGGCAGCTCGGCCTGCTGAGCGGCCAGCTTCACCTTGGCCAGCATGCGCAGCGCCTGCTGGTAGAAGCCCTTATTATAGAGCACGCGGGCGTAGTCGAGCTGCTCGTGCAGCTGAATGTCGAGGTTTTGGCCGGCGTGATAGAGGCGCAGGCTGGCCAGCAATTGTCGGTAGAGATTAGCCTTGAGATTGGCGAGCTGGGCGCGCTTGAGGGTGGGCACCTGGGCTAGCACGCGCTCCTCGTCGAGGTTGTCCTGCGCGTCGAAGGCGTCGAAGAGTTGCAGGAATTTCAGGCCCTCAGTGGAGCCCTGGCGGTTAGTAAACAGACGAAAATGGCGCTTTTCGGACTGCGTCAGGGATTTTATCAGCTGAAAAACCGGGTCGCTGGCTCTGTTTGGCATTGTAGAAGACTTGCGATTAACTAGCTATAAAACAATCTTATAGATGAAAAAACCGCTGACTTGGAAATAGTAGAAACCAGCAAAATTTGTTTTTGGTGGCGCAAAACCACGTGGTACTTGCAGCGCAATAACAAAGCTGCACCCGCCCCGGCGGGTTTTTACTCCTATGGCAACGCAAAAAATTCAGATTTTCGACACTACCCTCCGCGACGGCGAACAGGTGCCGGGCTGCAAGCTAAACCAGCAGGAGAAGCTAGTTATTGCTCGGCAGCTCGAAGCCCTCGGCGTCGATGTCATCGAGGCGGGCTTCCCGGTATCGAGCCCCGGCGACTTTGCCGCCGTGGCCGCCATTGCCGCCCAAACCCAGGAAGCCACCGTATGCGGCCTCACCCGCGCCGTCGAAAACGACATTCGCGTGGCCGCCGACGCGTTGCGTAGCGCCCGCCGCCCGCGCATCCACACCGGCATTGGTACCAGTGACCTGCACGTGCAGCAGAAGCTGCGCAGCACCCGCGAAGATGTGCTGGCGCGCGCCATAGCCGCCGTGAAGCTCGCCAAGAGCTTCGTCGAAGACGTGGAGTTTTATGCCGAAGACGCCGGCCGCACCGACAACGAGTTTCTGGCTAGGGTCTGCGAGGCCGCAATTGCCGCCGGCGCTACCGTCCTCAACATTCCCGACACCACCGGCTACTGCCTACCCCACGAGTACGGGGCCAAGATTAAGTACCTGTACGAGAACGTAAAAGGCATTGACCGCGCCATTCTCTCCACGCACTGCCACAACGACTTGGGGCTGGCCACGGCTAATTCCATTGCGGGCGTCAGCAACGGCGCGCGCCAAATCGAGTGCACCATCAACGGCGTAGGCGAGCGCGCCGGCAACACCGCCCTCGAAGAGGTAGTGCTGATTATGCGCCAGCACCCCACGCTGAACCTTTACACCGACATCAACACCCGCCTGCTCACCGAGACGTCGGCCCTCGTGTCGCACCTCATGAGCATGCCCGTACAGGCCAACAAGGCCATCGTGGGCGCCAACGCCTTTGCGCACAGCAGCGGCATCCATCAGGATGGCGTGATTAAGTGCCGCGAAACCTACGAAATCATCGACCCCAAAGAAGTTGGGGCCATCGACTCGACCATCGTTCTCACCGCCCGCTCGGGCCGCGCCGCGCTGGCCTACCGCCTCCAGAAGCTGGGCTATCAGTTGGAGCGCCCCGCCCTGAACGCGGCCTACGCCAGCTTCTTACAGCTCGCCGACCGCCAGCGCGAAGTAATTGATACTGATTTACACCTTCTTATCGAACAAGAAAAATTAGTAGCTGTCGGCTAATCGGCTAAGGAAACGAGGTAGCAGGCGCTGCCAGTGGGTGGGAGCAGGGAAGTCAGGGGGTCGGGTTAACAACCCAATAACGCCGTTCTTTCACACTCGTTGATTCGACCAAAACTTCCCCCTGTTGCTTCGTTTCCTTGGCTTCTTGTTATTTTAACTATCATGCATTTATAAACTTACGTCTGTCATGCTGAGCTTGCCGAAGCATCTCTACCGCACCGTTGAACGGTTTGGATGAAGCGATAGAGATGCTTCGGCAAGCTCAGCATGACAGACGTAAAAAGATTATACCAAAATAATGGCCCGCACCTTAGTCGATAAAATATGGGATGCCCACGTTGTTCGCTCCATCGCGAGCGGGCAGGACGTGGTGTACATCGACCGCCATCTGATTCACGAAGTAACCAGCCCGCAGGCGTTTGATGAAATCGCCGCGCGCGACCTGGAGCTATTTCGCCCCAACCAGATTATTGCCACGGCCGACCACAACGTGCCGACCCTCAACCAGCACCTGCCCATTGCAGAGCCGCTCTCGCGCTCGCAGGTCGATAAGCTGACCGAGAACTGCCAGCAATACGGCATCGAGCTCTACGGCCTGGGCCATCAGCGCCAGGGCATCGTGCACGTTATCGGGCCGGAGTTGGGTTTGACCCAGCCGGGCCTCACGATGGTGTGCGGCGACAGCCACACCAGCACCCACGGCGCGTTTGGCGCGGTGGCCTTCGGCATCGGTACCAGCCAGGTGGCGCAGGTAATGGCCTCGCAGTGCCTACTGCTCACGCGCCCCAAGCGGATGCGCGTGGCGGTGGAAGGCGACTTGCGGCCCGGCGTTACGGCCAAAGACCTGATTCTCTACATCATTGCGCAGCTCGGCACGGGCGGCGCTACCGGCTACTTCGTAGAGTACGCGGGCAGCGCGGTGCGCAGCCTCAGCATGGAAGGCCGCATGACGGTTTGCAACATGAGCATCGAGATGGGGGCCCGCGGCGGCCTCATCGCCCCCGATGCCACCACGTTTGCCTACGTTGAGGGCCGGCCCTTCGCCCCTAAAGGCCAAGCCTGGAACGATGCCGTAGCCTACTGGGAGACGCTGTATTCGGATGAAGACGCAGTATTCGATGCGGAGTTTGTGTACAACGCGGCCGATATCACGCCCATGATTACCTACGGCACCAACCCCGGCATGGGCATTCCGCTCACCGGCCACGTGCCCAGCCAGGTGCCCGACGCCGAAGCCGAGAGCTTCGACAAATCACTGAAATACATGGGCTTCGAGCGCGGCGAGTCGCTGCTCGGCAAGCAGATTGACTACGTATTCATCGGCAGCTGCACCAACTCGCGCATCGAAGACCTGCGCACCGTGGCCGCCTACGTAGCGGGCAAGCAGAAGGCTGGGCACGTAGAGGCCATCATCGTGCCCGGCTCCAAGCAGGTTGAGCAGCAGGCCATTGCCGAAGGCATCGATAAGATTCTGGCCGAAGCCGGCTTCGAGCTGCGCGAGCCCGGTTGCAGCGCTTGCCTGGCCATGAACGAGGATAAAATCCCGGCTGGCAAGTACTGCGTGGCTACCTCCAACCGCAACTTCGAAGGCCGCCAGGGCCCCGGCTCGCGCACGCTGCTGGCTAGCCCGCTGGTGGCCGCCATCACGGCCGTGCAGGGCCGCATCGTTGACATTACGCAGTATTTGAACTAATGGAAAAATTTCAAACCCTGCACACTACCGGCCGGCCCCTACCGCTGGAAAACGTTGATACCGACCAGATTATTCCGGCTCGTTTCCTAAAAGCGACCACCCGCGAAGGCTTCGGCGAAAACCTGTTTCGCGACTGGCGCTACAATGCCGACGGCTCGCCCAAAATGGAGTTTGTGCTAAACAACCCGCGCTACGATGGGCAGATTCTGGTAGCTGGCAAAAACTTCGGCTGCGGCAGCAGCCGCGAGCACGCCGCCTGGGCGCTGTACGATGCTGGGTTTCGGGCGGTGATTTCGAGCTACTTCGCCGATATTTTTCGGGGGAATGCGCTGAATACCGGCCTGCTCCCCTTGCAGGTGAGCGACGAGGTGCTGGCCCGCCTGTTGGCCGCCATTGAGGCCAATCCGGCGCTGGAGCTAGTGGTTGACCTGCCCGCCCAAACGCTAGCCGTGCCGGCCTGGGGCGAGACGTTCAGCTTCGCCATCGACCCCTACAAAAAGGAGTGCCTGCTGAACGGCTACGACGACATTGACTTTTTAGTAAATCAAAAATCGGCCATTGAGGCTTTCGAACAACAACGCGCATGGACATGGTAACCAAGAAAATAGCTTTACTGCCTGGTGATGGCATCGGGCCGGAAGTCTGTCGGCAGGCCGTGAAAGTGCTCGACGCCGTAGCCGAGCGCTTCGGCCACCG
>Ga0160429_1000325_pt1 | contig 52172 bp, 37 predicted proteins | sample SolpanmetagenomR_FD_108199 | JGI IMG/M metagenome (GOLD analysis project Ga0160429, IMG submission 108199) | Solar panel surface microbial communities from Lawrence Berkeley National Laboratory, California, USA - R | ecosystem: Engineered > Built environment > Solar panel > Unclassified ... | reverse complement strand
TCGTGAACTTCAGTGAGCCCAGCGGCTTAAACGCGTTGAGCGTGGCCGGCAGCGTCTCGTCTAGGTTAACAATGCGCTGCACCGTGCCCTTGCCATAGGTGGTAGGCGTGCCAATAATGAGCCCGCGTTTGTAATCTTGAATGGCGGCCGCCACGATTTCGGAAGCCGAGGCACTGTGCTTGTTCACCAGTACTACCAGTGGGCCCGCGTATTGCACCTGCGGGTCGCGGTCGTTGAGCACGCTGGTAGTACCGCGGCTGTCGTGCACCTGCACCACGGGGCCGCTAGGAATGAATAGGCCCGCCATGTCTACGGCGTCGCGGAGCGAGCCACCCCCATTTTCGCGCAGGTCAAATACTACCCCCTGCACGCCCTCAGCCGTGAGCTTAGCCAGCTCCTTCTTCACATCGTCGGCCGACGAGCGGCCGCCGTCATTGTTGAAGTCGGCATAGAATACGGGCAGACGTAAGTACCCAATTTTGAGGCCGCTTGGGTCCTTAATGACGGCCGACTGGGCATAGGTAGCCTCGTTGACTACCACATCGCGGATGATGGCAATATTCTTAACCGAGCCGTCGGCTTTGCGCACCGTAAGGCGCACTTCGGTGCCCTTCTTACCTCGAATGAGCGTGACGGCCTTGTTGGCGTGCCAGCCCTCGATGCTTACGGGCTCGGCCGCGCCCTGGGCCACCTGCATGATAGCGTCACCCTTTTTCAATTCGCCCTGGCGATATGAGGCCGAGCCAGGTACAATGTCCTCAATATAAAGCAGGCCATCGCGCTCGTGCAGCTGCGCCCCAATGCCATCCATGCGGCCCGTCAACTGAAAATCAAAGTCTTCCTTGCGCTGGGGAGCTAGGTAATCAGTGTGCGGGTCATAGGTATTGGCGATGACATTGGCGTAGCGAGCCAACACTTCATCCGCATCAGGCTGTTCGGCAAACTGTTCTGCGTAATACTTGCGCAGGCGCTGGCGAGCCTCCACTTCAAACTGAGCCACGGTGCGCTCGGCGAGGGGGGGTAGGGGCTCGTGGCGTAGGCTGGCCAGGCGGGCCCGGTCGCGGCGCTTGTCCTGTTCGTCGAGCAGTTGGGCTACACGCGCCAAGGTCTCGTACTTGAGTTGCTTGCGCCACTGCTCCCGCTGGTCGGCCGCTGAGGCCGGAAAGGCAGTTTTCTCGTAGTCAGTCTGGATAGTTTCGTCGGCGGTGAACGTGAAAGGTTTGGCCAGCAACTCCTGCACCAACACCTGCACCTGCTTGGTACGCTCGGCCAGCAGTCGGGTGCCCAGGTCTAAAAACTCGTGGGTACCGCGCCGAGTCTGGTCGTCGATAGTAAGCTGATACGATGCCAACTGCGCCACATCGGCTTGCAGTAAAAACTTGCGGCGGTAGTCCAACCGCTTGAGAGATAGCTCATACACGCGCCGACTAAAATTATCGTCCAGGCTCTCCGGCTGGTAGTGGGCCTGCGAAAGCCCCTGCACCAACGAACCCACTAGTACTTGCTCCTTGCTGGGCGGCTCCTGGGCGCCCTGGCGCTCGTAAAAGCGGTAGGAGGCGAGGCCAAAGATCGCGGCGGTGAGGCCAGCGTAGGAACCGATTTTAAGCCGAGTAGGAGCCATGAAGCGCACAAGTGAAAAGTTCTTCTAAATGTAATGCCCGACACGGTTGCGAGGCACAGCTCAGCCAGCAGGCCCAGAAAATCGGGCTTTCCTTCTAGGCCACAATGCCGTAATAAATATGGGACTGGCAACCGTAGTTGAACAAAAAATTAGGTAGGCTTATCTTAACGCAATGAATAGTAGCTTATTCCGAAGGCGAGGTAAAAGTGAAAAAATAAGTTGCTTTTCTGAAAAAAGCAACGCTTACCTTGGGCCTACCAATCCCTGCTTACCTAGGATGGTTTTTATACAGAGGCGCGGAGAGACAGGCTCGACGAAACGCCGGCAACCCCCAGCTACTTGCTGGAACGGTGCCAAGTCCTGACCATATAAAAACAAGCTGTAGCTAACTCCCTACCCCCAAGTTTCGTTTACTTTTTCGGCCCCGCTGCGGCCGTGTTGTCGGCCACTGGCTGGCGCCTGTATGCGCTAGCCGGGCGCTGGCCCAAGGCCAGCCGGCTTGGCAACGGGGCTGCCTATGTCTTTAACTGCATACTCCACAACGGGCAGCCGCCCACTGGGCACGCGAGCCGACTGTTTCTAATTTGTCGCTTTTAAGTAACTGTGAAACATGCCAGCGCCTTAGTGAAAAGCTCTCAACCCATAACTGTTTCGATGGAATTCATCACAACAACTTAGTATACAGTGCGTAGCCTACCAATTGGCTTGCCGCAGCCCTTCGGGCCGCAGTACCCGAATGCTGTTGGGGGCCAGCTCAATCAACCCGGCCTGGCGAAACTCGCTGAGCGTGCGGCTCAGTGACTCGGGGGCCGTGCCTACCACGGCGGCTAGGTCTTCTCGCGAAAGCTGAATATCTGCTTGGTCCGCAGGGGGTAGGCGCAGCAGCGCATCGGCCACGCGGCGGCGTAGCGAGTGGTAGGCCAGCTCGACAAGTTGCTGCTCACGCTCGCGCTCACGGCCCGCTAGCAGCCGAATAAACTGCTGGCTGACTTCAGCATTACGCAGCAGCAGGTTAGTGAATTCGGCGGCCGGGATATAGTGTAAAGTCGAGTCTTCGACGGCCACGGCAGTATCGTGGTAGGGCCGTTGCTCGAGCAGCGCCTGGTAGCCCAGGAACTCGCCCGGCTGGTACAAGCCCGTTATCAGCTCTTTGCCGGCGGCAGTGGTTTTGCTGGTTTTTACGCGGCCGGCCTGCACAAAGTAGAGGCGGGTAGGCTCGTCGCCCTCGGCGTAGAGCTGCTGGCGGCGGGGTACCAGGTGCGGTTTGCGGTCGGCAGCGAGGGTGGTGAGGTTGCCCACGCGCCGGGCATCGGCTAAAAACGTGGGCAGGTCGCCATGAGCCAGGTCGTAGTCGGGCCGCAGGTGCTGAAATCGGCTGAGGCGGTCAGCCACCGCGCTCAGCAGCTCACTGCTGTCGAAGGGCTTGGTGAGGTAGTCGTCGGCGCCCAAGGCCATCCCGCGGCGCAGGTCGGCGCGCTCGGTTTTGGCGGTGAGAAAGATGAAGGGCACACCCGCCAACTGCGGGTGCTGGTTGAAAATCTGGAGCACGCCGTAGCCGTCGAGCACGGGCATCATAATGTCGCAAATAACGAGGTCGGGCCGGGTAGCCAGGGCCTGCTCGATGCCGAGTTTGCCGTTTTCGGCCGTCAGCACCGCGTAGCCCGCCAGCTCCAGCAGCTCGGCAGTGTTTTCGCGAATAAGTGCGTGGTCCTCAATCAGCAGCAGCGTGGGCATAGGGAAGCGTAATGGTGACGGTGGTGCCCTGGCCCAGCTCACTGGCTAGGGCAATGGTGCCGCCCAGCAGCGCGACGTACCGGGCCACGATGTACAAGCCCAGCCCAGTACCGGGCACGTGGGCAGCGCTGCGAGCCCTAAAAAAACGCTCGAACAGGTGCGTCTGGTCTTCCGGCGAGATCCCTACCCCTTGGTCCTGCACCACTAACGTGAGCTGGCCAGCCTGGCAGGTAGCGTGCAGCATCACGGCGGTGTTTTCGCCCGAATACTTGAAAGCGTTGGAAAGCAGATTGACTAAAATTTTGCGCAGCAGCGACGGGTGGAGCCACACCGGGTCGGGGCAAGCCATTTCTAGCGCCACCGTTTGGCCGGCCTGGCGTAGGCCCTGCACGTCGGCCACGGTATCGTGCAGCAGCGTGGGCAGGTCGAGGCGCACCGGATGGGCCTCCAGCTTGCCTTCCTCAATGCGGCCAACGGAGAGAAATTCTTCCAGGATGTCGTTTAGATGCTTGACCGATTGCTGGATGTGACCCAGATGGCGTAGGCGCTTGTCTTGCTGCGCGGTGGCGGGGTATTGCGCAATGAGCGCAGCTGAGGTGAGCACCGCCGTGAGCGGCGTGCGAAACTCGTGCGAAGCCATGCTCACGAAGCGCGATTTCAACTCGCCCAGTTCCTGCTCGGCAGCCAGGGCCTGAGCCAGCTCACTTTGGCGTTGCTCCAACTGCTCCAGCGTCGTGAGCAGGGCGTGGGTACGGTCAGCCACCTGCTGCTCCAGTTCGGCGTTGAGGCGCTCGACGCGCTGACGCTCGGCCAGCAGCGCCTGGTCGGCCGTTTTTTTGGCTGTGATATCGAGCACGTAGGACACGGCGTAGAGCTCAGCATCGAGGTAGAAGTAACTCAGGCTCACTTCCACCGGAAACACGGAGCCGTCCTGGCGCTGGCCTTCGAGGTCGCCGCGGTGGGCACTCATGGCCCGCACCGACGGCTGGGCGTTGAACGACTCGCGCAGCTGCTCGTGGCGGCGGCCTGTGGCGTGGGGTACCAGCGCCTCGATGCCCAGGCCCGGCAACGCGCCTGCCGCGTAGCCAAATTGCTGGTGGGCCATGTCATTGGCCGACACGATACTACCCCCCCGGTTGCAGACAATAATGCCGATGGTAGCATTGGCCACCACGGCTTCGAAGCGGCGCACACTCTGGGCCAGTTCGCGCTCGGCTTGGTGCAGCCGGTTGTGCTCGGCTAGGCGCAGCAGGAAAAACGGCGCCCCCTCCACCTCCAGGTACGTCAACTCTAGCCGGGCCTGAAACACGTCGCCGTTGCGCTTGGCCACGGCGGTTTCAAGGGTTTGGCGGCCGTGCTGCCGGGCCTGCTCGCGCAGGTGCTGCCAATCGGCTGCCGCCAGGGCTGGCGTGGCGGGCACGGCTTCTGGCGTAGCCAGCAGCGCGGCCTCTGAGGGGTAGCCCAGCAGCTGCACGCCGGCCGGGTTTACTTGCGTGAGGCGGCCACGCACGCCATCGTAAATGGCCACCAGGTCGGGGGCTTCGTGCAGCAGCACGTGGGCGAGGGCGTGGGCGAAGGGAGCGTGGGGCATCTGAAAACGGGCGCAAGGCCAGTGGGCAAAGATCGGGAAGCGGTGAGCAAAAGCCGCCGACTAAGGGCATGATAACTCTCAAGCGCGGGCTTGAGGATGGTCATGTCGGCGGCGGGCGGCGGCGCGGAATTTTGCCCCGTCTTCTTCGCCATCTACCTCATGCACTCCCTCCCTCCTACCCCCGACCCGGCCGTGCTGCTGGTGCTGCTACCCCCCGCCGCTGGCGAAGAAATTGGCGGCGCCGGGCACACCGCTATGCTGCGCCACCTCCGGCAACGCCTGGGTCCGGACGTGCGGGTGCTCACCATCGACGAGGCCAGCCACCCTGCCGTGGTGCGCAGCTTCGGCCCGCCCGAGCTGCCCGCCTGTGTGCTCATGCGCCAGGGTGTGGAGCTGTGGCGGCAGCCAGGCCTGCCCAGCCCCGATGCCTTGCTGGCCACGCTAGCCGCAACACTCCTTCCGAGCTAATAGCCTCTTTTGCCTTCATCTCATCCCCCTTTCTTTCCTCTCTCATGTTTACTTCCCGCACTTCCCTGCTGACCGCCGCTGGCCTGCTGACCAGTTTTGTAGCCACTGCCCAAACGGCTGCGCCCCTACCCCCTGCCAACCAAGACATGCTTTCCTGGATGCTGCGTGTGCTGCTGTGCGCCGTTGTACTAGTGGCGGTGCTGGCCGGTATTGCCCTCACCACGGCGGCCGCCAGCCGGCAGTCCTTCGCGCAGCAGCCAGCGCCAAGTAGCCTCCTGGCGACGGCTCCGGCCATAGAAATAACCAGTGCCCCGGCCGTAGCTGCACCAGTCGCGGCCCCAGTTGTGCCAGCTACCACTATCCCCGCTGCTAAGGCTGCACTTGCGCCAGAGTTGGTGCTTAGCGCATAGCGCTGGTTGTGACCCGGCTACCAACCCACTGGCTCGCAGGTGGGTGGTGAGCTTGGCAGCCATTTGTATTAACTGCTACTTACTTAGAATCTTACGTAATCGACATGCAAACTATTCTGGTGCCCATCGATTTCAGTGCTGCCGCCGAAAATGCCTTGCGCTATGCGAATAAGCTCGCTGTGCGGCTGCCCGCCGAAATCGTGCTAGTACACTGCGATACCAACTCAGCCCTACCCCCTGCAGAGCGCGAAGCCCTGCTCAGCCGCCTCGAAGCTTTGGCCGAACGCCTGCGCTACCAGCAGCTCACCCGCCAGGGCGCCCGGCGCATTCGCTACTACTACCACCTGGCCGCCGAGGACCTGCCCGACTGCCTGCAAGTGCTGGTGACGGGCTACTGCGCCAGCCTCGTCGTGACGGGCCTCGCCCTCGACGATTGCGCTGCGGCCACCGCCGCCGGCACCGCTCCGCAGGGCTTGCCCGAGCGCGTGAGCTGCCCGGTGCTCGTAGTGCCGCCCGGCCACCACGAGCTGCCGGCGCACGTCGTAGTGGCCGGCGATTTTGACCGCCTCAGCGCTAGCCAGCTTGCTAGCCTGCCGGCGCTGGCCCGCCCGCCCGCCGCCCACTTCGACCTGGTGCAGTTTTACCAAGTAGCCCAGCTGTATGAGACTGGAAGCAAAGGACTTACTTCGCTGAGAAAGGCGCTAATGGACGCAAAGCAGTACCTGCCAAATGCCGCCACGCACCTGCTGCCCGAAGAGGATGCCTTGGAAGGCATCAGCGAGTTTTGCGCGCAGCACGAGGCTCAGTTGCTGGTGCTGGCCACTACGGATGGCTGCCTGGTGCGCCGCTTTTTTCACCCGCACTACCGGCAGACCCACGCCTACCACCTGCGCATTCCGGCGCTGCTGCTGCCCCTGAGCACCTTGCCTTCAGCGGCCTGCTGTGCCCGGTGCGCGTTGCGCCAGGCCGCGACGGTCCAGCTGGCGGGGAGCTTGGCCTTACCAGTCTGAGCCAGTAGAAACTGGCCGCGCACGATGGACGAGTTGGTTCGTATTGGTGCCCAGGTAAACCTGGTTGATGCCGACGCCCGCGACCAACGCCCGCATGTTCTGCGCATAGGCCAACGCCGAGTCGGCTAGGTGCGTCTACATCCCAAGGACGCCCGCCGTGCCGACGGTTTTTGCCTGCTCCTTGCTAATAAGCCCGGGCTTCATCATGTGCGGCATGTTTAGGGCTTGTCCCAAGCTACTACTCATTGGCTGACTTAGAAAAGCACTCTTGTGCTAGGGGGGTAGTAAGTCTCTGCTGCCCGTCCCGACCCTCGCTATTATCGGGTAGCGATTTCGTATAGTTCAGCGGCGGCACCCACTGTATAATCAAGTTGTGAGTTTGGCGCATCATCTCGGCGGTTCGCTACCTAGTTTAAGCAGCAAGAAGGCAGCCCTAAACGACACCATAAATCACGGCAAAGTAATAGATTGCCAGCCAAGTAGGTACGTGTGGATGCTATCTTCAGCCCCGCGGGCAGTGCCTGTTCAGATAGTTGTTTAGCCCGTGCTCGTACCACCACCGGCTTAGTTAAGTAAATTCGTTCTGGTAGGAAGGCTCATTCTGGGATGGATACCCCTGGCGTATCTTTGTTCATAATCAAGCCGTTTCAGAATGTCCGAATTACCCGCTTTCTTTATGGAGCAGGCAAAAGCTGGGCGCCATATTCAGTTTGTCTACGATGTATCCGCTAGCCGGGTCGTGTTTGTCAACGCGGCTTACCGGACCGTGTTGGGCGGCAACCCGTCCGAGATAAACGCCGAATTACCCGCCCTACTAGCCCGCTTGCATTCCGATGACCGGCAGTTCCTTTCCTACTACTGGCGCATGTGGGTGCGGGGCCAAATGGCCGATGAGGTGGAGGTGCGCCTAGTGACTGAGGGAGCCCCGGAACACTGGTTCTGCCTAACGCCAGATTATCAGCAAACGGCTGAGGGAGGCGTGTTGGTCGGCGGCACGCTGCGCGACATTAGCACCCAGAAGGCGTACCAAGCTAATGCGGACCGGTTTAATGCCCGCAAGAATGCATCCCTTGAAATTCTCTCGCATGATTTGAGCGGCTCGTTTGCCCTAGTGGAGCAAATCGCCGACGCCCTGCGAAACGCCGTGCCTACCCCCGAGCCAAGCCCCGTGCCCGAGCTGCTGCGCGTGCTAGAAACCACGAGCCGCGAGGGGATGAAGCTGATTCGGGGCCTAGTCGCCATTGAGTTTCTCAACTCAACCAACACCGACCTGAAGCGCACCCGCGTGAACGTGGGAGACGTACTGCGCGAGCCGTTGGAGCAGCTGCAGCAGGGGCAGGCCTTGCTGGGTTACACTTTTTCCTACACGTTGCCCGCCGAGTCTATATACGCCAACCTAGACGTGAACAAGTTCAACCAAGTACTCATCAACTTGGTCAGCAACGCGTTCAAGTTTACCCCCGACGGGGGGCGCGTAGAAGTCGTTGTCGAGCCCTGCCCGGGCTGCGTGCACATCCGGGTGCAAGACAACGGCATTGGAATTCCTGCCGAGCTGCTGCCGCGCCTGTTCGAGCGCTTCACCCCAGCCCGCCGGCCTGGGCTGCGCGGCGAGCCAGCCACGGGCCTGGGCCTGATGCTCTGCCAAACCATCGTGGAGTGGCACCAAGGCACCATCTCCGTAGTTAGCACCGAGGGCAAGGGCTCCACCTTCACCGTAGAAATACCCCAAGCTGACTAAGCGTAGTTGCGGCGAGTTCGACCTCTCCACAACCGTGAGTTGCAGTTGCAGAATACTTGGGAGCTGGTGGTAGTTGGAGCGCGGGCCGCCGTATTGTCGAGCCGCCCCAGCAGATGAGCTAGCAGGGCGCCCCGCTAATTGTTGACGAAAGAGAGGGGGGTAGGCGCGAGTGACGTAGTCGTTCATGCCCACGGCCTTGCACTTCTCCAAATCTACTGTGGTCACGTCGACCGTCAGGGCAATGATGGGCACGGTCAAGTGCAGCTCGTTGCGGATGTATTCGGTGGCCGCCCACCTGCATCAAGCGACATAGCCCCGGCCAAAAAAGAATAGGGCCCCAGCAGCAGCAATCCCGCCAACGAAATGAAGACTATCGGCCACAGGCTGCCGCCGGGCCGGCTCATGTGAGCTTCACCAAGCCTGCCCAGCTCATCGACTGCACTAATCGGTTGGCGGCCCACAGTGCAAAAGACACGGCTACCCCCTTAGCCCAAAGGCTACTGTGGCCACCACTGCCCCCACCATGCCGAGCAGGAAAATCCGCTTACCACCTAGAAAATCACCTAGCACCCCGTTGAAGACTTTGCCTAGCGCGTAAAACAGCACGCCTACCGAAGCCAACTGCCCTACTACTTCCTTCGTAAGCCCGCGGCTGCCAAACTCGCGGATGAGCAGCGGCGCGGCGACTGCTAGGTTGGAGCGGCACAGGTAGTAGGCGCTATACCCAATAGATAAACTCGCGGCCGTGCGGAGCTGCTAGCGTTGCAGCGCCATAGTTGGCAAAAGCTTGAGCATGACTACCGTTTGGCATTTTCGGTAGACAAAGTTGGGCTTTAAGCTGGGGCTGCTAGCTGCGGCCAAGTTGTTTATGCGTTAACAAATTATGCATAGCTGTTGACTATGGGTAAAATACGCATCCCATGCGCTGTTAATGCATTGATTAACTGAATACTAACCAGCAATTATCTTGCTTCGTATTTTGAACTTGTATATAGGGGAGTTTTGAGCTAACAGGCGAGAAAGTACCTTTGCTGCATCATGAGCACGTTACCTACCTCTCTCTATTTCGGCAATGCTGCTGGCCTGGTGCAGGAGTACGCCGACCACGTACGCCTGCAATACCACCCCGGCCCGCGTCGCTTTGACGAGTTCACGGCCATACTCCACCACGTGACGCGGGCGCTCTCGCGCTACCGCCTAGGCAAGCTGCTCATCGACCAGCGTCAGATGACGCCCTACTTGCCAGCTGAACAAGTCCACGTGGTGCAACACTGGCTGCCGCGTACCATTGTAGAAGGGCAGTATCGTTACGGGGCCGTGGTGCAAGCCCACGATGTGTTCGCCCGTTTGGCTATGGACACCATTCGGACTCAGGCGCAAGACCTGCCGCTTACCTACCGTTTCTTTCCAGACGAAGTAGAAGCCATTAGCTGGCTACAGGCCCAAGAACTGCCGTTTCCGAGTTCTCGTAATTAGGGCCTATCAGCCTTAATTTACAATAACCAGCTGGGGTAGTGAAGCCGGGTATTTTACTTGCCTGTTTCTTATTGAGCGGTAGGTATCACAGGCAACATCATTTGTTCATCTAAATATAATTTTTCAAAGCTTTGCTATTGCCAGATGGGTAGGAGCTTTGCTGCATGAAAAATGAACAAACCCAACGTCGAATTATTGCGGCAGCCCTTTTTCCTATCAAGAGCTGCCCCAATACCTCTGCTACCTACGAGCAACTAGTGGCTGACAAATACATTGAGGGCAGCTTGACTATCTATCAATCGGTTGAATTATTAGAAGAATACCATCGCAACATTAATGGTAGGTCTAGCTGAATAAGCTTGGGTTGGAAGTAGGGAAACCAAAGGAAATGTCAACATACTACCAGCATATGTTGACGTGCCTTGCAAGGCTTAAGAATAGCCTGGTTGACATTAAAAGGAAGTACCCCACAACTAGCCGCTGCGGTCTTAGAACCAGTAGTGTATGCGCTAAAATACTGAGCTGGAACTGGGAAGCCGACGGGAATACGCCGACAACTGCCAGATGCTTTGAAGGGTCGGCTATGAGGTACTACTGGGCGCACTAATGGCGCCAAGAGCGCTGCTGCGGAAGACCATTCTCAGCTCCCTTTCTGGTAGGTACTTTCGCAATGAGAGCAAGCTCTTCTTGCTTGAAATCAGCTATGAATGCATTAGCCCTACCCCTCGCCCTGCTCCTAAGTTATGCCGCTGGGCAACCGCCCGAATCGCCCATACAATTGAACGGCTACTTTGCCTGCACGCAGCGCATGCTTATACCTAGTGCCTATGCCTTTGTGTGTTACGCTCCCGCTCAGCAAAACTGCCAGAGTGGGAAGGTTATTTTAGCTTACGAAAAGCGAGTGAGCAGCCCAATAGAAAAAACGCGCTTCGCTATTATCGACACAGTGCAACTCAACCTGCGCTCCCCCAACAATAGTCTTTCTATTTCGAGCTGCACAAATACCAAGGGCAAAACCAGCCAGTATTTCGTTTTATGCACCCAAGACAACTTGGGTAGCAAGTATTTGCGCCACGTGCTGCGTGTGTGGGGCGTGGATACTCGGGGGCACTTGGTAGAGGTGCCGGCCAAGACGCTCAAGTGTCTCAATGACGATTTTGGTGCTTGAGGATGCGAGCAGCCAGCTACTCGCGTATTGCTACAAAACCAAAGGCCAAAGCACGAAGCAACAGCTATTAATAGCTGCATGAATTCACTGAGTGGCACAGCTAAGTCGATGGGACCTTCCATTCACCTAACCACTACCTCCTACCCCATCTAAAAGGCCCTCTCGTCGCAGCAGGAATCTATCCTGCTCAACTAGATCATCACCCCTTGTTATCGGCTCTGTGCTATTGGCTTATTTATACTTAAAGCTATACGATGAACCTGTGCGCAAATTTTTAGCGAAGCGTTTTTTGCAAGTGTAAAATTATTGTTGAGTATGCGTAATAAGTAAAGTAATTCATTTTTAAATCGTCTGGCAATAGCAGCTACAAAAGTCTTCTGTACGAGCAAATAATGCGTTCTCTCAGCAATGTAGGAGCAGTTGCTCCGGCCCGCCATCCTTTGATGCGCGATAGATAGGTAGGCTACCTAAAATTCCCGAACATGGCGCCGACTAGCAATAGAATAGGGCAGCGTAGACTGGTATGGGTAGCAGGCTGAGCTACAGGCGCGTTCTGCGGGTGAATACGTAGCATATAACCCGTATTCACATCCTCACTTCGGATAGATACCTCCTTTTTTACTTGTTCTAGGCGGCGGAGCTTTGTGGCAGAAAAGTAGTCACCTATTATCCTGCTGCCGATGCACCTGCATTCCTTAACCTTTCAAACGGGCGGCCAGTGTGCCCTTTCGTTCGATCCAGCCCAGGGGTGGCTGCGCGCTACCTGGACCGGCTACGTGCGCACGGAAGAAGCCCTGCGCGGCGGGCAAAACTACTTGCAGCAAACCGGCCCATTGCATTGCCTATACTTGCTCAATGACAACGCGGGCTTGCATGGCCCCTGGTTCGATACGCTGGCTTGGCTGGGCAGGGTCTGGTTGCCCCAGGCGCAGCGCCTAGGCCTACGCTACGTGGCACACGTAGTGCAGGCCGACACCCATTCCGACATTCTTACCCTGCGGCAGCTGCCTACCCAACTGGGTGAGTTAGAGCTCCAGTTGTTTGATGACGTAGCCAGTGCCGAGGACTGGCTACGCCGCTGCCAGCAGCCACTGGTAAGTACGCCGCGCCGTGCGCCCTTTACCGCAAAAATTGGGCAAGTGGCCGCCAATCGGTTGTTGGGCTGAGTGACTGGCGCCAGAATCTAACACAGAACCTATCGCAGTAAAACAGAATGGAGTGGCGCGAACGCTTAGCTGCCTGTTTAGCGCACACCCAGCGGTAGGCAGGCACGTGGCGCGCGGACTGGACGGTAGCTAACGGAAGAGGAACTGACCGAGGCGGCCCACGCCACTAGTGAAGACACGCGGCAAGGCGCGTTTGTCACGGCCGACTGGCGGCAAGTGCAAGCACAAATCCTGCGAGTCGTGCCCGTCGTTTACAACGTGTGTTATCCGACCTTAGAGGATATAACACGTTGTCAAGACTAACCCCTACCTATGAAGATACTAGAAAAAAGAGAAGCCCATCTTACTGAATCCCAAGACCTAGTAGCCGCAGTGATGCAAGAGGCTACCAACTACACTACCGAGGGAGGAGCTATTGACCAAGTAGCTGATAACCTTGATAAGCTAGCGGCAGCGACTTCGAAAGCCCTACAGGTTGTCAACGTCAGGTCAGACGAATTTACTGAAGAATTAACTGATTCGGAAATTACGGAAGCTACTGTTATAAGCGCGGCGGAGGATTACAAAGAGATGTTAATCAGTTATTTAAGGGTGCTAATACGGGAAAGACTGGATTCTTTCCCGCTAATTTAGGCTGATGCTCAAAGAGGATGCTTCGTAACAAGGAAGCATAATGCCAGGCGCAGTAGCTGGGCAAAAATCAACACTTCTTGAGCTTTTTCTTCAAGGTAGTATGCAAGAAGCAGCAGGGTTAAGAAGCTGCCTATTGTATACCCCCCTAGTTCTTGCCGGTAGCCTAGGTAGCGACTACTCAGTAGCGCGTATGCTAGACGGGTTTTCGCGAAATGCCACAACAGAGTTTTGTGGTATGAATACCTACTCTTAACCTCACTCATTGCATAAAAAGGGGCGCACGTGGGTCAATAGGAAGCCACTTGCAGCGGCTTCCTATTGACCTACGTGCGCCCATGCTAGCCGAAACGCAGCTAGCTTTCAGTTACAGCAGTTCGGGGTTTGTAGCCTCGGCTCATGCTTAGCTCATGCCGGTGATAAATCAGTACTTCAAGTCTTGCTTATTATCGTCTAACGTTCTATCCACTAGTTCGTGGTAGGGGTCTACAGCTACCGAAGCAGGTTTTTGGGTCACGATGAATTGTAGCTGGTTGTTACCCGTTAGCAGGCGGCGCTTCACGAGCAGCAAAGGGAGCGCTGGTTTTTTGCCTTTTTCTAGCTCGGGGAAGATGGCCACGGGCAAGTAGTCGTGCTCGGGGGCGGGCCGCTGGCTACCCGTGCTGTCGGCGTAGAACTTTGCGCTTTTTACTGTGAAATTGACCTGGTAGCGACCATCGGATAGTTTTTTGGTGGTTGCGGCTGTTATCCGGTTGTCGTAGAGCGTGATGCGGTCGAAATTATCTGTAATGAATTGCTGAAGCGAATCGGGCGCCGCCTGGCGCAATCTGCCCACAAATTCGGTCGAATTTGTGTAGGGTGGCCCTTGAAAAGCCACTGCCTTCACATACTCGCGCAGGGCTGCGTTCAGCTTTTGTTCGCCCAGGTAGTCTTGCAGGGCATACATCACCACCGAGCCCTTACCGTAGTGGATGTACGTCTGGTTTTCGACCAGCGCTAGCGGCACTTCTTTCTTCTTTTCGAAGGCGCGGCCGCTGAGGTAGCGGTTGAGGTCGAGCTTAAGGAATTTTTGCATGGAAGCGAGTCCATAGTGGTGCTTCATTACCATCAGGGCGGAGTATTCGGCCAGGCTTTCGGCCATGAGGGTACTACCCTGCACGTTGCCGCCAATAACTTGGTGCGCCCACCACTGGTGTGCCACCTCGTGGGCGGCCACGTAGAAAGGGTAGTCGAGGTCCTCGGGGTCGTTGTCATCGACCTTGGCAATGAAGCCGATGCTTTCCGAAAACGGCACTGTATTGGCGAAGCTTTGCGCAAAGCCCTGGTAGCCCGGAAACTCCAGAATGCGCAGCTGCTGGTGCTGGTAGGGCGAGAAGTTTTTGGAGCAGTAGCTCAGCGCCTCCTTGGCCCCGGCGGCCATGCGCTTGAGGTCATATTCGTGACCGGCGTGGTAGTAAATCTCAATTGGTAGGGTGCGCCCGCCGGTCGAATCGACCCACTTATCGGCGTACTTCTTATAGCGTGCCGACAGGAAGGTGTAGAAGTTGAGCATCGGCCGGTCCATGCGATAAGCAAAGTAGCGGCGGCCGTTTCGCACCCATTCCTTTTGTAGGTAGCCGGGCGCGATGGCCGTTTGGTCGGGCTCGGTGCTCACGGTGGCGCCAAACCGAATCCAGTCGGCGTCCTGGCTGATGGGCGTATTCTGTCGAGCCTTTAGGTCGTTGACCAGCGCCATACGGGGCTTTGGCTTGAGGCCGTAGTTTTTGCGGTCTTGGTCGCCGCTCAGCTCGGCGTCTTGGCGGTAGCCCAGGTTAGGCAGGTAATTGCTACTGACGAAAGTGCCGTTTTCGACGATGTCGGTGTTAGAGCCCACGTTGGGGAAGCCTAGCTCGCGATAGTCGAGCGTGAGGGTCAGGGGCAACGAGTCGCCGGGGGCCAGGGGCTGGGCCAGGCGGTAGAGGCGCAGGCCCACCGTCGTGTCGTTGAGCGCCAGTGTGGCTTGGCCGGGGGCACCTAGGCTTAGGCTGCGCACGCGGGGGTGTTTTTCGGCGGGTAAGCTCACGATGACGGTATCGAGCGGCCGGGCGTGCTTGTTTACCAGCATCATTTCGCCCTGAAAATGCACGCGCCGGGTGCTCGGAAAAATGTCGGTGTTTAGGGTTACGGCCACGATGCGCGGCTGCGGCACATCTTTCAGGTGGCGGTACTGCTTTTCGTACTGCGCCTGTAGTTGCTCGGAAGCCTTGGCCGTGCGGTACTGATTGAGCACGTTGGTGTTGTAGTAAATAAAGCTGCCGGTGCCCAAGGCTATAGCTAGCCCAGTGGCCAGGGTGGCTGTGCTGCCCGCGCCCCAACGGCGGCGCGCTTCGCCGAGGCGGCCAGCGGGGTCGGTGCCTCGCACCCAGAGCAGATTGGCCAGCAGTACTAGCAGCAGGGCTACCCCCGCCCACAGCAGCTTGGTCCACCAAAAAGCGGGTAGGAAGTGCCCATAGCCATTCATATCCGAATACGGGCCAGGGCTACCCCCACCCGCGTACGACGTGAGGCGATGCGTGAAACCCAGCCCGCTCTTGGCCAGCGTAAACACGTAGTACACCACCATCACCAAGAAGCCCACGTACTTGTTGTTCACCACTACTTGCGTCACCATGGATAGCACGCACAGCAGCAATAAGTAAGCTAGCTGATAAAGAAATAGCGCCTGCAAATACAGGCCGATTTCGTAGTGAAAGTAGCCTTTGGCAGTCTGGATAACGAGGCAACAGGCCAGCACCACAGCCAGCAGCACCACCTGCACCAGCCCGAGCGCCGCGAGCTTGCTCAGAAACGGCACCCAGTTGGGCACCGGCGCGGCATCGGCAATTTGGGCCACGCCAGCGTCGCGCTCGCGCCACACCAGCTCGCCGCTGTAGAAGATGATGATGGCCAGAAAGAATAAAGAGAAGGAGCCCGTGGCCAAAGTCAGCACTACTTCCGTGACAGGATAGGTAGGCGTGTCGAACGTTTTGCCTGCCTGCGCAGCAGTGGTAAGCAGAAAAAGGATGCCTGCCCCCACGATGGCCGCGAAATAGCGGTTGCGCACGATACCCCGAAACTCCAGCTTGGTCAGGCTCAACCACTGCTGCCGGTGCATGGCCCCGGTGAATAGCTGCGTTACGCGGGGCAAGCGCAGGCTCTCGGTAGTAGCCCCTACCCCCCGCTCAGCGGCCAAGTCGGCTGGCACAGTGCGTGGCTTTTTTGCAGCGCGCTCGGAGGCCAGTGCTGCAAAGCGAAACCGCACGTAGCAAAACGCCAGCAAAGCCAGCCCTACCCCTAGCCACACCGCCCGGTTGAGCAGCATGTAGGCATTGAGCGGCAGCAGGCGTGTGTTTTTATCGGCGGCCGTCCAGTATTTGGTGGTGATAAACTGCGCGCCCAGGCCAAAGGCGTCGAGCGTCGAAGCCAGGTATTCGTTCTTTAAATCGGACGTGTAGGAGGTAGAAATTAAGTAAGCTACTAGCAGCAGCACGGCCCCGATATACGTACTCAGGATGTTACGCGTGAGCGTGGCCATTGTAAAAAAAATGGCTCCGCAAAACAGCAGATTGGGCAGCACCAGCAGTAGGTAGGGCCAGAGGTAAGTGCCCGTCGGCGTCACCTTCAGGAAGCGCTCGGCCTCGATGCCGGGCAGCACCCCGGCCACCGCCGCGCCTACTAAGATGCCACTAAACACCAGAGCCGCTATCACATACGAACCCAGAAAACGGCCACCCAAATAGCCCCATTTGCTGATGGGCTTGGTGTAAAAAAGGGCGTGCGACCGGGTTTCGAAGTCGCGGTACACCGGGTTGCCCATCAGCGACGAGGCGATAACGATACCAAACACACTAATGGTGCTGACAACCAGGCTCACCGAGAACGGCGAGTTGATTTTGACGGTTTGCCCGTCGCCGCCTAGGCTGATATTGATGGCCGAGCCGAAAACGCCGCCAGCCGCCGCTACCAGCAAGCCGGCGAGCAGCGCCAGCACCAAGAAATAAATCCAAGTAGCGGGCCGCCGCAGCCGGTACTTCAGCTCAAAAAGGAATATGGCTAAAAACATGAAGAATAATTAGTTGTGTGGTAGCTTTTAGGGGCACTGCTAGCCCCGCTGCCTGCCCGCCAAAAGCAAGAGCCAGCCAGCAGCTGGTTGCTGGCAATAAGTTGCTGGCACTAAGGGGGGTAGGGCGGGGTGGGGCCGCGCGACGAACGAGCAGCCCGTGGCGGGCAAAATCAGTGGCCGTTTATTTGGCTGAAATACACATCTTCTAAATCGGGACTCACGGCCTCGAAGCCGCTGTCTGGGGCACCATCGGCCAGCACGTGCACCACTGTTTTGCCGGCAAACAGCCGCGAGCTGATGACTTGCTCGCTGGCTTGCAGGGCAGGCAGTTCGGCTTTTTCAATCAGCTTGCGCCACACCCGACCGCGCAGCGCGTGCATCACTTGCAGCGGGTCGCCGGTGAGAAGTACTTCGCCTTTGTTGATGATAGCCATGTGGCGGCACAAATCACTCACATCGCTCACAATGTGGGTGCTCAGAATCACCACCCGGTCTTCGCCAATCTCACTCAGCAGGTTGTGAAAGCGGTTGCGCTCGGCGGGGTCGAGGCCGGCAGTGGGCTCATCCACAATAATGAGCCGTGGGTCACCAAGCAGGGCCTGCGCAATGCCGAAGCGCTGCTTCATACCGCCCGAGTAGCCGCCCACGTACTTTTTGCGCACGTCGTAGAGGTTGGTTTGGTGCAGCAGGGCGGCTACCATTGCCTTGCGCTCTTGGCTGCTGGCAATGCCCTTGAGCGTGGCGAAGTGGTCGAGTAGCTCCTCCGCGCTCACCTTAGGGTACACCCCAAATTCTTGCGGCAGGTAGCCCAGCACGCGGCGCACGGCCTCCTTCTCGCGCAGCACGTCGAGGTCATCGAGCAGAATGCTGCCTGTATCAGCATCTTGCAGGGTGGCAATGGTGCGCATGAGGCTGCTTTTACCCGCCCCGTTGGGGCCGAGTAGACCAAACATCCCCGTAGGGATGGTAAGGCTGACACCCCGAAGTGCCTGGGTGCCATTGGGGTAGGTTTTGGAGAGGTTGCTAATAGTGAGCGCCATGAGTAAAAGAAAGTGCGTGTGCTAAATCGTAATCGTAGCTAGAAGAGTGTCGGCGGCCCGTGCGGCCTAGTGAGCGGTGCTAAGGGGATGAGGACGGTGACCCAAGGGTTGCCTGGTGGGCCGGGCTTATTTGCCGCGGCGCCCTAGCCGGTTGCTCAGGTAGCGGTGCGGGGCCACTAGTTGGGCACTACAAGTGCGTGGTAAAGATGACCTCACCCAAGCTACCGCGCCACGCACTGGGAGGCTAGCTAAGGTTTGGGCAAAACCAGCAAGGGAACCGAGAAGCACAAGCAGCTTTATTAGCCGACTAGGGGGGGTAGGGAACAACGCAATTGCTGCTCCTTACTAGGCGAGGAGTAGGTACTCGAAGGCTAGCGAGCCCTACCCCCTTCAAACTGCTTTCCAGTGGGGCAAAAGTGCCTGTTTCGCCTTCTACTCCCGTTTTTTAATGATGAAAGCCCCCTCCGCTGTGACGAACGCAGGCCTGGCGCGGACAAGCCGGGTTCGTCATTTTTAGTCCGCGCTCGGCCTGGCTGCCCCGTAATTTTGCCCCATGACGTTGCCCTCCTTTCTCTCGCCTCGGGTACTGCGCCACGTTAGTGGTTGGCTGCTTCTAGTGAGTCTGTTTACGTGCCTAGACTGGGTGGTGCTGCCGAATAGGTTTCGGATATTTGGCCTGCCTTACTCGCTGCCGGTGCTGCTTGGGCCGGCGCTGGCTATCTATGCCCACTACTGGCTGCTAAGCCACTACGCCGAACCCCGCCGCTACGGGCAGTACCTGGCTGGTACATTGGTCGTTATCTTACTAAGTTCGGCTGTGCTAGCGGCGGTGGGTAGGCAAATAAGCCCCGGGCTGCATGCGCCCGTCGTATTTGGCAAGGCTAGCGTGGGCGCAGTAGTTGCCGCCCCGCCACAGCCTTGGCTAGCAGAATACGGGCAAGCAGTTGCTAACGTGACAATTACGCTTGTCATGGCTGCCGTGGCCCGGTACACGCGGCGCGGCATCAAAAGCTACTATCAAATGCAGCAGCTGCGTGCCCAGCAGCTCGAAACCGAGTTGAGCCTACTCAAAGCTCAGGTAAACCAGCACTTTCTCTTCAACACCCTTAATAACCTCTACGGCCTAAGCTTGGCCGCGCCCGACCAGATACCCGAAGCCCTGCTCCAGCTGGCCGATTTGCTACGCTACCAACTCGATAGCTCGCGCCAGAACCTTATCACGGTAGGCTCCGAAGCCGAATACCTGCGCAACTATATCGGCCTGGAAAAGCTGCGGCTACGAGCCGGCACTAAAGTCGATTTTCGGGCCGAACTGCTAAACCCTGCCTACCCGCTGGCCCCGCTGGTATTGCTACCACTGGTCGAAAACTGCTTCAAGCACGCCGTGGGGCCAGAGGGCGAAGGCTTCATTCGCATTGGCTTGGTTCAAACGGCCACTAGCCTCACACTACGCACCGAAAACAGCGTGCCCGCCTACTTTCGGCCGGCCCCGTCGGGCGTGGGCCTGCCCACGCTACGCGCCCGGCTGGCGCAGTTTTACCCGGGCGCCCGCCACCAGCTAAGTGTCGAGGCAACACCCGGCTATTATGCGGCCACCTTGCGCATGGACTTGTAGCGCCTGGTATCTTCGGAGTCGTTAGCTGTTTGCCTATGTCCGTGCCCCTACGTTGTTTATTGGTTGATGATGAGCCCTTGGCCCACACCGTGCTACGCGCCCACCTTGACCGCCTGCCCGGCCTGGTCACCTGGGCCGGCAGCTGCTACGGCGGTGCCGAAGCCCTGGCCGAGCTGCACACCAGCGCTATCGACGTGCTGTTTCTCGACGTGGATATGCCCGGGCTCACCGGCCTCGACTTGCTGCGCGCTTTGCCCCAGCCGCCAGCCGTGGTGCTGTGCACAGCCCACGCCTCCCATGCGCTTGACGCTTTCGAGATGGGCGTAGCCGACTACCTGCTAAAACCCATTCGCTTCGAGCGCTTTATTAAGGCCGTCAGCCGGTTGCATGCTAGTCGCCTCGTCGTAAGCACGGGCGCCCTACCCCCCGTAGTCGAGCCAAATACGACGGCAATTTTCCTGAAGACGGACGCCGGCACTGAGCGCGTGCGCTTGGCCGAACTGCACTTTATTGAGGGCTACGGCAACTTTGTGAAGTGCCACTTGGCTAGCGGACGGGTGCTGCTCACCGCCGAAACTATAAAGCAGTTGGAAAGTCAATTACCTGCTGCCCAGTTTCTGCGAATTCATAAATCTTACGTAATCAATCTGGCTGCTATCGAGCGGTTTAGCGGCAATATTTTGGTCGTTGGCACACGTGAGTTACCAGTTGGCAGCACCTACCGTCAAGACGTGCTGCGGCATCTACACTAGCCTACGCTTGGCTAAACTGCGCGCTCGTTCTACGCCGCTCTCTACCTAGCCCTCGGCAAACCTCGGGCGCTATAGTATTTCAACCCAAATGGTAGGCCGGTATTTAAAGCGCTATCTCAAGCCCTGAGTTTGTTAAGCTCAACCGACGAATCGGCTGCTGAAAGGAGCACTTGTAGAAGCAGCTCCGTAGGTACTTGAAATTGCTCCGCTCAACTCGCTCATTAAATCTATGCCCCAGTGAAAGCGCGCTTACATAGCGTGCTTACCTATTTATTGGCAGAATTCAAAAAGGCAAAGTGCCGCCCTTGGTAGCGTGGCAACTGCAAGCTGCTGCGCAGTTTCAAGAATGATTGGTAGGGGGCAATGGGCGCCAAGCGATTGACCAGCCACACCGGCAGGTCGCCGCCCGGATCTACCCGGAAGGCATAATTAATTTGCAACCGATTGGCAGCCACGGCCCGCACTTGCCAATCGCCAGTCCAGGAAAGCACGCGCACTATACCCGTTTTGCTGGGGACCATTCCTTCGACGGCCGTCGTCGTGATGTGTAGCGAACGGGTGGGGTGAGAGTAGGCAAATTGCAGCCGCATGACCAGGTCGCGATTAGCTACCATGGCTGGCATTTGGCTTTCGAGGTAATAGAAAAACTCCGTCTCATTCACCGCGCGCAGCAAATAGGCAGACCGCGTGTTGCTAATCACATTCTGATAATTAGCAACATCGGAGTACAGGGCGACCAGCTGCTCGAGGGTGCCGGGCATTTCACACTGCACCCTTACTTCCTTAAAACGACTGCCCGGCTGCCCGCGTAAGTACACCTGAATACCATCCTTATTGGTTTCTAGCTGCCAATCGTCTGGAGAGACAGCCCGCCGGGAGACAGAATGCCCCCAAACCGGAAGTAAAATCAGCAGCGTGAGGAATAGAAAATGCCTGGTGCAGACGATACGCATTATAAAACGGTATAGTATAAAAAGCAGTACTACAAAACTATTGCCGGCATCAAGTACTTATTGCTCAACGTAATGCTTTTAAAATTAATTTATATTAAATATCAATAAATTAGTATCGACGCGTGCTTATTGCTAGATAACTCACAACTAACCCGCTAGTAAGCGAGGTTTTTCTACCCCCTCCACGTCAGGCTAAATTCGCTGCACTTGCGCTCCGCCTTGGGGGCTGGAAGGTCAGCACCCCACAATTGAGTACTTGAGGCGGCTCGCCTGGACCACTGGCGCTGGGAGGGCCGCCAGCCGCCCACGGGTGCCTAAGGCATAAAAGGCGAAACTAAGCTATGTGATGGCACTTGAAATTATTCTAAAACAGGTCAAAGCCCTACCCTTCCTACTGGCTTATTTTGATTCGCCTTCAATTCGGGAGAAAGTATTTCTGCTTTCCCAACCAACCTTTCTGGCGCGGCCCAGCACTTTGAGGCAAAGCAATTAACCAGGTTCGTGGCCGATTCACTTCCTCCTCCGTCTTCCGAAGAGCAGCACCTGCTGCGGGGTTGCTTGGCCCAGGACCGGCAGGCGCAGTACCGCCTGTACCAGCAGTACAAGACGGCCATGTTTTCGTCGGCTCTGCGGATTCTGGGCGACCGGGCCCTGGCGCAGGATGCTTTGCAGGAGGCGTTCATGGATGTCTTCCAAAGCTTGACCACTTTTCAGCAGCAGTCCACGCTCGGAGCCTGGATTAAAACCATTGTGGTGCGACGCGCCCTGCGCACGCTTCGGCACGAGCAGCGCATGGAGGTCTATGACCAGGAGCGCCATCCCGAGCCGCTAGTGGCCTGGCACGACAGCCTCACGGGCGAAGCCCTGGACAAGGCTATCGGGGAGCTGCCCGCTGGCTACCGCGCCGTGTTTTGCCTCGTGGAAGTGGAAGGCTACAGCCACCGCGAAGTAGCTGAGCTACTGGGTACTACTGAAGGCACCAGCAAGTCGCAGCTCTACCACGCCAAGCGCGTGCTTCAACGCAAACTTCAGCACCTATACTTATGAGCCAGACCTCGGAAACCCCCGAACTCGATGGGGCGAACCTGCGGCGGGCCCTAGCTACGCTGCCCACACACGAGCCCGACCCAACCACCTGGGCTCGCCTAGATGCCCAGCTAACAGCGGATGTAGCGCTGGCCCGCGCCTTGCCCACGCTGCCCGCGCATGAGCCCGACGAGGAGTTGTGGGCTGCTATCACGGCCAGGCTGGATGACGTCGCCGCCACGCCATTGGTGGCCCCTACCCCCCCTGCTGCGGTAGAACGACGCTTATGGCCCGCTCGCACCGTGCGCCGGGCGATGGCCGTGGCCGCGAGCCTGCTACTCCTATTGAGCGCTTGGTGGCAGCTGCGCCCCGTAGCGCCAAGGCCAGTCGCGGCGCAGGAGACACTGACGTTCAGCGAGGAAGCTGGCATGCCGGCAATCGCTACGCCAGCGCCCGACCCACTGGAAGCCCAAGGCTTGTCCTTCATTGACGCGCGCTGCTCGGCGCAACCTGCGGTGTGCCAATCGGGCGAGTTTCGCACGCTGCGCACTCAGTTGCAAGAATTGGAAACCCAGGAAATACAACTACGCCAGGCGGCCAGGCGCTTTGGTGCTTCTCCCGAATTGCTGCGCGAGCAAGCGCATCTCGTCACCCTGAAGGCCACCTTCACTCGCCAACTAGTTCAACTTCTACTTTCATGACGTCCCCTATTCACTCGGGTGGGGCCAGGTGGCGATGGAGCATCCTGGCCGTGCTGCTTGGGCTACTGACTATGCCTACTGGGCGCGCCCAGCAGCGCGTGCAGGTGGTAACCCGCACCCTGGAGCAGACCTGGAATTGCCCGCCGGGCATGGTGGTGCGCATCCGGGCAGAGAAAGCCACCGTGCAGGTGCGCGGCTGGGACCGGCCCACCGTGCAGGTGACTCTGCACCTGAGCGCTCGCCACGCCGAGCGCGCCGTGGCGGTGCAAGACCTGCCGGTGGCGCAATACCGCCTTCAGCAAAATGGCAACGCGCTCGACCTCGTCAACCTCTTTGTGCTGCCCGCGGGAGCACCCGCCGTGCGTAGCGACCTGCGGGCCGAGTACATCGTGCTGATGCCCGCCGGCAACCCCTTGCAAGTGGTGAATGCCTACGGCCAAACCTCACTCACCGACCTGAGTGGTGCGCAGCAACTGACGCAAAATTTTGGGCAGATTACCCTGCGTAATCTGCGCGGCACGCTCAGCGCCACCGCCCGCTACGCCGACCTGACGGCCACCAACGTGCAGGCCGACTTCACCTGTGAGGCTAACAAGTCGGCCGTGCAGCTGCTGGGATTGGGCGGCCAGTGCGTGGTGCGCAATTACTACGGTAGCGTGCGGGTGCAGCCTGCGGTGAGCTTGCGCAAGCTCACCGTGGAGGCCGACCGCACCGAGGTGATTCTCAGCACCGCCGAGCCCGAGCGCTTCACCTACCAGCTGCAGGTATTGCAAGGCGAGCTTACCGTGCCGCCCGCCTACGCGGCCGCTAAAAAAGGTACGGCTAGCCGCACTACACTGGCTACTAAGCCTACTGCCCCGGCGCAACCCGTGGTGCGGGTAAGCACCTCCTACGCACCCCTGACCTGGCAACTACAGCCTTTCTCCACCCAATTCTGATTTTTGCAATGGCTACTTTGTCTCCTTACCGTGGCCAGCTCCTGCTGTGCGCGGGCTTGTTAGTAGGCTCTGTGGGGCGCGCCACCGCCCAAACTGTGCCTGACACGACGCACCTGAAATACGGCGAAGAAGTAACGATGCCGCCCACAGTAGCTGTGCCCCTTCGGGTGCAGCAGGAGCAGCGCAGCCTGTGGAAGCTGGGCCTCAATAACTTCTTGCCCTCCTCTACCTCGTTTGGCCCCGACAGCTACTATACCCGGTATGGCTTTCACCTAGCCTACGAGCGCAAGCTGCGTGACCCAGCCTGGTCGGTGCTGGCCGAAGTCAGCCCGGCTCTGATGCGCTACCGCCCCGAATTTAGCTCAGCTAGACGCCAGCGCCTGAGCGCGCGGGCCCAAGCAGCTGGGCGCTACTACTACAACCGGGAGAGCCGCTTGCGACGGGGCCGCAGCGTGGGCAACTTTTCGGCTAACTACGCGTCGGTAGCGCTGGGAGCTGGTCTTGGGAGAGACGCTCACGAAACCCCCTTTTTCTTTTATCGAAACACGGAGCGCCGCTTTCTAACCGCCGACGTAGCAGTGCTCTACGGCTTGCAGCGCCGGATGGGTCGCTACGGTTTTATCGATGCGAATGTGGGGGTAGCTACCATATTGGTCAACCAGCCAGTGGTGAGCTTGGCGGGCAGCGTGCGTATTGGCGTCACGCTAGGCCCGCAGCCGGCAAAATATGCGAGGCAGTTGGCTCCCGCCAGCGAGGTAACGACGCTACAGCCAAAGTTTTATGTAGGCACCGGCCTAGGCGGTTATTTTTACCACGTACGCTATTCGACGCAAAATCCCTACCCCTCCCCGGTCGTCAAGGTTTCTCCCACCGAAACCCAAACTACTACCTACCCAATCACTTACCGCGATGGCTATGGGCACTACGCCCAGTACGTATCGGCGGGGCCAGTGCCGTATGTATACGCCGGCTACTACGTGGCCCCGCGCGTCGCCTTACAACTCGGCTTTCAGTACGGCGAAACCTTCAACGAGGAGCCGGTAGGCACCGTCTTCACTACCCCCCAAGGCACGTTTGCCGTGCCTAACCAAACGCTGGAGGAACGCGGCTTAGCGCTGCCCGCGCTGGTGCGTTATTCCCTCACCCCATCCTTCAAGCGCCGGGTGCGGTTCAACGCGGTGGGTGGCTTGGTGCCCGTGTGGTCTACGGTGAAATTCCGGGAATACGCCATCGTCAACCGGCAGCTTACCAGCCAGGAAACGTTTGGGTTCCAGCGCCGGGCCTTCGGTTTGCACGCCACGCTGGGTTTCGACGCCAGCTACGCCTTTGGCCGCCGGCGCCGGCTAGAGGCTACTACCGAAGTACTGCTCAATAAGGATGTGCAAAGCATCTTTTCAGACGGCCACAGTGACCCTGCCTCCGGCGCCTACCTGGCGGGTGGTGGCAGCTTTGGGCTGCGCTACCGGTTTGGCTACCGGTAGCTTTAAAAGCGGTGTACCAGAGCCGCCTGCGTAGCTAACGACTGCTGCGCTGGAAAATCTTCAAAAAAATGGCGGGTAGGCTTACCTGCTCGGTTGCCGACTGAAACTTGCCTCGCAAGTAGGCCTCGCCAAATCAAAGTGGTGGCCTGAGGAGTTACACTGGATACCCTCTCCATTCAGCAACTCCCTTTTTTATGGCTACTAATGCTCTGTTTGCGCCATTTGCGCTGAAATCCTTGCAGTTGAAGAACCGCATCGTGATGGCCCCCATGACGCGCTCGTTCTCCCCCAACGGCGTACCCGGTGCCGATGTGGCCGCCTACTACCGCCGCCGGGCCGAAGGCCAGGTAGGCCTCATCCTCTCAGAAGGCACTGTGGTAGAGCGGCCAGCCTCGTCTAACGACCCCAACATTCCGCATTTTTATGGCGAGCAAGCCTTAGCCGGCTGGCAGCACGTCATAGACGAAGTGCACGCGGGCGGCGGCAAAATGGGCCCCCAGCTTTGGCACATGGGCGTGATGAGCGAGCACGGCTCGGGCTGGAAACCCACCGACGCTTTCGAAGGTCCTTCTGGCCTGCTCAAGCCCGGCGAAACTACCGGCAAGGCTATGAGCGAAAATGACATCATCGATACCATCGCCGCCTTTGGCCGGGCCGCCGCCGATACCAAACGTCTGGGCTTCGACTGCCTGGAACTGCACGGCGCCCACGGCTACCTGATTGACCAGTTTTTCTGGGCAGGCCTCAACCAGCGCACCGATGCTTACGGCGGCAGCAGCCTCCTCGACCGTAGCCGCCTGGCCGTGGAGCTCGTGCAGGAAGTGCGCCGGCAAGTGGGCGAAGACTTCGTTATCAGCCTGCGCCTGTCGCAGTGGAAGCAGCAAGACTACGCCGTGAAGCTCGCCCATACGCCTCAAGAAATGGAGGCCTGGCTCCGGCCCCTGGCCGACGCGGGGGTAGATATCTTCCACTGCTCACAACGCCGGTTTTGGGAAGCTGAGTTTGAAAACGAAGGCTCGGACTTGAACTTCGCCGGCTGGGTAAAAAAACTCACGGGCAAAACTACTATTACGGTAGGCTCAGTGGGGCTATCGGGCGAGTTTCTGGCCGGCTTCGCTGGCGAAGCCTCCGAGCCACGGTCGCTAGACGAACTTCTGCGCCGCCTCGATCGCCAGGAGTTTGACCTCGTGGCCGTAGGCCGGCAGCTAATTGTGGACCCCAACTGGGTAGAGAAAATCGAGCAAGGCCGCTCAGGTGAGCTGCTGGGTTACAGCAGCAAGGCCCTGCACACACTAGTATAATATTCTAAGTGGCCAAGCGGCCGTATCCTTTTCACAAAGCCCTCTCTACTTAGCTAGTCAGCCAAGTAAAGAGGGCTTTGTGATATACTGCTTAGGAGGATTTATCCTTGCCAAGTTGGCCGTAAAACGCACATCCTCAACCAAGCCAGCGGGCCTGTAGAAATTAGCAAGGTTTGCTACCCCCTACGCGCTGCCCAACCTTAGTGCGTGTAGCGCGCTACTTTAGCTCCCCTTACGCGCTAGCCCATGGAAGAAACCATTCCCAACCCCGCCTCCCTCACCGCCGCCTGCCCCGCACTAGCTAGCCCAACTTCTGTGCCGGCAGGGCTTAGCCAGGCGCTGTTTCCCGGCCTCATGACCCGCGAGCAAGAGCCGCTCAATTTGGAGCTCCCTTTTCCCACATTGGCCGAGCGCGTGGTGCCCACCAATCGTTTCTACGTGCGCAGCCACTTCCCCATTCCGGCGGTAGAGGTGGCTAGCTGGAAGCTTAGCATCGAAGGGGGGGTAGGGAAGGAGTTGCAAATCAGCTACGAAGAGCTGCGCAGCCTACCCGCCACTACCTTGATAGCCACCCTCGAATGCGCGGGCAACGGCCGCGCCCGGCTAGCCCCCAAAGCCAAGGGCCTGCTCTGGGAGCAGGGCGCCGTCGGCAACGCCACCTGGACGGGTGTGCCCCTGTCGGTGCTGCTAGAGCGGGCCGGCGTGCTGCCCGATGCGGTAGAAATCATCTTCGAAGGCGCCGACCAAGGCACGGTCACCGACGAGCCCAAGGCGCCGGGCACCATTTCGTATGCCCGCAGCCTACCGCTGGCCAAGGCCCGCCAGCCCGAAGTACTGGTAGCCTATCTTATGAATGACCAGCCTCTAACGCCCGAGCACGGCTTTCCGGTGCGGCTGGTGGTGCCGGGCTGGTACGGCATGGCCTCGGTGAAGTGGCTGCACAAAATCACGGTCAGCGCCGCACCTTATGCTGGCTACTGGCAAACCCTGGAGTACGCATACTGGCAGCGCACCCACGGCCTACCCACCCTCACGCCCGTAACCGAGATGCTGGTGAAGGCCGAAATTGCCCGCCCCGCCTTGCGCGAAGCCGTGCCCGCTGGGCAGCCCTACCGGGTATTTGGTGCCGCCTGGACGGGTGAAAGCGAAGTAACCGGCGTAGAAGTAAGTACCGACGCCGGCCACACCTGGCACGCGGCCCAACTGCTCGACGAAGCGGTACCCTTTGCCTGGCGCCTCTGGGAATTTACTTGGACGCCGCCCACCGCGCCGGGCCGCCACACGCTGCAAGCCCGCGCCACCGACCGCGCCGGCCACTGCCAGCCCACCAACCACGACCCCGACCGGCGCAATTATATGATTACCAAAATAACGTCCGTGGAGGTCCTCGTGCACTAGAACGTATACCAGGGCGTAACAGCGTGCTTATGTGGTGTTAGCAGAGCTCGCGCTCTTGTCTGCCCTGGCCGGTTTCGACCCGGTGCTCGCTGGTACTATCCCCTTAGCGATTGACGTACCAGCGAGTGATTTAGACATCATCTGTGCAGTAAATCTCTCGCACCAAGCGTCCTTTCCCAGGTAGTACAAGACCACTACGGACACTTGCCCAGCTTTCAAGTGGCGCGCACCAGCAGTCGGGGGTACGAGGTAGTAGTTGGGAGCTTTTGCTACGCCGGGGTAGCTGTAGAGGTATTTGGCCAAGCGTTGCCTACGGGTCGGCAGTATGCCTTCCGCCATCTGGTCGTAGAAGAGGATATTTTGCAGGTGGGCGGGGAGCCTTGACGCCAGGCAGTGCAAAGCCTTAAACAACAAGGCATGAAAACAGAACCCGTTTTTGCGCGGCTGCTTCACCTACCAGGCGACCCTTACGAGGCTTTACTAATGCTCGAAGGCAAGTCCTTGGCTGAACTAGCAGTTCAACTGGCTCAGCGCCCCTGCCGCACTTGGGTAAATAGGCGTGACGGTACACAGAACTGCGTCATACACGCTACCCCATCCCACCTGCTACTTGGTAGCGTGGCCAAAGCCACGCCCGTAAAACTTCTCCTTTCGTAAGCTGGGAACGCGCAGGTTGACGAGGGCGCATGGCAGCATGCCGGGGTCGTGCAGGCTCTGCCCTGACCCCGGCCCCAGGCAGGCCGAAGTAAGAGCGGCTTGGGAGGAAGCGATAGGCAGGTAGGGACTGCATTTCGGTTGTCTACGCACATTGCTACCCAAAAGATGGACAGTTTTGGCGAGCTGTCGTAGGCTACGCTACGCATCCATCGCCGCCTTATGGCGATGCAGGCCCTTTTCGCTGCGCAATAGCCGCGCGCTTACTTCTTCGTCTTATTTATGCCTTTTCCTGGTGTTCAGCGCCTATTTGATATCCCCGCTTATCAGCAGGAGCATTTTCCACAGCTAGCCTGCCTGGCCGACAAGCGAGCGGGCCACTGGCAGCCCTACAGTACCGCCCACGTAATAGATACCATCGACCAAGTCAGCCAAGGCCTGCACGCGCTGGGCGTGGGCCGGGGCGATAAGGTGGCCATTATCGCGCCCAACTGCCCGGAGTGGCTGCTGGCCGATTTTGGCATTATGCAGCTGGGAGCCGTGACGGTGCCCATTTACCCCACCGTCACGCCCGCCGACTACCGCCATATCTTGCAGGATGCCGAGGTCAAGGCCGTATTCGTGGCCAATGCAGAACTGTACGAAAAGGTGCGCACGGCAAGCGTCGGCCTCGACCTGCCTGCCCACCACCTCTTTACCTTCGAGCCGGTACCGCAGGCGCGGGGTTTTGCCGAGTTGCTGGCCCAGGGAGAGGAGCCCCTTGCTGCCCTACCCCTACTCAAGGCCGCCGTGCAGCCCGGTGACTTGGCTACCCTCATCTACTCCAGCGGCACTACCGGCCCACCCAAGGGCGTGATGCTCACGCACGACAACATCTTGAGCAACTGCCGAGCGATGCACGATTTCCTGCCCGTGGTACCCGGCGAGCGGGTGCTGAGCGTGCTACCCCTTTCGCACGTGCTAGAGCGCACCGGGGCCTACCTGTTTATGCTGCTGGGCTTACAGATTTACTACGCCGAAAGCATGGATGCGCTCGCCGACAACCTGCGCGAGGTGCAGCCCAGCACCTTCGTGGCCGTGCCCCGCTTGCTGGAGAAGGTGTATGATAAAATTATGGCGCAGGGCCAGCAGCTTGGCGGCTGGAAACAACGACTGCTGCTGTGGGCCGTGGACCTAGGCCTGCGCTTTGACCCGCAGCGCGACCAGGGCCCGTGGTACAATGCCCAATTGGCCCTTGCCAATCGGCTGGTTTTTAGCAAGTGGCGAGCGGCCCTAGGAGGTAAGGCACGGAGCATTGTGAGTGGCGGTGGCGCCTTGCAGCCGCGCTTGGCGCGGGTGTTTTGGGCGGCAGGTATTCACGTGATGGAAGGCTACGGCCTCACCGAAACGTCGCCCGTCATTGCGGCCTGCCGCTACCGCCGCCAAGACTGTATGCCGGGCACGGTGGGGCTGGTTATTCCCGGCGTGGAAGTAAAAATTGCGGCCGACGGCGAGATTCTAACGCGCTCGGCCTGCGTGATGCAGGGCTACTACAAGCAGCCCGCGCTAACCAGTGCCACCCTTGATGCCGAGGGCTGGCTACATACCGGCGACATTGGCGAGTTCGTCAACGGCCGGTTTCTCAAAATTACGGACCGCAAGAAAGAGCTATTCAAGACCTCGGGCGGCAAGTACGTGGCCCCGCAGGTGGTGGAGGCGCTCTTGCTCGAATCGCCCTTCGTGGAGCAGGCCTTAGCCGTGGGCGAGGGCCAGCGCTTTCCGGGGGCCTTGCTGGTACCCAACTTTAGCGCACTGCGCCAGTGGGCCGAGCGCCAGCGGCTGCCAGCTACCCTGGCCGATGCCGACTTGCTAGCCCAAGCCCCCGTGCAGCACCTCTACGACGAACTGGTGCAAGCCACCAATGCCCGGCTGGCCAAGTGGGAGCAAGTGAAGAAATTCCGTTTGCTACCCCACCTCTGGACAGTAGAAAGCGGCGAACTTACGCCCACACTCAAGCCTAAACGCAAAGTAATTACGGGAAACAACGAACAGCTGATTGCCAGCTTGTATGCCTAGCTAGCCCTTTCCTTTCCGTCGATTTGCCTCATTGAAGATTCAACTTGCCCGCCATGGTGGCCGTGACTAGCTGCGCTAGTCCACGACAGTACAAGTTGGCTGTGGGCACAATGCCAGCGCTGCGCCCTTTCGAGGGGGTCGCTACCCCGCTCATTGCTCCTTTGTTTTTTGCCTCGATGCCCCGAGAGGGGCCACTTTATTATGACCAAAAAAACGTATTTCGCGCTTATCCTTATTCTGGGGGCGCTCACCGCGCTCGGGCCCTTTTCGATTGACATGTACCTGCCGAGCTTTCCGGTCATCGCCCAAAACCTGCATACTACGGTAGGGCGGGTTGGCTTGTCGCTGTCGAGTTTCTTTATCGGCATTTCGGCGGGGCAGTTGCTGTACGGCCCCCTGCTAGACCGCTTTGGCCGCAAAAAGCCGCTCTACTTTGGGCTGGCGCTATACGTGCTGGCTTCGCTGGGCTGCCTGGCGGTGCACCGCGTCGAAGCCCTGATTGCGCTGCGCTTTGTGCAGGCGCTGGGCAGCTGTGCAGCAGCCGTAGCCTCGGTGGCGATGGTGCGCGACTTGTTTCCGGTGCAGGACAATGCCAAAGTGTTTGCCCTACTCATGCTCGTGGTGGGCGTTTCGCCGATGGTGGCGCCCACCGTGGGCGGCTACGTTACTGCAGCGTTTGGCTGGCAGGCCGTGTTCGTAGCGCTGGGCGGGTTGGGGGCCCTGCTGCTACTGGCCACGGCACGGTGGCTGCCCGACGGCTACGCACCCGACCTCACGCTCTCGCTCAAGCCCAGGCCTATTCTCACGAATTTTTGGGCCGTACTGCGCGAGCCTCAGTTTGCGACTTACGCCCTCACGGGGGCGGTGTCGTTCAGCGGGCTGTTTGCCTACGTGTCGGGCTCACCGTTGGTATTCATGGACATCTACCAGGTAGGGGCTAAGGCTTACGGCTGGATTTTCGCCTTGCTTTCCGTCGGCCTCATCGGTGCTAGCCAGGTAAATAGTTTGTTGCTGCGCCGCTACCAGAGCGCCCAGCTGGTGCTGGTCGCCTTGCTGTGCCAAGTCGTGACCACGCTCGTATTGGTAGTACTGACCAGTACCGGAACGCTGGGATTAGGCGGCACTGTAGCGCTGCTCTTCGTGTTTTTGTGCTGCCTGGGCTTCACTAATCCTAATACCTCAGCGCTTTCGTTGGCGCCTTTCACCCGCCATGCGGGGAGTGCTTCGGCCCTGCTAGGCGCCATTCAGATGGGCATGGGTGCGTTGGCCTCGGTCGGGGTTAGCTTGTTTAACACGCATTCGGCCCTGCCCATGGCCGCCATCATGGCGCTTACTTCGCTGCTGGCGCTGCTGGCGTTAGTGATTGGCCGGCAACGGATAACGCAACTGGCGGTGGCCCCAGCAGAGGCAGTAGCCGGCGCATTGCATTAAGTGATTCCTCAAAAAAGCTTCTGCCAAGCCCTGTACGAGCTCTTCCGCAGGCAAGGGTTCGTACAGGGGCGAGGACGCTGGGCATCCTGTATTAGGCTAGACAGCTTGTGGCTCCACCGCGCAAGCAAGTTTTAGGCGGCGCGTTCACGTTGTCCTTTTATTCTTCATCGAATCCGCGCGGCTACCACACCCTTGCCCTTGTATTAACAGCGATTCTTGCTTTAGCTGAGGGTTGGCCTCGCTAAAGCGTCGGCCGGAAAGTGCCGAATTCAAGTAGGGGTAGGGCGCTCGCAGTGGGGCAAAACGTGTCACCTATGACCAGTAGCCTTCCGGACCGATAGGCTAGTCGACGTTACGTCCTTGCTGGCGGTTATACGCCTCCAGTAGCTCCACGGACTGATACATAGTTAGGGAACCTTGGATATACTTTTCGGCGAGTTGCTGTTCAAAAGCGTTTGGCAATAGGTCAGCACTCATGATTGAGAAGAACGCCGCCGCAATGATTTGGCGCTGGGCTTGTTCATTTTTCATGCTGCAAAGGTCCGCTCGGATATTCGACGGGAGCGCTGCGAAAAGTTATAGTTAGATGACGTGACTGTTGCCTTTCTGAATCTGAACCAGCATGCGGACATACTTGCCCTAATTCTTCGCATCCTTAAAATGCTTAAGCTCACACCTCACTGCCCGAACTCGACCACACTTCGGGTTGAGGGGTAGGAGCCCGTTTAGAGGTTCTCGTTAGTGAGTGCGCGCTCGCTCGTCGTACCCGGCTTTCGCGATGGTGGCAATGGCCAGCTGTCTAGCGGCCGTATCGGCATATGACTCCGCTATAAAAACGGTAAGTGCCACGCACAGATTAGCAATCAAATAATTGACTATCAATAATTTGATTGCTAATCTGTGCGTGGCAAGCTCCTGCTGCCTACTGCTAATATTCCATAAACGCCTGGTCGGGGTAGCACCAGGCCCAGCGCTCGCCGGGCTGTGCCGACGTAATGACGGGGTGCTGCGTGGCGTGGAAGTGTTTGGTAGCGTGCTTGTTCTTGGAGTCGTCGCAGCAGCCCACGTGGCCGCACTGCTGGCAGATGCGCAGGTGCACCCAGGTATCACCTAGGGCTACGCATTCGGGGCACACGTGCTGCGTGTCATGTTTGAGGTGGCGCAGGTCGAGCGCTACTAGGTGTTGGCAAGGAGCTTCCATCTTGCAAAGGTTTTGAAGCGAAAAGAACTCGTTAAGGCTTCGCAAAGTAGCAAGATATCTGCTTTTTGCGTTACTAGTCTGGGGTTATTATCGCAATTTTTGGCCTTTATCCAGATTTAGCGAACCTACTAGCTGACAATAGAAAAGCTACCCTGACAAGTAGGGGTAGCCTTTCTGCTTTTGAGCGGCGGCAACGTGCAAAGCCCTTACCACCTACCAGTTTCTGCAACAGCTACCGCATGCTTCGAGACCTGTCAAGCTACTACCTTATCACTTCAGCTCGGCTATCGCAAGCACTATCAGCGGGGCGGTTCCTGAGCAAAGCTAAAAAGATGTGCGCGACGCGACTGTTACAGTTGATAGGCAAATGAAACGCGATGGCTTCGCTACAAAATGAGAAAGAAGTACGCTATGCTATTCAATTTTTTCGGCAGTATGGGCCCAGCTGGGGCATATTTTGCTGGCAAAGGAGCCAGTAAGCGCCGGCACAGAGGTCTGATGGCCCTGCGTAACCAGACTGCCCTCGTTTGGCGAACCAGCGAGGAGATGCTACAATGACTTCATACCTGACAGAGCCAACTCTTTTTCAAATAAATAACAGGCAACTAGTGCCTGCTAACTCGTAACGGCTGTTCTAGGTTGGTCCTTCAGCTGGGTGCTACTCACTATCAATTCTTATTCCGCACAGAAGGCGTTGCCCCATGCGTCCTCACCACTATCACTGGCCGGCGAGATTATTTTAAACTGGTGCGCTAACCTCTATTTTAGGCAGCATCTTGAGAAGATGGTCTAGGCCGTGTTGCTCCAACTCTTTCGGTAGCACCTTGCGCACGCGCTGCGTGGCGCTGGCCACCTTGTCCATGTTGGGGCAGGTTATCAACCTTATTCCCTCACTCTATTGGATATTTACTGCTTTTCTGCGCTAGTACCTTTCTCTGCTTATGTCTGTTTCTGAACTATCTCGCCGCCGCACCTTCGCCATCATCTCTCACCCCGACGCGGGTAAGACCACACTGACCGAGAAATTTCTGCTCTTTGGCGGGGCCATTCAGACGGCCGGCGCCGTGAAGTCGAATAAAGCTCAAAAGACTGCCACCTCCGATTTTATGGAGATTGAGCGGCAGCGCGGCATTTCGGTAGCCACTTCCGTCATGGGCTTCGACTACCAAGACTACCGCGTCACCATCCTCGACACGCCCGGCCACCGCGACTTTGCTGAGGATACCTACCGCACCCTCTCGGCCGTGGACAGCGTGATTTTGGTGGTGGATAGCGTGAAGGGCGTGGAGGCTCAAACCCGTCGCCTAATGGAGGTGTGCCGCCTGCGTAATACGCCCGTGATGATTTTTGTCAACAAGCTCGACCGCGACGGCAAGCCGCCCTTCGACCTGCTCGACGAGTTGGAGGAGAGCATGCATATCCGGGTGCGGCCCCTGACCTGGCCCATTAACCAAGGCCGCAGCTTTCAGGGCGTTTACAATCTGTATAGCAAAGAGCTAAACTTGTTCCGGCCTGCCAAAACCACGCGGGCCGAACACGTAGTGGCCGTGCGCGACCTGCATGCGCCCGAATTGGAGGCAAACCTGCCGGCTAACGATGTACGCCAGCTGCGCGACGATGTAGAACTGGTGGAGGGTATCTACGACCCGCTCGATGAGGCTGCCTACCGCCGGGGAACGCTGGCGCCGGTGTTCTTCGGTAGCGCCAGCAACAACTTTGGGGTGCAGGAGCTACTTGACACGTTTGTGGCGCTGGCGCCGGCCCCGAGCGGGCAGCCAGCCGTATCGCGGTTTGTGCGGGCCGAAGAGCCAGCCTTTACGGGCTTCGTGTTTAAGATTCACGCCAACCTTGACCCACGCCACCGCGACCGGATTGCCTTCGTGCGCATCGTGTCGGGGCGCTTCGAGCGCCACGCGTTTTACCTGCACACCCGGCTGGGCCGCAAGCTGCGCTTTGCCAACCCAACCACCTTTTTGGCCAATGATAAGAGCGTAGTGGACGAGGCCTGGCCCGGCGACATCGTGGGCCTCTACGACAGCGGACAGTTTGCCATCGGCGATACGCTCACCGAAGGCGAACAGCTGGTGTTTCAGGGTATTCCGCGGTTCGCCCCCGAGATTTTGCGCGAGGTAGTGAACGAGGACCCGATGAAAACCAAACAGCTCGATAAAGGTATCCGCGAACTCACGGAAGAAGGCGTGGCTCAGTTATTTACGCAGCAGCCCGGCAATCGCAAAATCATCGGCACGGTCGGCGAGTTGCAATTTGAAGTGCTGGCTTTCCGGCTAGAGCACGAGTACGGGGCGCGCTGTTCATTTCGACCGCTATCCATCTTCAAGGCCTACTGGCTGGAAGCCGAAAGCCCCGCCGAGCTGCGACAGTTCGTGTCTCGCCGCACTAACAGCATTGCCTACGACCGCGACCAGCGCCCAGTGCTACTAGCCGACAGCCAGTGGACCGTTAATGCCCTCAAGCAGGGCAATCCGTCCATCACCTTCCTTGCCTGGAACGAGCCGCAGGAGCAACAGCAGCTAGTGTCATAAGGAAAGTGTATGGTGCTTCTACTGGAGAAAACGCACGGTTGAGATAAGCGGATTCAGCATTGCAGCTTAATATACTTTCTCCCAGTAGACGAGTCTAAGAACAGGTGCAAACGTGGGCCTAGCCAGGATACCGGAGTTGAGTTGCCAGCAAAAATATCCTGGCTCAACTGGGGTAGCGTAACCCAACACTCGGATAAATAAGCTTTACTGTGCTGAAGGGGGGGGCGTCTGCGTGCCCCACGTTTTGTTGGGCTGGCTGCCCATCGTGAACACGAGCCTACCCCCCTTCATCAGCTCATCGCGGTAGAGCCAGCAGTTGGCGAGTGGCTTACCATTTAGCTCGGCGGCTTGCACGTACACGTTTTCCTTGGAGGTGTTTTTGGCTTCAATTATCAGTTGCTTTTTAGTACCTAGCTGGATGGTGGATTTGCTAAACATAGGGCTGCCCAACTCGATGATGGGCCGGGAGTCGGTGAAGCCTTTCACGTCGAACAGGCCCAGGGCCGTGATGACGTACCATGAGCCCAACTGACCCTGGTCTTCGTCCTGCCCGTAGCCGTAGCCGTGAATGGGCTCGGTGCCATAAAACTCGTCGCAAATCTGGCGAGTCCATTTCTGCGTGAGCCAGGGCTGACCCGAGAAATTGAATAGCCAGCTGATGTGTAGGCACGGCTGGTTGCCGTGGTTGTAAATGGCCTTGATGCCAGCAAAGGCGTCGATTTCCTTGCCGCCGCCGAAGCCCGTTTTGGCCGAGGCCGTGAAGAGACTATCGAGGCGACTGTTGAATTTATCGCGACCTAGGGCCGCGATGAGCCCGGCGGGGTTTTGCGGCACGTAGAAGGTGTACTGCATGGCATTGCCTTCCTGAAAGCCGCGCCACGGCTCAAAGGGATTGAAGTTGCCTGCGAAGGTGCCATCGGCCAGCTTGGGCTGCATGAGCTTATTCTGTGGGTTCAGAATCGCTTTCCAGCCGTTGGAGAGCTTGAGGAGCTGCTCGTAATCGGCTTTCTTACCCAAGTCTTTCGCCATTTGCGCGGCGGCAAAGGCGCTGTAGCTGTACTCTAGCGTGTGCGAATTGGCGAAATACGCGCCCGTCGAATCGGTCTTGTACCACTCGCCCTTATACTCTTTGTAGTTGTCCTTGAAGGGTACGTAGCCGTACTGCGTAAAGGCTTTTACGTCCATCTTGCCCGAGCCAAAGGCGCGGTGGCGGTAGTTTAGCTCGTTGGCGCGCACGGCTTGGTAGGCAAGGTTCACATCGTAGTTGCGGATGCCCGCCTGGTAGGCGCCGGCCACGGCCAGCCCCACAAAATTGGTCCCTACCCCCGACACGTACTCGCTATTTACGAGGCCGTCACCAAACCAGCCTTTGTCGCGATACACTTGCAGCTGGGTGTTCACGTAACTGCCGTACCACTCGGGGTACGACAGCGCCCAGAGCTGCGTCAGGTTCCAGTAGCCTCCCCAGATAGCGTCGGTGTTTATGAACTCAGGCTTGGGGCCGGGACCGCTGGCTACCAGCTGGCCTACTTGGCCGCCGTGCTTGGGGTAGGCGCCGCTCACGTCGCTGGCAATGCCGCGCCCGAGCAGGGCGTGAAACAGACCCGTATAAAACTTGGTTTTGTTCTGCTCATCGGGGCCTTCTACCGCGATTTTACCTAGCTCGCGCTGCCACGTGGCTTGCGCGGCGGTGCGGGCCTGGTCGAAGGTGAGACTCTTAGCCTCGGCCAGCAGGTTGGCTTTCGCGTTAGCGATAGAGGTGTACGAGAGGCCTACTTTCAGCTCAATCTTTTCCTGCGCGGTGGTTTGGTAGTTGAGCACCAAGCCCGCGCCCTTGCCGGTGGCCGATTGAGTATTGGGCTGCGTGCCTGCGGCCGTAAAGGCGCCCACGCTGGCCGGCGCCTTGCTGATTTCGCCGAAGAAGTACATGTTCACCTTGCCGGCGGGGTCGTAGGTTTTCACGTACTTAGGGTAGGTATTCACGAAGCCCTCCACGTGCGTGGCGTCCACCATCCGAATGCTGGCATCGGTCACTTCCCCACTTTCGCCCTGCTTGTTGCCGATGTCGAGGATAACGTGCGCCTGGTCGTTTTTGGGGAAAGTGTAGCGGTGAAAGCCTACTCGCTTGGTGGCCGTTAGCTCGGCCGTGATGCCGTAGTCGTCGAGCAGCACGCGGTAGTAGCCGGGTTCGGCCACCTGGTTTTTGCGGTCGAAGCGCGAGCGGTAGCCGGTAGCCGGGCCGTCGAGGTCGCCGGGCTGCGTGCGCAACTCGCCGGTGGTGGGCATGAAGCTCACGCCACCCACCTGCCACTCGTGAAAGTGCACGAAGCCTTCGATAGAATTTTGGCGGGTGTCGTAGCCCACGGCTTCCCAACCCGAGGCGTTGCCGTAGTGGCCGTTGGTAGAAGGTGCCAGCTTGGCCATGCCGTAGGGCACGGCCGCTGGGGTATAGAAAAACCACCGGCTGTGCGCTGTGCCAATGTTGGGGTTCACGTACTGGAGCACGCTTTGCGCCCTACCCCCCCCAGTCGACAGGAGAATCAGAGAGAACGCGCTAGCAGTGAAAATCAATTTCATACAGGATTTTTAAGAAGAAGTAGGGATAGGCAAAATACCCGCGCCCGGCTTCAGACCAGACGCGGGTGGGCCTCAGCCGCGCCCACCACGCAGCTCGGCCGCTTTGCCGCCGCCAGCAGGACGGGCGTAGCCTTTCTTAGAGAAGCTTGCGCGCCTGTAAGTCGGCCATCACCTCGAATAGCATGACCCCGCTCATCTGGGTCGAGCCATCTACAGTGCTGCCCGGCTGCGTCGTCCAGTTGGTGTTAAAGAGGTACTGCGGCCGGCGCATACCCTGCTTGTACAAGCTCTCGCCGTTGAACTTGAGGAACGACACGTACCTAGCGCGGGTGGCGGCGGGCACGGCAGGCTCGGTGGCTAGTAGGGCCAGGTAGCGCACCAAAACCCCCTTGAACAACCCGCCATCTCCGCCGCCTTCGTCCTTGAGCACGCCGCCGGGCGATAGCTGGCTGTCGTTGACTACGTAGCCCGCCGTGCGGTTGGCATCGTCGAGGTAAGTGCTTTGTTGGGTGGCGCGGTACAGCTCCAGGCCAGCCCCCAGAAATACGCCTTGGTTGTAGCTGAAGCGCCAGTCTTTGTCTACCTGCCCGTCGCCCTGGCGGTTGAGGCCATCCCACACGGCTCCGGTGGTGGGGTCCACCAAGTTCTTTTTCTGCCAGTCATAAATCTTCGTGGCCCAAGCCAAATCGTCGGGGTTGCGGTCGAGCTGGTAAAGGCGAGCGGCCAGGATGGCTACCGGCGCGTTGGCCGGCGTGTTCTTGTAGTCGAGCTGGTTTTTGCGCCAGGCTATGCCGCCGCCCTGGTTTGTGTTCCAGCCGGTTTTGAGGTCGGCCCAAAGCAGCGTGGCCGTGGCCTTGTACGAGGGGTCCTGCGTGAGCTGAAACGCGCGCAGATTGGCCAGCGCGTGCCAGGCCATGTCGTCGTAGTAGGTGTTGAGGTAGGTATTGCCGTTCTTCTTTTTAGTGCCTTGTTGCAGCTGCTGCATCTTGGCCGTGTAGTCCGTCACATTGGTGCGCTGGTAGCCATCGAGCAAGATGTCGAGGCCGTGGGCCTGCCACCAGTAGTTGAAGTCGGGCTTGCCCAGGTTGTTTTGCTGGTAGTACTGGTCGGCCGGTGCCCAAAAGTATTGGTTGAGCGCCGCCTGCGCCGAGTCGGCGCGAGCGGCCCAGTTGGCCACTACCGCCACCGGCTTGGGGGCCGGTGGGGTAATAGCATCATCAACCTTCTCGTGGCAGGCCGAGAGGAAAGCCAGGCCCAATAGGGCGCTGGCAGTGACCCGAGTGAAATGCATAAGCATACTAGTAAATTGTTATTGGCTTAGCGCACTTTCACTTGGTGGGTGTAGGCAGCGGGCTGCATCATCACCATAATGTCGACACTCTTGCGGTCGGCCGTGCCGATGAACTTAAAGGCATTGTTCCACTGGTCTTCGGCCACCGGCACGAGGTTGTAGTAGGCGGCCGCGGTAGTAGCCGTGGGCGGAACGTTATCGGTGTTGGTGCTGCCGTACTGGCGCGCCGTCACTTTGCCGGCCATGTCCTTTTCAGAGAAAATGAACTTGTAGCGCTCGTCGCGCCCCCAACTGAACTGGAAGAATTCAATCGGGGTGTTGTCGATTTCCCATAGGCCTTTGCCCACGTAGGGCAGCGTCACGGTCACCTTGTTTTGCGCCGAAACCCAGACGCCGACCGACTGAATCTCGGTGAGGATGGCCGAACCGTTGTTGAAGTCGAGGGTCATGCGGTACACGCCCGCGGTAGTGGTAGGGTTGGTAGCATCGGCCCCTTGCAGTAGCTTGGTGCCGCTAACGTAGTAGGCCGTGGGCGTGCCCGTGGTTTGGTCCACTATTTTGACCTCGCCGGGCGAGAGCTTGCTATACAGCTCAAACACGCCTGATGACACGCGCTTGAACGGCAACGCTTGGCTGAGGGTAGCGCCTCCTTCAGTACCCGCGCCGGTGAGGTAGAGGTTGCCTGGAATGACCGAGAAACCAGAAGGACGCTCTACGGTTAGGGTGCGCGTGGCGGCGGCCGGCACCACGTTCAAGCCCTTGGAGGCGTTTACCGTCCACTTTAGCTTGCCCTGGCCCTGGGAGGCAATGCCGGCCAGGTTAGCGATTTTATTGAGGTCGCCGTGGCTAAGCACCAGCTTGGTATCGAGGCCGTTGGTGCCCGATACCGAGCTGTACACAGGCTTGGAAAAGTCGCCGCTTTCCTTGTCAAACAGCACTTCGTAGAGCACCAGCGTGCCATCGGCGGCGCGGGCCTGGCTCCACTCAAACGTCACGGCCGCGTTGGAAGGGGGGTCAAGCTTCACGAAGATGTTGTCGGCGGGCGAGATGTAGTTCGACACCGGCGCAATGGTATCGTCTAGGGCCTTGTCATCTTTCTTGCAGCCGGCCAGCAGGCCAACCAGCATCACGAGTAAAAGCAGGGGGTGGGAAAACTTTTTCATGTAGATAGAGGCGAATAAAACTTCAAAGAGAGGGAGGGGGTAGGGCTACCAGCCCGGGTTCTGCGTCAGGTTGGCGTTAATGTCGCGCTCGCGCTGGGGCACTGGCCAGAGGTAGTGCTTGGCGGGGTCAAACGTGCGCTGGTCCACACGCAAGTAGCCATTATCCACGTTGGGGTCGCCGGCCTTAATGCCGTGCGCGTAGCCCGTGAGGGCAGTTTGGGCCGTGCGCCAGCGGCGCAGGTCGAAGATGCGCTGGCCTTCCATCGCCAGCTCGGTGCGGCGCTCGCGGCGCACGGCGGTTTGCAGGCTAGCCTTGTCGCCGCCCGGAAAGGCGAGCGCGGCGGGGTCGGTGAAGCCGGCCCGGCGGCGCAGCGCCCCGATGGTGCGGTCCCATTCGGCGCTGGTGAGCTGGCCCAGCTCGTTCTTGGCCTCGGCGTGCATGAGCAGCACGTCGGCGTAGCGCACCAAAATCAGGTTCAGGCCCGAGTTGAGGTTGGCGCCGGCGGTAGGGTCAAAATACTTGGCCGAGTAGTAGCCCGTGGGGCTGGCGTCGGCGCGGTCCACGGAGTTGTCGCCAGTGCCCGGCACCGTGCGAATGAGGATGCTTGACCCGTCGGGGCGCTGCCACTTGTAGCCATCGTACACGAGCGTGGCGGCAAAGCGCGGGTCGCGGCCTACGTAAGGCGTGGCCTCGTTATAGCCCGAGCCAGCGTCGGTAATTGCCTTGCCATTAACCATTATGTAGCTATCGACCAGCTCTTGCGTGGGGGCAATGGCGCAGATGAGCTTGCCCTCGGTACGCGGAATGAAGAAGCGCTGCTCGGAGTATGTGCGCGACGGAAACAGGTACTGCAAATCGAGCATTACCTCGCTGTTGCCCTCATTATTGGGCGAGAAGACGCCCGCGTAGCTCGAAAATAGACTGTATGCGCCAGCCGGACCGCCCAGTAACTGCTCGGTTATGGCCGTGACGTCGGCCCAGCGGCCCTCGTAGAGCAATACTCGTGCTTTCACGGCCAGCGCGGCGCCCTTGGTAAAGCGCCCGCGGTCTTCGGCGGCGTAGGCAGTGTTTAGGGGGAGGCCGGCGGCGGCGGCATCCAGCTCTTTCAGCACAAAATCGAGCACTTCGGTACGCGGCGCCCGCACTACCCCCGCCGCCGCCGACACGTCGATTTCGGTGGTTATCAGCGGCACATCGCCGTACCAGGTCAGCAGCTGGAAGTACTGGTAGGCGCGCAGGGCCCGAGCCTCGGCGATGTAGCGGGTCTTGAGGCCCGCGTCCAGGGTCGAAATCTTGTCGATGTTGGCCAGCAGCTGGTTGCACTTGCGAATGCCGCTGTAATGGTAGCTCCACTCGTTGGTAATGCGCTGCTGGTTGGTGCCGTAGGCACCTTCGGCGATGTTGCGGGCGTTGGAGCCATTCACATCGCTCTTATTATAAGCGTTGTCGGAGAGCGTTTCGTTGAAGAAGAAATACTCGGAGTTGTAGAGGTTTTCGTAGGCGGTGGTCAGCACGTTGGCCGCGTCGGAAGGCTGCTGCCAGAACGTGGCGTCGGTGGGCCGGTCGGTGGGCGGCAGGTCGAGCTTTTGGCACGCCGAGATGCCAAAACCTAGCCCGAGCCCAAGCAGTAACGTATGGCGAAAGTTGCGATTCATGTGGATGGGTGGGATGGAGATTAGAGAGAAATATCGACGCCTAGGGTCACGACCCGCACGGCCGGATACACGCGGCCGCTGCTGCCCGAGCCCCCGCCCTGGCCCACGCTCTCGCTGAACTCGGAGAGTTCGGGGTCAAAGCCAATTTTCTTCAAGTGGCTGATGGTGAACAAATCCTGGCCTGAGGCGAAAATGCGCAGCCGCTGGATGTAAGCTTTTTTGGTGAGCGTGGGGGGTAGGGTGTAGCCAAACTGCACGTTTTTGAGGCGCGCGTAGGCGCCATCGCGCAGCCAGTAGTCTGAGCCCTGGTTGTTGTTGGTCGAGGCCGTGCCGATGGTTAGGCGCGGGTAGGTACCGTTGGGGTTGGTAGGCGTCCAGCGGTCGAGGTGCTGCTGGTACACATTCTCCCAGTTGTTGTGAAACGCCTCTACCCCCTCGCCCCGGATGTAAAGACTGCGCTTGCCCACGCCCTGCACAAATACCAGCAGGTCAAAACCTTTGTAGTCGGCCGTGTAGGTGGCGCCGAAGGTGTAGCGCGGAAACGGATTACCCAGAATGAAACGGTCGTCCTGGTTGATAACGCCGTCGCCGTTGCGGTCTACGTAGCGAATGTCGCCGGGCCGCACCGTGCCGGGCGCCACAAACGAGGGCTTGGGGCCGGCGCTTACTTCTTCCATGGTCTGGTATAAGCCAGCCGTGCGGTAGCCGTAGTACGAGTTGATGGGCCAGCCCTCGCGGATAATGTTGGTGGCGTCGCCCCCGCGGATGGTTTCTACCCCCTTGGTATCCAGCACGGTATTGCGGCTATCGGCCGCGTTCAGACTCAGGCTTTGGTTGAAGCCGCGCTCGGTACGCATGCGGTACGTAGCCGACACCTCCCAGCCCTGGTTGCGCACTTTCGCCGCGTTCTGGGTGGGTGCGCCAGCCCCGAATACGCCTGCCACGGGCAGGTCGATGAGGATGTTGCTGGTGCGCTTATCGAAGTAATCGACGCTGAACGAGAGCGCATTTTGGAAGAAGCCCAGGTCAACACCCACGTTGCCCATGGTGGCCGTTTCCCAGGTGATGCCCGCATTGGAGGTGCTGAAATAGGACCCCGATACCGGCGTGCCACCAAACGAATACGTACCCGGTGACAAGCTTACGGTGCTCAGGTAGCGGTAGAGGCCAATGTTTTGGTTGCCCAACTGCCCCAACGAGCCACGCACTTTGAGGTCGCTAAACGTGGGCTTCAGGAATTCCAGAAAATTCTCTTCCAGTGGCCGCCAGCCCACCGAGCCCGACGGGAAAAAGCCCCAGCGCCGGTCGCTAGCAAAGCGCGACGATCCGTCGTAGCGGAAGCTGCCCTCTACCAGATACTTGCCGGCAAACGCATAGTTCACGCGCCCAAATACCGAGTTGAGCGCCCATTGCTCCTGGTTGCCGTAGGTGCCGTTGGCGTGGTAGCCGCCGCTGGGGTCGAACACGCCAGCGTAGGTAGTGCCATTGTTGATGACCCCAAACTGATTGCCTGGCACATTGATGACGTGAATGCCGCGGCGGTCGTCGGTGTAATGCTCGGTCGAGTAGCCCACCAGCGCCTGCACGCTGTGCTTGTCGGCAAAGGTGCGGTCGTAGTTGAGGGTAGCTTGGTAGTTGGTGAGCAGCGTGCGCTGGTTGCGGTTCTGCACCGAATTGTTACCGTCGCCGCCCGCCGTGGGCGAACCGTCGAGCGTCACGTACTGCAAGCTGCGCGTAAACTCGTCGTTCTGGTAGTTCCACAGGTCGCCACCCACTAAGCCGCGCAGCCGCAGGCCTTTCACAATCTCAAACTCAGCGTTGAGGTTACCAAAGACGTTGTCGTTGGAGTTGGTGCGCAAGCCGCCGTTCAGTAGGCGATTCACCGAGTTGTCGCTGGCCGTGGCCGGCGTCACGTAGTTGCCCTGGTTGTCTTGAATGGGGTAGATAACTGGAATGCGGGCGGCATCGCTGATAATCCACTGCGAATCGAAGGCGTGCTCGCGGGTGCCCACGTGCGCATACGAAACGATGGCGCCCAGCTTGAGCCGGTCCGTCACCTGCGTCGTGAGGTTGAGGCGGCCGTTGAGGCGCTTGAAGCCGTAATTGTCACCAAAAAACAGGCTATTCTGGTCTACATAGCCCAGAGAAACTAAGTAGCGCGTTTTGCCCGAGCTACCGCTCACGCTGAGGTTGTGATTTTGCTGGAAAGCTTGCTTTCTAAGCACCTGGTTGAGCTGCCAGTCGTAGTCGCCGTGGGCGGCAAAGTCGCGTATTTGCTGGGGCGAAAACTGCGGCGCCTGCCCCGAGTTGACCAGCGCCTCGTTCTTCAGCTCCATAAACTGGATGCCGGTCACGGGCTTACGCTGGAAATTGGGCGCCTGGTAGCCCAGCACGGTGTTGTAGCTGATAACTGGTTTCTGGTTGAGCGTGCCTTGCTTGGTCGTTACCAGCAGCACCCCGTTGGCGGCCCGCGAGCCGTAAATGGCGGCCGAGGCGGCGTCCTTGAGTACCGTTACGCTCTCGATATCATTGGGGTTAATAGCGTTGAGCGAGCCCGCAATGCCATCCACAATTATCAAGGGAGACGCATTGCCGAGCGTCCCTACCCCCCTAATATTGATACTTAAGCCGGCGCCCGGCTCGGCGCTATTCTGCTGAATGGTGAGGTTGGGCGACGAGCCTTGCAGGGCCTGCGCCACGTTGGTGACGGGTCGGTTTTCGAGCGTGGCACTGGTTACGGTGTTGATGGCGCCCGTCACGTTGGCGCGCTGCTGGGTGCCGTACCCCACTACCACCACTTCATTCAGCGACTGGGTTTCATCGGCGAGCGACACGGCCAGGTTGCTGGTGGCGCCCGTCACGGGCACTTCCTTGCGGGCGTAACCCACAAAGCTGAAAACCAGCACACTATTTTCGGGAGCTTGCAGGCTAAAGTTGCCGTCGGGGTTAGTAGTCGCGCCCTGCGAGGTGCCTTTTACCACGATGGTGACGCCCGGCAGCCCTACCCCCTTATTATCGGTTACGCGGCCGGCAATCGTCACGTCGGCCAGGAGTAGCGGCCGGGCCGTGGTCCCAGCCATCGGCGTGGTCGAGGCTAGCAACGTTGGCATTGCTTCTTCCAGCGCAGGCACCGCCGCGCTAGCCGTAGGCTTGGGCACGATAACGTACAGGCCCTCCTTTAGTAGCTCAAACTCCAGACCGCTCTGCTGGGTCACGTAGCGCAACGCTTCAGGCAGCGACCTAAAGGTGGGGTGGGACTTAGCCAAATACCGACCGCTTATCAACTGATTGCGGTAGAGGAAATTGACTTTGTAGGTGGTTTGTAGCTCCTGGATAAAGGTTTCCAGCGGTACCTGGACCGAGGCCGAGGTGCGGGCCGAAGCCACTGGTGAGCGTGGGTTTTGGCTAGCAAGGGCCAGGGCCCCCTGGGCCCGGCTGGCGCCACTGGGTACGGCGCCCAGCAGCAGTGCCAAACGCACGTAACGGGTAAAGTTTGCCATGTGATGGGTGGGAAAAATAGAGGAAAAGCAAACAGCAAGAACCTAGGACCAGCGTTACTGGGCCAGGGGTTGAAAGCGCACGACGTTGCCAGTGCGCGTTACCTGCACGCCCAAGGTCTTGGCCAAGGCGGGCAGGAGCAGGTCAGGAGTATTGGCGGGTAGGATACCCGTGAGCGTCTGATTCAGCAGGCCCGAATCGGTAGCGACCACCTGCCAGCCGTAGGCATCGCGCAGCAGTTGCACAATGGCACGCACCGAGGTTTGCTGCAAGCGCAGCTCACCCTGGGTCCAGGCCGAGTACAGGGCGGGCTGCACATGTCGCCGGGCTAGGTGCGGCGCGGCCGTCGAGGTCTCGACAAGGTCGCCGGGCTGCATGAGCAGGTTTTCGCGGGTCAACCAGGCGTGGCGGTCCACAGCAACCTTGCCCGAGTTGAGCACGACCTTGGTGCCGGTCGGCTGGCTGTTTACATCGAAGCGGGTACCGAGCACCGCAATGTCGAGCCCACCCGCGTGCACCACAAACTTGGCGCTGGCTGGGGCAGCGGCAATGTCGCGCACGGCTGGGGCCGCCCGGTGCGTCACCCGGAAGTAACCTTCGCCCGTCAGCCACACTTCGCGGGGCGTGGTGGCGGTCCAGTGGGCGGCCGTGGTTAGCGTCGCGTTGCCGTTCAGCACTACCACCGAGCCATCGGGCAGGGCAAGGGTCCGCTGCTGGTTGGGGCCGGTGAGGTACTGCACGGTAGGGCCAGTAGTAGCTGGCCACTGCCACCAGCCCACCACGGCGAGCACAGCCATGACCGAGGTGCCCACCAGCAGCCGCGTGCGCCGCTGCCAGCGCAGCCGGGGCAGCGGACTAGAGGTTTGCAGCGACTGCCGCAGGCGTAGCAACTCCTGCTGCTTGAGGCCAGCCGGCACCGGGTACAGTTGGCCGGGACCCAGGCCTTGCACCAAGGCGTAAGCTTGGTCTGCGTCAGCTCGGTGGGCGGGGTAGGCGGCTAGCCACTCTTGCCAGAAGCGCCCCGCCGCCGAGTCGGCATCGGCCACATAGGCCTGAAACGACTCATCAGCTACGAAGTCATTAACCGAGTAATTCGTGAAATCCATAGGCGAGCAAGGCGTAGTAACCTGCCTTTTCTTGACCACGAGCGAAGGTTGTATTTGTACTCTATTCTTTGCGAAAATTTCTTGAAATAATTTTACAATTACTTCATTTGCAGATTCTCAGCCTAGCAAAAAATTTGCAAATAATCCGTTCAAAAGCAGCAGTAGTGGGTGGGGTAATACTTGGCGCAGCCGCTTGATAGCTTGGTGTACTAGGTTGCGTACCGACTGCTGGTTGAGGCCCATAATCTCGGCAATGCGCTCGTAAGCCAAATCCGCAAAAAACTTGAGGTACAAGGCCTCGCGGTGCCGGTTGCTGAGCCGCCCGAGAGCGGCCAGCAAGTGGGCTTGTTGCTCGCTGGTAAGCTGCTGGGCAATTAAAAAGTCTTCGGGCGAATGCACGGCTACTTCTACCTCCGTCGGATAGCCAGTTTGCAGGGCCGTGCGGCGCTTTTGGGCCCGCGCCTCGTCGGTGAGGTGGTGGCGTAGCGCGGCGAATAAATAAGGCTTGATTTCCGTGACAGTTTCGAGTGCCTTGCGGCGTTGCCAGAGCCGTTGAAACAAGTTCTGAATACAGTCTTTTACTACCTCTTCGTCGCCTGCCAGGCGCATGCCGTAGCGAAACAAGTCATCGTAGTGCGCCAAAAAAATGCGCTCAAACACCTGCTTGTTGCCCGCCAGAAAGTCATTCCACAGCGAAGCATCAGGCGAGGTCATGAGACGGGTTTAATTAGAAAAAGAATCGCTGCCAAGGAACTCCAAAGCTGCGCAGTGCTTAAACGTATTAGCAGGTTTTATCAACGGAGTTGCTAGCCGGCCTCCTCCCCTACTGCCATTTTTGCTCTATCTCCTCCAGCGTCCGGCCCTTGGTTTCGGGCACGGCGCGCCACACAAAGCCAAAGGTGAAAGCCGAAAGTAGCGCATACAGCCCAAACGCGCCCGCCAGGCCTGCTGCCTTGACCAACGATAAGAAGGTGAACGAGATAAGTGTGCAGGCGGCCCACAAGGCCACCGTAGCCAGCGAGGCTGCCCGGCCTCGCACGGCATTCGGGAAAATCTCGGTTATCACGACCCACACGCCTGGCCCCAGCCCCACCGCAAAGCAGGCCACGTAGCACATAATAAGCCCCAGCAGCCACGGCCCGGGCGCGTGCAGCTGTAGCGCCACCACCAGCGCCCCCAGCGCCAGCGCCATCCCGCCCGAGGCAATGAGCAGCAACGGCTTGCGCCCTACCCGATCGATAACGAACAACGCCACGATGGTGCCCGCGAAGTTGATGCCCCCGATGAGCGCATTGGCCCCGATGGCCGATGTAGCACTCTGCCCACTGTGCTCGGTGAGGATAAGGGAGCCGTAATAGAGAATGGTATTGATGCCCGTGATTTGCTGCAGCACGGCCAGCACCACCGCAATGCGTAGCGGCCGGCGCAGGCGCGGCTGGCGTAGGCTAGCGGCCTCGCCCCGCTCGGCAACCAGGGCGGTCTGGATTTCCTCGGCCTCAGTGGCGGCGGCCACTGAACCGTTGAGGCGGGTGAGGGTACCCAGCGCTTCGGCGTCGCGGCCCTGGCCCAGTAGCCAGCGGGGGCTTTCGGGCACTAGCAGCAGCGTGACCATAAACAGCAGCGATGGCACGGCGGCCACCGCAAACATCCAGCGCCACGACGCGAGCCCCAGCTCGGCCAGGTAGTAGCTGGCCACGTAGGCCAGTAAAATTCCCGTTACAATGGCCAACTGATTGAGCGTCACTAGCCGGCCCCGGATGCGGGCTGGGGCAATCTCGGCAATGTAGAGCGGCACCAGCAGCGAAGCCACCCCAATCGCTAGCCCACCGGCCAACCGCGCCACCACAAACTCAGTGAGCGTGCGCGGCACTGCCGCCGCCAGCGCCGATACCGTAAACAGCGCAGCCGCCCCGAATAGCAGACGCCGCCGCCCGTAGCGGTCGGTAAGCCAGCCCGCTACTGCCGCGCCTGCCACTGCCCCGAACAAAATGCTGCTCGCCGCCAGCTCGGTTTGGGCATCAGTGAGGTTAAAGTCCTTTTTCAAAAAGACTAAGGCGCCGTTGATAATGGCTGTGTCGAACCCGAAGAGCAGCCCGCCCAGCGCTGCCACGGCCGCAATCAGGTACACATAGCCGGCGCTACCGCCTGGGTTAGGCGGTCCGGTCACCGCCTCGCGGAATGGAAGATTGGGTGCGGTTTGAGAATGCATAGCAGGGTGGGAAAAGGTTAGCAATTAGAACAAAGGCTCTGCGCGGTGATGGTTGCGCAACCGCCCTACCCCCCTTTGTAGTGGTAGAGGGGGGTAGGCGGCGGTAGGTCTCACACCAGCAGCACCTCGATGCCGAGCTCGCGAAAAGGTGCTAGTTGCGCCTCGGTGGCGCCCGTGTCGGTAATGAGCTGGTGCACCTCGGCAGTGGGGCAGATGAGTGAGGTGGCGACCGTACCGAGCTTGGTATGGTCGGCCACCACGATGCGCCGCTTGGCTTGGCGCACCATTACTTGTATCACAGCGGCTTCTTCGGGGTGCAGCGACGTTAGACCTTTTTGGGCATCGATGCCGTTGACGCCAATAAAGACTTTATCGACAAAGAATTGGCTGAGCGCCTGAGTGGTGGCTGGCCCCACCAGGGAAAACCAGCCACCCGTCAGGAAGCCCCCCGTCACGAACACGCGCACGTCGTTGCGGTGGCTCAGCTCCATGGCTACGTTTACGGTGTTGGTAACGATGGTCACGCTCGCTCCCGGCCGCAGGCTGCGCGTGACCTGCGTGGTGGTGGTGCCCGCTGTGAGCGAGATAATTTCGCCCGGCTGGATGAGAGCGGCGGCCGCCAGCCCGATGCGGCGCTTTTCGTTCAGGTTGCGGTCAATCTGCTCGTGGAAGCTAGAATCGTAGCGAAAGGGCTCGTAGAGCATCGGCTCGCGGGGCACGGCACCGCCGTGGGTGCGCCGCAAGCGGCCACGCTGCTCCAGCTCTATCAGGTCGCGCCGCACGGTGGCCACCGACACGCCAAACTGTGTGGCGAGCTCATCGACGGCCACGGTGCCCGTGTGCAGCAGTTTTTCAACAATGGTTTGCGCGCGAGCCGCCGCCGCGTTGTCAGGAGTTACTAAGTCAGACACGGTAAAATACGTTTTGCTAAGTGGTAGTGCCGGTGAAGTTAGCCGCCCGGGGCGCAGCCTCACCTTCCGCAGTGTCTGCCTAGGTGCGCACGTAGGCTTTCATCGTAGCGCACTCGGTGCCTACCGCCGGGCCGTGGGGCCGAATGGTATATGCCCCTACCCCCGCCGGCACGATGAATGTTTCGGCGTAGTGCACCACGAAGGGGTCGAAGGCCCCGCTGGGGCTTTCGACCACGGCTTCAACGCCCTGCACTAGGTTGAGTATCTGCACGCCGCCCAGCGTGTGATGTGGCACGAGGTCCGTAAACCAGTGGCGGCGCGTTTCGATGAATTCGCGCTCGTGCAGGCCAGTGCGCTCCTCGCGCCAGCCGGGGCCGCTGGCTACGGACTCGATTTGGTTGACGAGGTTTTGCGCTACCCAGGTCGTGGTGCGGTCGGGCTGGATATTGGCCGCGCCGTGGGCTAGGTGTATGGGCCGGGGCCGGCCATCGAGCCCCAGGCGCTCCCAATCCCAAAGCTTAAAGGTGAAAATGAAGGGAGTAGCCGAAATTTCTAACACTACCCCGTTGGCGCCCGAGCAATGTACAGTGCCCGCCGGAATCAGGAAATGGTCGTGCGCACGAGCCGGAAACTCGTTGATGTACTCGGCTGCCGGAAAGGGCGCCGCGGGGTCGTCCTGCGCGCGCTGCAAGTCGGCCAGCATCGCCGGAAAATCTGCGTTCTCCTTGAGCCCTAGGTACACTTTCGCGTCTGGCTCGGCGGCCAGCATGTAGTAGCTTTCGTCCTGGGTGTAAGCCAAGCCAAATTGGTCCTGCGCGTACTCGGTGAGGGGGTGCACTTGTAGCGAAAGGTTGCCGCCACCCATGGTATCGAGGAAGTCGAAACGGATGGGAAACTCGGTGCCGAAGCGCCCGTGCACGGCCTCGCCCAGTAGCTCGCGGGGGTGCAGAAAGACGAGGTCGATGCTCGGAATCTCTACCCGCGCCTCGCCAAAGCCCAGCATCAGCGAGTTCTCCTCGGGCACGCAGTCGAAGCCCCAGGCGTAGTTGGCCGGGCCGTCGGGCAGGCCCACTACTTCGCGTAGCCACTGCCCGCCCCAGGGGCCAGGGTCAAAAAACGGCACCACCCGAAACGGTCGCCGCACCGTGGCCGCCAGCCCGGCCCGTAGGTCGGCCCCGCGGAGGAGCTTGGGCACGGCGGGGTCGTTGGTATCGAGCAAGGAGTCGGCCCGGGGCAGCACCTGTTTTTTCAAGCGGTCGGCCGCCCGCCAATCCACAAAAAATGCCCGCTTGTACTTCAAGCTGGCTTTTTCGGCAAAGTTCTCGCTGCCGAGGTTGGCAAGTTCGCCACGCCGCTGCCGCAGCTGAATTTCCCAGCGGGCCAGGTCGGCGTAGACCAGCACGGCTGGGTTCGGACAGACAAGCGTGGCACCGGTGCCCAACACAAGTACCAGCTCGCCGGCGGCCGCGGTCAGCGCGGCCTGGGCTGCCCGCAGCTGCGCCGGGTCCATAAAGTCGTTAATGGTTAGTCCATTGAGCCGGCCAAAAACCGGGTCGTCGGTGAGCGGGCCGGCTACCAG